>CAJHXM010000569.1_pt1 | contig 19431 bp, 18 predicted proteins | sample 9198461 | NCBI WGS metagenome assembly CAJHXM01 (sample SAMEA7708299, study PRJEB35096) | sediment metagenome | biome: marine neritic benthic zone biome [ENVO:01000025]; feature: sediment [ENVO:00002007]; material: shallow marine sediment [ENVO:03000034] sea grass bed [ENVO_01000059] ...
GCGGGTAGAGCGGCAGCAGCACCACCTGATCCGGCGCAAAGGCCTTCACCTCAGCAGCCGTCTCCTTGGCGAAGGGGTGCCAATAGCGCATGGCAATAAAGACCTTGGTTTCACCGGAGCCCGCCGTGCCGGCCAGGGTCGCCTCCAGGGCCGCCGCCTGTGCTTGGGTGTTGGGCAGCAGCGGCGAGCCGCCGCCGAGCTCGCGATAAATTTCTTGGGCGACCGGCGCGCGGCGGGTTGAGATGAACTTGGCCAGCATCCAGCGAATCGGGTTGGGCGCCCCGATGATGGCCGGATCGTTGAAGAGATTGAACAAAAAGGGCTGCACGGCGGCCGGTCCGTCCGGTCCGCCGAGGTTGAAGAGCACCACCGCGGTCCTGCTCACGCGCGCACCAGTTCAATCAGTTGGGCGACGTGTTCCGGCGGGGTTTGCGGCACAATGCCGTGGCCCAAGTTGAAGATGAAGGGGCCGCCGCCGAGGGCCGCGCGAATCTCCGCCACGCCGCGGCGCAAACCCTCGCCGCCGGCGACCAGCAGCAGGGGGTCGAGGTTGCCCTGGACCGTCATCTGGCTCTGTAGGCGGTCGCGGGCCCAGGCGAGGGGCAGGGTGGTGTCGAGGCTGAGGCCCTGGGCGCCGCTCTCCGCCGCATAGGCTTCATAAAGCGGCCCGGCGCCGCGCGGGAAGAGGATGATGGGCACCTGCGGGTGGCGGGCCCGGACGCGCGCGACGATCTCCCGGGCCGGCGCCAGGCACCAGCGGCGCAGATAGCTCTCCGGCCAGACTCCGGCCCAGGAATCGAAGATCTGCAGCGCCTCGGCGCCGGCCTCCACCTGGCGGCAGAGGTAGGCCGCCGTTGCCTCGACCAGCAGATCGATCAGGGCCTGAAAGGACTCCGGCGCCCCATAAGCCCAGGCCTTGGCGGCGGCATAGTCTTTGCTGCTGCCGCCTTCGATCATGTAGCTGGCCACGGTCCAGGGCGCGCCGGCAAAACCGATCAGGGCGGTTTCTGACGGCAGTGCTGCAGAGAGACCGCGCAGCGTCTCGAACACCGGTGCCAGGGCGGTCTCGAACCCTTCCAGGCTTAGCTCAGCCAGACCGGCGGCGGGATCGAGGGGCGCCAGACGCGGCCCGACACCTTCCTCAAACCAGACCTTCTGCCCCAGGGCGTGGGGCACCACCAAAATATCGGAAAAGAGGATCGCCGCATCGAAACCGAAACGGCGGATCGGCTGCAGGGTCACCTCCACCGCCAATTCCGGCGTAAAGCAGAGATCGAGAAAGCCGCCGGCCTGCTGGCGGGTGGCGCGGTATTCCGGCAGATAGCGGCCGGCCTGGCGCATCAGCCACAGCGGCGGCGGGTCAACCACCTCACCGGCCAGGGCGCGAAGGAAAGGTTTTACGGCAGAGGGCAAGATGGCGGGTTCCGGTCAGTTGGGACCGGCAACCTAACCGAACTGCGGGGCGCTGCCTAGACTCGCCGCCAGGTAAAACGCCGCATCAGCCGACCGTCGATCGCGATCAGTCCCAAGCCGATCAAGCCCATCCCAACGAACTGCACCGGCGTCAGAATTTCGGCCAGGAAAGCACTCCCCAGCAAAATAGCGCTGACCGGCACCAGGAAGGTCACCAGCATCAGGTTGGTGGCCCCGGCGGTAGCCAGGATGCGGAAGTAGAGATCGTAAGCGAGTGCCGTCGAGAGCACACCGAGGCCGATCAGCGCCATCCAGGTTCCCCCCGACGGCATCGGCAGCTGCCAGGGCGCTTCGAAGATCAGGGCCAGGGGTAAGATCAGCAGCGTCGAGGCGGTCACCTGTCCGGTCGCCGTCGCAGTGGGCGTCAGGCCCATGGATTTGAAACGACGCCCGAAAACGGCGGCAAAGGCATAGGAGACCGCGGCAAGGAGAATGCCGATCTGGGCCATCACCGACCCGCCCAGGCCCGCCAACGCTTCGGGTCCTATCAGGACGGCAACCCCGGCGATACCAAAGAGCACACCCAAAATGCGCGACGGGGTCATGGGCTCGTCTCTGGTTAGGAAGTGGGCAACGACGACGCTGAAAAGCGGCGTGGTGGCGTTGAGGATCGAGGCCAGACCGCTGGCGATTTCGGTTTGACCCCAGACGATCAAGCCGAAAGGGATGGCGTTGTTCAGCAACCCCATGCCGAAGAAGGCCACCCAGACCTGCCGGGTAGGAGGGATCTTGATCCCCATAACCAGCGCGAACAGCCACAGCGTCAGCGCAGCGAACCCCACCCGCGACAGAACGATTGTGAAGGGCGGGACCTCGGCCACGGCGACACCGACAAAAAAGAAGGAGCCGCCCCAGACCAGGGAGAGAGTGATCAGCAGGCCCCATTCCCGGAGCCCCATGAAGCGATTGATGCTGTCTGCCATGCGTCATTCCTTGCGGAAGGGTCCCGCAAGCTAGGGCGTGATCTGCCGACAGGCCATCCGTTTCTTGTGCTAAACGCTGTCCACCAGATGCGCACGCACGGCATCTTCATTCCATTCCAAGCCGGCACCCGGCCGCTCAGGGATATGCAAGTGGCCGTCTCTAATTTCGTAGGGCTCCTGCAGGATCGGGTCGGCCCAGTCCTGCCACTCCAGCCAATGGGCCGTCTCAGACACCCGCAGGACATGAGCGCCCACTTCGGGATAGAGATGCGTGGAAATGGGAACCCCGGCGGCACCGGCAATCGCCGCCGCGCGTTGCCAGCCGGTCACCCCGCCGATACGCATGAAGTCGGGCATCACGTAGTCGCAGGCTTTCATCTGCAAGGCCGTATGCAGCGCCCGCGGGCCATAAAAGTTCTCGCCAATCTGGATCGGCGTTCTCAAATCCGCCGCCAGTTGCGCATAGCCTTCCAGGTTATCATAGACAATGGGCTCTTCGATCCACGCGAGGCCCATCTCATCCAAGGCGTGGCAGCGTTCCAAAGCTTCGCCGAGATGGAGGCCCTGATTGAAATCGATCATAAGCGCCATCTCGCTCCCGACCGCCTCCCACACCGCTTCCACCGTCATCAGATCCTCGGCGAGATCGTCCCGGCCCAGGCGCAGCTTCAAACCTTTGAAGCCACCTTCGTCGCGCAGTTCAATCGCCTCGGCGGCCACCTCGGCAGGGTCTTTCAGCCAAAGACCGTTACTGCTGTAGGCCGGCACCGGCGCGCGGGAGCCACCCAGCAACTCACAAAGCGGCAAGCCGGCAGCCCGCGCCAGGGCATCCCAGGCCGCCATGTCCAGGCCGGAGACGGCGATCATCGAAAGCCCCTCGTAGCCGACAAAGTGCAATGACTTCCGCGCCGCTTCGTAAAATTCCAGCGGCACAATCGGGCGGCCTTTCAAAAGCTCGCTCAGATCCTGCAGGGCCGGCACCAGATACCGCATCGCTTTTGGAATGTAAGGCTCCAGATAGCTGCGCCCCACTACGCCCTCTTCGCTATAGAGATCGATCAGGATCAGCGGCCATTCGGTAATCGTGGCGATGCGCGCGACGACCGGCCGCTTCAGCTTCAGGACCAAAGGCCGCGCCTCGATCCGTTGCAGGGTGAGAGTCTCGAATGCCATAACCGGTCTTCCTGCTGCTATACCTCTGGAGGGAGCTCTCCAATTCCTTTGATGAGCATACTGATTGGCCACTGCGGAGTCATGCGTCCCCAACCTCTTTTACAAACCTTCTTTATATATAAAGAGTCTGTAGTTGTTGTTGGTCCCTGTGAATCTTGGGGATTTTGATTTCCTCCACCGATCTGCTCAGCGACCGCGTCAGCTTTCCGTTTCAAGAGTGCTCTGTGGAGAAATCTCACAATAGCTTGGTGATCGGCAGATCTTGGGCTGTGTAAACGGGGGTTGGGATAACTCGAATTAGGGGGATAACCTTTCGCCAGGCTTTGGCGCGCTATCTCCATCCCCAGGATTCCTGAGGCTGGGTCAGGAGGCTCATAAAGGCCCGGAGCGTTTGCCGCTGTTCCGGTATGGAATCCGGACCGCCCCAAAAAAAGCCTCTTTTTCCCCTGCTTTCCCTCAAGGGGCCGGCGGTGATACACAGGGTTATCCCGAATGCGGACCTCCAACAGGGAACCTTGGCCCTTTGTAATGAGCAGTTATCACCTCCATTTGGTGTCGGATGCGACCGGCGAAACGATCAATTCGGTGGCCCGCGCCTGCCTGGTGCAGTTCGAGGGGGTCGAGGCGATCGAACACGTCTGGAGTCTGGTGCGGACCAGCGGGCGGATGGAAAAGGTGCTGAAAGGCATCGCCGCTCAGCCGGGGGCGGTGCTCTATACCCTGGTCAATGAAAAGCTGCACCGCGAACTGGTCGAGGGCTGCCGCGCCCTGGGCGTACCCTGCATTCCGGTTCTGGACCCGGTGATCCGCTCCCTGGCCAGCTATTTCGGGGTCGAGGTGAGCGGACAGCCGGGCCTGCAGCATGTGCTCGATGCGGAATACTATCACCGCATCGAGGCCATGTCCTTTACCCTGGCCCACGACGACGGCCAGCTTTACAACGACCTCAATGCTGCGGACGTGATTATCGTAGGGGTATCGCGCACCTCCAAGACCCCGACCTGCATGTACCTGGCCAACCGGGGCATCAAAGCGGCCAATGTCCCGGTGGTGCCGGGCTGCCCGCTGCCCGAGGAATTGCTGCAGGCGGACCAGCCGCTGGTGGTCGGTCTGACAAAGGATCCGGCAAGCCTGGTTCAGGTTCGGAAAAACCGCCTGCGGACCATAGGCGAGGCGGACGACCAAACCGATTACGTGGATCTGGATGCGGTGAAGGCGGAGGTGGCCGCGGCGCGCAAGTTTTGTACTGCCCAGAACTGGCCTCTGATCGACGTCACCCGGCGTTCCATCGAGGAAACCGCGGCGACCATCATGAGCCACTACACCCGCCGGCAGGACGGCGCCGGCGATGCGGGATGACGCCTCATGACGGCGCCGGTTGCCTTGATCGCGCCGGACCCGGCGGCGCCGGCCGTGGTGCTGGCCTCTGCCAGCCGTTCACGGCGGGAGATGCTGGCCCAGGCCGGGCTGGCGGTTGAGGCGGTGGCCTCGCGGGTCGACGAAGAGGAAATCAAGCAGGCCATGAAAGCCGAAGGCGCCGACGCCTTTGCCGTGGCGGAGACCCTGGCCGAGCTCAAGGCCCAGCGAATCTCCAGCCGGACCCCCGGCGCCCTGGTGATCGGCGCGGATCAGATGCTGGTCTGCGACGGCCAATGGTTCGACAAGCCCCAGGACCTGGCGCATGCCGCCGCCCATCTTCAGGTGCTGAGCGGCAAGACCCATGAACTGCTCACGGTGGTTTGCGTGCTGCGCGACGGGGTGCGGCTGTGGCATCACCGGGCCAGCGCCCAATTGACCATGCGCCCCCTGAGCCCGGCCTTTATTGCCGCCTATCTCGACGCCGTGGGCGAACGGGCCCTGGAATCCGTCGGCGCCTATCAGCTCGAGGGTTTGGGCGCGCAGCTTTTCGCCAAGGTTGAAGGAGATTTCTTCACCATCCTGGGCCTGCCGCTGTTGCCGTTGCTGGATTTTCTGCGCCGGAACAAGGCGGTCCTGGCATGAGCGCGCCCCTGAAAGCCCCGCTCAAAGCCGGCGTGATGGGCTGGCCGGTGGACCATTCCCTCTCGCCGCGGATCCACGGCTATTGGCTCAAGGAGTATGGGATCGCGGGCGACTATGTGCTGATCCCGGTGCGGCCGGAGGAATTCCACGGCAAGGTCCGCAGCCTGGCGGCGGACGGCTTTTGCGGCGTCAATGTCACCCTGCCCCACAAGGAAGCGGCGCTGGCGGCGGTGGATGTGATCACGCCGGACGCCAAGCGGATCGGGGCGGTCAACACGATCTATCTGGGCGACGGTGCCCTGGTGGGCACCAACACCGATGGCTACGGCTTTTTTCAGAACCTGGTCGAAGGTGCGCCGGCCTGGCGTCCGGCCGCTGGGCCGGCCGTGGTGCTGGGAGCCGGCGGCGCCTCGCGGGCAGTCCTGGTGGCCCTGCTGGACGCCGGCGTACCGGAGCTCCGCCTGGCCAACCGGACCCGGGAGCGGGCCGAGGAGCTGCGGGACAGTCTGGGCGCCGCGGTTACGGTGGTGGACTGGGCGGCGCGCGAGGCCGCGCTCGAGGGTGCCAATCTCCTGGTCAACACGACCTCCCTGGGCATGAGCGGCCAGGCGGCGCTGGAACTGCGGCTCAATGCCCTGCCGCCGGCGGCCCTGGTCAACGACATCGTCTACCGGCCGCTGGAAACCGAGCTGCTGGCGACGGCGCGGGCGCGGGGCAATCCGGTGGTGGATGGCTTTGGAATGCTGCTGCATCAGGCCCGGCCGGGGTTCGCGCTATGGTTTGGCCGCGAGCCCCAGGTGACTCAAAAGTTGCGCGAGACGAGTCTTCGGGGGATCGGGTGATTGTCCTCGGCCTGACCGGCTCCATCGGCATGGGGAAATCTACCGCGGCCGGGATGTTTCGGCATCTGGGGCTGCCTCTGCATGACGCGGATGCGGCGGTGCACCGGCTGCTGGGGCCCGGCGGCGCGGCCGTGCAGACCGTCGCGGCCGCCTTTCCCGGTGTGCTCAAAGACGGAGCCGTGGACCGGCAGGCCTTGGCCGCCCAGGTCTTCGGCGATCCCGCGGCGCTGCGCCGGCTGGAGGCGATCCTGCATCCCTTGGTGCGCCGTTCGACGGAGTGCTTTCTGAAACGACAGCGCCGCCGGCGCCGGGACCTGGTGGTGCTGGACATCCCGCTGCTGTTCGAGACCGGCGGCGACGCGCTTTGCGATGCGGTGGTGGTGGTGACCGCGCCGCGCTTTTTGCAAACGGCGCGGGTTCTGTCCCGGCCGGGCATGACAGCGGAACGCCTGGCGGCGATCCGTGCGCAGCAGACACCGGAGGCGGAAAAGCGACGCCGGGCGGATTTCCTGATATGGACGGGGCTTGGCAAGGGCGACAGCTTGCGCCGGCTCGCGGCGATCGTCAGACTGCTGCGGGATCAGGGCCCGCCTCGCCCCAAAACCGCCAAACGGCCGTATCATGCGTGAAATCGTTCTCGACACCGAAACCACCGGCCTGGATCCTTCCGCCGGGCACCGGATTGTGGAAGTGGCCTGCCTGGAGCTGCTGCATCACATGCCGACCGGGCGGACCTACCGCGCCTATCTCAATCCGGAACGGGACATGCCCGAGGAAGTCGTGCAGATTCACGGACTGACCAGTGAATTCCTGGCCGACAAGCCGGTCTTCAAGGATGTGGTGGGGGACTTCCTGGATTTTATCGGCAGCGCCAAGCTGGTTATCCACAACGCCAGTTTCGACATGAAATTCCTGAATGCGGAACTGGCGTCGGCGGGTCTGGCGAAGCTGGAGGCCAGCCGCGCCATCGACACGGTGGCCATGGCGCGCAAGCGCTTTCCCGGGGCTCAGGTCAACCTCGACGCCCTCTGCCGGCGCTTCGAGATCGACAACTCGGCGCGGACCTTTCACGGGGCGCTGCTGGATTGCGAATTGCTGGCCGAGGTCTATTTGGAACTCTGCGGCGGCCGTCAGCCGGGTCTGGGTCTCAGCAGTGCGACCGCCAGCAAAGCGCGGGCGCAGACCCCTGCCGGGCGGCCTGCCCGCCCGCCCCGGCCGCACGCGGCCAGCGCCGCGGAACGCGCCGCCCACGAAGCCATGCTGGAAAAGCTGGACGACCCGGTCTGGAAGCGATGAGGGCGAGAGCCTGATTCACGTTTCAGATTGGTGCAATCTGAAACGATCGTGCGCTATCGCGCATGGAGATCCTGGCGCTGCGCTGCGGCCGAGATGACACAACTTCAGCTCAGGCTTCCGCCTCCGCTTCCGCTTCTGCTTTCGCCTCCGCGCCGTTGCCGCCTGCCGCACCTTGGGACTGGCGGTTGCGGTAGAGCTCCGAGAAATCGATCGGGGAGATCACCAGGGGCGGGAAACCGCCGTCGCGGGTCGCTTCGGCCAGGATGGCACGGGCAAAGGGAAAGAGATAGCGGGGTGCTTCTTGCATCAGCAGCAGGTCTCGACCGGCGTCATCCACAGATTCATCCAGCGTGACCACACCGGCATAGGCCAATTCGGCGAGAAAGGCCGGATTGCCTTCCACCGTAGCGTTGGCCCTGAGGGTCAGTACCACCTCGTAGATCCGCTCCTGCAGCAGGGACGGTGCGACGTCGATTGAGATCTCCAGGTTGGGCGAATTGTTGGTCATCTCGATGAAGACCCGCGGGGCATTCGGGTTCTCAAAGGAAAAGTCTTTGATGTACTGGGTGTTGAAGACCAGCTGGTTGGCGGTCTCAGCCATAGAGGGCTCCTGAAGAAGATCGAAAGGGGAATGATGGCGCAGGCCGTATCACGCTTCGCGGCGCTACACAATATTGCGGGCCAGATCGCGGGCCAGATCGGGGGCCAGATCAGGGGACGGTGGGATCGAAGCGCAGCACCTTGGCGTTCTCGACGGAATGGCCGGTCAGGCCGCGGATGAAGCCCCAATGGGTGACCACCAGCAGGCCGCGCCAATCGTCCCCGGCGGTGCGGTCCTGGCGAAAACGGGTGCAGCGGACCCTCAATTCGGCGTCGCTTTCCTCCACGGGCTCCGGCCACCAGCGCTCCGGCAGGCCGGCGAAGTCGAAATGGGGCCAGCGGTCCCGCAGCTTGGCCGCCGGCGAGCCGATATCGCAGGTGAAATAAGCGCGCTCGCGCACCAGGGGTTCGATGGAAACCGGCAGGCCCAGGTGCCCGGCGATGATCTCGGCGGTCTCCAAAGTGCGCCAATAGGGGCTGGCGATGATCCGGGTGACGTGGTTCAGGGCGGCGATCTCTTCGGCGGCAGCGGCGGCCTGGCGGGCGCCCTCGTCGGTCAATTTCGGGTCTTCGATGCCCGGATCCACGCGGTTGGCGCTGAAATGGAGGTTGAAATGGGACTGCCCGTGCCGCACCAGGATCATGGCTTGATCCTTGGATCGTCGCTTTCGGTCACGTCCTCATAGTCCGCATCGATCACCCCCTCCTGGTTCCGGCCGCCTTTGGGGCGGCGCGGGTGGTGCGGGTCCACCTCCTCGCCGTCCATGAACACCCGGGTCCGGGCTGAGCCGGCCAGACGGCGGCGGAAGAATTGCCGCAGCCAGTCCCGAACCGGGGGCAAAAACAGCAAAAAACCCACGGAATCCGTTACAAAACCCGGTGTCAGCAACAGCGCCCCGGCAAACAGCAGACAGGCCCCGTCAAACAGCTCCCGGCCCGGCAGCACACCGCGATCCATCTGGGCCCGGGCCCGTTCCAGGGTGGCGAGGCCCTGGGCGCGCAGCAGCCAGGTGCCGATCAGGGCGGTGAGAATCACCACCGCGACAGTGGCGCCGATGCCGATTTCGCCGCCCACCTTGATAAAGACGGCGATTTCGATCCGCGGCACCCCGATGAATAGGGCGAGGAGGAGTAGGGGCATACTTGCTCTTTACCAGACAGTTGCTTATGTACTGAAGATCACGCCGGACCACCCTGGACCGGCCTAACGGGATTACTAAGATATATGTTCGGCGGTTCCTGGGAGATAATCCTTTTTGCCGCGGTTGCCGCTTTTTTCGTGTTCAAGCTGCGTTCTGTTCTCGGAAAACGGGACGGCCACGAGGAAAAACCGCGTTTTGACCCCTTTGGAAAGCGACCGGAGGAGGATTCCGACGATAAGGTCATTCCTCTGCCCAATCGGGACAAAGCCCGGCGCCGCGCCGAAGCGGTTACCGAAGACGATCTTTTCGATGACGGCGACGAGGAATCGGCGGCTGCCGGCGCTGAAAATGCCGCGGATTCGGCCCTGGCTGCCGGCTTGGCGCAGATCAGACGGGCGGACAGCGCCTTTGAGCCCGGCAGCTTCGTCGCGGGCGCCCGGGGCGCCTTCGAAATGATCGTGGCGGCCTTTGCCGAGGGCGACACAAAAGTCCTGCGGCCGCTGCTGGCCAACGAGGTCTATGAGAATTTCTCCGGCGCGATCGAGGAGCGCGAAAAGCGTAACGAGACGCTGGAAACCACCCTGATCGGGATCACCGGCAGCGAGATCATCGAAGCGGAACTGGACCAGAAGACCGCCTTTGTGACCGTCAGCTTCGTTTCCGAGCAGGTCAACGTGACCCGCGACGCCGAGGGCGAGGTGGTCGATGGCGACCCCAGCCATGTGGCCAAAATCAACGATATCTGGACCTTTGCCCGCAATACCCGCAGCCGCGACCCGAACTGGTCCCTGGTCGCCACCCGCAGCTCCAACTGACCGCTGGGGGTTTTCCCCTTGATACCGATCGCACTTGCCCGCCGGACGGTTCTATTTCTGGCGCTGCTGCTGGCCGCCTGTGGCCCGCAGCCCGAACCCAAGGCCCCGCTGGCGCCCGAGCAGAAGGTCGAGGTGCCCGAGGCCCTGCCCGCGCCCGAACTGGAACCGGCGCCGGCCCCGCCTCCGGACCGGCTGCTGCTGACCCCGGTGGACTTCGCGGCGCTGCCCGGCTGGCGCGCAGACACCCTGGCCGAGGCGGCCAAGGCCCTGGCGCGTTCCTGCCGCCGTCTGGCCAAGCAGCCGGACAGCCGCCAGCTCGGACCCGAGGGGCTGGCGGGGAAGGTCGCCGACTGGCGCGCGCCCTGCGATGCCTTGGCGGGCGCCGATGACACAGCATTGCATGACGTTTTTGAATCCTGGTTCCGTCCCTTCGAGGCTTCCAACAACGGCGATCCGGAAGGGCTTTTCACCGGCTACTACGAGGCCGAGCTGACCGGCAGCCGCAGCCCCCAGGGGCCCAGGGCCACCCCGCTCTACCGCGCGCCGCCGGATATGGTGCGGGTCGACCTGGGGCTGTTCCGCGCCGACCTGAAGGGCGAGCGCCTGGTGGGCCGGGTCGAGAAGGGCCGCCTGGTGCCCTATCTGACCAGGGCGGAGATCGACGGCGGCGCGCTTGCCGGTAAAGGCCTGGAGCTGATCTGGGCCGATGATCCGGTGGACGCCTTTTTCCTCCATGTCCAGGGCTCGGGCCAGGTGGTGCTGCCCGACGGCGAGCGGGTCCGCGTCGGCTATGCCGCCTCCAACGGGCACAAGTTCTATGCCATCGGCCGGGCCTTGATCGACGAGGGGGTGATCTCCCGCGAGAAGGTCTCCATGCAGGCGATCCGCGACTGGCTGCGCGCCAATCCGGAAGAGGCCCGGGCGATGATGCAGCGCAATGCGCGTTACATCTTCTTCGGTGAAGTCACCGGCGCGGGCCCGATCGGCGCGCAGGGCGTGGCGCTCACCGCCGGACGCAGTCTGGCGGTCGACCCGGCCTTCCTGCCGCTGGGCATTCCGCTTTATCTCGACACCACCTGGCCGGCCAGTGACCGGCCGCTGCGCCGCCTGATGGTCACCCAAGATACCGGCAGCGCTATCAAGGGGCCGGTGCGCGGTGATTTCTACTGGGGCTCCGGCGATGCCGCCCTGGCCGAAGCCGGGCGCATGAAACAGAAGGGGCGCTACTACCTCTTCCTCCCCAAGACGGTGGCGGAGCGGCGCGAGCGGGGAAGCTGAGGGAACTGCGCTTTTCGTGGCATGAGATCCCGGATAAAGCCCTGCGGCCTTTTCCGGGATGACATTCTTTATTGTTAATGTGTCATCCCGGCCTTGAGCCGGGATCTCTATCGGGGTCATACTTGCGTTGATTTATTCCGTCACATCCTGCAGCATTCCCCACTCCAACCCAAACCTTGCCAGATACTTCCGCAGACGGTCGGCATCGTTGGTGCTTTTGCGTTCCTGGCGCGAGGCGGCGAAGAGGCGGCGGCCGGCGGCGCTGAGGGATTTGCTGTCCCGGCAGGTTTTGATGACCTCGCTGAGCTGGGCGCGGTCGAAGGGGTCGATCTGCGCCAGCCGGTCCGCCGACAGAACCTGCGCCAGAGAATCCTGCGCCGCGTCGCCGCTGCGCCAGGCCTTTGTCAGGCGCGCGGTTTCTTCGGCCACCAGTTGTTCGGTGATGCGCCCGCCGCTGGCGAGCGTGGCCATGCGCAGGACAGAGGCGCCCAGGTCGCGGAAATTCGCCTTCCAGAGTGCGTCAGGCCCGGTGGCGAAGGCGAGATAGCGGCGCCGGGCTTCCTTGTTGAAGGTGACCTTGCTGCCGCTGGTCTCGCCGTGTCGGCGCAGTTCGAAATCCAGATTGGGCTCGATGTCTTCGGGCCGGGCGCGCAGGCCAGGCAGCTCGAAGGGCCAGATGGCGAGGCGGGCCAGCAGATCTTCGCGGAAGCGGCCGGCGCGCACGGCCGTTGCGAGATCCTGATTGGTCCCGGCGAGCAGTTGGAAATTGCTGTCGCTTTCCCGGTCGGCGCCGACCGGCAGAAAGCGTTTTTCCTCGATGGCGCGCAGAATCATGGCTTGCTCGTCGCCGCCCAACTCGCCGATTTCGTCCAGGAACAGCACGCCACCGTCGGCGGCGCGCAGCAGACCGCCGCGGGCGGCGACCGCCCCGGTGAAGGCGCCCTTCACATGGCCGAAAAGGGCCGACATGGCCTGGTCGCCGCGCAGGGTGGCGCAGTTCACCTCGACGAAAGGGCCCTCCACCTGATGCCGGGCTTTCTTGAGGTCATAGATGCGCCGGGCGAGCTGGGACTTTCCGGCCCCCGTCGGCCCGGTCAGCAGCAGTGGCGCCTTGGAGCCGATGGCGACCTTCTCGATCTGGTCGATCAGGGCGTTGAAGCGCGGATTTCGGGTTTCGATGCCGGACTTCAAGAACGACGTGCCCTCGTCCCGCTCGTCCTGGAAGCGCTGGGCGATCCGGTCGTAGCGGGAGAGATCCAGATCGATGATGTTGTAGCTGCCCGGGCCGCCCTCGTTCCACTTCTTCGGCGGCTCCAGTTGGATCAGCCGGGCCGGAAAGAAGCGCGCCTCGGTCAGGAGGTAAAGGCAGATCTGGGCGACGTGGCTGCCGGTGGTGATGTTGATCAGATAGTCCTCAGCCTCGGTGTCGAAGGGATAGGCCCGGGCCAGGTCGTGCAGGGCGCCATAGACCTCCTCGAAGTCCCAGGGGTCTTTCAAGGAAACCAGCAGCGGCTCGACCGTCGTTTCCGGCGAGATTTGCCCGATGTCCCGGGTCATGCGCTCGACCAGCGCCTTGCTGCGGCCGCCGTGGAACAACACCAGACGGTCGATGAGCAGGTCCGGCTGATGGCAAAGCGCCACCGTCGGGCGCCAGCGGTTCCAGCGCTCCTCGCGCTTGCCGGTGTCCAGCGTGGTGCCGAGGAACCCGAGGGCAACGGTCTTCTTCATAAAATAGTTTATATCAAAGGATAAATTCGGCGACAAATAGATAGGAGAATATCAATTTTGGGCGCACCTGAATCTCTGGGCGTTCCCACAATCCGGAATAATATCTGTTATTTTACAGTGCGTTATAAGAAATTTTCGCCCTGGATGTCCGTTTTGGCACGCTGCTTGAAATAGCAGGGCTGTTGAAACGGAAGGAAAAGACCCATGGCAAACAAGTCGCTGTTTGCATCGACGGCTGGAGAGCTGCTCCCGCGCACAGATGCCAAGAACCGTCATCAGGCCCCGGCCTATGCCTATCATCCGCGCCACGCCTTGGCGCAGCTGGCGGTGACCGGGACGCTGCAGGACACCTTCTACGCAGACGCGCGGGAGCAGCTGGACGAGGTTTTGTGCCTCGCTGCAGCTGTCGAACCGGAATTTCTCGCCAAGGCGGCGATCTATGCCCGCCAGCGCGGCCGCATGAAGGACATGCCGGCCCTGATGACCGCGATCCTTTCCCTGCGGGGCCCGGAGTTTTTCCCGCGCGCCTTCGGCCAGGTGATCGATAACGGCAAGATGCTGCGGACTTTTGTGCAGATCATGCGCTCCGGCGCTGCCGGCCGAAAGTCGCTCGGCAGCCGCCCGAAGGCGTTGGTGCAGTCTTGGCTGAACAACGCCTCGGACCGTCAGATCCTGCAGGCCGCGGTGGGTCAGGACCCGTCCCTGGCGGACGTGATCAAGATGGTGCACCCGAAGCCCCAGAACGCCCGCCGCGAAGCACTCTTTGCCTGGATCATCGGGAAGCCCTGTGACCTGTCGCTGCTGCCGCAGGAGGTGCAGGATTTCGTGCGCTTCAAGGAGACGCGCGCCGGCGCGCTCCCGGCGGTGCCCTTCCAGATGCTGACCGCGCTGCCCCTGGGCCAGAAGCAGTGGGCGAAGATTGCCCAGCGCGGCGGCTGGCAGATGCTGCGGATGAATCTGAACACTTTCGCGCGTCACGGCGTGTTCGAGATGAACAATGTGACCAAGCAATTGGCCGCACGCCTGAAGGATCCGCAGGAAATCGCCCGTTCCGGCGTGCTGCCCTACCAGCTGTTGGTGGCCTACGCCATGGCCGGCGCGCAGGTGCCGGAGGCGGTGCGCGAAGCCCTGCAGGACGCGATGGAAATCGCCACCGGCAACGTGCCGGCGATCGAGGGCCGCGTGATCGTGTGTCCGGACGTATCCGGTTCCATGCACGCGCCGGCGACCGGCTATCGCAAGGGCGCCACCAGCACGGTACGCTATATCGATGTGGCGGCCCTGGTGGCCGCGGCGCTGCAGCGCAAGAACCGCGGCGCGCGTGTGCTGCCGTTCGAGCGCGATGTGGTGGACTTGCGGCTGAACCCGCGTGATACGGTGCTGACCAATGCGGCCAAGCTGGCGGCGGTCGGCGGTGGCGCGACCAACTGTGCGGCTCCGCTGGAGCTGCTGAACGCGCAAAAGGCCAAGGCGGATCTGGTGGTCTTCGTTTCGGACAACCAATCCTGGGTCGGGCCGCATTCCTACAGCTCCACGCGTATGCTGCAGGAATGGGCGCTGCTGAAGAAGCGCAATCCGAAGGCCAAGCTGGTGTGCTTGGATATTGCGCCCTACGGCACGACACAGGCGCAGGAATGCAAGGACATCTTGAATGTCGGCGGGTTCTCCGATGCGGTGTTCGACGTGATCGCCGCCTTTGCCAAGGGTGAACTGAGTGCCGATCACTGGATCGGCGAAATTGAAGGAGTGAAAATCTGAGACTGGCGTTCTGGCGAATGCCGGTGGAACTACATGACCTCGAAAGTCCCAGGTTGCGGGTTCGAATCCCGTCCGGTCCAACAACCCCTCTTATGGGCCGGTAGCTCAATGGTAGAGCAGGAACGTTTCACCAAAACCTCGTCGCCAGGACGCCGTTTCAGCGACCTTAACGATTGGAAAGGCAATATCTGTTGAAAGCCCAAAAGGGGGAATGCTTTCGTGACTACATTTGAACCAATGTTGCCGTCACGAGAAACCCTTGTCCCCCGCCTTGTTGGTTAGAAGCCGGATTTGAAAGGAAGACCATTATGGAAGACAGACATTACGATGTGATTGGCGGCAAGGGCGGGGCCCATGTGAAGATGTGGACCCGCGGCGTTCCGGTGGAAGACCAGGCGCAGGAACAGCTCCTGAAGACCGCCAAGATGCCCTTTATCTATAAGCACCTGGCGGTGATGCCGGATGTGCACAAGGGCATCGGCTCCACCGTGGGCAGCGTGATCCCGACCAAGGGTGCGATCATCCCGGCCGCGGTGGGTGTGGACATCGGCTGCGGCATGATCGCCGCGCGCACGTCGCTGACGGCCAGCGACCTGCCGGACAGCCTGCGCGAACTGCGCACGGCCATCGAGGCCGCTGTGCCGCATGGGCGTACCGCAGACCGCAAGGTGCGCGATAAGGGTGCCTGGGGCGAGGCGCCGGCGCCGGTCGAGGAGGCCTGGGGTACGCTTGCCGGCCGCTTTGCCGCGATCACCGAAAAGCATCCGCGCATCGCCCGCAGCAACAACCTGAACCACCTGGGGACCCTCGGGACCGGCAATCACTTCATCGAAGTGTGCCTGGATCTGGAGGACCGGGTCTGGTTCATGCTGCACTCGGGCTCGCGCGGCGTGGGCAACTCGGTCGGGCGGCACTTCATCGGTCTGGCCAAGGAAGACATGCGCCGCTGGTTCATCAACCTCCCGGACCAGGACCTGGCCTATTTCCCGGAAGGCACGGAACACTTCGACGATTATGTAGAGGCGGTCGATTGGGCTCAGGCTTATGCCATGACCAATCGACAGGTGATGATGAAGAACGTCGTCGCGGCGGCGCGTCAGGCCCTGCCAAAGCCTTTTGAGGCGGAATTGGAGGCGGTCAACTGCCACCACAACTACGTCACCAAGGAAAGCCACTTCGGTGAGAATGTCTTCGTGACCCGCAAGGGCGCGGTGCGTGCGGCCAAGGGCACCATGGGAATTATCCCGGGCTCCATGGGCGCGCGCTCCTACATTGTGCGCGGCCTGGGCAACAGCGATTCTTTTCACAGCTGCAGCCACGGGGCGGGGCGGGTGATGTCGCGCACCGAGGCCAAGAAGCGCTTCAGCCTGGAAGATCATATCGCGGCGACAGCGGGCGTCGAGTGCCGCAAGGACGCGGAGGTGATCGACGAGACGCCGGCCGCCTACAAGTCCATCGACGCGGTGATGGAGGCGCAAAAGGACCTGGTGGAGATCGTGCATACCCTGCGCCAGGTGGTTTGTGTAAAGGGGTGAGTAAGTCATGATTGTCATCGACGGATCCCAGGGCGAGGGCGGCGGGCAGGTGCTGCGCTCTTCGCTGGCCCTCTCCATGGTGACCGGGCAGCCCTTCCGGATCGAAAAGATCCGCGCCGGCCGGGCCAAGCCCGGCTTGCTGCGTCAGCACCTGACGGCGGTGCAGGCGTCCGAAGCGATCTCCGGCGCCGCGGTCGAGGGTGCCGCCATGGGATCGACCGCGCTCACCTTCGCGCCGGGCCGGATTACGCCGGGCGACTACAGCTTTGCGGTCGGCACGGCGGGCAGCGCCACGCTTGTTTTTCAGACCGTATTGCCGGCCTTGATGAAGGCAGAGGGACCATCGAACCTGGTGCTGGAAGGCGGCACGCACAATTCCCACGCCCCGCCCTTCGATTTTATCGAGCGCGCCTTCCTGCCTTTGCTGCGCGCCATGGGTCTGGGTGTGGAGGTCAAATTGCACCGGCCGGGTTTCTATCCGGCCGGCGGCGGGCGTTTTGTCGTGGACATCTCACCGGTTGCAACGCTCACGCCCCTAAATTTGACCGAGCGCGGTGCCCTGCAGTCGCGCAAGGCCATCGCCACGGTGTCGAGGCTGCCGCTGATCATCGCCGAGCGCGAGCTGGAAACCCTCACGCAAAACCATGGCTGGGCTGAAACCGAAACGGAAGCGCGTGAAGATAGGCGCTCGGCTGGTCCCGGCAATGTGTTGCACATCTTTATGGAGCAGGAGAACCTGACCGAAGTTGTCACCGGCTTTGGCGAAAAACGGGTATCGGCCCAGAAGGTCGCCGCCGGTGCAGCGGAGGAAGCCGAGCGTTACCTGGCCAGCGATGCTGCGGTGGGATCCCACCTTGCCGACCAGTTGCTGATCCCCCTGGCGCTGGCCGGTGGCGGCAGCTTCACGACCCTGGCGCCCAGCCTGCACACCCGCACCAATATCGCGGTGATCCAGTATTTTTTGGATATCGATATTTCGGTGACGGAAGCGGGAAAGGACTGTGTCTTGGTGACGGTGGGAAGGGGAACCTAGTGTCCCGCCTCTCCGATTATATGGATGGCCTGTTCGCTCAGTTGGAAAGGCAATATGACCTGCGGAGCCGGTCAATTTTGCGGTCGCCGGAAACCGCGGCCCTTTTGCACGAAATCGGGGAGCGTGGCGGAGTCCTCTCAATTCCCCCGTTATTGAATCACGCCTTTGATACGGATTTACAGGTGGTTCGCGAACTAAGTTCGGCAGTTGCTAAACTGTTGTCGCGTGCAAACAGCACCGACCTGCAACGGCTTGACCTGAGAATGCGGGAACATGGAACTTGGGGCCGCGGATGGTGGTCTATGAAACCCGCCGACTTGGGTTTCCTGGATTCCGTTCCGGAGCAAAGAGCGGCAATGCTCTGCGTCGCGACCATGCACCCAAACGGCTACGTGCGCGAGTCGGCCCTGCGCCGGCTTCACGACCTGTCGGATGGCAGCGCGATTCACTTTCTGCTGATTCGCGCGAACGATTGGGTTGGAGAAGTGCGGGAGTTTGCAGCCGAAAAAATAGGCGACTATCTGCGTCCAGAATTTGTGCATCAGATGATTTCGGCATTGCCGACGGTACTATGGCTGCGTAGCTGCAAGCGGGCCAATCACCGCCCCTTGGTTCAAAAGATCCTGCTTTTTCTGCTGGAGCCGGAAAACCAAGAGGCCTTTCTATCCGGAATAGCGTCGGGCGACAGAAACGTACAAAGAGCCTGTTTGGAGATTGCGTCACGGGCGGCGGGCTTTGACCTGGGGCGCATCGTTCGCTTGGCGCGGGAATCAAGAGATCCGATTGTCCGCTTGAAAGCGGCGGAGTTGGGCAAGCAGCTTGACGACGCGGACCTGGAGGCAGTGCTGCCTCTTTTGTTGTGCGATGCCTACATGCCGGTCCGGCGCCAGGCGCTGCGCGGCTTGATTTCCCGTTTTCCGGAGTGGGCCGAATCGGCCTTGGTCGAAAGCCTCTTCGACCGCAGCATCGCGATCCGGACCCTGTGCCGCGTCCATTTGAGGAAACGGGGCCGGGAAGATGTCGCTGCGCAATATCGCGCGGCGCTTGGGGAGACGGCATCGCGCCGCCTGGAAACCGCGCTTCTGGGCCTCGGGGAGACAGGAACTCAAGATGATGCCGGGAGCGTCTTGCCCTTTCTCGAAGTCGAGCCGGCCAGGGTGCGGGCTGCAGCGGCCAGGAGTCTGGGGCGTCTGGATGGACGTTCCCACATTTCGGAACTGATGAACGCATTGCAGGATTCCTCGCCACGGGTATCGCGCATGGCCAGGTTTGCGCTTCAGGACCTGGTCGGGTCGATTGGTGCCGAGACACTTTGGCAGGCCTTGCATGATGCACAGCATCCGCACGGGCGCCGAAACCTCGTTTTGCTGATGACCGGCCTTTTGCGGCTGCAGCGGCTCCTTTGTCTCTTGCGCGTGGCCTGCATGGAGGATCCGGCGCTGCAGGCGCTGGCGCGGAGCCACATCGACAGTTGGCTCCGGCGGTCCGACGGCTTTTTGCCGGATCAGAGCCCCAGCGGCCAAGATGTTGTCCAGGAGATTAAGGCGTTGCTCGGAAAGTCAGAGCTTCAACTGCCGTCGAAATCGGCGCGGGAGCTTGAGTTCATTTTCGACCGGCCTTGAGCGGAGGTCCACCCCCCACCCTAAAATTGGTAATACCACTCTTGAACCTTCGGGGCGGCTCGGCCATTGTGGCGGGCGTTTCCAAGGGATGCCGTCATGACCGCAAATCCGGCCCGGGTGGGGCTTTTCGTGACCTGTCTGGTCGATCTTTTCCGGCCTTCGGTGGGCTTTGCCGCGGTGAAGCTGCTGGAGGCGGCGGGCTGTCGTGTCGA
>CAJHXM010000173.1_pt1 | contig 19174 bp, 19 predicted proteins | sample 9198461 | NCBI WGS metagenome assembly CAJHXM01 (sample SAMEA7708299, study PRJEB35096) | sediment metagenome | biome: marine neritic benthic zone biome [ENVO:01000025]; feature: sediment [ENVO:00002007]; material: shallow marine sediment [ENVO:03000034] sea grass bed [ENVO_01000059] ...
CGGGCCTTGCGGGACAGTGAGCGGCGTTTGAAGGATTTCGCCGATGTCGCACCCGACTGGTAGTGGGAAAACGGCCCCGCCGTGCTTTTCAGCTATGGGGCACCGCGGATCTCGGAGATCGCCGGGTTTGATGCCGAGGATTTGGCTGGCAAGCTGCGCGAGGAAATGCCGGGCATCACCATCGATCAGCATTTATGGCGCCAGCACATCAGGGACTTGAAGGCGCACCGGCCTTTCAGGAACCTGATTTACAGCCTTCGAGGCCCGGACGGTGACTTGCGCATCTTCAGCAGCAGCGGCAAGCCCTGTTTCGATCAGCAAAATAATTTCCTGGGCTACCGCGGTGTCGCCAGTGATATTACCTCCGAACGCGACGCCGAGGCCAAACGCCATGAAGCGGAGATTCGTCTGGCCAATGCGATCGAACTGATTCCGGCAGCGCTGTCGCTCTATGATAGTCAGGACCGCCTGGTTCTCTGCAATGGCGCGGACCGGGCGATCTTTGAGACGACCGCGATCTCTGAGCGGGGGGCATCCTTCAGCGAACTCCTCAATGCTGTTGTCGAAGCGGATGTTTTGCAGGGGTCGGACCGCGACGTGGAAGAGTGGCGCGCACGGCGCCTGGAACGGCGCAGCAACCCCTGCCGCGGGTTTAGCTATCAACTGCGCGATGGCCGCTGGCTGGAGGTCAACGACTATATTCTAATGGACGGCGATCTGATGTCTGTTTGTGTCGATATCACCGAACGGAAGAATGCAGAGCAGTCATTGCGCGCCCATGAAGCAGAACTGGCCCAGGTCTTGCGCCGCAGTACGCTAGACCAGATGTCGGCGATCATGGCGCATGAGCTCAATCAGCCCTTGACCGCGGTGGTCAATTTCTCCAACGGCTGCTTGCGGCGGCTCAAGGCTGGAGACCGGGAAATTGAGAAGTACATTCCGGTCCTGGAGGAGATGCGCGATCAGGCTAAACGGGCGAGCGCAATCCTGAAACGCGTTGGCGGTTTCGTGGGCCAGGCCTTGCCTGAAGAGGCAGAGCTGGAAGTTCCCGATCTCATACATTCGGTCAAGCTGCTTTTGAATGCCGAACTCGCGCGAAACCACGCCAAACTCGATTTGGTACTGCCCGCGGGTCTGCCGCGAGTTCTGGGAGAGCGGGTCGAGTTGGAGCAGGTCCTCTTCAATCTGATCAAAAATGCGATTGAGGCAACGCTTGATCGCCCGCCGGGAGAACGTTGGGTCAAGGTGACTCTGGATCAGTCGGAGGACGACACCATTGTGATCACCGTAAAGGATTCTGGCTTGGGATTCTCATTGGAGATGGAGTCTTCTGCCTTTGAGCCTTTTAAGACTTCCAAACCAGACGGAATGGGGATGGGGTTGTCGATTTGCCGGACCATCGTGGAGGCTCATGGCGGTTCAATTAGGATAGAAGCGGGAAGCTCAGACGGAGGGCTGGTTTGTGTGACGCTTCCATCAATTAAGGAGTACGCGGAAAATGTTGCCTAAACCCACTGTCTATGTTGTCGACGACGACCCAGCCGTCCGTTCGTCTTTCAAATGGCTCATGGAGTCGGTAGGTCTTGAGATCGAGGCCTGCTCATCGGCTAAAGCCTTTCTGGATCGTTATGACCCGAGCCGCCCCGGCTGCCTGGTCTTGGACGTCAGAATGCCGGAGATGAGTGGCCTCGAACTGCAGGATTTGATGGTCGCCAAGGGCATTACGGTTCCCCTGATTATGGTCACTGGATTCGGCGACGTGCCGACAGCCGTGCGGTCGCTCAAGAAGGGAGCGATCGATTTCGTGGAAAAGCCCTATAACGACCAGGTGATGCTGGAGCGGATCAACTGCGCCATTGAAAGAGACTTTCAGCGGCGCAGCGACCTTGAATTGCAAAAGTCGGCACAGGACCGTCTGGAGCACCTGACGCCGCGCGAGCGAGAAGTCATGGATCTGGTGTCGGTCGGAAAGTCCAATAAAGCGATTGCCTATGAACTCGACATCAGCCCAAAGACCGTCGAGGTGCACCGCGCCAAGGTAATGCGGAAGATGAAGGTTCAGTCCGTTGCTGAACTGGTCCTGATCATGGAACGCTATGTCGCGCTGCCGCCGGCAGCTGGTGCCCCTTTCTCGGGCGATCGTCTGATGCATTGATCCGGTATTTTTCGGCTGCCCCGGCGAGAGAGCCGGGCTCAGGTGTGGCGCAGGGCGACGAAAGCCTGGCAATCGAAACAGGCCATGCGATCCCGCTCTCGCCAAAAACTTGGCTCTGCCTTAAAGAATTAGACCGGGCAGCGGCGGCGCAGGTCCAGGCAGGACAATGTTAGCCCAAAGAAGTCGCAGCGGGCATTACTCCGCGGCAACGCTGCCGGCTGCGCGCGCGCCCTCCGGTTCTTTGTAAAATCCGCCGTCCTTCATGATGGCGGTGATGCGGTTGGCGTCCTGCAGCAGGGCGATATCCTTAGAGGGGTCGCCGTCCACCAGGATCAGGTCGGCCAGGTAGCCTTCTTTCACCAAACCGACGTCCAGCTGCATCAGCTCGCCGCCCAGCTTGGTTGCTGCAGTGATCGCCTCAAGCGGGGTGAAATCCAGCAATTTCACGAAGTGCTCCATATCCCGGGCATTGGTGCCGATTGGATTCCAGGCAAACCCATAATCGCCTCCCGGCAAGACTCGGACGCCGCGCTTTTTTAATTCTTTCATATTCTCGACGCCACGCTCGCCCTCCAGACGGAAATAAAGCGCCACGGGATGATCGTAGTCGATACCGTAATCTTTGCCTTCGCCCTGACCGGTGATGTGCGCCATGCCGATCGTCGGCGCGACGAAGATTCTGTCTTTGTCCGCTTCCAGCATGTCGAGCGCCTCATCGTCCGACAAGGTGCAGTGATAGAGCACGTTGACGCCTTGGCGCAGGCACATTTTCACGCTTTCCGCCGAGCGGGCATGCGCGGCAATGGCCTTTCCCCGACTGCGGGCAACCTCGCAGACCGCGGCGATTTCAGCCTCGTTCATAATGGTCTCATGGGCCCGCGCAAAGGGAATGAACTCGTCGCCCGAGGGGTTGATTTTTAAGGTGTCGACTCCCTCGCGCACCATTTCGCGGGCGGTCTTGCGAAATTCGTCCGGTCCGTCGCAGGTAATGGCAAAGGTTTCGCGATGGATGTGGCGCCGGCGCACGTCGCCAAGTCCGCTTGTCGGTGTCAGTTCGGGACTGGCAGCACGCAGGCGCGGGCCGACAATTTCACCGGCATCGATCGCATTGCGGATGACGACATCAAGCCGCGCCTTGGCCGCCGCGGCGGAAAAAATCGACGTAAAGCCCTGATCCAGCATCACCCTGGCGAACTTCATGGATTGCAGGGTGTGTTCCTCGGGCGGCAGGTCTCCAAGCGATTCCAGATCGGGCGTATTGCAAAAGGAGATATGGCCATGTGCCTCGATCAGGCCCGGCATCAGCGTCTGGCCGCCGCCGTCGACGACTCTGGCGCCGCCCGCCTCGATGCCTTTTGCCGCCTTGGCGACCTTTTTGATCCGGTTGCCTTCAACGAGGACCGCGCCGTCGCAAGGCTGCTCTCCGCTGCCATCGATAATCTTGATGTTGGTAAAGAGTGTCGCCGCCATATCTGCTCCTCCCGGTTTTCGCGTAGATTTCAGCCGCTTACACGGAATTTTTCCGGCCGATGGACAATTATGATTAGCGAAAGTTTAGCCTGGGCTGCCATAGGCGTAAAGCTGGAGACCAAAAACAGCCAAATTTCGGTATAAGGTTGACATTTGTTTAGTTTAGTAGAAATAATTTACTAAACCGGTGGAGCCCATGCGGGGAAGGGAGCCGGAAAAACAAGAAAAGCGGCTCGGCAGGTCCTGCTGTAGGCACGCTCCCCACAAAAAAATTCTGGGAGGAATTACCATGCGTCGTTTGAAGTCAGTATTCGCATCTTTGGCCCTCGGCGGGGCCGTCATGACGACCTCCGCCGCACAGTCCGAAGAATTGACCCTTTGCTGGGCGGCCTGGGATCCGGCCAATGCCCTGGTCGAGCTTTCCAAGGACTTCGAAGCCCAATCCGGCCACTCCATGAAATTCGAATTCGTGCCCTGGCCGAATTTCGCCGACCGGATGCTGAATGAGCTGAACTCCGGCGGGAAGCTCTGCGACCTGATGATCGGCGACAGCCAGTGGATCGGCGGCGGCGCCGAGAACGGTCACTACGTGAAGCTGAATGCTTTCTTCGATAAGGAAGGCATCACGATGGACGATTTTGCCCCGGCGACGGTCTATGCCTATTCGACCTGGCCCAAGGGCACGCCGAATTACTACGCTCTGCCTGCTATGGGCGATGCGAACGGCTGGTTTTACCGCAAGGACTGGTTTGCCAGGCCGGACCTCCGGGCCGAATACAAATCCAAGTATGGCCGCGAGCTTGAGGCGCCGAAGACTTGGACGGAACTGAAAGACGTGGCCGAATTCTTCCAGGGCCGGGAGATCGACGGCCAGACCCGCTATGGTACGGCGATCTTCACCGAGCGTGGATCCGAAGGCATCACCATGGGCGCGACTTCGGCGCTCTATTCCTGGGGTTTCAAATACGAGAATACGCCCGGGTCCTATGACATGAAGGGTGCGGTCAATTCCGCCGATGCAGTGGAGGCCTTGGAATTCTACAAGTCCGTCTATGCCTGCTGCACCCCGCCCGGCTACACCGACAGCTATATGTCGCATGGGCTCGATGCCTTCAAATCCGGCCAGGTCGCGATGGCGATGAATTGGTTTGCCTTCTTCCCCGGCCTCTACAAGGACGAGAACGTGGGCGGCGACAAGATCGGTTTTTTCGTGAATCCGGCTCAGAAGGTGGCGGCCTCAACCCTGGGCGGCCAAGGCATCTCGGTCGTGGCCTATTCCGACAAGCAGGATGCGGCCCTGGAGTACATCAAGTGGTTCGCCGGGCATGAAGTACAGGCCAAGTGGTGGTCGCTCGGCGGCTATTCCTGCCGCCGCTCGGTTCTGGAGGATCCTTCTTTCAAACAAAGCCAGCCCTTTGCGGCGGACTTCCTGGAGGCCATGGGCGGCGTACAGGACTTCTGGCAGGAGCCGGCCTACGCCGAACTGCTTTTGGCCATGCAAAAGCGCCTGCATGACTACGTTGTGGCCGATCAGGGCACGGCACAGGAAGCGCTCGACAAGCTGGTTGAGGATTGGACGGAAGTCTTCGAAGACGAAGGCAAGCTCTAGTCCGAATTTGGATGGCGGGTCCCGGAATGGCTCCGGGACCTGCTGCCCTCGCGGGTGAACTGCGCCCGCCCAACTGGCCCCAGGGGCACTGCGTGCCCGCAACAGTGTGAGTTCCTTGAGCAACAGTCGAACCATTGAGGGGGTTGCAGCGTCGGCTGCGCGGCAGACTCCCCCAGGCATGGCCATGCGGGTTCAGGGCCTGTCGGACCGCGGCATCGCCTGGCTGTTTGTCGCGCCGACGATCGTTCTGCTGCTGGCGATCAACATATTTCCCCTGATCTGGACGATCATCCTCAGCTTCACCAACTACAAGGCGAACCGGACGGCGCGCGGCTACGACTTTATCGGCCTGCGCAACTACGAACGCATTCTAACCAACGACGATATCTGGCAGACGCTGCAGGTGACCGCACACTTTCTCTGCTGGACCATGACGCTTCAGGTCCTGATCGGCTTTGGATTGGCCTGGCTGATCAACAAGCAGTTCAAGGGCCACGGCTTTTGGACCACGATCGTCCTGCTGCCCATGATGCTATCGCCGGCCGTTGTGGGGAATTTCTGGACCTTCCTTTATCAGCCGCAAATTGGCCTGTTCAACTATGTCATCGCGTTTTTCACCGGTGTGCCGCCGTCTTCGTTCGACATGATCGGGTCGGTCAATTTGGCACCCTGGTCCATCATCATTGTCGATACCTGGATGTGGACGCCCTACGTAATGCTGATTTGCCTGGCGGGTCTGCGCTCGTTCGCCGATTACATATATGAAGCTGCCGAAGTCGATCGCGCCTCGAAATGGCGGCAATTTTGGTCGATAACCATTCCCATGGTGCTGCCGTTCCTGATGCTCGCCGTGCTGTTTCGTGCCATCGAGAATTTTAAGATGTTTGACCTGGTGGTGGAACTTACCAGCGGCGGGCCTGGGTCGATCACCGAGCTGGCCTCGATCAATCTCAAGCGCGAGGCCTTCGAGAAATGGCGCACCGGCTATTCCTCAGCCTTTGCCATCATCCTTTTCGTTACGGTCTTCGGCGCGGCAAATATTTACGTCAAGGCGCTCAACAGGGTGAAGCAGCGATGAGTGCCGGGACAGATTCTGCCGGAGGTGGGCCCAGTCCCTGGGCGCGCCGCACCGCGGGGGCGGCGGTGATCCTCTATGCCTTGATCACGATGGTTCCCCTGTTATGGATTTTCATGACCGGTTTCAAGACGCCGCCGGATTCTATTTCCTACCCGCCGAAAGTGGTCTTCGACCCGAGCCTGGAAGGCTATGTGAATCTCTTCACGACACGGTCGCGGCAGACGACGGAATACCTTGAAAGCCTGCCGCCCGCCGAGACCTGGTACGACGAGCTTGTGCGCTCCCGCAAGATGGTGATCGCCGGGCCTTCCAAGTTCGGCGAGCGCTTTATCAATTCCGTCATCATCGGATTTGGCTCGACCTTCCTTTCGGTCTTCCTCGGCACGCTTGCGGCCTATGCTTTCTCGCGCTTCAAGATCCCCTTGGCCGACGATCTGATGTTTTTCATTCTCTCGACCCGAATGATGCCGCCCATTGCCGTGGCAATTCCGATTTTCCTGATGTACCGGACGCTTGGTCTTTCGGATACCCACTTGGGGATGATCCTGCTTTATACGGCAGTGAACATTTCGCTGTCGGTCTGGTTGCTCAAGGGTTTCATCGATGAAATTCCGCGCGAGTACGAGGAAGCGGCGATGGTCGACGGCTATAGCCGTCTACAGGCCTTTATGAAAGTCGTCTTGCCGCAGGCGGCGACCGGCATTGCAGCAACTGCCATCTTTTGCCTGATCTTTGCCTGGAATGAATATGCCTTCGCGCTGCTGCTGACCTCGGGCAATGCACAGACCGCGCCGCCCTTTATTCCCACCATCATCGGCGAAGGCGGACTGGACTGGCCGGCGGTGGCGGCGGGGGCGACGATTTTCCTGCTGCCCGTACTCTTCTTCACCATTCTGCTGCGCAAGCAGCTTCTGCGCGGGATCACCTTCGGGGCGGTGCGCAAATGACAAACCAGGCCCCAGACCGGCCCACCCACGAGAGTCTGCTGACCCGCTTTTTGCGTCTGCGCCGGGGACCCTGGGAGAATCTGGCTGTGGTGATCATCGCGGTCGGCGTCTTCATGCTGATGCAGAGCTTTGCCATTGAGCTCTTCACCTATTCCTTCATCACGATCCTGACGGGCACGGTGATGTTCATCGTCGTCAGCCATTTTAGGGATTGAGCGGATGGCCGACATTCAGCTCGCCAATGTGAGGAAACTGTTCGACGACTTCGTTGCGGTCAAGTCATCGAGCTTTACGATTAGGGATGGCGAGTTCTTTGTCATGCTGGGTCCCTCGGGCTGCGGCAAGACCACCACGCTGCGGATGATCGCCGGTCTCGAGCTGCCGACATCGGGCAGCATTCTGCTGGACGGCGAGGACGTGACCTTCAACCGGGCGTCGCAGCGCGATATCGCCTTCGTCTTTCAGCTCTTCGCGCTCTACCCGCACATGAACGTGCGCAAGAACATCGGTTTCCCGCTGGTCAGCCAGGGTTGCGGGCGGCGCGAGCTGCGCGAACGGGTGGAGGAGACGGCCCGGCTTTTGCGCATCGATCATCTGCTCGGCGCCCGGGTCTCCGGTCTTTCCAGCGGCGACCGGCAGCGTGTGGCGCTCGGCCGGGCCATTGTGCGCCGGCCTAAAGCCTTTTTGATGGACGAGCCCCTCGGCGCGCTCGACGCGGAATTTCGGGAGCTGATGTGCGAGGAATTGCGTTTGCTGCACGATCGCATCGATGCCACCACCGTCTATGTCACCCACGACCAGATCGAAGCCATGTCCATGGCCGACCGGATCGCCGTGATGAACAAGTCCGAAGTGCTGCAGATTGGACCGCCGGCAGAGGTCTACGAACGGCCCGCCACGGTCTTCGTCGCCGGCTTTATCGGCAGTCCGGCGATGAATTTTCTGCCGGCGCAGGGTGGTTTTGCCGCCGGCACGCAGGCCGTCCGGGTGAACGGAGCGGAAATTCCTGTGCCGCGCCTGCACGAGGACTTGGCAAACGACGAGGCGGTTTTGGGTGTGCGGCCTGAGCATATCTCGATCGGCGACCAGGGCGCCTTGCGGGGTGCGGTGTTCGGCGTCGAGTACATGGGGACACGCCAGTTGATCACGGTAGATACCGATGCGGGCCGTCTGAAGGTCCGGGCGCCCAACACGGTACGGGTGAGCGACGGAGAGACCGTTGGGCTTTCCTTCCAGACTCCCAGGCTGGTGGTTTTCGATGGCGAATCGGAACGGGCCCTGCAAAGCGATCTCTATGCGGGGGCCGCACATGGCTGAAGTTGTGCTCTCCGCCGTCTCCAAGGCCTTTGGCACGAATCAGGCCGTACAGGGCCTTGATTTTCACATTGCTGATGGAGAATTCGTCGTGCTGCTGGGCCCCACCGGCGCCGGAAAAACCACCACCCTTAGGCTGGTGGCCGGACTGGAACGACCGGATGCCGGGGAGATCCATATCGGCGGCATGAATGCGACGGCGGCCCCCCCGGCGGCCCGGGATGTCAGCTTTGTGTTTCAGCAATACTCGCTTTACCCGCACTATACGGTCTTCGATAACCTCGCCTTTCCGCTCCGGGCGCCGGGCCGGAGATTGCCGGCCGGTGAGATCAAAGCCCGGGTGCGGGAGATCGCTGAACTGCTCCGCATCGAAGATAAACTTTCCAATCGGGCAACCCAGCTTTCCGGCGGCGAAATGCAGCGCGTGGCGATTGGCCGGGCGCTGGTGCGGGCGCCGTCGGTCTATCTGATGGACGAGCCGCTCTCCTCGCTGGATGCCAAGCTTCGCGAGGACCTCAGGGTCGAGCTGAAACGTATCCAGCGGGATTTTGGGGCAACGGTGCTTTACGTCACCCATGACCAGCTTGAAGCCATGACCCTGGCGGACCGGATCGGCGTGCTCTCCGACGGAGTCCTGGTGCAGATCGGGACACCGCGCGAGGTTTACGAGACGCCGGAGAACGTTTACGTGGCGCACCGTCTCGGCTCGCCGCGCATCAATATTCTGCCTCTGGGTGCGCTGGCGCTCGACGACGGGCCCGCGGCAACCAGTTCTCTTGGTGTCCGGCCGGAGGACGTCCGTCTCGGTGAGGGCGGGACAGCGGCAAGGGTCCTTGCCGTCGAGAATCTAGGGGCGGAAACGGTCCTGCTGCTGGAAGCCGAGGGCCGGAATCTGCACGCTTTCTTGTCTGCCGGCGAAACGCTCGGACCAGGCGACGATGTCAGGGTCTCCGTGCGGCCGGGAGCGACGCTTTTCTTCGACGCCGAGGGGCGGCGCATTGAATGGGACCGTGACGCAACCCAGGGGAGGTCTATTCATGTCGGCTGACTTGATTGGCGCATTGATCGATGCGGCTGCGGGCACGATCCTCGATCATGTGGAGGAGCTGACCCAGTTGGATCAGGCCATTGGCGATGGCGATCACGGATTGAATATGAAAAGAGGTTTCGAAGCGATCGCCGGTCAAAAGGACGAGCTTCAGGAGCTGGCGCTTTGGCCGGCGGTGCAAAAAGCCGGCATGACCCTGGTGATGAAGGTGGGTGGCGCCTCGGGGCCGCTGTACGGCTCGCTGCTGATGTCCATGGGGAAAGCCGAGGGCGCGCCGGTCGAGCGGTTTCAGGCAGGGGTCGAGGCGGTCAAGAGCCGCGGGAAATCGGACGTCGGCGCGAAGACCATGCTGGACGTCTTGGTGCCTGTACTCACCGCCTTGCAGAGCGGTGCGGAGCTAGCGGCAGTGCGTGAAACTGCTGCCGACGCGCTGGCCGCGACCAAGGACATGAAGGCGACGAAGGGCCGCGCGTCTTTTCTCGGCGACCGGTCGATCGGCCATATAGACCCTGGGGCCCGATCTTCTCAGCTTCTCATTTCAGCCATATGCGACGTTCTGGAGGACCGGGCATGAGCGATACCGTCTCCATCGTAATTGTGTCCCATTCCCCCGATGTCGCCCGCGGCGCCGCCGATATGGTGCGCGAGATGGTGGGGGAGGAGATTGCGGTTGCTTGGTGCGGCGGCAATCCGGACGGCGGCCTCGGCACCGATGTCGCCCGCATCTACGCGGCCATTGAAGAGGTTTACAGCGACAGGGGCGTTGCCGTTCTTGTCGATCTCGGCGGCGCGGAGACCAACAGCGAGATGGCGATTGAAATGCTGCCGGCCGAGCAGCAGGAGAATGTAGTGATCTGCAACTCGCCCATCGTCGAAGGCGCCGTCATGGCGGCTGCCGAGGCCTCGGGCGGCAGCGACCTCGCGGCGGTGCGGGCGACGGCAGAGGAGTTGAGCGCGTGACCGGGTCGGGCTCGGCGGCCGGCAGCGCGGTCATTCAGGATCCGACCGGCCTGCATGCGCGGCCCGCGGTCAAGCTGACCAAGCTGGCCAAGGGGTTCACCGCGACCGTCCAGGTACGGAGCCAAGGCGAGGACAACTGGGTCAATGCCAAATCGCCGAACGCCGTGATGAAACTGAAAGTCCGTCATGGCGAGACCCTGCACTTTCGCGCCGACGGCGCAGACGCACCGCAGGCCATCCATGAACTGGTCGCCTTGATCGAACGGGATTTTAGCGAGTGACATGACCGCGGAATTGACGCTCAAGGGTATAGGCGTATCAGGCGGCATTGCCGTGGCGCCGCTTTTTGTCTTGCCGGAAGCAATAGGCGGCGAACGTGCCGCGGGATTGCCGGCGCAGGAGAGAGAGGCCCTGGAGCGCGCCATCGCGGCGGCGGCGGCGGAACTGGAGGGTCTGATGGCGGAACTGCCCGACGACGCTGCGGAGATTCTGGAGTTTCAGGTTGCGCTGCTGGAGGACGAGGACCTGATCGGGCCAATCTTCGAGGCGATCGATCGCGGCACGCCGTCGCATCGGGCCTGGCTGGAGGTTTTGGACCGTGAGATCAGGGCCTATGGGGGGGAGGACCCCGGCGATGAGACTTTCGCCGCCAGAGCCAGCGACCTGACCGATCTTCGGGACCGGGTGCAGCGCCAGTTGTTCGGCGTTGGACCGAGTGAGGCGATGCCGACCGAGCCCAGCATTCTTGTCGCGGGCGATCTTGCACCCTCCCGTTTTCTTGAAATCGATGCTGGGATGATTGCCGGAATCGCATTGGGCGCGGGCAGCCGGACCAGCCACGTGTCGCTTCTGGCACGCGCCAGGGGGACGCCACTTGTGGTTGGCTTGGGAGAGCTTCCCGAAGATGGCGGCGGGGGAGAAGCGGTTCTGGACGCGGCCAGAGGCTGCCTGACCTTGCATCCCTCGCCGCGCACCTGCGCCGCGGCCGCGGCCCAGGCCGGGGAAATTCTGGAGCAGGATCGGCGCGCCAAATCCTTCGCCGCGGCCCCTGCGGTCACTGCCGGTGGAAGCGCGGTGACCGTTCAGATCAATGTGGATCACCCTTCGATTTTGGACCAGGTGGATCCTTCCCATTGCGATGGCATTGGCCTGACCCGCACGGAATTCCTATTCCAGCAAGGTGTTCCAGACGAACAAAGCCAATTGGAGACCTATCGTGCCTTGCTCCGTTGGGCCGGCGGACGCCCGGTGACGATTCGGACTCTCGATGCCGGCGGCGACAAGCCGTTGCCGGGCATCACTCGCGACGGCGAGAGCAATCCCTTTCTGGGTCTGCGCGGCGTTCGGCTGTCGCTGCGCGGCAAGGATCTTTTCAAGGTGCAATTGCGCGCGCTGCTGCAGGCTGCGGCCGAGGGCCCCTTGAAGGTGATGGTGCCGATGGTGACTCAGCCTGAAGAAATTGCCCAGGTTCGCGGCCTGATCGATGAGGCTGCCGAGGAACTGGACCGGGAGGGCAAGGCCTACGCCCGTCCCGCCCTTGGCATGATGGTGGAGGTTCCGGCTGCCGCCCTGGCCGCGGAGCTGTTCGACGTAGACTTCTACTCGATCGGCACCAACGATCTCGTGCAATACGCGACGGCCTCGGCGCGCGACAACGCGGAGGTCGCGGCGCTGGCCCGGCCGGACCACCCGGGAGTCTTGCGGCTGATTCAATCCGTTGTGGAGGCGGGGCGCCGCCGCGCTGTGGAGGTCAGTGTCTGCGGCGATATGGCTTCGGAGCCTGCATGGTTGGATCTGCTTCTGGACGCCGGCCTGCGCCGGCTCTCGGTGGCGCCGGCGACGGTCGGCCAAGTCAAGGCAGCGGTATCCGCCTATAAGGATCGGTCCTGCTGATGGTTGCCCGCCCCGCCGCACTGGAAGACCCGGTCGCCGTCTATAAGACCCTGCTGCGCGACATGATCGACCACCGGCCTTCCGGTACCCGGCAGAAGATCGCGCAAGCCCTGGGCAAGCACAAAAGCTTCGTTTCGCAGATCACCAATCCGGCTTATACCGTACCTGTGCCGGCCAAACATCTGGCGACGATTTTCGACCTGTGCCACTTTTCTCCGGAAGAGCGCCGGGTCTTTCTGGAAGCTTATGGTCAGGCTCATCCCGGTCGCCGCCTGCAGACCATGGGTACTCCGACCGGAACCGCCACCACACTGCAGATCGAGGTGCCTGGGCTAAAGGACCCCCGGCGGCAGGCCGAGCTGATCGATAACATCCGTCTTTATGCGGACCAGGCGATTGCCTTGGCGAAATCCTGGGACGAGAGCAGCGATAGGTCAACGAAGGGAGGACCCAAAAAATGAAAAAGCTGATAAACGGTGTCGAGGACGTCTTGACCGAAAGCCTTTTGGGCTTTGCCGATGCCCACGCCGACCTGCTTAAGGTCAACCTCGATCCGAAATATGTGGTCCGCGCCGATGCGCCGCTTGCGGGCAAGGTCGCCCTGCTCTCGGGCGGTGGCTCCGGCCATGAACCGCTCCATGCCGGCTTTGTGGGCAAAGGCATGCTGACGGTCGCCTGCCCGGGTGAGGTTTTCACCTCGCCGACTCCAGACCAGATGCTGGCGGCCACAGAGTCGGCGAACGGCGGCGCAGGCGTTCTCTTCATCGTCAAAAACTACTCGGGCGATGTGATGAACTTCGAGATGGCGGCGGAAATGGCATCTGATATGGATGTCGAAATCGCCACGGTGCTGATCAACGACGATGTCGCGGTGGAAGATTCCACCTTCACCCAGGGCCGCCGAGGCGTGGCCGGTACCGTTGTGGTGGAGAAGATCGTCGGTGCGGCGGCGGAAGCGGGAATGGCGCTTTCCGATTGCAAGGCTCTGGGCGACCGGGTCAACGCCGCGACCGGGACCATGGGTGTCGCGTTGTCGAGCTGTACGGTGCCCGCGGCCGGTACGCCGACCTTTGAGCTCGGCGCGGGTGAGATGGAGGTTGGCGTTGGGATCCATGGCGAACCGGGGCGCGAACGAAGATCCCTGCAGTCCGCTGACGACATCGCACGGACCATCGTTGACGCGATTTGCGACTGGCTTGCCCCCGAAAGCGGAGAACGGGTGCTGCTTTTGGTGAATGGCATGGGCGGCACCCCGCAAATGGAACTCTACCTAGTTTATCACGCGGCTGCGCGTCTTTGTCAGGAACGGGGCATCGAAATCGCCCGCTCACTGGTGGGCAATTATTGTACCTCGCTCGATATGCAGGGCTGTTCCGTAACCCTCACTAAGCTGGATGACGAGATGCTGGGCTATTGGGACGCGCCGGTACATACGGCGGCCCTGCGCTGGTAGGGCGGATCCGGGCCGCCGGACTTGACGCAGGTCAATGTTGGCGCCCCGGGCCATCTTCTACCCTCTATAGAAGCCGATTTGGCAACCACAGGGGCACAAGCCATGTCCAAGACGATTGAACTTCTTCGCGAGGACCACCTCAACGCATCGAAATTGTTGAACGCCTTGGAACATCAGTTGGCCGTTTTCGATCAGGGAGAGAGGCCGGACTACGAGGTCATTCGCGGAATCGTCGATTACAGTCTGGACTATCCCAATATGCACCATCACCCTCTCGAAGACCGGGTGCTGGTAAAGCTAAAGCAGCGCGATCCCTTAGCGGCGGAAAAAATCGGCGACCTACAGCAGGAGCACGAAAACCTGGCGGCCGTAACGGTCAAGTTCGCCACGGCTTTGGAGGCCGTGTTGGCGGAAGCGGAAGTTTCCCGGGACGCCTTTCATCAGATCGCGCAGGATTTTCTCGACTTTTACCGCAAGCATATTTTGAAGGAGGAAACGGACTTCTTCCCGGCTGCCTTGAAAAGCCTGACCCCCCAGGACTGGGCGGAGATCGAGGGTCAGACTCTGGCGCGGCGCGATCCGCTGTTTGGGCCGGATGCGGAGGATCGTTTCGCCACGCTCCGGGAAAATATCCTTGCCTGGGACCGTCAGCGCTAATCAGCCCCAGAATTTTTTCCGTCTTATCCCAAAGCCTTGCAAAAGCGTATCGGCGCCGGCTGGTGTCCCTGTGCCTCCAGCAAGGGAATCATCCAGGTGCGGTCCTGCGCCGAGTGCGGGCCCGGGACTTCGGTAAAAATGGCATGGCATCCCCGTTCCTCGGCCATGTCCGCCAAGCTGGTTAACAACAGTGAGGCAACCTCATTCCGGTTCCGCTCGATCAAATCGACGGCGACGATGTTCTTCACGATCAGCGACCGGCCATAGTCGACATGGCGGTCGAAAAAATAGTCGGCCAGTCCCAGTATGTAGCTCCGACCGTCGATGACCGCGAGAATCCCCCGGTCCTGGTATGGCGCTGCGTACAGGCTTTCCCGGGCATAGTCACACCAGGCTTCGAGGGTCATCTCCGGCACCGCCAACTGGATCAGAGGAAAGCTCTTGGCTATATCTGAGGCGGCAAGCCGCTGAATGCGAAGTCGTTTCATAACACCATCGTGAAGACTGATATTTCCTGAAGCATTGGACAACGAGGCCTGAAAAGCTTTGATGTAGGTCAAAACGGCCTTCGATCCAGATGGCATATTTCCCGGTATGGTGGAATTGTGAAGAACGGCAAGGAACAGGGCCGAGGCGATAGATTATGAGCGGACCCAAAACTCCATCCATTAATCCGAATTTGCCCCAGAGGCAGGCGAAACCGCGTCCCGAGATCGTGGCTGACCTGTCACCCTGCGGCGCCTGTACGGTAAGGCACCTTTCCGTCTGTTCGGCGCTCTCGGCGGAGGAACTGGTCCAGCTGAGCGATTTCACAACCCATGTGGAACTCCAGCCGGGCCAGCCCCTTTTCGGCGAAGCGGAGCCGGCAAACCATGTCTTTAACGTCACCGCAGGAACGCTCAAGGTTTACAAACTGCTCCCGGATGGGCGCTGCCAGGTGATGGGGTTTCTCTTTCCAGGCGATTTTCTGGGGCTGGCCAACAGTGCGACCTATGCCTTCAGTGCCGATGCGGTCAACACGGCGACACTCTGCCGTTTCCCCCGCAAGAAATTTGCCGAATTTCTGCTGAAATTTCCGCAAATGGAAAAGAAACTGCTCTCCGTGGCCAGCCATGAGTTATCTGTCGCGCAGGAGCAGATGCTGTTACTTGGGCGCAAGACCGCCAAGGAGCGGCTCGCCTCCTTTCTGCTGACTCTTTCCCGTCATGCCGAGCGGCGAGGTGCCCAGGGAAACCCGATTTCCGTGCCCATGAGCCGCGCCGATATCGCCGACTATCTTGGTTTGACCACGGAAACCGTCAGCCGCGCCATCACCCTGCTCAAGAAAGCTGGACTGATCGGCCTGGAAAAGTCCGGCTCTATCGCCCTGCTGGACAGCGCGGCGCTGCGGGAGATTGCCGAGGGCTTTTAACCCCTGCCGAGGGCCTTAATCCCCTGAAGCATCAAGCATTCGCCGCCATGGCAAGGCTAGGGTCCGGCTCCAGGCAGGCCTCGATCGCGGTGCGGTCCAGAGTTTCTTCGGTTTCGAGCCGTGCGATCAGCCGCGCGATTTCGCTCTGATGCGCTTGAATGACCTCGATCGCTTGAGTTTCCGCTTTGTGCAGGAGCCCAGAGACCGCCTCATCCACTTCATGGGCCGTGGTTTCGCTGAAGCGCCGGGGCTGGGCGATTTCCCGGCCGAGGAAGGGGTGTTCTTCGCTCTGCCGCAAGTCCACCGGGCCTATTTCCTTGGACATGCCCCAGCGGCCCACCATGGCACGCGCCAGTTGGGTGGCCTTTTGGATGTCGTCATCCGCGCCTGAGCTGACCGAGCCGACAAAGATTTTTTCCGCGCTGCGCCCCGCGAGCGTGACCGTCAGGCGGTCTTGCAGGTATTCCTCCGGCAGCGTATGGCGTTCTTCTTCCGGCAGCAAATGAGTACCGCCCAGCGCCCGGCCCCGGGGAATGATGGTGACTTTGTGCAGCCTGTCAGCGTTGGGCAGGTAAAAGGCGGCCGCGGTATGGCCGGCTTCGTGTACCGCCAGACGGTGTTTTTCCTCGGGCTGAATCGCCAGGGTGCGGACCGTGCCCATCATGACCTTGTCGCGCATTGCGTCGAAGTGGCTCATGGTGACAGCTTTGGCTTGTTCCCGGGCCGCCGCCATCGCCGCCTCGTTTACCAGGTTCTTCAGATCGGCGCCGGAGAAGCCCGGTGTGCCGGCCGCCATCAGGGACAGATCCACGTCGGCGGCCAGAGGGACAGAGCGGGTGTGGACCTTCAGGATGGCTTCGCGCGCTGTCTTGTCCGGCAATTCCAGCGTGACGTGGCGGTCGAAACGGCCGGGCCGCAGCAGGGCCGGGTCCAGCACGTCGGGCCGGTTGGTGGCGGCCAGAACGATCACCGCTTCGTGGCCGGCAAAGCCGTCCATTTCCGCCAGAATCTGGTTCAGAGTCTGCTCGCGCTCGTCATTGCCGCCGCCCAGGCCGGTGCCGCGGACGCGCCCGACCGCATCGAGTTCGTCGATGAAAATGATACAGGGCGCGCGCTTCTTGGCTTCGTCGAACATCTGCCGGACACGGGACGCCCCGACACCGACGAACATCTCGATAAATTCCGAAGCGGAGGTGTGAAAGTAGTCAACCTTGGCCTCACCGGCCAGCGCCCGCGCCAGCAGCGTTTTGCCGGTGCCCGGCGGTCCCATCAGCAGCACGCCGCGGGGCGGCTCCGCGCCCAGGCTGCGATAGGTTTCGGGATCCTTCAGGAAATCGACCAGTTCGGCCACCTCCCGTTTAGCGCCTTCCTGACCCGCCACATCGTCAAATGTAATCTGCCGCGCCTCTTTGCGTTCCTGCTTCGCCGACCCGGAGAGGAAATCGGTGGGGTCGCGGCCGCCGAATTTGCCCATGACGTTTTTTTGCATGCGGCTCCAGAACCAGAAATAGAGACCGAATAGAAACAGCCAGGGCAGCAGCGCGAGCAGCCAGCCACTGCCTTCCTCTTCCGGTTGATTCCAGATCACCACCTTGCTGGCCTCCAGCTGCGGCATTAGCTCGGCATCGCCCAGCGGCGGCAGAACGGTTTTCGCCCGGCCCTGCTTCACGCCGTCCGGGGTGAGTAGGAGCGGCTCGGTAAAGATCACCGTCATGCGCTCGCCCTTTATATCCACCTGCTTCACATGGCCGGCGGCAAGCTGCTGCTTGAATTCGCTATAGGGGATCTCCGCAACCGGGACGGGGGGCGTCACCTGCATATTGAACAGCAGCACCAGCGTCAGGACGCCGCCGATGGCGAACCATACCCATTGAGGAATCTGCTTCATGTCACGCGCCTTTTCCACCCGTCGGGCTGTTGGCCGGATTGGACGTATGACACGCTACCAGTGCCTTGGCGCGCCACATTGACGCAGATCAAGCTTCCTGCCCGCCCATTTTTGATCCAGGTCAATGTTGCAGCGCCGCAATTCGGGTCTTTTCCAACCGCCAGGATCACCGTTCTAGGGGTTTCGCAGCCCTGGGCCGCGTGGTCGTTTCGTTTTAGGGGAATGACATGACATTGCAGGATCAGCCGGCCCCGGTCCCACAGCCGCTGGAGTGGCCTACCGGCGCCGCGCTGGGGTTGGGAACGCTTCTGGGACTTTTCCTTTGGGCCGGGGCCAGCGACTCCATGATGGCCTTTCACGGATTTCTGCTGGTCGCCTTTTGCCTCGCGGGTTTGTTCTGGCTGATCCGGCAGCACTATGACCGGCTCGCCGCGCCCCAGACCGCCGCGGCAGGGCAGGTGGCCTACAACGATGCGGTGGTGAAGGCCGGGGTGATCGCCACCACGGTCTGGGGGCTGGTTGGCTTTGTCGTCGGCCTGGTGATCGCCCTGCAGCTCGCCTTTCCGGTGCTCAACTTCGATTTGCCCTGGACCAGTTTCGGCCGTCTGCGGCCGATCCATACCTCGGCGGTAATTTTCGCCTTCGGCGGCAACGCGCTGCTGACGACGTCCTTTTACGTGGTGCAGCGTACCTGCAGGGCCCGTCTTGCCGGCGAAATGGCGCCCTGGTTCGTTTTCTGGGGCTACCAGTTTTTCATCCTGCTGGCCGCCACCGGCTATGTCTTCGGCGTCACCCAGTCGAAAGAGTATGCCGAACCGGAATGGTACATCGACATCTGGCTCACCCTGGTATGGGTCGTCTATCTGCTGGTCTTCCTGGGCACCCTGTGGCGCCGGCGGGAACCGCATATCTATGTGGCCAACTGGTTCTACCTGGCTTTTATCGTGACCGTGGCGATGCTGCACATCGTCAACAACCTGGCGGTCCCGATTTCCTGGACCGGCACCAAGAGCTACCCGATCTTCGCTGGCGTGCAAGACGCGCTGACCCAGTGGTGGTACGGCCATAACGCGGTCGGCTTCTTTCTCACCGCGGGCTTCCTGGGAATCATGTACTACTTCGTGCCCAAGCGGGCCGAACGGCCGGTATACTCCTACCGCCTTTCCATCATCCACTTCTGGTCGCTGATTTTTCTCTACATCTGGGCCGGGCCGCACCATCTGCACTACACCGCCCTGCCGCAATGGGCGCAGACACTGGGCATGACTTTCTCAATCATGCTCTGGATGCC
>CAJHXM010000423.1_pt1 | contig 18720 bp, 14 predicted proteins | sample 9198461 | NCBI WGS metagenome assembly CAJHXM01 (sample SAMEA7708299, study PRJEB35096) | sediment metagenome | biome: marine neritic benthic zone biome [ENVO:01000025]; feature: sediment [ENVO:00002007]; material: shallow marine sediment [ENVO:03000034] sea grass bed [ENVO_01000059] ...
CGGCACTTGCCCGATACGCGTATCGCGCTGCGCACCGCGCCTACCTGAAGGGCCTGAGAACCCCACCGGAGGCCGGGTTCTTTTGCCCCTTGGCGTCGTTGGCCGTCTCAGCCGATGCCCTGCATCGCCTTTCAACGGGCGCCTAACCAAGGGGCAAAATCAGCCCGGTCAAATGGTTCTTTATTCTCTGAACTTACTCTAAACCGCCTCTTTGATGCCCGCACCATCGGCGCCCGGAACGGAGGGGTCACCGTCCTTGAGCCCGCTGAGCTGCGCGGCAAGGAAGTCCACGAATACCCGGACCTTCAGCGAAACCGGGTTGCTTTCCGGATAGACTGCATAGATCGCCTGGTCGCCGGCCTGATAGCCCGGCAGGGCGTTGCGCAGACGGCCGCCGCGCAGGTCTTCCTCCACCAGAAATGTCGGCATCAGGGCGAGGCCCAGACCGGACAGCAGGGCCGTGCGCAGGGCGTCGCCGTCGTTCGCGCTCATCCGCCCGGACACCCGAATTGACTCCACCCCCACCGGGCCGTCCAGGCGCCAGACATCCCCGGCGCTGAAATCGCTGCTGGTCAGGCAGTTGTGATCAGTGAGATCGGTGGGGCGCTCCGGCCGGCCATGGCGCTCGAAATAGGCCGGCGCGCCGCAGACCAGGTGCACCACCGGCGCCAAATAGCGCGACGCGAGACCGCTGGGCGCTTCCCGGGCCATGCGCACCGACAGATCGATGCCTTCCTTGATCAGATCCAGAGGCCGGTTGTCCGACGTGAGTTCCACCTCGATTTCCGGGTAAAGCTCGAGAAAGTCGCCCAGGCGCGACGCGATCTGGCGGTCCCCGATGACGGTTGGTGCGGCGATCCGCAGCCGCCCCCGCGGCGTGTCGGAGAAACGGGAGACTTCCGATTCGGCAGCCTCCAGCTCGGCCATGATCTTTTCGCAATGGCGATGAAAATGACTGCCGATCTCGGTCAGACCCAGGCTGCGGGTGGTGCGGTTGATCAGGCGCGCGCCAAGATGGGCTTCCAACGTGGCAATGTGCTTGCTGACCGTCGGCTTGGAAATGCCCAACTGGCGGGCCGCAGCCGTAAAGCTGCCCGTCTCCACCACACGCATGAAAACGGCGATATGCATCAAGCTGTGCACATCGCCGCTCCGAGCTCTAGCAAATTCATCCCCTCACCTCAGGTGCGACCCGGCATCCCGCCACTACTCAGAAATATGGGCACGGGCGACCATCCTTCCCGTGACATTCTAGTGACCCGCGATGCTTTTCCCCGATCACACCAGATCACAAGACCTTGAGCCGCTGTGATGACCGGTGAAGCGGCCAAGATGAAAGTTTCAGTGATCGGAAGGCGCGAGAAAACGGTCGCCGAGGCCGCTGTCGTAGCTCAGTCCCGCGGCCGTCAGCGTCGCGACGCCGGAACCGCCGTTGCGCGCCAAACCTTTGCGTGCCAGCGCCACCCAAACGGCGGGGTTGCCGAGGCCGCTGGCATCGCGGGCCGAAACGGTGAAATTTCCGACGTGAACATGGTCGCCGTGGGCATGGGGAAATTGCAGCAAGGTGACATCGCCGCTTTCGGGATCGGGCCGCGCGAGAGCGGGATCGGCTGCCAAGACCTGCGCCAGGGCCAGGGTCCGCAGTTGGAGTTTGTTGAGCTTCAGGGGATTCTTCTTCGGTGCCATGGCGGTTATTTTCCTAATAGTGCGGCGGCGGCGGTTCCTGGGGCAGAACGCTTTGAACTTCCGCCTCTGCCGCGAGAAGCCGTTCTTTGAGCCGGTCGATCTGGCGCTTCAGCTCGTCGATGGTTTCGCTTTGCCGGGCCGCCACGTCGCTTAGATCCTGAATCGCGATCTCTTGATGGGCAAGATGGGATTCCAGATCGCCAAGGCGCTGTTCCAAATCTCCCTGCGCGCTCATTCACCGCACTCCTGTTTTCTGAACCGACACCTGTTCGACCGGACTTAAAAGTCGAACTTCCAATTGACGCCGACGCTCGACTCGCCTTCCTGGCCCAGTTCCGCATCGACGGTGATGTTGTCGATCACCTCCAGCTCGATGATGGCCGCACCGCCCTGGCCGTCAACGGCCTGGCGGGCACCGACATAGACGCCATCGGAAACATAGCGGCCCACCGTCAAGGAGGAGGTGCCCTCCGCGTCGGTGTCGAATTGCAAAACGTCGATACCGAGGCTCGCCCGGGCCGAGTCGATTACCCCGGCCTCGCCGCTGGTGAGGGCAGCCACACCGGCCGCAAGCTGCACCGCCTCAAAGGCTGTCAGCGACTGCGCCGAGCGGCCGAAGATGATGCGCGGCAGGACTTCGTCTTCGGGAACCGAAGGCGTGGATTCGAAGCGTAGCTCCGGCGCCGAGGCGAAACCCGTCAGGATAACGCGCCCGACGATATCGTCCGCCTCCCGCGTCAGCACAATGTTGATCGCCGGATCGATCTTCGCCCCACCGCTGAACTTGATCTGGCCTTCCGTCAGCAGGAACTGCTTGCCGACCAAGTCCAGGCGGCCCCGCAGGGCTGAAATATCGCCGGTGACCAGGGGCTGCGCAAGCGTGCCGCCCACGTCGAGCGATGCGCGCCATTCCGATTCCAGGCCGCGGCCGCGGATGAAAATCCGGCCCGGTGCACGCACCCTGAGATCGAGACTCACCCGGCCCGGATCCGTTTCGGCCTCGACGGCGGGCGGCGCGCCCTTGACCCGCACCGGGCCAAGGTCGACGACTGACGGGGGCAGCCGGTTGATCAGACGGATTTCGGCCTCGGTGACGGTGATGTCTCCAAGGACTTCGAGATCCCGGCTGGGTCCCTCGATGGCGACCTCGGCGTCGAAGCGCGCCACGGCATCGTCGCGTCGGACCAGCACGGCCCCGGCGGCGGTAAAGTCCGCGTCGATGAGAAGGTCCCGGTCGGTCAGTTCCAAGGCCACCTCGCCGCTGACAGTGCCTTGAGCGCCATCGCTGGCCCGCAGGGTGAGCAGCAGTTCTGCGCTCTCGCGAATAGTCGTCTCAACCGCGAGATCGGTCAGAATCGTACCTGCCGTGAGATTCTGATATTGCCCGTCGGTCAGCGTAAGCCCCCCCGAAAGCTTCGGGTCAGCCAAGCTGCCGGTCACCCGGGCGTCGATGTCGGCCTGTCCGGCAAGCAGGTGATCCGGCAGAGGAACCAGCGCCCACAGCGGCGCGATCTCTCCCTGCCAGGTAAGACTGCCCTCCAGGGGGCCGTCGTCACGCAGCTCCGGCAGGGGTCCTTTGCCCGGGACGATCGGGAGTTGCAGGGAAAGCTGGGCCGGATCGCCAAACCCGCCGCTGAGCGTCCCGGCGAGATCAGCAACCCGGCCATCCCATCCCAACGCCAGCACAAAATCCAGATCACCGGTTTCCTCGGCCACATCCTCCAGACGCAAACCCCGGCCGTTCAAACTGCCCTTGGCCTGTGCACTTTGCGGCCGGGTGTCGAAGTCGAGATCGCCGGATAGCCTGCCCGCTTCGATAGGCGCATCGGCAAAGACCTTCGCAAGACGCAGCGGCAGGGCATCGATGGTAAGATCGCCGGACAGCCCATCCGGCGCCAAGGTTCCCGCCGCCTTAAGCGACCCCTCGTCGGGAAGCGCCAGGTGCAAGCCCTCAAGGCGCGTGGCACCATCCATCAGGCTGATCTGCAAGGGAGAGACCAAACGCAGGGGCTCCTCTGCGATCGCGGCCTGGAATTCGGAGACGGTGATTTCGGTCGCTTGTTCCGACGGTGAAATCAGGGCCCGGGCGGAGACCTCCAGCGGCAGATCTTCTGCGGCCGTTCCGGCGGTGGCCAGGGTCACCTCAAGAGCGGTGAGAGGACCTTCGGCGGTGAGGCTTGTGCGCGCCAGCCGGGCCGGCCCCGCGGCCGTGTCCGACAGCTCCAAGACGGCCTCCAAGGCAGGCGCGCCGAAAAGATCGCGCGCGCTGCCGCTCGTCTCGGCCGCGGCGATAGAGACCTCAGCCACAGCGAGGTTCTGCGCGCCCATGTCCCAGGCAATCTGTTGACGCCCGCCCACCGCGGACAGCTCGACAGTACCCCGCAGGGAGCCGCCGAGCGGCAGATCCAGCATCCGCCCGAGCGGCTCCAGATCCCGCGAGGACAGCGCAAGGCTGCCCGCCGTAAGACTGCTGGCCAGATCCGTGTCGAGCGCGCCTTCGAGTGCAACCGCCGCCAGTTCGCCCTTGATGGGGGCGAGGCGGAGGCGCTCCCCTTCGACGACAAAATCCGTATCCAGCCGTCCATCGCCGACGTCGGACCCGGACAGGGAAAGCGCCAGGTGTCCTTGCGGCGCCGAACCGAGCGCGACCTCATGGGTTAAAAGAACAGTCCCAAGCCCAGCCTGGGCCAGGCGAGTATTTCGAGACGTGACCTCGCCGATAATGGTCGGGGCCGCCAGGGGGCCACGCACCTGGCCGCCGGCCGTCGCCGCCCCGGCGACCTGCAGGCCGGTGGCGCCGGTCAAAGCGCGCAGATCGGGGATCTCTGCATCATAGGCGATGTCCGCCATGGCCTTCTCGAGTGAGATCGTACCGGAGGCCTGCGCCTGGCCCAGTCCCGGCGTGGACAGCTTTGCCGAATCGAGGGTGAGCAGACCATCTAACAGACTGCCTTGCGCTGCGATTACCAGCGACTCCAGAGTGGTAGTCTCCAGAGCCGCGAGACGCACCGCCGTGCCGCGGCCATCGACATCGAACGCGAGGCTCGCATCTCTGCGCTGCACCGAAACCTTGACTTCGGCGCGGTCCAGGGAGGCGCTGCTCGTGGCGAGGGCAACGGCAACCAGGTCGCCCTCGGCATCGAGCGCGTCGAACGTGCCTTTGGCTGTGCCGGCAAAGGTGATTTCTTCAAAGGCGGCGCCGTCCAGCAACGCGGACAAAGGGGATTTCGCCCGTATCCCCGCCGAGAGCTCCATCACGCCCGTCGTCCGCTCAACCCAACCGGCCACGGCGGCCTCCAAAGAGGGCACCGAGATCCGGGCGAGATTGATGGCAATGCGACCGTCCGGCGCCTCCTGCGCGTCGATGCGCAGAGTGGCCGAGGGGTCCAGCAATTGGCGAAGGGTCTCGTCGAGTTTGGCCCCCGGGACCAGGTCCAAGGCCGCCTTAACCGAAATCGGCCCCTTCCAGGCTGCCTGGGCGTTACCGGTCAGGGCAATCACCTCTTCCGCGGCCAGATCCAGGGTCAGGGACCAATCCGAATCCGGGCCTGCGGCCTGCAGATCGATCCGCACGGGCACGTCGTCCGGCAAACCGCTGAATGCGGCCACCAATCCGCCGGGAGCCTCTTGACCCACGATGTCGAGCTGCAGGGTTTCAGCGGAAAAATCGCGCAGGTAGGTGATGGCGATCGAACCCGGCACGTCATCCAGGCGATTCAAATCAAGCGAGAGGGCCTGTTCATTGCCTTCGTCCCGCACCCGGCCGCTGGCGTCGAAGCGGATCGCCTGCGGCAGGACGGCCTCCGATATCGCCACATTGGTCGCACTGAACTGACGCACAAAGAGCGCCAGCGGGCTGCGCGGCCAGGACAGCTCGGCTTCATCTTCCGGCGCGCCGGTCTCCCCTGCCGGGCCGGGATCCGGCAATCGGCTGAGGGTCGGATTCTCGAGTTGGAGGCGCGAGATCTCGATCTCGCCCTTCAGGAGACGCGCCGGGTCCCAGGCGAATTCTACCGCATCGATCGTCAGCCAGACGCCGCCGGCGTCGGAGACCTGGACGGCGAGGAGACGGGTACCGCCCGCATCGGGGGTCTCGACGGTCTCGACACTCACCTCGAAGACACCCGGATCGTTGATCTGCTCCAGCAAGAACTGGACCAGGTCGTTCTTGAGGTTGAAGAGCGACAGGGCGCCCGCCGGCAACGGCGTCAGCGCAACCGTGGCAACAACCAGCAGGGCAAAGAGCCGGCGCATCAAAAGGCCTGTCCGATCGAAATGTAAAACTGGAAACTGTCGTCGGCATCGCGGGGATTGAGCGGCACCGCCACATCCAAACGCAAAGGTCCTACCGGGGTAAAGTAGCGAAATCCGAGACCGGCGGCCAGTTGAACCCCGTCGCCGAAATCGGGAAAGGGCTCCGTGGCAACGGAACCGGCGTCCAGGAAGGGCACCACGCCGATGTTCTCCGAGACCTTCATCCGCATTTCGATGCCGGCCTCTATCACCGAGCGGCCGCCTTCCGGATCGTCGCTGTCGTCAAGCGGACCGATAAAGCGGTTTTCGTAACCGCGCACCGAGCCGCCGCCGCCCGCATAGAGCCGGCGCTGCGGCGGGATGCGGTCGCGCTCAACGCCCAGGATCGAGCCCAGCCGCCCCCGCACCGCCAGGACAACGCGGGAGTCATCATCCAGCGACCAGTAGGTCGACGCGGTGCCGTCCAGAACGAGAAAAGCGGTTTCCCGGTTATCGAACAATCCCGTGAAGGGCGTCGCCCCGATACGTGCCCGCATACCGACGGTCGGGTCCAGCAGATCGTCACTGTCATCATAAAGAGCAAAGACCGGCAGACCGAACAGGTAGGAGGTCTCCTCTTCGCCCTCATCGTCGGTCAGCGCCGCCTCCACCAGCCCGCCGACGCCGACCCGCAACTGGGGGCTCAGTTCCCGCTCCAGCCCCAGGCTGGCGGTCGCGGCAAGCTGATCGAACGCCTCGTCCTCCTCCCGCAGCAGGGTGATACCGGCGGTCAGGTCCTGCCCGTCGCGCAGGAACTGAGGCTTGCGCAGCGTGGTCTCGAGGGACTGAAGCGTCAGGCCGATATCCGAGATGGCCCTGAGCTGTTCGTTGGCGCCGAAGAGATTGCGATGTTCGAAGGAGAGCCGCGCCAGAGGCCCGTGGTCGGTCGCGTAGCGCAGGCCGATCCCGAAGCTCCGCGGCTTGCGTTCCTCGACCGTAATCGTAACCGGCGTGGTGACGGGCCCCGGCCCCGCTGGGGCCTCTTTGGGAATATCGACCGACACGGCGTCGAACAAACCCGTTCCGGAGAGTTCGCGCTGATAGGCGACCAATTGCGCGCCATCCAGCGGCTCGCCTTCCTTCCAGGGCCGGTAGCTTTCCAGATAGGCGGTCTCCACCGTCTCTGCACCGGCGAATTCGAGAGGTCCGTACAGGGTCTCCGGACCCGGGTCGAGGGTCACCAGGACCGAAAGTGTCGCGCTGTCAAAATCCGCTGTCACTTGCCGGTCGCTGCGCCGCGCATAGGGCCGGCCCCGGCGGTGCAGATAACCGATCGCCCGGTCTTCGGCCGCGACGATCTCCGCCGACGCGGCCGGCGCACCGGCCGTCAATTCCAGCTCGTCAGGTCCTGGCGGGTCCAGCGGCGCAATCGGGTCGGTGAAGACAATCTCAAAGGCCTGAATGGTGAAACGGGGCCCCGGATCTATCTCCAGGCTCACGGCGGCTGCGCCCTCCGCGTCCGCGCCGGCCTCAATCCGGTAGGTGGTTGCGCTGCTGTAATAGCCCTCGGAGCGGAGAATGCGGTCCAAGGTGCCGAGATCCTGCTCCGCCCTGCGGCTCAGATGGGCCAGACTCGGTGCGCCCTTTGCCTGGACCTGATAGAGCAGCAGCCCGGCCTCGATAGTGTCCTCGATTTCGGCGTCAGGCGCACCGAGGGTTTCGACCCGATAGGCAATCTGCGTCTCCGGCGGATCGACCACGACGGCGTCGAATTGCAGCGCCTCGTCGCTGCCGCAGGCGGACAGCAGCGCGGCAAGAAGCCAAATGGCCACCGCCTGCCCATAGAATCTCCGGGAAAAACTCATCTAAACCAATGCATTACTGGAAAAGTCACGCCATCGAAAGAGCCCCAGCGCAAGATCGGATCAGATTGACCCAATCTGACCCGTGATTCTTCCGCCAACCCATAATTCTAGAGCCCGTTTCACGGCTTATAGCGATCCGACATGAGCCGTAAGACGGACCCTATGAGCTTCCCAATTGCCAGCCGCTTTGCAAGCCCTAATACAGTCCCCAGCGGGCCGCCGCCGCCATTCCTGGGGGCTTGACCTAGGTCAATGTGCCCAATCGCGGCTTGGCTACTGTCATCCAGAAGATCGTTTCGCATCGGGAGTAAAAATGATGATCAGCGGATCCAGTAGAGAATCTGAAATCCTTGCTTCTCTGAACGTGGCGGAAGCCCTGTTGGTGGCCCTGCGGCGTAAAGGCATCTTGACGGAAGCGGAGATCAACGATCTGCTCACCGAGGTCAGCGCTTCCATGAGCAGCAGCGCCCTCGCAGAGGCGAAGGGCGCCGCCCACATCGTCGAGACCATGCGCGAAGCGGCAATGACGCAATAGAGCCTCAAAACCTCTCCTGCCAATTTGCGCTGGGAACAGCTTCGGCACCGTTTTCCGCAGGGGGGTGATTCGTGCCGACCGCCCTGGACCCCCAGGAATCCTTAGCGCACCCAGAACGGCAGACAGCCACCACTGCGGGATGGCGTTTGGCAGCGCCCCCGGCCTGCCACGCCCTTTCAGGGGACGCGGCCCTGGCGCTCTTTGCCGCCCGGGATTCCGGCCTGACCGATGCGGAGGCCGCAGAGCGCAGAGCCGAGATCGGCGCAAACGAATTGCCGCCGCCGGGGCGGGCTGGCCCTTGGCTGCTCTACGCCCGGCAATTCAAGAACCCTCTGGTTTATCTCTTGTTGGGCGCCACGCTGGTGTCGATCGCCGTGGGCGAAATGGCCGACGCCGCGTTCATCTTTGTGGTTCTCCAGTTCAACGCCGTGATCGGCACCCTCCAGGAGTGGAAGGCGGCCAGCAACGCCGAAGCGCTGAATCATCTGATCAAGAACGTCGCGGTGGTCTGGCGCGGCGGCCAGAAGCAGCGGCGCGATGCCGTTGATCTCGTGCCCGGTGACGTGGTGCAACTCGAATCCGGCAGCCGGGTCGCGGCTGACATGCGCCTGCTCACCGCACAGGAGCTCAGCCTCGACGAATCCCTGCTGACCGGCGAGTCGACTCCCGTAACGAAAGAGGCCGACGCCCTGCTCCCGCCGGGGGCTGGGCTCGGCGAACGTGCCAACGTTCTCCACGCCGGCACCATCGTGCTGTCCGGTCGCGCCCGCGGCCTGGTCACCGCCACCGGTTTACGGACCGAAGTCGGGAAAATTGCCGAAGCCTTGATGCAAGGCGACCCGGTACCGCCGCCGCTGGTGCGCCGGCTGGCGCGCTTTAGCCGCATAATCGGGGTCGCCACACTCCTGCTGATCGGGCTTCTGGCCATCCCGCAATTACTGCAGGGCGTGCCCCTGGTCACAGTCTTTATGGTCGCGGTGGCACTGGCCGTCGCCGCCATCCCCGAAGGATTGCCGATCGCGATCACCGTCGCCCTGGCCATCGCCTCCAACCGCATGGAGCGGCGCAGAGTGATTGTCCGCGACCTGCCGGCTGTTGAGGGCCTGGGAGCCTGCACGCTGATCGCCAGCGACAAGACCGGCACGCTGACCTGCAACGAGCTGACGATCAAACGGGTCTATTTGCCGGATTCCGATGAACCCGGCACGGAAATCGAGGTCGGCGGCGGGGGCTATGACCGCGAGGGCGGCCTGCAACGCTACGACCGGAGCGCCCTGGGCACCTCGGATGAGCAGCGCGTCAGGCGGCTGGCCGAAAGCGGCGCTCTCTGCAATGAAGCCAGCCTGCGTTTCACGGATAACGCTGTCGAACACCTGGGTGATACCGTCGACGTGGCCTTCCTGTTGTTGGCGGCAAAGCTCGGCGTCGATCTGCGGCTGTTGCGGCAGGATTTTCCGGAAGTCGCCGCAATCCCCTATGAGCCGGAGCGGCGCTTTGCCGCGACCTTTACCGCAGAGTCAAAAGCCCGGCCGGGGAGCGGGAAAACCGCCCACGTCAAAGGCGCGGCAGAGGTGGTTCTGCCGCTCTGCAGCGGGGTGGATAGAGATGCCCTCTTCGCGGAGGTCGACCGCCTGGCGGCGGAGGGCTACCGCGTTTTGGCTGTCGCCCGGGGCAGCCTGGCGGACCGCGCGGCCCGAAGGCCCACAAGGGAAGACCTGACCGGCCTGGAATTCCTCGGGCTGGTCGGCCTCATCGACCCGATCCGCCCTGAGGTGCCCGCGGCCATTGGCCGCTGCCGCGAGGCCGGCATCGCGGTCCGCATGGTCACCGGCGACCACCCGGCCACGGCGCTCTCCATCGCCCGCAGCCTGGACATCGCAGAGAACAGCGCGGAGGTCGTAACCGGCAGCGATTTGACCGCGGCCCAGGGCGACGCGCAGGCCTTTGCCCGGCTGGTCGCGGCAGCCCGGGTCTTCGCCCGTGTCGAACCGGTGCAAAAGCTCGATATCGTCAACGCGCTGCAGGCGGCCGGCCATGTGGTCGCCGTGACCGGCGATGGCGTGAACGACGCCCCGGCGCTCGCCGCCGCCGACATCGGTGTGGCCATGGGACAAAACGGCACGGACGTGGCGCGGGGTGCGGCGGATCTGATCCTGGCTGACGACAACTTCGCCTCCATCGTCGGGGGCGTGGAGGAAGGCCGGGTCGCCTATGACAATGTCCGCAAGCTGATTTTCCTCCTGATCGCCACCGGACTGGCAGAGATCGTCCTATTTCTCTGCGCCATTCTGTTCGGTATTCCTCTGCCCCTCTTTGCCGCCCAACTGCTCTGGCTCAATCTTGTCACCAATGGCATTCAGGATGTGGCCTTGGCATTCGAACGCGGCGAGCCGGGAATCCTGAAACGGCGTCCCCGCGCCCCAAACCAGCGGCTCTTCGACCGCACCATGGTGCAGCAGGTCTTCGTGGCCGGCGGCTTCATGGGGATCATGGCCTTCCTGTTCTTCGAGTGGTGTCTGCAACAGGGCATGGATCCGGAAGCTGCGCGCAACCGCCTGTTGCTGCTGATGGTGCTGTTCGAAAATGCCCACGCCTTGAACGCGCGCTCGGAACGGCGCTCCGTCCTGCGCGTGCCCTTCGCGGCCAACCGCTTTTTGATTGCCGCCATCGTGGGCGCCCAGGCACTGCACATTTCCGCCATGTATATTCCAGGCCTCCGGGACGTGCTGGGGCTGCAGCCCGTCAGCCTGCTGGACTGGATCATCATCGCCGCCATCGCCGGTTCTCTGATTCTGGTGATGGAGGCCTACAAGCGCTTTCTGAACACCAACGACGAAGCGTGACGGGTCAACCCAAATGTTTGAGGGCCTGCTCTAGGGTCTCTAGCTCGGAGCCGGCGGCATCGATCCGGTGCCAGGTCAGCGGCCCGACGTTATAGCCGAGCTGCTGTTCCACCACTGCGGCGGTCGCATCGGAGGCATCCTGCCGGCGCGCCGTTACCCGTTCGCGCAGCAGGTCTTCCCGCGCCTCCAGCCACAGCCCGGTGAAGGGCAGCGACTGTGCATCCGCCAGGCCTTCGAGGGCGGCGCGCTCGGCCGGGTCGGCGAACACGGCGTCGACAATCACCGACTGGCCGGCCGCAAGCCCGGTCTTTGCCCGCGCGATCAGGACCTCATAGACCCGGGCGTGACTCTCGGGCCCATAGGCGCTGGGTGGCAGGCTTGTCAGCTCCGGCACGCCACAGAGCTCTTTGCGGATCACATCGCTGCGCAGATGCAGCCCCCCCGGCGCCCGGCCAAGATCCGGTGCCAGACGGGCGGCCAGGCTGGTCTTGCCGCTGCCGGAAAGGCCACCGACAGCCCATAGGCGCGGCGCTTGCGGCGCCAGGTAGTGCCGCGCGCTCTGGAAATACTGCGCGGCAGCCGCGCGCTGCGCCGCGCAGGCGGCCGCGTCCGGCTGGCTGTCGGCGCTGCTGGCAGCCACCTTGGCGCGCACCGCGGCGCGGATCGACAAAAACAGCGGCAAGGCAGCCAAGCCGGCAATGTCGCCGGTCCGCTGCAAATAGCGATTGAAGACCAGATTGGCGAGCGGCCGCAGACCGCGATGCTCCAGATCCATCAGGAGAAAGGCGAAATCATAGAGCACATCGATTGCGGAGAAGTCGTCGTTGAACTCGATGGCGTCGAACAGCGTGGGGCGTCCCCGGAAGAGACAGATGTTCCGCAAATGCAAATCGCCGTGGCAGCGCCGGATAAAGCCTTCGGCGGCGCGTTGATCCAGCAGCGGCACGAGCTGCTGCTGCAGGGCGCGGGCGGCCGCAGTCAAATCCTCCCGGTCCGTCTTGGAAAAAAGATCGGGGTGCTCGGGAAATTCGGCGGCGTTCTCCTCGATGACCCGCGCTGCCGCAGCGGCGCCGGAAACCCTGGCCAGAATTTCAGCCGCGGTATGGAACGCCGCAATCTCCTCCGCCAGTTCGATCATTACTTGCGCCGTCAGGCGGCCCGATTCCGCCAGGGAATCGAAAAGATCGCGCTGGTCGAAACGCTGCATCACGACCATCCATTCGACGGGCTCGCCCGGCCCGACGAAGGAGAGCCTGCCGTGCGGCCCTTCGATGATGGGGGCCGTCCCCAGATAGAGGTCCGGGGCCGTGCGGCGGTTGAGATCGATTTCCCTTTCGCAAACCTCTCGCCGTCGGGCCAGAGTGGAAAAATCCATATAGGGGTAGCGGACCGCACGCTTGATCTTGTAGGCGCGCTCCCCGGCCAGAAACACCATGGCGCCGTGGGTGTCGAAACGCTCGACCCGCGTGACCTCCGGTCCGAAACTCTCCGGACGCGACAGGAATGCCGCAACCGCGCTTTGGTCAGCGACGACATGGGGGGATTGGCGATCGGCAGCTTGGGGCGGCATGTTATCTCGATGAACCAGCGACGGAAAAACCACGCTGCCCCCCCGCAGAGGTATAATCTATGATCTGCGTCAACGCTCCGCGGCCGGGAATGCCATCAGTCTGTCAGGGCTCGGCGAAGGGATTTCCTTTACAATCGGGCGGCACTGTCGGTCGGTAGGCGGACCTTGATCCACGCCGGCGGCACAGCGGAGAAGCTTGTATTGTCCCTTGGCGGATGAGGACGACCAAGAAATGCCGGGAACAGGGTCTCTAGGGATGCGGGCCATGATGCTGCAGGCTCCGGGGCAGGAGCTTACCCTCGTCGAACAAGCGATTCCCGACCCCGCGGCCGGGCAGGTCCTGCTTAAGGTGGAGGCCTGCGGCGTCTGCCGCACCGATTTGCACGTCGTCGACGGGGAGTTGCCGGATCCGAAGCTTCCGCTGACCCCGGGACACGAAGTGATTGGCCGAATTGCGGCCCTGGGCTCTGGCGTGACATCACACCAGATCGGGCAGCGTGTCGGCGTGCCTTGGCTCGGCTGGACCTGTGGGCGCTGTACCTATTGCCGGCAAGGCCAGGAAAATCTCTGCCCCTCGGCGAGGTTCACCGGCTACACCCTGGAGGGCGGATATGCGGAATATATGGTGGCGGACCAGCGCTATGTTTTTCCCGTCTCAGAGCATTACGACGCCGTGGCGGCGGCCCCCCTGCTCTGTGCCGGCTTGATCGGATATCGTGCCTTGCGCCTGGCCGGCGACGGCGCCAACGTCGGCCTCTACGGCTTTGGGGCCGCCGCCCACATATTGGCACAGGTGCTGCGCCACCAGGGACGGCAGGTCTTCGCCTTCGTGCGGCCCGGCGACGATAGCGCCAAGGCTTTTGCTTATGACCTGGGCGCAGTCTGGGCCGGCGCTTCCGGCAGCGCCGCGCCGGAGGAACTCGATGCCGCCATCATCTTCGCCCCGGTGGGCGACCTTGTGCCCCTGGCGCTGAAAGCGGTGCGGCCGGGCGGTACGGTGGTTTGCGCCGGGATTCATATGAGCGATATTCCAAGCTTCCCCTATGATCTCCTCTGGCGCGAGCGGCGGCTCTTGTCGGTCGCCAACCTGACCCGTCAGGACGGTGAGGAATTCCTGACTCTGGCCCCTGAGGTTCCCGTAACCACCACGGTCGAGGCCTTCCCGCTGCCGGCGGCCAACTCAGCCCTAAGAAAGCTGCGTGAGGGCCGGCTTCAGGGCGCTGCCGTGCTGACCATGGCGTCAAGACCCTAGAGCAGCTTTAGCCGAGAGCCGGCAATCTTGATTCAGGTCAAGGTCCCGGCCGCCCGGCAGCCCTAGGGTTTGGGGTCATTTCATGCCAGCCCAACGAGGAACCATAGGATGGAATCCAGTGTTAACACTCAGGCCGCCGTCAGCGCGATCCAAAAGGTGCTCGGCATCGACCTGAATGACAGTCAAGCCGGCGAAATTGCCAAAATCGTTGAGGGCGCGGCCTTGCAAAGCGCCGTGGAGACGACCCGGAGTTGCAGCAGCCACGCTGTCGCCTGCTGCCCCGAAGACCAGGATATGGCCCACAAGATCGCGCGCAGACTCAAGCAGACGGAAGACGCCCTGATCGCCAATCTCTCCGCATTGCGGTGAGGGCGCTGCGCCGCTCGGGAAAGGGGCCGGAATGGATGCCGTGACGGAGGATAGATCCTCGCCCGCCCTGCCCAGGGTCAAGAACGTCCCCCTCGACGCGCCCTGGCAGTGGCTTGCGTTGGGTTGGCGCGACCTTTGGCGGCTGCCCCATATCAGCCTGGCCTATGGCCTCGCGTTTGCCCTGGTCAGCATCCTCTTGACGGCGGGCCTGCTCTATTTCCAGATATCCGCGTTGGTCCTGGCGTTCGCCGCAGGTTTTCTGCTGGTCGGCCCCCTGCTCGCCGTGGGGCTCTATGAAGCCAGCCGGCGGCTCGAAAGCGGTCTCGCCGTTCATGTGCGCGACGTTGTGGTCGTCTCGACGGCATCGCCCACTCAACTCGCCTTCGTCGGTGTCGTCCTGACCCTGCTCTTCATGGTCTGGCTGGAGGTCGCCTTCGTGCTCTTTGCGCTCTTTTTCGGCGCCCAGGGTCTGCCGCCCCTGGAGGCCTTCGTGCCGACCCTGCTTTTCACCTGGTACGGCCTGGGCCTGTTGGTCGTGGGCACGCTGGTCGGCGGGATCATCGCCTTCGTGGTCTTTTGCGCCAGCGCCGTCTCCATTCCCCTGCTGATGGTGCGGGATCTGGGTTTCGTCACGGCGGTGCTGGTGAGTTTCGACGCGGTGCGCAACAATCCCCGGGCGCTGCTGCTCTGGGCCTGGCTGATCGCCCTGCTGACCGCCTGCGGCATCGCCACCGGGTTCATCGGCCTGATCGTGACCTTCCCGCTGGTGGGGCACGCCACCTGGCACGCCTATCGGGCCTTGATCGAGGCTGATTAAGAATCCTCCTCATCGTCGAAGAGAATGCGGTGCGCGGCGCCGTCCAGGTCGTCGAACTGTCCCGATTTGAGCGACCAGAGAAAGGCGCCCAGGCCCAGCAGCCCAAGAAAGAGTGCCACCGGAATCAGAAATATCAAACCATCCATCAGCCCAGGCCCCCAGGTTTTAGGCGCAGGCGCAGCGCGTTCGAGGTCACCGCAATCGAAGAAGCCGACATGGCCAGGGCGGCGATCAGCGGCGTCACCCATCCGGCCATGGCCAAGGGAACGGCGATGGCATTATAGAAAAACGCCAAGGCAAAATTCTGCAAGATCAGGCGCCGCGACCGCTGCGCCACCTTCAGGGTGACAAGCAGCGGCGCCAGAGCCTCGCCCTGAAAAACGAAGTCCGCCGAGGTCTGGCTGATGTCGGCCGCCGTGGACGGCGACAGCGAGGCATGGGCCGCAGCCAGGGCCGGCGCATCGTTCAGGCCGTCGCCCACCATCAGAACTTTGCGGCCCTCTGCCGCGAGAGATTCCAGGAGCCGGATTTTGTCGGCAGGATCTGCCTCCGCCTGCCAGGTCTCGATCGCCAAAGTTTTCGCAACAGATTCCACCGCCGCTGCACGATCTCCGGACAGCAGGCGCAGGTCGAAGCCTTGTTGCCGCAACCCGCGGACCACCGCAGGCGCATCTTCGCGCAAGCGGTCCCGAAAGCTGAACCGCACCGGCAGGGCCGAGGGCCGCACCAGCCAAAGCTCACTGCCCTCATCGTTGTTGTCTTCGGTGTTTGGCAAACCGCACCAACTCCGTTTCCCGAGACGGACCTCCTGCCCGTCGATGTCGGCCTTCAGACCGCAGCCGGCGATTTCGCTTACCGGCAGCGCGGCTCGCAATCCGCCGGCCGCCTCGACGATGGCACGCGACAAGGGATGCCGGCTGGAGAGCGCCATGGCGGCGGCCAACGCCAGATCGGCCCGCGGCACCTCCGCCTTGTTGGTCAGCTCTGGCCGGCCAAGCGTGAGGGTGCCGGTCTTGTCGAAGACCACCGTATCGACCTCCGCGAGGCGTTCCAGGCCGTCCGCCGCTTTGATCAGAATGCCGCGGCGCAGCAGGGATCCGCTGGCCACCACTTGAACCGCCGGCACCGCCAGCCCGAGCGCACAGGGACAGGTCACGATCAGAACGGCGATGGCGTAGATCAGCGCCGTTTCCCAGCCCGCCCCCGCCACCAGCCACCAGCCGGCAAAGGTCAGCAGCCCCAGCAGATGCACCGCCGGCGCATAGACCCGAGCGACTCGGTCGGCGAGACGGACATAGCGAGCCCGCCCCTGCTCTGCGGCCTCCATCAGACGCACGATTTCCGCCAGCATGGTCTGGTCGTCGGCGGCGGTCACATCGACTTCCAGGGCGTCGCCCAGATTCAATGTGCCGGCAAAGACCTTGTCCCCGGGAGCCGCAAGCTGCGGCAGGCTCTCGCCGGTCACCAGGCTGCAGTCGATCTCGGAGCGGCCGCGGCGCAGAATACCGTCCACGGGAATCCGTTCACCGGCGGCCACCGCAACGGTCATACCGGGCCGCAGGGTCTCGACAGGAACCGCCCGCTGCCGCCCCTCGGCGTCGAGCACCTGCGCGGCGACCGACCGCAACGCCAGAAGATTCTGGGCTGCGAAGCCCGCCTTGGTCCGCATGCGCCGGTCGAGGAAGCGCCCCACCAAAAGGAAAAACAGCAGCATCACCGAGGCATCGAAGTAAACCTGGTCGCCGCCCGTCACGGTCTGAAACAGCGACATGCCGGCGGCCAGGATCACCGCCAGAGAAATCGGCACATCCATGTTGAGCGCGCCCTGCCGCAAGGCCCCCAGCGCCGACCGGAAGAACGGCCGACCGGCATAGGCCATGGCCGGCAAGGCGATCAGCGCGGAGATCCAATGAAACAGGCCCCGGGTGGCAGCGCCCATGTCGCTGGCAAGACCCGACCAGACGGCGACCGACAGCAGCATCACGTTGGCGGCGGCGAAGCCGGCCACGCCCAGGGCGCGCAGCAGCGATTTGTCCTCCCGGTCCGATACCGCAGCGAGCCGCGCCGGGTCGAAGGGCACGGTCCGGTAGCCCCGGTCCTGCAGCGCATCGATCAGATCGCGCGCGGAGGTCTTGCGCGGGTCCCATGACACCGCCAGCCGCCGGGTGGAAAAATTCAGCCGCGCGGCAATCACCCCCGGCAAATCGAGCAGGGTCGACTCGATGATGTGGATACAGGAAGGACAATGCACGCCTTCGACGATCAGATTTAGGCTCGCACCGCCGTCGTCACTTTGTGCCACATAAGGCACCGATTCCGGCGTGGCACCGGGTGCCCGGTCTGCGCGTGCTGTCAATGAGCCCACAGGCGTTGCTCCAGGATGTGCCGCTGGCCGGCGCGATCGGTTGCCGTCACCCGAATATCCCATTGTCCCTTCAGGGCGACGGCCACGTCGGCGCCATAGATGCCGGGCCCCAGCGGCAGAAGGTCCGCCACAAAGTCGTGGCCCTCCTTGACCGGGCGGCGGATTTCGGCGCGCACCGTCATGCCATCGAGCGGACGCCCGGCCGCGTCCCGATAAGACAGGCGCAAAGGCGCCGGACCGCCCTCAGTAAGCCGGCCCTCCAAAGCTGCCGACCAGCCCAGGGCCCGCTGCGCATCGGCGGCCTGCAGCGTTTCATTATAGGCCAAGCCCTTCTGATAGGCGTCCTCCGTATCGAGCCCGGAGAAGCCGGAAAGGGCAAAAAAGACGAAAACCAGATTGACCGCGGTAACCGTCGCAAAGAACCCAAGCATCATGTAGAGAACGTGGCGGCCGGATATTTCTTTGGGCGCGAGTGTCATGGGATGGGTCCTCTGAATACACTGTCGTAGGTGATGCCAGCCCCGCTGCCGCTGTTGGTGATGCGCAGGGTCACCGGCGCCGATCCCTGGGGCGCGACCGCGGCCGGGGCGGTGATAAAGACCTTCAAGCTGCGCAGAGCGTCGGGCTTGACTGTGAAGAGGGCACGCGCCCCTTCCTCCAGACCGACCGCCGTCAGCTTTGCCTGCGCCAGGCCTTCGACGGAAACCTCAAAAGTCTGGGCGGCATGCTGCTTGTTCAAAATCTTGATCGTATAGCCGTTGCGGATGCTGCCGTCGGACAAGGTGACAAAGAGGGGGTTGCGGTCCCGCAGCACATTGACATCGAGGTCCGAGCGCGTGAGCAGCACCCCGAGCATGATGAGGCCCACGACCACGATCAAAGCGCTATAGATGATGGTGCGCGGTCGAATGAGCCTGGGCCTTTCGCTGCCGCCCTGCCGTTGCGCTTCCAGATTGCGGAAGGTGTCATAGGAAATCAGGCCCCGCGGCAAACCGATTTTGTCCATCACGCCGTTGCAGGCATCGATGCAGAGCGCACAGTGAATGCATTCGAGCTGCGGGCCGTGACGGATGTCGATCCCCATGGGGCAGACAGCAACGCATTGGTTGCAATCGATGCAGTGGCCCCGTCCCTCCCAGCTCTGGCCTTTCTTGTGTTTGCCGCGCGGCTCGCCCCGCTGATCCC
>CAJHXM010000691.1_pt1 | contig 18681 bp, 18 predicted proteins | sample 9198461 | NCBI WGS metagenome assembly CAJHXM01 (sample SAMEA7708299, study PRJEB35096) | sediment metagenome | biome: marine neritic benthic zone biome [ENVO:01000025]; feature: sediment [ENVO:00002007]; material: shallow marine sediment [ENVO:03000034] sea grass bed [ENVO_01000059] ...
GCCTGCTCGCCGCCGTTGCCCGGTTGGCGGAAGGGCAAGCGGTGACCACGGTCGCCTACGATCTGGGCTACGAAAGCCCCAGCGCCTTCATCGCCATGTTCCGGCGGAATCTGGGACAGACCCCGGGACGCTATTTGGGGGGTGCATAGGAGAGCGAGATGCCACGCCAGGCCAGTTGGGCCTTTGCATCCGGCGCGGTTTTGGGCGCCCTAAGTGCCGCGACGATTGCCGCGGTTACGGCAGCCGCCATCGGGGGCACGACGCCTTTCGATCAGGCTATGTCGGGGGCAATTTTTTGGATCATCCTGGGTACGGCTTTGCCGGGTATGCTTGCCGGCGGGGCGGCCTGTGTTTTGTTTCATTCGATTGGCGCCTTGCGTCTTTCCACACTGCTGTGGGCAGCAGGGGGCGCCCTGCTGGGATTCCTCTTAAGCTTTACCTGGTCCACGGATATGGGCAGCATGCTCGACGCGTTGACCCTGATATTGTGGGAGTGGGTCATGACCATCATCGGCGTTCCTGTGGGCAGGTTCATTGAAAGTCGGAGCCGCCGCTTCGACTAGACCCAACCGGAAGTTCAAAAATGTCGGAACAAGTTCAACCAGGTGGAAAGACTCTTGGGGGCAACGCCGAAGCCCATTGAATTGATTGCTGTAAAAATGCGAATATGAACACAGAAATGTGACCTTCGCACGTCGCATTTCCGCCACCCGGTTCAGAAATTCCCGGTATTCTTTACCGGTAGAGTTTTCGCCTTTTCCGCTACAGCGGATGACAATCCCGAGGGCATTCAATAACCAATAAACAATTTCTTGCTGAACGGGGATCTGCTCGGTAACGCATCGGCTCATTTGCGGCGTTGCCGTCTTAGATTCTCGCCGGGGGTAAAATGGTCAAGCATCCCTGCGAAAATCAAGGTCCGGGCCGCCAGGCGGTTGTTCTGATACATGGTATTGGCGAGCAGCGGCCCATGGACACCCTGCGCGATTTTGTCGATGCGACCTGGGACACGAGCTCGGGTGTGCTGCATCCCGGCTCCCGGCCTTTGGTGTGGAGTAAGCCGGACCTGACCTCCGGCTCCTACGAGCTCCGACGTTTAACGACAGACTATGATGCGAATTGTATGCGCACGGACTTTTTCGAATTCTATTGGGCTCACCTTATGGAGGGAACGTCGTTCGCGCATATTTTTTCCTGGGCCAAAGCCCTATTGTGGCGTTTGCCTTGGAGAGTGCCGCATCCCCTTCTTCTGTCCTACACGGTATTGTGGGCGGTAATTCTATTTTTCGTCTTTTTTACGGCGGTGGGATATTTCCATAAGGAGTTGGGTATCGTTCTTCCTGGTATCGCGGTGCCTGGATTTTATGTGGTGCTCGTCGGTGCCGTGCTTGTGTTTTTACGAGAGAATATCTTGATTCCGATTGTCGGCGATGCGTCGCGCTACCTAAGTCCGGCGCCGGCCAACGTCAAGGTGCGTCATGCCATTCGCGAAGCCGGCATAGATCTGCTGTCGAAGCTGCACGAATGCGGGAAATACCAGCGGATCATTGTGGCAGGGCACAGCCTGGGGAGCGTCATCGGCTACGATGTGCTGACCCATCTCTGGCCCCGATTCAACCGTGAGTACGATCCGGCGCCGAAGCTGGACTATGCTGTTTTGGAGGAAATGGAGGCTCTGGCAAGCGAGATTGCCATCGAATCGGACAAGATACCCTTGTCATTGTGGCGCTATGACTGGTCGCCGCCTGGGGAGGAGCTTTCCAGGCTCGCGACGGCATTCCGTGCCAAGCAAGTTGAATTGGCAAAGCTCCTCAAGGAAAGCGGCAATCCCTGGATGGTGACCGATTTCGTCACGCTGGGCAGCCCGCTTACCCATGCCGATGTGCTTCTGGCGGAGGATTTGAACGATCTGAAGCGGCGCCAAGGGAATCGGGAGCTGCCGGTCTGCCCGCCCTTCCTGGAGATTCCGACCGGCGAGAATCACGGGCGTTTCTCTTATAACCCCCCGGCACGCGACAAAGACCCGCAGCCCTCGGAGCGCCGGCTGCTCCACTTCGCCGCGCCCTTTTCCGTTGTGCGCTGGACGAACCTTTATTTCCCCGCCAGTTTCATCGTTAGGGGCGACGTTATTGGAGGGCCGGTGGCGGGCCCCTTTGGCTATGGCATCCGCGATGTTGAGCTCCCCGCCGAGCCTGGGGTCGCCTTTCTGAGCCACACGAAATACTGGACGCAGCCGGCCGGCGGCAAACAAGCTCATATAGACGCCCTGAAGGCCGCGCTCAACCTGGCCAATCGACCCTGAACGCCGGTCCCCTTATTCCGCCGGTTCGGTGCCGAATTCTGCCGGGGAGGTAATTTCCAGCAGTTCCATATCCTCGGAGCAGGCGGTCAGTTCGTGGCGAATGCCGGGCGGCTGCAGCACCGAGTCGCCGGGGTGGAAGGTGAATTCGCCTTGGCCGCCGTAGATGAAGGTGGCCCAGCCCTTCAGCACATAGACCATCTGGAAGTCCAGGTGGTGGTAGTGGCTGCCGGTGCCCTCCCTGGTCGCCTCCTTGGCCCGGATCACCTGGGCGTGGAAGGCGCCATGGGTTGCCGCGTCGATGCCCAGGTTGCGGTACTCGAAAAAAGACCGCAGGCCCTTGGGGTCCCAGACCGCTTCCTGGGCCAGGCTGACGGTGAAATCCTGGTCGTGGGCAGACTTGTCTTCGGCAGACTTGGTCATGATATGGGTCCCGCTGATTCTCGCCAAATCGCATGTCATCCCGGAATTCGCCTCTGGCGAGTATCCGGGACCTCTCTCCAACGATAACGCTATCATGGATAGAGATCCCGGCTCACTGACTTTTCTATTTAGATCAAAGATCCAAAGAAAAGTCGTGGCCGGCGGCAACCTGGGTAGGCTCTTCATAGCCGGGAGTGAAATTTCCGCAAGGCCATGAAAAGCGATTCAAGCGTTGCCGGTAAGCTCTCCGAAGGGCAAGGTTAGGTGCAATTGTAGGGCTTTAGGGCCCAAGTTCTCTGCTTTAATTACAGGGATCGGTAATACATGAGGGTAAGCGGCCCATGACAAACCCACCGAAGACCGTCGCGGTCATCGGCGCCGGAATCACCGGGACCACAACAGCCTACAACCTTGTCAGGCGAGGTCTTGACGTCACCCTATACGATAAGAACCCCTACCCCGCCATGGAAACAAGCTTCGCAAATGGAGGCCAACTTTCGGCGTCGAACGCCGAAGTCTGGAACAATTGGTCGACGATCTTCAAAGGGATCAAGTGGATGTTTCGTTCGGGTGCGCCTCTATGGGTCCGCCCCCAACCCTCTTGGCACAAGATATCGTGGATGTTGGAGTTTATGGCGGCAATCCCGCGGTATGAGGACAACACGGTCTCCACGGTGCGCCTCGCCATCGAAGCAAGAGAGCACCTCAAAAAGATGGCCGAGGACGAAAACATTCAGTTCGACCGGGAGGACCGGGGAATTCTCCATTTTTACCGCAACAAGGCAGATTTCGAGACAGGCGCGCGTGTCACGGAAATCCTGAAAAAAGGCGGTCTCGAACGCCGGGCCGTAACACCTGAGGAAATCCGTGGCCTGGAGCCCGCGCTCAAGGGCGAGATATTCGGCGGATTCCTCACCGACAGCGATTTCACGGGCGATATTCACAAATTCACCAATGCGCTCGGCAAGGCCTGCGAGCGGCGCGGCGGCACCATCCGATTGCGGACGGAGGTTCTCGACATCGCCAGCACCGCCGATGGCCTCGCGGTGACCAGTCGAACGGCAAGGTCGGAGGAATCGGAAAGAATGCCGGAACCGATTTGCCGGATTTATGATCAGGTGGTGATTTGTGCTGGAGTCATGTCGCGCCGGCTCGCCGAAATTCTCGGCGACCGGGTGAATGTTTATCCCGTGAAAGGCTATTCCATCACCGTCAATCTTCTGGAGCAGGAAGACCAAGATTCCGCGCCTTGGATGAGCCTGCTCGATGACCAGGCCAAGCTCGTCACCAGCCGATTGGGGGCGGACCGGTTCCGGGTAGCCGGTACGGCTGAATTCGGCGGGATCAATCGGGATATCTCTTGGAAGCGGATCGAACCGATGGTCGAATGGTGCCGGATGCACTTTCCCGGCATGAGCACGCGTCAATGTGTGCCATGGGCGGGTTTGCGGCCGATGATGCCAAGCATGATGCCGTTCGTTGGGCAAGGCCGGAACCCGGGCGTGTTCTACAATACGGGCCATGGTCACTTGGGCTGGACACTGTCGGCCGCAACGGCCGAAGCGGTGGGTGCGCTGATGACCGGGGGTCGAACAGAGAATGACCTCTGAGGGGTAATTCCAGCGAGCGCATACTCAACGGAATCGTCCGACATCATCATTTCGCCGGGTCGTAATTCTGGCCTATTCGGAGGTGCTGCCGTGCTGTGACGAATGGCAATTTTTAGCGCCGACAGGGGATGTTACACGGAGCGCCGATGGGGGCCTCCTTGGGGAGCTATGTACTATTAATACGAAGAACTGCAGAGAGAGGGTGCTCAATGAACACAGCGGCGATCGATGGAATCCTCGGCTTCTGGTTTGCCGAGGGGATGGAGCAGCAGTGGTTCGAGAAGTCGGACGATTTCGACAATCAGGTCCGCGAGTTGCTGCTGCCGCATTACGAGGCCGCCCTGGCGGGTGACTGCGCCGACTGGCTGGATGACCCCCGCGGCGCGCTGGCGCTTGTGGTGTTGCTGGACCAGGTGCCGCGCAACCTCTTTCGCGACAGCGCCCGCGCCTTTGCCAGCGACGCCCAGGCCCTTGCCGTGACCCGCCATGCTCTGGCGCAGGGCTACGACCAGCGCTTCAGCCAGCGCGAGCGCGTCATGTTCTATATGCCGCTGGAGCACTGCGAGGATCTGGCGGCACAGGAGCTAAGCTGCCGTCTTACCGGCGCATTGGATGAGTTTCCCAATTGGCTCCCCTATGCCGAGCGCCACCGGGAAATTGTCGCCCGCTTCGGCCGCTTCCCTCACCGCAACGCCGCGCTGGGCCGCGAGACGACGGCAGAAGAGGCGGCTTTCCTCAATGAACCCAACTCGTCGTTCTAAGTGCCGTGACAGATCCGCTGCGCATCGCGACCTTCAACCTGGAAAGCCTGGACCGGGGATCGGGTCGGCGGCCCAGCCTGGCGGCACGGGCTGAGGTCCTGTGCCCCCAACTGGACCGGCTCCAGGCCGATGTTCTTTGCCTGCAGGAAATTCACGGGCAATGGACGCCGGGCCGGGGCGAGCGCCGCCTGCTGGCGCTGGAGGAACTCTTGACCGCCACGCGCTATGCCGATTTCCATCGGATCTCGACCACCAGTCGCGCCGGCCATGGGGTCGCCGACGTGCACAACCTGGTGATCTTGAGCCGTTGGCCCCTGGAAGACCCGGGGGAGTGGCGCCACGACCTAGTGCCGGCGCCGCGCGTGACACAGGTGACGGCCGCAACGCCGGCGGCGGCGGAGCAGGCCATCGAATGGGACCGCCCGGCCTTGTCCGCGGCGGTCTGCCTGCCGGACGGCCGGCGGCTGCGGATCGTCAACCTGCATCTGCGCGCGCCCCTGGCGGCGCCGGTCGAGGGACAAAAGGTGGCGCCTTTCAAATGGCGCAGCGTCGGCGGCTGGGCCGAGGGTTTCTTTCTGGCGGCGCTGAAACGCAACGGCCAGGCGCTGGAGGCGCGGTTGCTGGTCGAACAGTTCTTCGACGCGGACCCGCAGGCGCTGATCGCGGTCTGCGGCGACTTCAATGCCGAGCTGCGCGAGATGCCCTTGCGTATTCTGCGCGGCGAGGTGGAAGACACCGGCAACCCGGATTTGGCGTCCCGCGTCCTGATGCCCCTGGAGCGGCTGCTGCCGGAGCCGCAGCGCTACTCCCTGCTGCACGCCGGCCGCCGGATCCTGCTCGATCATCTGCTGGTGTCGCCGGCCCTGCTGGCCCGGTTCCGCGATTTGGAGATCCACAACGAGGATCTTATCGACGAGGTGACCGCGGCGCCGGAGACGCCGCGGTCTTTTCACGCGCCGCTGGTGGCAGCGTTTGAAATCTAGGCGGCTTTCGCCAGATGATCGCGTCCGTGCGCAGCGGCGAAATCCACCTCCGGTCCTAGGGGAACGATTAGCGTGGGATTCACGCTGGCGTGGCTGCCGTAGTAGTGGTGCTTGATGTGAAAGAAATCCACCGTCTCCGCGACTCCCGGCATCTGATAGAGCTCCCGGCAATAGCCCCAGAGATTGGGCAGGTCGACCAGGCGCTTGAGGTTGCACTTGAAGTGCCCGACGTAGACCGGATCGAAGCGCACCAACGTGGTGAAGAGACGCCAGTCGGCCTCGGTCAGGCGGTCGCCGACAAGATAGCGTTGTTGTGACAGACGTTGCTCCAGCGCCTCGAGGGTCTCAAAAAGCGCCCGGCAGGCCTCGTCATAGGCTTCCTGGCTGGTGGCGAAGCCGGCGCGGTAAACCCCGTTGTTGACCGTCTCGTAGATCGTGGCGTTGATGGCATCGATTTCCGGGCGCAGGTCTTCGGGATAGAAATCCAGAGACCTATCGCCGAAATTATCGAAGGCCGAATTGAGCATTCGGATGATCTCGGCGGACTCGTTGCTGACGATGGTCTCACGCTGTTTGTCCCAGAGGACCGGGACCGTGACCCGGCCGCTGTAGCCCGGGTCGGCCTTGCTGTAAAGCTCGTGCAGGCGTGTGGCGCCGTTGACGTTGTCGGGGATACAGCCCGGCCCTTCGCCGAAGACCCAGCCTTCGGCGCCCATATACCAATGCACCACTGAGAGGGAGATTACCTCCTCAAGCTGCTTCAGCTTGCGAAAGATCAGGCTGCGGTGCGCCCAGGGGCAGGCCAGGGAGACGTAGAGGTGATAGCGGCCCGCCTCGGCGGCAAAGCCGCCGCTGCCGCTGGGGCCCGGCGCGCCGTCCGGGGTTATCCAATTGCGGAACTGGCTGTCGGAACGTACGAACTTGCCGCCGCTTTTTGCGGTGTCGTACCACCGATCATGCCAGACGCCATCGATCAAGAGTCCCATTGTTGTCGTCCTCCTAGCGCACGATCGTTTCAGATTGACTCAATCTGAAACGTGAATCGTCCGCTATTTTTATAGTTTAGAGACTGATTCACGGCTCATATCACTTCGATATGAGCCGATCAGGCTCTATAATTCTCGGCCGATTTTGCGGTCAAGCGACAGTTCCCCGCCGCCGCGGAAGAAAATCGCCAGGGCAATCAGGCCCCAAAGCAGCGGGTATTCGTAGCCGCCGTTGGTCCAGAAAAACCCATTGTCCAGGTGGACTTTGAAGGCGGCGACGGCCATCAGGATGGCAATGGCGGCCGCCGCGGGCCGGGTGAGAAAACCGATGGCCAGGCAAAGCCCGCCGAAGAACTCCGCCGCGCCGACCAGATAGGCCAGCGCCAGGGCGGGTTCCAGGCCGATCTGGGAAAAGAACCCGGCGGTGCCTTCGATGTTGCCGCCGAACCAGCCGAACAGCTTCTGGGCCCCGTGGGGCATGAGAAACAGCCCGGCGCTAAAGCGGATCAGGGGGTAGGACAAAGCGGAAAGCCCGCCGTAGAGCGGCTGCAGTGCCGGAATGAAGAGGCGTGTCGTTGTCGCTTGCGTCGTCATGGGAAACTCCTTGGGAATGTCAGGGCAAATCGGCGAGCAGGACTTCCGCGTCCTCCAGCGCCGTCAGCGTGATGATCTCTTCGTCTTGGATGGCGGCGCCGTCGCGTGCCTGCAGTTCGGTGCCGTTGACCGTGAGGCGGCCGCTTGCCGGCACGACATAGGCTTTACGACCCTTGCCAAGTGCGTGGGTGACGGATTGTCCGGCCAACAGGGTCGCGCCGAGAATGGCTGCGTCCTGATGGATCGGCAGGGCCTCGCTGTCGCCCTCCCGGCCGGAGGCCAGCGCCACCAATTGGCCGGCGCGGGCGCCTTTCGGAAATTGTTGCGCTTCCCAGCGCGGCGCCACCCCGCGTTGACTGGGCTCAATCCAGATCTGGAATATCTCCGTCGGGTCGGACTCTCTGTTGTATTCCTCGTGCAGGATACCCTTGCCCGCCGACATCACCTGCACATCGCCCGCCTCGGTGCGGCCCTCGTTGCCCAGATGATCCCGGTGGGTGATGGCGCCGCGCCGGACATAGGTGATGATCTCCATGTCGCGGTGGCCGTGGCGCTCGAAGCCGCCGCCCGGCGCGATGGTGTCGTCGTTCCAGACCCGCAGATGGCCGACCCCCATGCGGGCCGGGTCCATGTAGTGGCCGAAAGAGAAATGATGCCGGGCCGAGAGCCAGTCGATCTCGAATTGCCCGAGGCTTTCGAAGGGCCGGATGTCGATCATTTGGTATTTCCTATTGTTTGCTCTGGAGCCTGATCGGCTCATACCGAAACGATCGTGCGCTAGGCCGCCAGCTTGCGGGCAAGTTCAGCCACATGGCGTCCTTGGAAACGCGCGATCTCAAGCTCGTTGGCGCTTGGTTGACGGCTGCCGTCACCAGCCAGGGTGGTGGCGCCATAGGGTGTGCCGCCGCTCACTTCTTCCATCTCGTGCAGCGCGGTGCAGCTATAGGGTACGCCCACCACCACCATGCCCTGGTGAAACAATGTCGTGTGAAAGGACGTGATGGTGGTTTCTTGGCCGCCGTGCTGGCTGGCCGTACTCACGAATACACTTCCCACTTTGCCGATGAGGCTGCCCTTCATCCAGAGCCCGCCTGTCTGATCGAGGAAGTTCCGCATTTGGGATGCCATGTTGCCGAAACGGGTCGGGGTGCCGAAGAGGATGGCGTCATAGTCGCCCAGTTCGTCAGGCGTGGCGATCGGCGCTGCCTGGTTCAGTTTCATGCCGCTGTTTTTGGCGACTTCCTCCGGGACCAACTCCGGGACCCGCTTGATCGTAACTTCGACGCCGTCTACGCCGCCGGCGCCTTCCCCTATGGCCTGTGCCAGGGTCTCAACATGCCCATAGCCGCTGTAGTAGAGGACGAGAACCTTGGTCATGGCTGTATTCCTGTGATGCTTTACGGAGAAAACGTGGGTCTTGCCGAGGGCTGGAGCAAAGGCTTACTGCCGCCCCGCCATGTCTCGCCCTTCAATATGATGTTTCCTAAAAATATTTAATCCCGTAATATAGAAAATTATTGTTTCTTAAAGGAAACATTCAGCATGCTTGATCTGGAAGCCATGGCGGTCTTTACCCGGGTGGTGGAGGCCGAAAGCTTTTCCGGGGCGGCCAGGGCCCTGGGAATCTCGAAATCCGCCGTCTCGAAACAGCTCGCCCGGCTGGAGGACCGCCTGGGGGTGCGCCTGATGAACCGCACCACCCGGCGGCTTTCCCTGACCGAGGCCGGCGCCTCTTTCCTGGAGGGCTGCCAGCGGATGGTGGCGGAAGCCGAGGCGGCGGAGCGCGCGGTCACCCATTTGGCAGCCGCGCCCAGGGGTACCTTGCGGGTCAACGCACCGATGTCCTTCGGCACTCGGCAACTGGCGCCCCGTCTGCCGCAGTTGCTCGATCGCTGTCCGGAGTTGACGGTCGACCTGGTGCTGAACGACCGCCGGGTGGATCTGGTGGAGGAAGGTTTCGATGTCGGTATCCGCATCGGCAAGCTGACGGATTCCAGTCTGGTGGCGCGGAGCCTGACCCGCAGCCGGCACTTCCTTTGCGCCGCGCCTTCTTATGTGGCGCGGCGCGGCGCGCCTGGGATGCCAAAGGATCTGAGCGATCACGATTGCCTGCTTTACAGCTACCTCGGTTCGCAGCAGGAATGGCGCTTCCAGGGGGCTGGCGGCCTGCAGTCGGTGCGCGTGCGCGGCCGTCTGCAGATCAACAACGGCGAAGCCTTGACGGCGGCCGCGATGGAGGGCTTTGGCATTGTGCTTCAGCCCTCCTTCATTTGCGGCCCAGCGCTTCGCAGCGGCAGCCTGATTCCCCTGCTGCCCGATTGGCGGGAAGCGGCGGGCTCCGACGTACATGCGGTCTATCCCGCCAGCCGCAATCTCTCGCCAAAAGTGCGCGCCTTCGTCGACTTCCTGGCCGAGGAATTTGCCGCCGACCCGATCTGGGAGCAGGGCCTGGAACTCTGAAACAGGGCAAGGGACGCCATTGGAAAAAGACTGGCGAGGGAAATCTTCCTGTGGTATCTGCTGAGCCCCGATGGACGATCACAGAGCGGTCATAGGATGCTCGAACGCGGAGAATTGCGACGACGACGCTAGAACAGCATGCGCCCCGGGCGCGTGTGTTGCTGTCGTGTTGCCATTCTTCAAGCTGCTGCCGAAGGTCTAATAAGACCGGCCGCGAGATCGGATCGAGACCATGCCCTTTGAAATTCTGCCTGAACGGCCGCAAGACGCGGCCTTGAACGCCCCCCTGCTGGACCGGACCTTCGGAACGGATCGTCTGCAGAAGACGGTCTATCGCCTGCGCGACGGCGTGGCGGTTCTGGACGATCTTTGTTTTTCCGCCGTGGGGCCGGAGGGCACCCTGCTGGGCTCGCTGCGTTTCTGGCCGGTTGAGATCGGCGCCCAGCCGGCGCTTTTGCTGGGTCCCCTGGCGGTGGAGCCGGAGCTGCAGGGCCGGGGCATCGGCCGCGCCTTGGTTGCCCGCGGTCTCCGGACTGCGCGGCGCCTGGGCCACCGCCTCTGCCTGGTGGTGGGCGAGCCGGCCTATTATGAGCCCTACGGCTTCAGCAATGCCCCGGCCGCCGGACTGACCCTGCCGGGCCCGGTGGACTTGGAACGCTTTCAGGTGGCGGAATTGGTCCCGGGCGCCCTGACCGGTGTTTCCGGTATGATCGGCAAAGCGGAGTCGAATGCCCGGCGCAGGTCTGTATGATGGCTGCTGGCAATTTCAGGAGTCACCATGGCCAAGGCATCGAAAACGAAAAAGCCCGCACCCAAGAAACCGAAAAAGAAGGCTTCCCCGGCGGTCCACAGCGGCAGTGGCAGGCCGATCGAAACGGTTCAGCCCTATCTGGAGAAAATGCCGCGCAAGTTCTATGAAAAGGAACTGTCGCGGCTGCAACTGGAATTGGCCAAGCTGCAGTATTGGGTGAAAGCCACCGAGAATAAGGTGGTGGTGATCTTCGAGGGTCGCGATGCTGCCGGCAAAGGCGGGGTCATCAAGCGCATCACCCAGTACCTCAATCCGCGGGTCTGCCGCATCGTGGCGCTGCCCAAGCCGACGGAGCGGGAAATCACACAGTGGTATTTCCAGCGCTATGTGCCCCATCTTCCGGCGGCTGGCGAAATCGTGATCATGGACCGCAGCTGGTACAACCGCGCCGGCGTCGAGCGGGTCATGGGTTTTTGCACCGAAGAGCAGGTCGAGAAATTTTTCCATTCCTGTCCCAAGTTCGAACGCACCCTAGTCGATTCCGGCATCATCCTGGTCAAGTACTGGTTTTCGGTCAGCGACGAGGAACAGGAAAAACGTTTCCAGGCGCGCAACAACGAACCCATCAAGCGCTGGAAACTTGGATTCATCGACATCGAATCCCGCAGCCGGTGGGTGGAGTATTCCCGTGCCAAGGACGAGATGCTGGCGCGTACCGATATTCCCGAAGCGCCCTGGCATGTCGTGATCTCCGACGTGAAGCGCCGCGCACGGCTCAACTGTATTCGCCACTTGCTGGACAGCATTCCCTATGAGGACCTAACGCCGCCGCCCCACAAGCTGGAACCGCGCCCGCCGGCCGGCGCCTACGAATGCCCGCCCTATCCGCCGCAGAAGTTCGTGAAGGATTATTATTGAGGGTGGGATACGAGACCCCGTCAGAGGAGATGCCCCATGAGCAACGAAAATCCCAGCATCCTTTCCCACGCTTCCATCGGCACCAACGACTTCGCCCAAGCGACAGCCTTTTACGACCGGGTTCTGGCAACGCTCGGCTGCAAAAGGGTCTTGGAGCATCCCGACGCGGTGGCCTACGGCAAGGCCTTTCCCGAGTTCTGGGTGCAGGCCCCGATCGACGGGCGCGCGGCCTCTGTGGGCAACGGCAGCCATATCGGCTTCATCGCCGCTTCGAAGGCGGAGGTTGCGGCCTTCCACCAGGCGGGCCTTGCCGCCGGCGCGACCGACGACGGCGCGCCCGGCTCGCGGGAAGAGTACGGCGCCCCCTATTACGGCTGCTTCCTGCGCGATCCCGACGGCCACAAGATCGAAGCCGCCTACTGGGACGAGAAACTGGCTAAGGAATTGGGCATGGGGTGATATCCTTTCCGGCCCAACCCCGGAGGACTCTATGCACGCCGTAATTTTCGAGGTCTGGCCCAAGGCCGATCATGTCGACGACTATCTGGGACTCGCCGCCGATCTGCGCCCGGAGCTGGAGAAGATCGACGGTTTCATTTCGGTGGAGCGCTTCTCCAGCCTGACCGAGGAAGGCAAGGTCCTCTCGCTCTCCTTCTGGCGCGACGAAGCGGCGATCAAGGCCTGGCGCGAACTGGCGGTCCACCGCAGGGCCCAGGCCAAGGGCCGGGGGGATTACTTTGCCGACTACCGTCTGCGGGTCGTTTCCGTGATTCGCGACTACGGCATGTTCGAACGCGATGAAGTGCCGGCGTAGGGGTGGCGGCTCAGTGTTTCTGAAACACCTGCGCTGTCTTCACTTTCCCTCCCGATACCAGGCGGCGAGGGCGGTGCCGAGCGCCAGCAGCAGCACCATAAGGGCCGGCAGCAGAGGGACTTGGCTGACGCCAGTCACGACATAGCTGCCGCTGGACTTGATGCCGATCCAGTCACGGCCATGGCGGTCGCGGCCGGGGCGCACGTGGCGCAGATCCGGCAGTTCGCCGCCCTCCAGGCGCCAGACCGCGCCGCCGCTTTCGGCCACCAGAGGCTCGAGCGGTTCGGCGCTGGAGCGCAGGTCCTGGAATTCCTTGGCGTTTAAGGGGCCCGCGGCGGCCAAGGCCGTGCGCGTGCCGTCGCTGACCCGGTAGAGACCGCCGTCGCTGACCGGCAGCGAGGCCGTCGCCTGTCCGCCGCGCCCGGCCTGCAGGGCGATTTCGCGGACCTCGCCCGACGGCAAAGTCACCTGGATGTCCGGCAACTCGGTTTCCAGCGAGCGATATTGGACGTTCAGGCGCCCCCCTGAAACACTCGCGCGCAGGTCCTCTTCCTCCAGGTCCGGCTCCTTCATCAGCCAGTGGGAAATGCGCCGCAACAGCTCCGCCTGCGGCCCGCCGCCCTCGAAGCCGCGCGACCAGAGCCACATGTGATCGCTCATCAGCTGGGCGACCCGGCCCTCGCCAAAGCGGTTCAGGATCAGGAGCGGCCGTTCCTCCACGCCGCTCATCACCACCGCGCCGGCGCGGGCATCGGCGTCGATGTGCCGGAACCAGCGCCCCCAGGGCGGGGCACCCGCGTCGTCCGCAGGCGGTGCCAGCCCGGCAGTCACGGGATGGCGTTCGCCCAGGCTCGTGATCTGCGGGTGAAATCCCTGCTCGAAGATGGTGCCGCTGGGCTCGCCCGGCAGCGCCCGGCCCAGGGGTGTGCGGTAGAGCGACAGCGGCGTGGCGAAGGTCGGCCCCACCGCTTCGAAGAGGGCACCGCCTTCTTTCACATAACGGGCGATGTTGCCCAGGTAGATGCTGGGCAGCACGCCGCGCCGGCGGTAGCGGTCGAAGATGATCAGGTCGAACTCCTTGAGCTTCACCTCGAAGAGCTCCCGGGTCGGAAAGGCGATCAGGGACAGCTCGCGGATCGGGGTGCCGTCCTGTTTTTCCGGCGGCCGCAGGATGGTGAAATGCACCAGATCGACCGAGGGGTCGGACTTGAGAATATTGCGCCAGGCCCGTTCGCCCGCGTGCGGTTCGCCGGACACCAGCAGCACCCGCAGGCGCTCGCGCACGCCGTTCACCTGGATAGCGGCCCGGTTGTTGGCGAGGCTCAGCTCCCGGCTGCCGGGGCCCACCTCGAGTTCCAGCACGCTGGCGCCCCGGCGGGTCAGCTCGAACTCGATTTCCTGTTCCCGGCCGATGGGGACCTGCAGGTTCTGGGTGATCACCCCGTCCTGCCGCAGGATCAGAGTCGCAAGGCCGCCGGCGGTCGCCGAGCCCAGATCTTCGACCGTGGCGGTCAGAGAGAGTGTCTTGCCGACGATGCCGAAACTGGGCGCCTGGTTGACCGTCAGGCGCCGGTCGACCTCGTCCTCCTGACCGCTCAGCAGCAAATGCAGCGGCGCTTCGAGGCCCATGGACTCCAGGCTTTCCGGCACGTCATGGACCTGCCCGTCGCTCACCAGGATGATGCCGCCGACCCGTTGGCGGGGCACCTTCGCCAGGGCCTGGCGCAGGGCGGTGAAAAGCCGGGTGCCGTCCTCGTCCAGACCAGCGCCGCCGGCGCCGGCGCGCACCACGCGCAGGTCGGTCGCCTCCATGTTCTGCAACTGGCCGACCAGATGGGCGACGGCGGCATCGCTTTGCGCCCGCCGCGGATCGATGTTCTGGCTTGGGCTTTGGTCGTCCACCAGCAGCACCACGTCATTCAGCGGATCGCGTTCCTCCTCCACCAGGGATGGGTTGGCCAAGGCGAGCAACAGGATGCCCACGGCCAGGGCGCGAAACCAAACCCCCGGCGCGCGGCGCCAGAGCGCCAGCAGGCAGACCAGCAGGCCCGCCCCGGACAAAGCCCACAGCAAGGGCCAGGGAATCAAGGGCGCCCAGGAAAGGGAGACGGCATCCAAGGTCATTGGCCCAGCCGCTCCAGGATAAAGGGAACATGGACCTGGTCGGCTTTATAGTTGCCGGTCAGGGCATACATCATCAGATTGATGCCGAAGCGATAGGCCATCTCCCGCTGCCGTGGCCCGCCGGGCACCAGCGCGTTGATGGGCTGGCCCAGATTGTCCACCGCCCAGGCGCCGGCCCAGTCGTTGCTGCCGACAATGACCGAAGCGACTCCGTCGTTAACGTGTTCTTCGCTGCCCTCGACCCAGAGGGTGCCGCCCATGAAACGCCCGGGGAAATCCTGCAGCAGATAAAAGGCCTTGGTCAAAACATGTTCAGGCGGAATCGGCACCATGTTGGGGATATCCAGGCCTTCGGTGATGCGCTGCAGGGCCTCCGAGCCGATTGAGGCCTGGCCCAGAATCTGCGCCCCCGCGGTGGCCTCGCGCAGGTCGAACAGAATGGTGCCGCCGTTTTTCAGATAGGCGTTCACCTTGCGCCGCTCGATTTCGCTGACCGAGCCCTGCTGATTGGTGATCGGCCAATAGAGCAGGGAAAAAAAGGCGAGTTCGTCGCTGGCCAGGTCGATCCCCACCGGTGCCGAGGCCTCGATCGAAGTGCGGCGCTGGAGCTGCAAGGTCAATCCGCTGAGCCCGGCGCGGCTGGTGTCGTCGACAAAGGGGACGTCCGTGCGCACATAGGCCAAACGGGTGGAGAGCGTCGCTTCCAGCGCGGGGTGTTCGTCGAGCACTGTCTGGGCCGCGGCCTGGGGCAGGGCGCTCAGCAGGAACAGAACGGCGAGGGCAAGGCCGGGCGCCGCGGCGGCGGCAGGCCGGCGCAGGGTTCCGGGCATCAGACCCCGCAGGAAAAGGGAGATTAGAATGTCGGCCAGCGCCAGGACGAGGGCAGCGGTCAGGAGCCAGGGCTTCAAATCGCTTTCCTCCTGCCGGGCATAGGTGCCGATGGCAACCCCGGGGGGCAGATCGCCGATCGGCACTAGGGACAGGCCTGCGGTACCGAGGTTCAGCGCACGGCGTTGGGATTCCAGGCCGTAATACCCCGGCGGATTTCTCGGGCCGAGCGCAGAGTCCGTGTCTTCGCCGCCGGCGTCCAGGGTCATCACCGTTGCCGCCGGGGCGCCGAGCAGCCCGAAGCCGTCCAGGGTCGCGATCGGCGCCAGAGGCTGGTCCGGGCCGCCGTCGCCGACCACGCCCTGGCTGACGCTAACCACCCGCTGGAGCATCTCCACGAACAGCCCGGACAGCGGCAGGTTCGACCAGGCCGTGTTGGCGGTGGTGTGAAACAGCACGACCCAGCCCTCGCCGCGGCGCTCGGCGGTGACCAGCGGGGTGCCGTCGGCCAGCCGCGCCCAGGTCTTTTCCGCCAGGTCGAGCGCCGGTTCGGCCAAAACTTGGCGCTCGATCAGCACGTCCTTGGGCACGGCGATCTCGGCGAAGGGGCTGGCCGCGGGAAAGGGCGCCAGAAAGGCCGGCGAATCCCAGGTCATGGCGCCGCCCAGAACCCGGTCGCCGCCGCGCAGTTGCACCGGCACCAGGGATCCGGCGTTTTGCACCAGCCGGGGACCGGCAAAGCGCAGCAGCAGACCGCCCTTTTGAATCCATGCCGTCAGGCGGGTTTCCAGTTCCGCCGGCACCGTGCCGGCGCTGTCGGGCAGGATCAGCACCGCCAGATCGCGCTGCAGCAGCTCTTCGACGTTGCCCCGGCGCAGTTCGGTGTAGGGCTCCATCGCCCGGTCAAGATAGTAGAGTTCGCTCAGCATCGGCTGGGCGTCTTCCAGCGGCCCGGCGGATACCAATCCGACCGGGCGGCGGCGCCAGCGCTCATCCAGCAGCAGCACCGCCCCGGCAGTCGACTCGCCCTCGATCTGAAGCCGGGCGATGCGGTTTCGCAACTCGGCCGGCAGGTCCAGCTTGGCCTCGCCCTGGCTGCTGCCGGCCGGAAAGGCGACCGGGGTGCGGGCGATCAGTTGACCGTCCTCGGCGATGCTGAGGACCATGGCGGTCTCCGCGCCGCCGGCGTGGGCGCGCTGCAGCTTCAGCTTCAGTGCCAGGCCCTGGCTTTCCGGCGCAACCACCAGACGCGCGAGTCCCAGGTCTCCATCGCGCAGAAAATCCAGCCGGCCGAAGCGCTGCAAGCGTTCTGCAAAGCGCCGGGCCACGGTTTTCTGACCTTCTTCCGCAGGCGCCTCGGCCGAGACCAAGCCGTCGGAGAACCAGAAAACCTGCGCCGCGCCGTCGATCTCCAGCACTTCCAGAGCATCCAGGGCGGCGCGCCGGTTGACGGGCCAGGGTTTCGGCGTCAGGCCCTTCACCAAACGCAGGGCCTCTGCCGCCGGCAGGGCGCCGCTGGCCGCCGGTTGCTCGCCCAGGGCCGTGGGCGCCGTGGTCAGCAGAATGACCGGACGGTCCTCCCGCTCGGCCTGGCTGAGAAGCTTTACCAACACCGTCTGGCGCTTATCCCAAAAGCGGGCAGCACTCCAGCCGTCGTCGATCACCATCACGACGGGGCCTTTGCCGGAAAGCTGCTGGGCCGGATTGAGCAGCGGTTGCGCCAGAGCCAGGATGATCAGGGCCGCGATGGTCAGGCGCAGCAGCAGCAGCCACCAGGGGGTGCGGGCCGGGGTTTCCTCCGGCACCTTTAATCCGCTCAAGAGGCGAATCGCCGGAAAACTCAGCTTGCGGGGCGCCGGCGGGGTTACCCGCAACAGCCACCACAACAGCGGCAGGCTGGCCAGGGCGAGCAGCAGCCAGGGCTGGGCGAAGCCGAGGAGACCCAGATTCAGCATGGCGCGGCCAAATGCCGGCCCGGAGCGGGGGCGAGAGACAGGGCGGTCACGGCCTCAACGCCTCGCGTCCTGGGACAGGGCGGTATAGATCGACAGGAGGGCGGCCTGCGGCGAGTGATCGCTGCGGTGCAGGCCGAATCCCCAGCCGAAAGAGCGGGTGATGTCCTGAAGTCCGGCGCGCTGGGCCTCCAGCCGGTCGACATAGGTCCCGCGTGCCGACTCGACCCGCGACAGCAGCCAGGGTTCTTCACCTTCCAGGCCCTGGAATTGCACCCGACCGTGGTAGGGCAGGGATTCCTCGGCCGGGTCCAGTACCTGGAGCAGATAGCCGCGCAGGCCGGCCTCGGCATAGTTGCGCAGGGCCTTTTCGATGTCTTCCAGCGGTGCCAGAAAATCGCCGATGAAAACGGTCTGTGCGTTGCGCGGCAAGGGTAGTTTCGGGGGCAGGTCGCTGGGATCCTGTGCCTTGTCTTCGACCAGCTGCGCGATGCGGGTCAGGGTCCCGCGGCCGGATTCCGGGCGCAGGCCGGAGCCCAGCAAGGCCACCCGCTCGCCGCCCCGGATCAAGAGAGCGCTCAGCGCCAGCGTCAGCAAATCGGCCCGCGCACGTTTCTGCGGCAGTTCCGCGCTGGAATGCCAGGACATGGAGGGCGAGGCGTCGCGCCAGATCCAGGTTGACTGCGCCGCTTCCCATTCCATTTCCCGCACGAACACCAGATCGGTCTTGGCGGACTGGCGCCAGTCGATCGATTGCGGCTGATCGCCCATGTCATAGCGCCGAAACTGCCAAAAGGTCTCACCCTGGCCGACCCGGCGGCGTCCGTGCACGCCTTGTGCCACCGTCGCGGCGACTCGTTCCGCGGCGACCAGCAACGGCGGCAGTACCGCTGCAAGCTCCTCGGCCCGATGCCGCAGGGTGAATGCTGTATCCGCCATCTGCTGTGTTTCGGCCTGCCTTTCTTACGCGTAGGGATGGGTCAGGCGCGAAATCAGGCCTTCCAGGGTCACCCCGTCGGCGCGGGCGGCGAAATTGAGGTTCATGCGATGCTTCAGGACCGGCGCCGCCAGGGCCAGCACATCGTCGACCGAGGGGGCCAGCCGCCCGCCCATCAGCGCCCGAGCCCGCACCGCCAGCATCAGCGCCTGACTGGCGCGCGGGCCGGGGCCCCAGGCGA
>CAJHXM010000453.1_pt1 | contig 18577 bp, 16 predicted proteins | sample 9198461 | NCBI WGS metagenome assembly CAJHXM01 (sample SAMEA7708299, study PRJEB35096) | sediment metagenome | biome: marine neritic benthic zone biome [ENVO:01000025]; feature: sediment [ENVO:00002007]; material: shallow marine sediment [ENVO:03000034] sea grass bed [ENVO_01000059] ...
ACGCTGGGCTTTTTCCGGCAGCGCGGTCAGGGCCCCACCGGAGAGAAGGCCGAGAGAGCCTTTGATTGACGTGAGCGGTGTCCGCAGCTCATGGCTAACCGTCGAAATGAATTCGTTCTTCAGCTTCTCGCTCTTTTTGCGCCGCGTAATATCAAGATAGGTTAGCATCCGGCCGCCGTCTGGCAGAGGGATGCACTTGTATTCAAGCGTCGTCCCGTCGCGGCGCGAGATTTCTCTGGCGACGCTGTCGGCTCTCAGGACTTCGGCATGGCACTGTTGAGCGTAATCCTCCCACTCAGTTTCGGAAACGTTGTAAGCGTCCGTGGACCGTATGTATTCGATCATCTCAAGAAAGTCCGGCTGGCTCTGGGCGAATTCAACCGGAATATTCCACATCTTCCGGAACGTCTCGTTGATCAAACGGGCCCGCAGGTCAAATCCCATGAACATGACCCCACAGTCGATGCTCGACAGTACGGATTCGAGGTCCTCCAGCGCTGCTGCTTTGGACTGAAGTTCGCCTCGCAGTGTCTTGGAGGTGATTTGCAGGTTCAGTTCGTCGACGGCAAGGTGGGCAAAGTCTGCTAGCACTTTCGCCTGGTTCTGAGAAAAATTTCGCGGCTTTTGGTCAATAACGCATAGGGTGCCGAGATTGAAGCCGGCGGGGTCTGTAAGCGGGGCGCCTGCGTAGAATCGGATACTCGGTTCCCCCTGCACCAGAGGATTTTCCTTAAAGCGCTGATCTTGCAGGGCATCGGGAACGACCATCACATCATTTTGTCTGATCGCGTGGGTGCAAAATGAGATGTCCCGCGGTGTTTCGGTTGCGTCTAGCCCCAGGCGTGATTTGAACCATTGCCGATCCTTATCGACGAAGGAAATGAGGCAAATCGGCATATCGAGGGCACGGGCAGCGAGCCTCGTAATGCGATCGAAATCAGGCTCTGGCGGCGTATCCAAGATTTCATAGCTTTGCAGCGCCGCAATGCGGGCGGATTCATGACGCGATTGCGCCTTGTCGGAAGCGGTCATGTTGCGACTCCGCCAGGTAAAATGCTGCGATGTCCGCGCCGGGTGGTGAGCGAATTGCGCGTAATGGTATCTGTGCTACTGCACAAAGCTATGATGTATTTCATAGAACCGAATAGACGAAATAGTGATTTAAATATACTTACGAAACGCTGTAGATGAAGTACCTACGCATTAGTCGATAAGTATTGTTTGCTATGGGATTCCCCCAACAGCGAATGACCCGGCGAGTTGGGAGGCAGCTTGTGGATAGATCGTCTGACAGCGCGGGGAAAAATTCTTCGGCCCGATGCGGGCAATACCGTATATCGGCCTGAATTAATCGAATTGATACACTTCGCCCTGTTTATGTATCTATCCCTCTTTCGGTATGAAGACACAGAGAAGATGCAGGCCCCAAACAAACAACTGGCACCGATAATTATCAGGAAAGTGCAGGCGGCACCGGAAGAGGGGCACCATGGCGGGGCGTGGAAGGTCGCCTATGCGGACTTTGTGACGGCGATGATGGCGTTCTTTTTGCTTATGTGGCTGCTGAATGCGACCACGGAGGATCAACGCAAGGGCATCGCCGATTATTTCGATCCGAATATTCCCATCAGCCGTGTGTCTGCGGGCGGTACGGGTCTGTTCAAAGGTGATTCGACTTTTGCGGAGGAACGGCTTGCGAAAACGGGGACCGGCGGTACCGGCCGTGAAGCGGAGCCTGATGCCGGCGACAGTACAGCAAGAAAAACCGAGACCGAAACGCCGGCGCCAAACGGACTGGCGGACGGTGATGCCATTCAAAAGGAAATCGAGTCGCAGGTCGATGGCCAGGACCCGGCCGGGCAGTTGGTGAAACATCTGCGATTCACGACGACACACGAAGGCTTACGCATCGATATTGTCGATGATGAGAATAGTGCAATGTTCGAGACCGCTTCCTCGACTCCGACGCCTCGTTTGGACCTGATCCTGTCGGTTGTGGCTTCTGTGCTGGAGACAGTGGAGAACGATCTTTCGGTAGCGGGGCATACAGATGCACAAGCCTACCGCGACTCCAAGGGCTATTCGAACTGGGAGCTCTCATCCGACCGGGCACAATCAGCCAGACGCCGCCTGGCGGCGGGAGGGTTGGCGTCATCGCGTTTCGCGCGGGTCGAAGGGCATGCCGACCGGAGCCTTCTGATTTCCAACAATCCCTTGGCTGTCCAGAACCGGCGGATTTCGATCACCATTCTCCGAGGCGGCTTGACGCGAGGCTGAATATCTGCGGGCGGTCTGTATTATACCGTAAGCAATAATACGCAGAACAAAATAGATAAAGCTCATTTTTATGTAGTACTACCTAAATAAAAATTAAGTCGGCCTAAATCATGTCTGCTGAATAATAGCGTCTGACAAGTTCGATTTCATAACCGGAAGAAATAATCCATGAGCATATCCTCCTCACTGAATGCTGGAGTTCAGGGGCTTGCTGTCAACGCGACGCGGCTGGCCGCGATTTCAGATAACATCGCCAACTCCGCCACGGACGGATACAAGCGCACCGAGACCGATTTCACGTCGGTCGTTTTGCAGGAAAGCCCCAGCCGCTACACGGCGGGCGGCGTGCGTGCCGTGGTGCATAAGGATGTGCAGGCCAGTGGCCAGCTGTTGGGAACCTCCAGCAGCACGGACATTTCAGTCGTGGGCGGCGGATTTCTTCCGGTGGCAATGCTGAGTGATCCTCTGGCAGCTACGGCGGGGGGCACCGACAGCCTGCTGATGACAACGACAGGGTCATTCCAGCCTGATGCCGATGGATATCTGCGCGACCCCTCGGGACACTACCTTCTCGGCTGGCCTTATGACGCCACCGGCAATCCCGCGCTCGGGTCCCGGGACAGCGCTTCCGGCCTGGTGCCGGTCAATGTCAATGATCGCTCCTTCGCCGCACGGGCAACCACAGAGATTGGACTTGCCGTCAACTTGCCGGCCGAAGACACCGCTACCGGCGCTGCCGGCACGCCCTATTCGCTGCCGATCGGCTACTTCGACAATCTCGGTGCCAGCGAATCCCTGGATCTGACCTTCACACCGACGATTCCGGGTGCCGGCAGTTCCAATACCTGGACTTTGACGATCGACGACAGCGCGTTGGGCGCCCAGATTGCCGATGTCACCCTGGTGTTCGATACCGCGGCAGGTGCCGGCGGCTCCCTTCTGTCGGTAACGCCGGCCCCCGGATCGAGTTATGACTCGACGACGGGTAACCTGACGGTCACGACCGCGTCGGGGCCAATTGACATCTTCATCGGCCAGCCGGGTGAGCTAAGCGGCATCTCTCAGCTTGCCGGCGACTTTACTCCGGTATCGATCTCGAAAAACGGCGCCTCGTTCGGCAACCTTACGACGGTTGAGATCGATGAGGCGGGCGTGCTGCAGGCCATCTTTGACAACGGTGAGCGGGTCCCGATTTATCAGATCCCCGTCGTCCATGTGCCGAATCCCAACGGCCTGCAGGCGGTTGACGGGCAGGCCTTCCGAGTCAGCGAACAGAGCGGCGACTTCTACCTCTGGGATGCGGGCACCGGCCCCACGGGCAGGGTAGAAGGTTTTGCCCTGGAGCAGTCGACAACGGACATCGCCCAGGAGCTGACTAGGCTGATCGAAACCCAGCGCGCTTACTCGTCCAACGCCAAGATCATCCAAACAGTGGACGAAATGCTGCAGGAAACAACCAATATCAAACGATGAAAGGGGATCCGTAGCGTGATCCAAATATAAGATGAGCATCACCTCCGCCATATTGATTGCATCCAGCGGGCTGGGCGCCACAGCGCGCCAGGCAGAGACCGTATCGAGCAACATTGCCAATGCAACGACCCCCGGCTATGCCCGCCGGGAGGTCTCGCTGGCGGAGCAAATCGTCGGCGGGCAGGGCCAAGGTGTGACCACCGCAGGTATCGACCGTGCCACGAATCCCCAGCTCACCGGAGATCGGCGCCAAGCCGATGCTGAGGCAGGGAGCCTGGATGCACGGTCCAATGCCATGATGCGCCTGGCCCAGGCCGTCGGCGAGCCGGGGGCGGCATCGTCTCTTCCGGCACTCTTTGCCGGTCTCGAAACGGCCTTTCGCGATCTTGCCGAGACTCCTGAGTCCGCCGTCCAGCAGATGTCGGTGGTGCAATCGGCAAAGGACCTTGCTGGCGCCCTGAATCAGCTTTCCACGGAAAATACCCGGGTCCGCGCAGATGCGGACGCACAGATTTCGCGCGAAGTCGCCGAGGTCAATTCTGCGTTGGAGAAACTGGAGCGGATAAACCAAGAAATCCGCATGCTCACCGTCGGCGGCGGCGATGCGTCGGCGTTGGAAGACCAGCGTCAGCGTCTTATCGACCAGGTTTCCCAACGGATTCCGATCCGTGTCGTCCAGCGCGACCAAGGCGATGTGATGCTGTTGACGACGGAGGGCATTCCGCTGCTGGATGGTGAGGCGGCCCAGGTTTCCTTCCAGGCGGCAACTGCCGTCGACGCCTCGACCAGCTACAGCGCTGGTGCGGGTGCGCTTTCGGGCCTAATCGTAGACGGCCGCGACATCGCGCCGGGATCCGGCGACAACCAATCCATCCGGGAAGGCAGTCTTGCCGGCCATTTTGCTGTCCGTGATCAGATCGGGCCGAACTTTCAGGCTCAAATCGATGCCCTGGCGGAGGATCTGATCGGCCGCTTCTCCGATCCTGTGACGGATCCGACATTAGCCGCCGGGGCACCGGGCCTCTTTACCGATGCCGGCGCCGCGGCCGGATCGCCACCCGCTGCCGGTCTCGCCGGAAGGATTGCTGTCAACACCGCCGTCAATCCGGACACGGGCGGCGCCATCTGGCGCGTGCGCGACGGTATCGGGGCGGCGGCCCCGGGGCCTGCCGGCGCCCAGGACGGCCCACGCCGATTCGTTGACGCCTTGTCCGATCCGCGCAGCCTGCCGGCCGGCCTTGGTACAGCCCGTCAACTCTCAGCTGGCGCCGGCGCAGATTTCTTCTCGGCTTTGACGGCGACCTCTGCCGATGAGCTGAGCCAGGAAGCGCAGGAGCATGCCGGTTTTGCCGCTGGCCTCGCGGCGTCCGAGCAAAACGCCACCGGCGTCAATATGGATCAGGAACTGCAGACCCTGACCTTGGTTGAGCAGGCTTATGCCGCCAACGCACTCGTGCTGCAGACCGCGGATCGCATGATCCAATCCATCTTAAACCTCAGGTGACGCAATGTTTTTAAATGGAGTCTCTACTTTCGCCACGTTGGAAACCCGCCAGCGGCAGATTGGTGACCTGCAGACCCGCCTGCAGCGCGTGAGTCAGGAACTGACCACCGGCCGGAGTCAGGATGTCGCCCGCACCCTGGGCTCGGCAACGGAAGTCTATGAGTCCATGGTACGTTCCCGCGACGCCGCCGAAGCGCTGCTCCAGCGCAACATCGTGATCGGCGGCCGGCTCGATGCGGGCCAGGCGGCCCTCAGCCTGATCGACGGTTCCATTGAGCGCTTAGCCGAAGACGTCATTGCGGCTCTGGGACGTGACGACCAGACCGCACTGTCGGCACATCTTGGCGCCGCGCAAGCGTCCCTGGGGGAAAGCATCGCCGCGCTGAACAGCCATCAGGGTGGACGTTACCTCTTTTCCGGCACTCTGGTGGATCAGGCCCCACTCGCGGCCACCGGCGCCTTTACCCAGGAAATCGGTACGGCAGTCACTGGTGCGGTCGGCATTACGGCGCAGCTCGCCGCGGTCGACGCGCTTTTCGATGCCGGAATGCCGGCGGTTCTCTACGCTGGCGACGACACAGTCCCGGAGGCGGAAATAGCCCTGGGCGATCAAGTAGCGGTGGGCACAACGGCGAATGACCCCGCAACGCGGCCGCTGCTTCAGGGTTTGTCCATGTTGGCGGCATTAGACAGCGGCGAGGTGACACTGAGCGAACCGGACCGCAGCGCATACATTGAACATGCCGTTGCAAAGCTTGAGGTTGGGCAGAGCGGCGTGACCGACGTCCGCACAAGACTTGGGTTTGCCCAGGAGCGCGTCGCCAATGCCGACGGTGCCAATCGGGCTACTCAGGCGGCCTTGGAGCTACAAATAAACGCCTTGGTGAGCGTCGATCCCTATGATGCGGCAAGCGAATTCCAGGCCCTGGAGAGCCAGCTCCAGGCGAGCTACCTTGTGGTCAGCCGGATGGCGTCGCTGTCTTTGGCGAATTATCTGCGATGATCTTTACACGGATGCGCCCTTCCCTCGGGGCAGCGCTATTGACGGCGCTTTTGAGTCTGATCCTCCCCATCACCAGCACCGCGGCGCCGACTGTGCGCGTCAAGGATCTGGTGGAGGTCGAAGGCGTACGTGGCAACGACCTGGTGGGTTATGGGCTGGTCGTCGGCCTGCAGGGCACCGGCGACGGCGTACGGAACTCGCCTTACACGGAAGAAGCGTTGGCCAACCTTCTGGAGCGCCTTGGCGTGAACGTTCAAGGCGAGTCGTTTCGACCCAAGAATGTCGCCGCCGTCATCGTGACGGCCACATTACCGCCTTTTGCCCGTGCCGGTGGCCGGATCGACGTCACTGTCTCGGCGATCGGCGATGCCAAGAGCCTTCGCGGCGGCACGCTGATTATGACCCCGTTGAACGCTGCAGACGGACAGATCTATGCCGTTGCCCAGGGACCCATCGTTGCCGGCGGGATCTCTGCCGAAGGGGATGCAGGCTCCGTCACCACCGGCGTGCCCACCGCTGGAACTCTGCCGGCCGGGGCCCGGGTCGAGAACGAGGTCGAATTCGATTTTGCCGCGTTGGCTCAGTTGAGATTGGCGTTAAGAATCCCGGATTTCACCACCGCCAGCCGCATCGAGCAAGCCATCAATGCCCTCTTGGGAAGGGGCGTGGCCCAAATGCTGGACCCTGGTACGGTTCAACTTGAGATTCCCGAGGCCTACAACGGCCGTCCGGCTCATCTTCTGGCCGCCGTCGAAAACTTGACCGTCGCGCCCGCGAATAGGGCCCGGGTGGTTGTCGATCAGCGCTCCGGCACCATCGTGTTGGGCACCGACGTGCGCATTTCCACCGTGGCCGTATCGCAAGGCAACCTGACGGTACGGGTCCAGGAATTCCCGCTGGTGTCCCAGCCCAATCCCTTTAGCCGGAACGGAGAGACCATCGTCGTTCCCCGCACCAATATCGGTATCGAAGAAGATCCGGACCGCAAGGTCGCCATGCTGGAGGGGGGAGTCACGCTCGCAGATTTGGTCGGCGGCCTTAACGCTCTGGGGGTGGGCCCGAATGAGATGATCGACATTCTCGCCGCTATCAAGGCCGCAGGCGCCCTACACGCCGACTTCATCGTGCAGTGACGCCGACCCCGCCTGGGTATCGGTCGCTGCGTCCTACAGAATACACATATGCGTGCTTTGTAGTCTTCCTGTTTCCCGCTTGGCGTCGCTAGATCTTTCCGGTGCAAGATAAACCACTCAAGCCGCTCGACAGGATCGCAGGATTAGGCTGCACAGTTGAGCTCGGCAGATTCACCGTAGCTGCGCCCGCGCAAGAGGAATAACTCTTGGTGATCCGAACTGCGGACAGTCGCAATTCAGCGCCTGGTGAACTCAGAATCTACCCGTATTCTGAATCAAACCACCTTCGGCTCTAAATCATTTGCTCGTCATCGGTTGTCTTATTTTCGGCGATGATAATCTTACCCACAGCGGCAAGTTCCTGGGCGGTGCGAACGATACGCTGCTGGGCTTCCTCGGCATCCTTGGCTCGCACTGGACCGAGGGACTCGATCTGTTCTTCAAGTTGCTCAAGGGCACGTTTCGACAAATTTGAAAAGAAGTAATCGGCCACCTTTGGCGTCTTTTCCTTTGCCAGCTTCAGGGCCAGCGCCAGCGCATCGCTGTCGGCGGCTTTGACCAGCAATTGCAGGTCGCCCGTCTCAACGCGTGTCGCAATGTCGGGGAAAGTGAACATGGCGTTCTGAACGCCCTCCGCCAGCTTCTCGTCCTTGTCCCGGATGGCGGCGAGCAATTCGTCATTCATGTTCATGGAAAGGTTGTTCATAATCGACCCGATGACATTTTCCGGACGGCGAGCCGATTGACGACGATTAGCCGAATTGAGGAAGTCCCGTCCGACAGAGTCCTTTACTGTCTCCAGTGCCTTGGGGTCGACGTGCGTGACCCGCGACATTCTGAGCACGATTTTCTTGGCCTGTTCGAGTTCGATATGGGCGAGAACTTTTGCCGCTTTTTCCGGGGTCAGCTTGCTCAGCACCAGGGCCGCTGTCTGCGGTTGTTCCAGCAGCAGGTAACCGGCGATGGCTTCGTCGGGGCAGTTTGACAATCTTTCCCATACGGTCCGCCCTGCCGGGCCGTTCACGTCTTCCATGAGACGTTCCACGACATCTTCGCTGAGATAGGCCTGAAGATGCTCTCTCAGAGCGCCGCTGCCACCGGTGATTCCGTCGCCGCCACCGATTTTCAAGACGAAGTCCTTGATGACCGCATTGACGATATTCTGTGAGACCCCTTGAATGCCAAGCATTCCCCTGGCGAAGACTCGGAAGTCCTGTTCGTCAAAGCGGCTGACGATCTCTTGCGCCGATTCCGGCCCCAGCACCTGAAGGACGATGGCCGCCTTTTGTTCGTTCGTGAGAGTCTCGAAGGTCACAGGGCCTTCCTTTTGTGCCGAGGATTGACCACCTGTCTGGCCGTCGGTTCTTGACTGCGCCGAATCCTGATGCTGTTGCGTCTGTTCTGCGTTCATATCGCGTACCCGGAGACCAGTGTCCCCGCCATCAATGTCCAGCCGTCAGCGAGGACGAAGAAGGCAAGTTTGAAGGGGAGGGCGACCACGGCCGGCGGTACCAGCATCATACCCATCGACATCAGAATGGAGGCCACGACCAGGTCGATGACCAGGAAGGGCAGGAATACCAGGAAACCGATTTTGAACGCACGGGTAATCTCGGAAATCATGAACGAGGGAACAAGAACGGATAGCGCCGTGCTGCCGTCTTCTTTTACGCGCTCGGGTGTGAGACTCCCAAGATCTTCCAGCGTATTGGGGTCCACACGGGAATACATAAAGCTCTCGAAGGGCTCCAGTGTCCGCGCGAAGGCCTGCTCGTCCGTGAGGTTCCCGTCAAGATAGGGACCGAGGCCGGTCTCCCAGGCACTGCTGAAAACGGGTTCCATGACAAAGTAAGTCAGAAACAGTGCCAAGCTTACGATCAGCATATTGGGAGGCGCCTGCTGTACGCCCAGTCCCTGACGCAGGATTGACAGAACTGTAACCATAAAGGGAAAGCAGGTCACCATGATGGCGATTCCGGGTGCCAGACTCAGTACGGTCACCAGGACAAAGAGTTGGACGACGCGTGCCGTCAATGACCCATCGCTCCCGAGATCGAGTGTCAATGACTGCGCCGCTGCGGGCTCCGTCAGCCCACCGAGAGCGGCCAATAGGGAACCTAGCAGCAGAACGCGCCGGAAATGCCGTCGATTATTGCGCATCCGCCACATCTACAATCTCCGTAAGGCGGACTCCCAGGCGATCAGATCCGTCTTCCAGTTCTTGCAATTCTCCGCGTGCGATAACCCGATCGCCAACGCGAATCTCGACGGGGTCTTCAATCCGGCTATCAAGCGGCAACAGCGCATCGGACCGCATATTGAGGAGGTCGGCGAGAAATGGACGCGCTCTTCCAACGCAGACGGTAACTTCGACGGGAACGGAAAAGACGGTTCGCCGTTGGCGGTTCAATTCCGAGTTTTCCCGCTGCTCGATAATCGGTGGCTCCAGAGAAGAGCTCTCGCTCGCTCCGCCAGTGCCGGCGACTCCCGGACCACAGGGCGCTTCAGTATCGGTCATGATTGTTCCTGCTCAATTTCTTGCCGTGTTTCGGCGATAAGGCGGTCCAGCACCGCCAGAATTTCTAGGCTCATGCGATTGAGGTCGATGTCAGCGCTGCCGTCCGGCCAGCTCAACACGGCCGCCGCCGCCTCATCGCCGGCTTCTTCGATCTTCAACTTCTTGCTGTCGGCATGTTGCGATAAGGCCTTGCTAAGACTCTCTACGGCGGGGGCTGGTGCGGTTATGGTCAGTTCAGGGCCTGGAATCTCTGCCAGGAGCGCTTCGATCAGCGGCAACGCTTCTGTCGCAAACCCCCGTTTGCAGGCCTCCGGCAGAATTTTCTCAAAGATGTCTCGCGTGAGCGCGATTGCTGCCGCGGCCGCGCGAAGTTCGCCGCCTTGGGTCTCTGCAATCAGGACGTCGATGTCGACCTGCAGCTTGGCCAAAGCATCGCCTGTCTCCAGTGCGCGGCGACGGCTGCCTTCGACCACCCCTTGTTCGTAACCTTCGCGGTAGGCGGCCTCGCGCAGCGCCTCGGCGGCGCTGGCTTTCGGCGGCTGGTCCGCGGAACTTTCCATCGGGACCGGCGTCAGAGGCTCAAGGAAGGCGTGGATGGCGGTCATGCGGGTTCTTCCTGATCAGGGAAGGACGCGAGCCAGCTCTTCAGCAAGGCAGAGGCCTCTTCAGGGCGCTCGCCGGCCACACTCTTGAGAACCGACGCAGGATCGGGAGGCGAAGGCGGCGGGGCATCGGCCACCGCCGGAACAGACGCGGACGCCGTCTGCCCGCTGGTCAACTGGGCATTTTCGCCAGCCGTTTCTGCTGTAACTGCGTTATTTGCTGCCGCCTCGTCGCCTGCAAGGCGGGGTTGCGCCGCGCCGGCCGGATTGCGCTGCAACATGGGCCGAATGACGAATTGCATGACCAGAATCAGGACCAACGCCAGTATTCCGGCTTGAATGATCTGGGGTACATGGTCCATCAAGCGATCCAGCGCGCCGGGCTGAGCAATCAACCCGCCGACCTGCGCTTCGTCCGCGAATTGGAGCGTTTCCACGGTCACGACATCGCCGCGGTCCTGGCTGTAACCGATGGAGGATTGGATCAGCTGCCGGAAGGCGTCGAGTTCCTCATCCGATCGCGGACTCCAGGTTTCCGTTCCATCTGCGGCAAGTGTCCGTATGCCATCGACCAGGACGGCGATGCTAACGCGTTTTACCGCGCCGGCTTCCTTATGCCGCTCTCTCTTGGTTTCCGAGACTTCATAGTTGACCCGTTCGCGGGTTTCCGAGCGGTTCGAACTGCCGGCTTCAGCGCCGCGGCCCGCGTCGCCATCCGGCAGATTGCTGGAGACCGTTACGCTGCCTCTGGAGCCGCCGGTGGAGGATTCGCTGAGTTCTTCGTTGTCGGAATGAATGGCGACCCGGCTATCGGGATCTACGATTCTCTCGCTGACGGCCTCGCTCTCGCGATCGATGTCGACGGCAACTTGAACCCGGACGCGCCCTTCGCCGACGCGCGCAGAAAGCAGTTCGGTTATCTGTGCGGCAAGGCGCGCTTCATGTTCAGCCGATGAGGCCATGGCGGCAGCGGATCCGTTATCGGTGCCGGGCTTCAGAACGATACCCTTGTCCGCATCGATGACGGCGACCTGGTCCGGCAAAAGCCCGGCGACGGCCAGCGCCACCAGATAGCGGATGGCCAGGGCATGGCGCATCTCTAGGGTGTAACCGCCGGCGGTGCGGACAGTGACGGCGGCCGATTGCGACTCTGCCTGGCGTGCAAAGGCCCGACGTTTGGCATTGGCCAGATGAACGCGGGCCTCAATGATGCCTGGAATGGCCAAGACACTACGGGCCAATTCGCCCTCCTTGGCACGCCAGTAGGTCGCATCGAACATTTCTGTGGTGGTACCGAAGCTATTCAAACTGTCGAGAAGTTCATAGCCGGCAGGGCCACGGCGCGGCAGACCTCGTTCGGCCAGAGACATCCGGGTCCGGTCGCGTACCGCCACGTCGACGAAAATTGCATCGCCGCGCACTTCGTAAGCGACTTTCATTTGCTCGAGCTCGCCAACAATTCTACCGGCGTCGCTTGGCTCAATCCCGGCATAGAGCAGACCGAGAGTCGGCCGCTGTGCCCAGGAGGCAAGAAGAATTACGCCCGCGAAGGTCGCTATGACGGCGGCGAGCAGGATCGCCCTGCTTTTGAAAGACAGCGCGGTCCAAGTACCGATCAGGCCGCCCATGACATTCTGTCGCCTCCTGTGGGTTTTCCCAGCGTGTTTCAGAGACATCTGCATGATGTTCTCGCGGGACCAAACTTCATCGTTTTCAATTAATTATTTCTTTAAAATCTCCCGAAGATTGGTAGTTTTCCGGGTAATAAGGGCTACTACGTAAGATAAAATACAGAAATATCGGAAATATTATTCCAGAACATCTAAAATATATGTTCGAAGATCTGTATCATCTCTGAATTATATTAAGAAATGCCTTTATTTTGGAAATTAATACTTGGTTTACTGCTTGACGGTTAAACAATTAGAAAGATTGGTAGCGAGTGAAGAATGTCCGAAAGCCCAAAAGAAGAATCCCCAAAAGAACCCAAGAAGGGTTCGAAGCTGAAGATGCTGATCCTGGTCGTCCTCATCCTCGGGGCCGGCGGCGGGGCCGGCTTTGCCAGCTATTCCGGCCTGATCGATATCGACCAAATTCTTGGTTCTGGCGATGATCATGCAGGGGCAGACGGCAGTGCCGGGGACCAAAGCGGCGAATTCGTTGCGCTGCCCGAGTTGATTATCCCCCTTGGCAGCGGTGCGAAGTCGCGGTTTCTCCGCGCTGTCATTCACCTCGAAGTCGCGCCGGGGGCAAGCGAGAAAGTGAAAATCCTCGAACCGCGTGTGCTGGATGTGCTCAATACATTCCTGCGGGCTGTTGAGGAACGGGACCTGGAATCGACAGCCAGTTTTGCGCGAATCCAAGCTCAGATTCTGCGCCGGGTGCAACTGGTCGCCGGGAAGGATGACATTCGTGATGTCCTGGTGGGCGAATTCATCCTGCATTAGGAGAAGGACTATGACGTTGGTGATGGATGGCCTTTTGCTTATGGCGAGCGTGACCGCTTGCCTCTATTGCTTCCTGCTGAATCGTCGACTCAAGAACTTGAACAATTTGCAAGGAGGGATCGGCGCGACGATCCTACAGATGACAAGCAGTCTCAGCGAATTGGAGACCTCCCTCGAAGAGGCCAAGAAGTCCAGCGCGGAGGCCAGCGGCCGCGTCTCGGAAATGATCGATCATGGCGGCGCACTCGCTGAATTGCTTTACAAATTGGTCGAACGGGCCGAAGCGGCAAAGCAGGGGCTCGCATCATCCGATCTCACGGCGCCCGACCACAAGTCATCGGAATCGGAAGGGATTGCCAAGAGTGATGACGAAGCTGCCCCGATACAGAGGGCTGCCGAATGAGCCGCTTATCGCCCGCCAAACGGCACCTTTCCGCACTGATTTTGATTTCGGCGATCTTCGCGTCTGCGGCGGTGCTGCGGGCCGGTGGCCTGGTCATGTCATTCGCCATGGCGGAGCCGGCTGACGCTGCCGGCCAAGCCATGGCGCAACAGCAGGGCGAAGAGCAATCTGCCATGCCCGAGCCAATGACGGAAGCAGCCGCCACTGCGCCTGAGGACCCGGACGATATGGCAGCGGTGAGCGGTGGAGACCGCCCCGAACTCCTGCTGAGAGCAATCCGCGCGCGGTCAATCTCGCTGGATGAACGGGAACGCAAGATACTCGAAAGAGAGCGAGCTCTGGAAGTCATTGCCAAGCGGGTCTCTGCGGAACTTCCCAAGCTGGAGCAGGAGCGCCTCGCTTTGGCCGAACTCATTGCTAATGCGCAGCGGCACAGCGTCGAGGGTACGGAACAGCTGGTCAAGATCTATCAAACCATGAAGCCAAAGCAGGCCGCAGCCATCTTCGACGAAATGGACCCGCGGATCGCGGTGGTCTTCTTGCGCGACATGAGGGGCGAGGCGGCCTCCTTTATCATTGCGAATATGAATGTGAAAAAAGCCTATGCGATCACATTGCTGATGGCCGGGCGCAATTTGACGCGTGGCGAGAGTTGACGACCAAGGGGTGCAACTCCATAGGCGCTCAAGATAAGTGAAAATACATAAGTAGTAATCAATCAGTACGACTTCTTAGAACCAAGTATTTCCTCCGTAACTTAAGCTCCCTTTAATCGTGTTTCTATTTAGTGAAACCCGGAAACTAGCCGCGTACTTGATGCTCCCAAATAGTCGTGCCGGGCGGCAGCCACGACAGGAACCCAGGAGGAGAACCCCTTGTCCAAATCTCTCGAGGCGCCAGGTCCGGGTGCCGTTGATGCCACGCGTCAGGACGCTGCAACACGTTCAGCGCATCTTCCGGCGCTTGCTTCGATAATTCTCATCCGTCCGTAGAAAGGCGTTTCAGCGATGGGAAGCATTTTTGGCATTGTCCTGATTTTGGCGATGGTTTTCGGCGGCTATCTGCTGGCCGGCGGCAAGATGGGCATCATCCTCTATGCCTTGCCCTTTGAGATGATGATTATCGGTGGCGCGGCAGTGGGTGCCTTTATCATCAGCAATGATGGTCACACGGTTAAACACACACTCAAAGACCTGGGCAAGATTCTGAAAGGCCCTAAGTGGCACAAGAGTGACTACCTCGACTTGCTGCAGCTGCTTTTCGGAATCCTGCATATGGCCAAGCAGAATCCCATGGCGGTTGAGGAACATATCGAAAATCCTGCGGAGTCCAGCCTGTTTTTGGAATACCCGCGAATTCTTGCAGATCAGACAGCGGTTGACCTGATTTGCGACACCCTGCGTTCCGCCAGCATGAATTTCGACGACCCCCACCAGGTCAGCGATATGCTGGAGGCAGATCTGAGTAAGCAGTTGCAGGAATCGATGCATTCCGCCCATGCTCTGCAATCCGTGGCCGATGCCCTGCCGGCCCTGGGGATTGTTGCGGCGGTTCTCGGCGTCATCAAGACCATGGCGTCTATCGATCAGCCGCCGGAAATCCTGGGTAAGATGATTGGCGGCGCTCTGGTGGGCACCTTCCTGGGTGTTTTCCTGTCCTATGGCATGGTGGGGCCCTTTTCATCGCGCATAAAGCTGATCAACGAAAGCGATCATCGTTTCTATACCCTTATTGGGGATGTTTTGATTGCTTTCCTTCATCAGCATCAAGCCAATATCTGTATCGAAGTGGGACGCAAGAACGTTCCGTCGATCCATCGCCCAAGTTTCATCGAAGTCGAAGAGACTCTGCGGGCCCTAAAGGCGGCCGCGTGATGAAGGGGCGGGGATTGTGGGCATTGGCCCGGACCGTGGTCACTCTATGCCTTGTTGGGTACAGCTCCTACGCCGTGGCTGCGGAACGCTTCATCTTGCGGGCAGGCGAGCATAGGGAATTCTCGCGGATACTTTTTCCTTTGGTCCCTGAAGGGGGATGGCTGCTCGAGCACCAGGGCCGCGAGATCGTGGTTACGCTGAAGGATATCGAAGCGTCATTTGATATTCGCGCGGTTTACCCTCGCCGTGCCGCCCACCGTGTCGTGCATTTGAAAACGGAATACGATGACGGCAACGCCATCTTCCGATTTCAGCTCAATTGCGATTGCCAGGGCCGGCTTTACGCTTTGGCTCCGCAACAGCTCCTCCTCGATATCGAGGAACCGCGCCCACAGCAGGCTGGTAGAGGCCCCGAGGCGGCGGAACCATCCAGCATGGAGAACCCGGCAGCGCAAGATGAAGCGGTTGCACGGATTCGCGATCGCTTGGTGCAACAGATCCGGAGCGCTGCCAAAGAGGGACTGGTCAGTTACCGCAAACCCAAAGCACCCGCGCCACTTTCTCCCATGGACCTTGCCGATATTCAGGCCGAATCCGACAGCGTACCGGCATTATCCGCGCCGGCGATGCAAAAGCCGATTCCGGACACGGCCGCTGCGGGAAAAGCGCCGGCTTCTCGGATGGGGCAAGAGCAGCAAGCCAGCGTTTCCGCGCCCGGACGGACCGCCGGTCGCGTACCCCCGCCGCCGCGCTCCTGGTCTTGCCGGAGTAATGAGCTGCTTGCTTTGGATGGCTGGCAGGCGCCGGGCGGGCCTATCGCCGCCTTGGGCGGCCTGCGGAGTCAACTGGTAAGTGAGTTCGACCGTACCGACAGCGCAGCAGTTCATCGTCTGGCGCGGCACTATTTGGCTGTCAGGATGGCCGCCGAAGCTTATGCGGTTTTGATCGCTTTCGATCAAAGTGCCGACGATGAAGGTGCATTCCTTAAAGATGTGGCTGCCCTGATGGACCGTCGCACCTTTTCCGGCGCAGGGCCGCTTCTCGGCCCGGGCCCCTGTACAGGCCAGCATGGTATGTTCCAGGCCTTGGCACATCGCCAGTTAGATCGCCACGATAAGGCTGTGGCCGCGGAGCTGGATAGCGACAACGCGCTGCAGAGCCTGCCGCGCAGTTTTCGCACCTTCTTCGCGAGCGAACTTACCCTCTCCGCGATTGAAGCGGGACGCTATGACCAGGCCGCGCGGCTGTTTGCCATCGCCGAGCGTTCGGTAGAATCACCCAGTCGAGAGATGGTGCTCGCCCGCGGTCTTCTGGCACTGCACGACGGCCGCGTCGCCGAGGCCGAACAGATCTTGGGTCCACTGGTTGGGGACTTCGACGACACCGGTGTAGCGGCCACGCTATATCTTGCGCGCCATAAGGCCGAGGCCGGTGAAGCGCTGCCGGAAGAGCTGGTTCTCGCACTCGATGGTATTGCGATCGAAAGACGCTACACGTCTGACGGACGGCAAGCGCTTAAACTCGTCGCACAGGCCCTACTGAAGCAAGGTCGGGCGCTCGCCGCATCGGAGCGGCTGCTGGCGGAAAAGCAAGCGGATCTGGCGGGAGCGTCGGAGCTGACTCAGGCGCTGGTCGCGTTGCTGGACGGTGCCGTCATGCAGGAAGACCAGCCGGATTCGCTAGAGCTTCTTTTGGCCATCTTGCCGGCTCTTGGCAGCACCCCGTCATTCGATTCCGTCAGGCGTGCGGCAGCCCGGCGTTTGATCGACGATGGCTTACCTGACGTGGCTGTTGATCTGGTGCAATCCGATAAATCCGAAGAAGGCCAAGCGTTGTTGGCCGAAGCCTGGGTAGAGGTGCCAAACCCTGATCGGGCGCTCGCCGTCATCGGCATGCTCAAAGAAGGCGCGCGGAAATCCGATCTGCGTCGTCGGGCTCTGGTTGTCCAGGGACGTTATGCCGCGCTTGCCCGCCTACCGAGTGCGGCCTCTCCGGAAGCACAGGCGGAGATAGCCTGGCTTGCGGGCGATTGGCGACGCGCGAGGGCCGGATATGGCGCCCTTCTCAATAGCCAGACGGGAGAGCCTTCCCCAGGCCATGTCTTAAGGCAGGCCGCTGCTGCCTTCATGCTGGGCGACGAGCGGCTTGCAGAAGAAACAGCCGCTGCCCTGCAAGACCAAGAGGCCGCCGCAGCGCTCGCCGCCACGCCCGCTGCGGTGGAACTATCGGTCATCGACCGTGCCGAATCGCGTCTGCGCCACATTTCAGAACTTCAATCGGCGTTGAAAGGATTGCTTAACGATGGATAACGCCAACTATGTCATTCTTGGCCAACAACGCGCGGCCCTTCGACGGCTCGACATCATCGCCAATAACATTGCCAACATATCCACGACCGGATTCCGGCGCGAGGACACTGTATTCTCGGAATACATTCACCAACTCGACGTTGCCGGCGGTCAAGTGTCCGCCGTCGATACCGGGGCGGGCTATACCGACTTGAGTCAGGGTGCGCTGAAACGGACGGGTAACACGTTCGACGTTTCGCTGGAAGGCGAGGGTTGGTTCCAAGTGGAGACGCCGGCCGGGGAGCGTCTCACCCGCGATGGCCGCTTTCTGCTGAACAATGCCAGCGAGTTGGTGACGAAGGATGGTTATCGCGTGCTGGACGAAGGCGGCGCACCGATCTTCGTCCCGCCCGACGCAACCGCGGTGCATATCGCGTCCGACGGCACCATTTCCGCCGATAGTCTACCGGTCGCGCGTCTGGGTGTGATGACCGCTGCCGCGACCACACTCACAAGGGAATCCAGCACCCTCTTTGCCAGCCCCGACATTCAGCCTTTGACCGACCCGCGCCTGGCGCAGGGCTTTCTGGAAACGGCCAATGTCAATCCGGTCTACGAAATCACAGCGCTCATCGAAGTGCAGCGGGCCTATGAACAGGCCCGTTCCTTGATGGAGGCCGAAGACAGCCGGATCACCCAGACAATCCGTACCCTCGGCCGCCAGGCCTGACGGCAAACCTCTCAATAAAAGGAGAATCCGACAATGAGAGCCCTGAATATCGCAGCCACTGGAATGCAGGCCCAGCAAACCCGCGTAGAGGTCGTCTCCAACAACATCGCCAATATGAGCACCACGGCTTACAATGGCCGTCGGGCCGAGTTCGCCGATCTGATGTACCAACAGGTGCAGCGGGCCGGCGCCATTTCCTCCTCGACGGGGACGGAATTGCCGGCCGGCGTGCAAATCGGCCTCGGCGTCCGGGCCGCAGCCATCTCGGTCGATACCCTGCAGGGCTCCCTGCGGGAAACCGGCGGTGATCTTGACCTTGCTATTG
>CAJHXM010000046.1_pt1 | contig 18156 bp, 21 predicted proteins | sample 9198461 | NCBI WGS metagenome assembly CAJHXM01 (sample SAMEA7708299, study PRJEB35096) | sediment metagenome | biome: marine neritic benthic zone biome [ENVO:01000025]; feature: sediment [ENVO:00002007]; material: shallow marine sediment [ENVO:03000034] sea grass bed [ENVO_01000059] ...
ACAGCCAAGCATTTCCGCTCTTCCACGCTCGGCCTCCAGTACCCAGCGGGCAGGCGCCTTATACACCGGCTCCGCGACATCTTCACCCGGCACATCAAGGTCCACCCCATCGGGACGCAGCACCAAAACGTGATTCTGGCGTACTAGGCCTCGTGTCACCTCTACGCCCTGAATCCTGATCGCGTAGCTGTCAGTCGGCAATTGTGGATTGTCTGTCAGCCGCACGTCGGGAATTACCAGGCCATATTCCAGAGCAATATGACGGCGCATGTTGGTGATTCGCGCATGCAACCCGGTGGCTGAATCCATCGCCAGCGGCACCAGACCTGGCGCAAACTCCACATGAATCTCGTCAACATCCATGTCATCGCCGAGGGTTTGAACCGGCTTTGGCGTCTCAGGCCGGACCGATGCCGCCTGTTTAGCGCTGGCCCGGGCGCGAAAGTGGATATAGGCCGCCGCAGCGCCCAAAGCGATGGATCCCAAGACGAAGGGTAGAAAAGGCAGACCCGGCATCAAGGCGAAAAGCGCCAGCAAGGTTGCGACAGTGGCCAGAGCGCTGGGATGCTTCCCGAGCTGGATCAACATGGCCTGGTCGGCCGAACCCAAAACGCCGCCCTTAGACAACAGCAACGCTGCGGCGATGGAAACGATGACACCTGGTATCTGCGAGACAAGGCCATCCCCGACGGTCAGAACGGCATAGCTCTCAAGCGCCTGGGAAAAATCGAGATCGTGCAGGCCCATTCCCATGGCCATGCCCATCACAAAATTCAGCAAAGTGATGAGCAGACCGGCGATTGCATCACCCTTGACAAATTTCGAGGCGCCATCAAGGGATCCAAAAAAGGTCGTTTCTTCCTGTTCGATGCGGCGGCGTTCCTTGGCTTCCTTGTGGCTAATGGCCCCGGCCGCAACGTCTGAATCAATCGCAAGCTGCTTACCCGGCATGCCATCCAGCGCAAATCGCGCGCCGACCTCGGCCATTCGGCCCGCGCCTTTGGTAATGACGATGAAATTCACAATCAGCAGAACACCGAACACGACCAAACCAAGAAAGAAATTTCCGCCCATAACAAAACTGGCAAAGCCGCTGATGACGCCGCCCGCGGCATCAATTCCGGTATGGCCCTGTCCAATGATCAGCTTCGTAGAGGAGACGTTCAGCGACAGCCTCAGCATCAGAGACATCAATAGGATTGTCGGAAATGCGGAAAACTCCAAAGGCCGCCGAATAAAAAGCGTGATCGTAAAGATCAGAATCGCCAGCGCAAAAGATGCTGCCAAACCAATATCGAGGACGATCGCCGGCATCGGCAGAATCATCATCACAATGATGGCCATCAAGGCGACCGCCAGGAGGATTGTAGGATTAAAGAGGCCGTTCTCGGACCCTGTTGACGCCGCCGGTTCAGTCATCGCAAAACGGCAATCCTCGGCAAGAGGGAGACCCTGCGAGCAGCCGGGAAAAGCGGGCCGCGAGTACCGATTTGAGACAGCCACCCCTGGCTTAGGCTGGCCGTTGCGATGGCTGATGCGGAGCCGTCTCGTTTTGGCGCGTCTTGTAGGAGGTCCATGTAGCCGGCCACCCGGGTACGATATCGGGCACTTAGAACCGGGGTTCTCGAGTGATAACGGCCGGCTGCCTCCAGCCAGGTGCCGCCTTCCGACTTCAACTTGCGCAGAAAGCTGGCCGCATAACGGGCATTCGATCGTGGGCTGAAGGCCTCCTGCAACGACGCGAAAGCGTCACCATGCCACCGTAGATTGACTTGGAAACAGCCCACGTCAATGGATCGGATACCCTCTGCCTGGAGCTCCCGTACCCGGGCAATGGCGGCCGCCCGGCTCGGCAACCATTCCCCCACTCCCTCTGCATTGATCGTCCAGGGCCAGGCGGACACCCGCCCTTCGCGCATTCGGCCCGTCTCCGCCAGGGCGATCGCCGCCAAGATATTTTCGGGAGTATTCCCTTCACGCGCGATCTGGGCCGCCGCCTTTGTGCAAAGTTCGGAAGGGTCCGCCAAAGCAGGGCTTGCAAGCAAACCAAACTGCACTGCAAGAGCAGCAATCCGATAGATACTACAGCTCATGCTTAGCTTCCCAGCATGAGTGGCACGAGATCATTCTTCAAGAATGCGACCAGGCTTACGGCCATGGCGTCGGCGCCAATCCACAAAGTGAGGAGGACTGCCAGGAGCTTCGGCACGAAGGTCAGCGTCAACTCCTGGATCGACGTCAAGGCCTGGAACAAGCCAATCACGAGCCCGACCACCAACGCTACAATGAGCGTCGGGCCGGAGATCTTGACGGCAGTCCAAATTGCCGATTGCGTGATATGGATTAGTTCCGATTCATTCATCTGACCGAATAAATAGATTTATGATTAAGGCCGGCTTAAATTGGATTGCAGGGTAAATACCTGCGTATTTTCACACTAGGTATACTACTTAGGCATTTTCGAGTTTCACCCAACGGGCCTTTCCGGCGCAGGACAATGGGTGAGACTTCCAAAGGGAATCGACGCCCTGAACCGAGGGGAATTCTAGTCTTTCAGCGGCTTCACCTGGAACAATGTCAGGAAACCGGGAGCCATTTAACCGAACTCGCCTTAAACCGGCATTCGGAGAATTTCTTGATAGGCTTCGACCACGCGATCGCGGATCGTGCTTGCAGTCTCCAAGGTCAGCTCGGCTGCTGCGAGTGCCTGAACAACGGTGGTGGGATCGGCCTTGCCCGCAATGGCATCAAGTGCCGTTTGTTCGCCCGCGCTCAGGGTCTGCACGGCCTCCCGCGCCACTGTCTTGGCAACATCCGAGAATTCCTTTGCTCCCGGCTCTGTAGCGTCCGACTTCGGTTCCTGGAGCAAAACAGATTGGCGCGCCTGGGCATAGCTGCGGAAGGCCTCTACCGATTTAATATCCACTTTGCCTACCTCTTCAGAATATCGAGAACACGAGCGTACATGCGTCGTGCCTGATCAAAGGACTGAACGCTCGCCTCGTAGCTGCGCTGCGCCTCCTGCGCGTCCGCCAGTTCAACAAACATCTGAACATTCGAATAGGTGACGTAGCCCCCATCGTCCGCGAGAGGGTGACTGGGCTCATAAGCCCGCGTCGGCGCCGAAAGATCGTTTTCGATCCGATCAACCACAACGCCTTGCGCACCGGTCTTGCTGTCGATCAATTCCGAGAATATGGGAATCTTACGCTGATATCCTGGTGTTTTCGCGTTTGCCATGTTCTCGGCAGCGACCCGCACGCGGGTGGCATTCGCGCGCATACTCTGCACGGAGGATGCCAAGGCCTTGGTATAGCTGTCCATAACCTATCTCCTGCCGCCCAGGCTCATGCGCAACAGATCCAGGCTCTTGCTATAGAGAGTCATCGCCATATCGTGACTGCGCTCAGCTTCCGCCGCGCGCACCATTTCGCTCTCCAGCGAGACCTCGTTTCCATTCGGGTTTTCCGACTCTGTAGATATGCTGCGCGCACGAAAGGTAGACTGTGCATCCGTGCCGGCATGTCCTGGTCTTGTTGCATAGGGGCGCTGGGAAGATGTTGACTGCGTTAGTTCGAAGTCCGGAATATCCTTTGCGCGGTAACCCGGTGTATCTGCATTGGCAATATTCTCGGCAGCCAGCGCTTGCCGAGTCCCCGCGTGCCGCGCGAGGCTGGCGGATTGCGAAAATACAAGCAGGTCCTTTAACATGAGTCGCACCTTCTGTTACCACTCTATTAGTCTTTATGCGCTACCAACATTAAGAAAGGGTTTTACGCTTTAGAGGAAGTTCAATGAATCGAGTAAGGGCAAACACTGATCGTGCCTTTCGGAATGCCCTGCAGGCGGTTTCCGAAATCGACCCGGTCAAGCTATCGGGTAGAGTACGTAGTGTGCAGGGTGCGCTCGTTGAAATTGCTGGACTATCTCATATTGCCCGACTGGGTGATCAAATCGAAATCGATGGCCCGCGCGGGCGGCGAATCAACGGCGAAATTATTCGTGTTGCCGAAGACTACGTATCAGCCCTTACCTTCAGCCGAGCAATTGGTTTAGCGCGGGGAGACCAGGCGAATCTGGCAACCGCCCCTTTGCCACGCCCTTGCGAGTCCTGGGTCGGCCAGATCGTCGATGCTTTTGGACGGACGCTGGGCGGGTCCGTGCTTGAGGGCGGCGCCGTCGAAGTGCCGCTTGATCGATCCCCACCTGCTGCCGCAGCGCGGCGCGCCTTGGGACCGCGTCTCAAATCGGGCTACTGTGCCCTCGATACGCTTCTGCCCTTGTGCCGCGGGCAGCGCATCGGACTCTACGCGCCTCCGGGCGTCGGGAAATCGATGCTGCTCGGGGGCCTCGCCCAATCCCTGGAGGCCGATCTGGTCGTCGTCGGTCTCATCGGTGAACGCGGTCGAGAGGTCAATGCCTTCGTCAAGGATGTTCTGGGCGAAGAGGGGCTCGGGCGCAGTATAGTCATCGCCGCCACTTCGGACATGCCGCCGTTGGTGAAACGCCGCGCCGCCTACCTGACCCTCGCCGTCGCCGAGCACTTTCGCGATCAAGGTCTTCACGTTCTTTGTCTGATGGATTCCCTGACTCGTTTCGCCGAGGCGCATAGGGAAATTGCCCTCACCGCCGGGGAAATGCCCGCCCTCAGAGGTTTCCCGCCTTCGACATTCAGTGAAATAGCCCAGCTCTGCGAGCGCGCGGGGCCGGGAACGGGATCACAGGGCGATATCACCGCGATATTCAGCGTTCTGGTTGCGGGGGGTGATGCCGATGAGCCAATTTCCGAGAGCACCCGCTCGGTACTGGACGGGCATGTGGTCCTGAGCCGCGATATCGCTGAGCGCGGACGATTTCCGGCCATCGACCCCTTGTTAAGCGTCTCCCGTTCTTTGCCGGATGCGGCCGAGGCGACGGAAAACGACCTTATCCGCCGCACACGGCACATGCTGTCTCTCTATCGTGATATGGAGCCTATGGTTCGTCTGGGCGCCTATCAGCGCGGTGCCGATCCGAATGCTGACGATGCGATTGCACGCCACCCTGCGCTGGACGCATTCCTGTCGGCCCGGTCAGCGAGCATCGAGGAGAGTTTCGCGGGTCTTTCGGAATTACTGGACTGTCCCTTGGGCTCAGATGAAGGACCGGACAAGACCGGCACTGGCGCCAGTGCCAAGACCGGAGGCCTGAAGGACGGATAGGGCCGTGGCTCCCGGCGAATACCCGAGATCCCCGGACTCAATCTGCTTGAGCAACAGAAAACGGCGGACAACCGCCTCCACCTTATCCGGGTCCTGAAATACACTGGGATCGCCCTGCCCCAGCAGGGCAATCGACTTTTCCGAAAATACTTCGTGCTGGCGGTCCAGATCCAGACCCACGAATTCCTTGGGAAGCCCAAAGGCCTTTTCGACGACTTGGCGCAGGGGTGCCTGGCCCATAATGTCGAACCAGCCTGTGGTCTCCGCAGTCGGGCTCTTCGCGATCTCCTCGATACTACGAACGAAATTGAGAGCGAGGCGGAGATCCTGGTCTTGGTCGCCGACGGCAATTTCAAAGGACTGACGCAGATAGGCCGCCTTGATATCCTCTTGCCAAGGGCCGAAACCAACGCGTTGCCCCGCAATATTGCCGTAGCCAAAGGCTTCAGCAAAATCGTAAAACCGCTTGTCGGCGAGCCGGTTGGCAAAGGCCTCCCCGCTTTCGGTGCCCTCCTCCAGGACCTTAAGCAGGAAGGCCTTGTTCGGCAATTGATCTTCCAATCCAAAAGCGGTGAGCGCCACATTCAGGAGAACAGGATCCTGGATCAAGGCTTCGGCCGTCTTCGCCTGACCTATTTTCTCATCAAAATGAGCCAGTTCCCGTACAACCCTCGGTGACTGTGAGATCAAGTCCTGCTGCATCGACTGGGTGCGCTGCAGAAAACTCCACCCCACGACACCACCTGTGGGAAGGCTGACTGCTATGCCGAACAAACCGGCGCCCCCTTCTCCCCAGAGCGGACGGCGCTTGGTGCCGTCTTTGCCACACGGGCCAATAGCTTCTCCTCCAAGGGCAGGAGCTGTCGTAGCGCCTGCATCGACTTGTAGAAGTTGTGCGCCTGCGCTTCTGCCAGGGCCTGCGCCAGAATGGCCTGGCTTGGTGGATCAAGCAGGACTTGACACAATTGGTTTACGCCCCGCGTGAGCTGGACAAGGGCCTCACCTTCATCCACTTCGCCGGCAACGGCGAGTTGGGCGATGTAACAGACCCGTTTGACCGGGGTGCGCACTTCGCTCGGGTGCAGCGCATCCCGCAGCCGTAGTATGTGCGCCCCCGGACTCATGATCGTGAGCTCGGATTGGTGGTTGCCGTTTTCGACAACCGTTCCGTTTATGAGCACACGCTCTTTGGCTTTTAGCCGGAGTTTCAAACCAGCCATTAGTCCACTCCTTCCAAAACTGCCGGCTGGCCGCGCAGGCCATTTATGATCGCCGTATTGATCTCAATGATGGAGTCGGCATTTCTTTCTCCGGACAGAACCCGTTGCGTATGCTGGCGGGTAAATTCGCCAAGATAAATCAAACGCGCTTTGAGATCTTCCGGGTAAGAGTTCGCTTCGTGTGCCAAGTCGATGGTAATTGCATCCCAGAGCATCCGGTTGTCATGCAGCGCCGACACCATCGCAGGAAAATCGGCCTTGCCCTCTTCGGTGGAGGTACGGAGCCTATTTGTGATCCGGCTAAAGACTTGGAGTTCTAAACCGCGCGGCGTTTGCACGTCGCGCTGTATGGTCGTGTATGCGTTTCTCGCCAGTGAGCCGTTCATGGTTCATCCTTGGGAAAAGGGCTGGAGGAGTGAGATAACGTCACTCCTCCAGCAGGTTCACTGGACTTAGCGGAACAGAGACAGAATGTTCTGCGGCGACTGGTTGGCGATGGAAAGCGCCTGCACACCAAGCTGCTGCTGCACCTGCAGCGCCTGCAACCGGGCCGAGGCCTCTTCCATATCCGCATCGACAAGGGCGCCGATACCGGTCGTGAGCGAGTCCATCAGCTTAGAGACGAAATCGTTCTGGATTTCGACACGCTTCTGGCCAGAACCGAAGGCGGCAGAACTGGTGATACCGACCTGGACCAGGGTCTCAATTTCGGCCAGGGCGGATTCCGCACCGACCGCCGTCGAAACATCGAAGGAAACCAAGCTGCTCAGACCACCGCCGGCGGTACCCGCGGTGTTATCAGCCGCCGCCAGTGTAAGAGCACCGGCAGTACCGTTGGTGATATCAAGGCTGACATTCGACGCTGTCGGATCCGTCACAGTGTTGGCCGTGATGGTAACACCGGTGACACCGGCCGCATCGATCGTGGATTTCAGGTTCGTGGCCACGTCGTTCAGGGTATCCCCATCACGCGCCACGTACTCGTAGGCGGTGCCAGCCAGGGTAACTTGGAAGCTATCACCTTCGGTGAGAGCGCCGGCCGTAAAGGTGACGTTTTCAGTGGCCGCCGCAGCAATGCTTGCAGCACTGGCCGTGGTCACACCGAGAGCGCCGCCGGCGCCGTAGACCTGCTCAACGACCTGCAGATCCGACTTGGCGATCGAAATGTTCGACGTGGTGACCGTGCCGTCCGACGCCCGATTGAGCGAGGACAGAATGTCGACACTGCCGCCACCTTTCAGGAAGTTCAGGCCGTTGAACTGCGCCGAATCGACGATCGACGTGATCTGATCACGCAACGCAGAAACGTCGTTCTGGATTTTGCTGCGATCGACATTGTCTTCCTGTGCCGCAACGATGTGAGCCTTCATCTCCTGCAGCAGGTTCGTGACCTGCTCCGACGCACTCCGCGCGAGGGCTACCGAAGAAGAACCAAGCGACAGAGATTCGGAAATGGCCTTGAAGCCGGAAACGTCCGAGGACATCACCGTAGAGATAGCCCAGATAGCCGCGTTATCGCGAGCATTACCGACTTTCTTACCGGTTGAGATTTGTTCCTGCACCATGCCGAGGTCTTTGTTGACACTCTTCAGGGTTTGCAGGGCGACCATTGAGCCGGTGTTTGTGAGAATGCTAGACATAGTTTTTCCTTTTCAGATAGACGGCGCATTCGACGCCGCGGGTTTCGAAAGCCGCCGGTCTCCGGCGGCCCATTCGCGTCAGGCCCGTTCTGTAAGGATTCGCGCCTTCGGCTGAGGCACGCTTCTGGTGCTGGTCACATTCTCGTTCTCGGCTATTGCTGTAGCGTAATAGCTGCGACCTGTGGGGGACTATGAGTGGATTGGCATTAAGGCCGACTTAATTTCCTACTACGTGGAAGCGCGGATGTGACATCCCCTAGTTTCGTTAGGTCGAGCGGCAGTTGTAAGGCCTGAAGAGGTTGCCCCAATCTATCCCATGATTCTTCCCTATACCTTTGTGGTGGCCGCCCCACAGGTAGAAATCAATGAAATTCTGGCGCCGTCCTTATCTGCCACCAGAGGCCGCTCGACTTTCTCGGCGACAGAGGCCCAGTGTGCGTTTTCCGCCAGAACGACCTGCGTTTTTAAGCAATAATCTAAGTGGTTCTGCGTAGACCCCTGATGGACCGATACATGATGAACCGGATTTTTACCTCTATTGAGATATAATACCTTAAAGGTACGCCTTAACGCGTGGCATTGAAAGTTACCCGACAAGCAATAGTCCATCTAACTACCCAGTGCGCCAAACGGAACGGCGATTCAGCGGTGTCCGTAGAGTTTATCTGTCTTCAAACACGAATGCCAAAAGGAAGTCATACGGTTTTCATGAGAAACAAATGTACGGTTCATATTGTCGACGACGATCAGGCTGTAAGGAACTCTCTAAGATCGCTGCTTGAGGCGGCGGCCTACCAGGTAAAAGTCTATCCGGACGGCCATTCATTTTTGCGGGATTTCGACCCAACCGAATTCGACTGCGTTTTGTTGGATATTGACATGCCGGGGCTAAATGGCTTGGAAGTCCAAGAGCGGATGCTCCACATACATAATGACCTCCCCATCCTCTTCGTCACGGCCAATGGCGATTTGCCTGTGGCGGTCAAGGCAATCGCGGCCGGCGCTTTTGATTGTATCGAAAAACCTTATCGGGGCGGCGCAATACTGAAAAAAGTCCGCGACGCCCTGGCAAGCGTTGAAGAGCGCATTCCAATTGGCACTGACAGGCCACATTTCCGCACAAGCCTCAACGCCTCAACCAAACCCGATTGGGATGCTCCTGAAGAGATGAAGCAGGAGTGTCAAAGGGTGCACTGATTGGCCCCGCAGACCGTGGAGGCATTCCGCATGCGCTTCAAATGGACAGCATGTTTGCCGGCTATTTCCCCACCGCTCTTTCCACCGCCTCCAGAAGCTCTTCGTCTTCAAACGGCTTGTAGAGGACTTCTCCTGCGCCATAGCTATCCGCAATCGCACTGGCCCTCTCCAGTGTTTGCCCGGGGCCCCCGCCCGAAATGATGATAACCGGAAGGCTGGCGCCTCCTTGCCGTATCTCCCGAAGCAGGGCCAGTCCGTCAACTTTGGGCATCCATATGTCCACAATTGTCAATTCGAAGGCTTCCGCACGCAGACAGGCCAGCCCTGCTTCCCCATCTGCTGCCTCGACAGTTTCATGACCCGCCTCCCGCAAAACCGCACAAAGAGATTCACGAACAATTTCGTCATCGTCCACCACAAGAATTTTTGTCATGCGCTCAGGGCTTCCTTCACCAAGAAATTCGCTTCAGTTACAGGAATGAAGACATCAAATGTCGTCCCGCGGCCTACTTTGCTGTCAACAAAGATACCCCCATTCCAATTCATAATGATGCCATAGACGACCGCGAGGCCCAGGCCAGTGCCACGGCCAACTTGCTTGGTCGTAAAGAACGGCTCGAAAATTCGCCCGAGATTTCCACGAGAGATACCTTGACCTTGGTCTCCAACCGAAACTTTCATATAGAACCCGGACTTGAGGTCGAGGTTCTCTGCCTCTTTGGTCTGAAGATCCACTAAATTCACCTTCAGTACGATCTCTCCCTCGCCGCCCATGGCATCACTGGCGTTTTGGACCAAATTTATGATCACTTGAATAAACTCCGTTTCATTCAACATGCCCAATGCGGTTCCGACGTCAACTTCGCTGCTCAAATTGACCGCCGGCGGCGTCAGGTCCCTCGCAAATTGCACGGCGCGGGTGGCCAATTCAATTACTTCTACCTGCTTCAATTCACCCGTGCTTTTCCGGGAGAAGGTCAAAACATCAGAGACGATATCGGCGGCACGGCGGCCGCACTCAAGGACCCGGTCGAGATAATGCTGCAACTCAGGCTCCTGCACCCTTTTTTGGGTGAGCTTGGTGAAATTGATGATCGGATGCAGCAAATTGTTGATATCGTGCGCCGTGGCACCTGCGAGCTGGCCCAGCGCCTCCATCTTCTGCGCCTGCTGCAACCCTTGCTCGAGCTCGGCATGCCGCCTCTCCCGGGCCCGCTGCTCCGTGACATCAAGAAAGAGGATCAACAGGCCACCTTCGGGCACTGGTGCCGACCGTGCTTCGACCCGAATAACACCGCTGCCGTCGACCCGGTCCCAGTCGAAATCTACGCAGGAATAGCCTTTCTCAACAGCCTCTTGCCGGGCTGCGAGCATTACCGGCTTGAAGGCTGGGTTTTGCGAGACGGAAAGCTCGATCCATGTCTGGCTAATCAGGCATTCCGGATTCTCGAAACCGCCGATTCCAGCGACCGTGCCGTTGGCATAGAATATTCTGCCCTCTCCATCCTGCATGGTCAGGCCATAGTCGGCGCTGTCGAGGGTAGAAACAATGGTGCTCAGCCAGCGTTCCCGGTCCAGGAGCGCTTCTTCAGCCCTTTTCTGTTCCGTAACATCATGAGTGACGCCAAATACGGAGACGACATTTCCGTCTTGATCGACTTCTGGGCGTCCCTCGACGCGTACATAACGGATCTCTCCGTCCGGTCTGACATTTCGTTGCTCCAGGGTATAGGGCCGCTTTTCTTCGATCGCTTTGGCACGCTGACTATTGACCCGGTTGCGATCATCCTCGTGAATAGCAGCCGCGATACTTTCGACCGTGGGCGCTGTTCTTGCGGGATCGATCCCGACAATGCGCCAGAATTGATCAGATGCTGAGACTATTTCTTCGCCTGGACGGAAGCGCCAATGGCCGATATTGCCGATGCGCTGGGCCTCCGCCAACTCCCGTTCCCGTTCCCTGAGGGCCTGATCGGCTATCTTTTGTTCCGTGACATCCAGGCTCACACCAAAATAGGCGACAACATTGCCTCTGGCATCGGTCTCTGCCCGGCAACGGACCTCCACGTATCTAATCTCCCCATCCGGCCGCACGATCCGGTATGACAAATCATATTAGGCGACCGGGTGTTCAGCCACATTCCTTCTTTGCAAAACTACAGCGGCACAGTCGTCTTCATGAATCAGGCCCGTCGTGAACTCCCTGGTAAGCTCAGCGCTGCCGGGCTCGAGACCATAAATGCGCCAGAGTTCGTCTGACCATTCCGCGATTTCAGTATCTAGGGGAATTCGCCAATGACCCATATGCCCGATCCGCTGGGCTTCAGAAAGCAGTTCGCTTCGCTTGCGCAGAGCTTCCTCGACGAGCTTCTGCTCAGTAAGGTCCAGGGTTATACCGAAAACCGACACTACCGTACCGGCGCTGTCTACTTCCGGCAGAGCTGATTCCTTGAAATAGCGGACCTCGCCATTCTCGTTTAAGTACCTGTATTCATGGATGAAGGGCTTCTTCGTCTTCACCGCCTCCCAGTGCTGGTCGAAGTAGCGTTTCTTATCTTCAGGGTGAACACGCCGGTCACCTTCCTTGCCTGACGGACTGGGCCCGGAGGGATCCAGGCCCATCAGCCGATACATTTCCTCGGAGCGCTCCACAGAATCGGTCTCGACGAACCAACGCCAATGACCGATATGGCCTAGGCGTTGGGCCTCGCTAAGCGCGCCTTCGCGTTCCCGCAAGGCCGCCTCGGCCATTTTCTGCTCAGTGATGTCCTGAGTAACACCGAAGATAGAGACAATGTTTCCGTCGCTGTCGCACTCAGGGTGCCCCTCACTCCTCACCCAGCGAATCGCACCATTCCGCTGCCGGATCCGGTGTTCCATCCGATATTCTTGGCCGTCCTCCCGGGCCTTGCGCCGTACTTCCAAGACACGGCGTGCATCCGCCGGATGAATCATCGAAGTATAAGTTTCAAACCGTCGATCGGGCAGGGTATCACTATCGGGATCGAAACCCAGGATGCGCCAAAGCTCATCGGACCAGTCCAGATAGCTGTCATTTTGCCCATATTCCCAGTGGCCTATTTTTCCGATTCGTTGGGCTTCGGCGAGCTGTAACTCCCGCGCCTGCAGGGACTGCTCAGCCTGTTTCTGCACCGTAATGTCCTGGGTAACCCCAAAGACCGAGACAATCCGGCCATCGCTGTCCCTTTCAGCATGCCCCGCTTCGCGGAAGAACCGGACTGAGCCCTGTTCCGGAACATACCTATACTCGATCATGTATGGCTCCCCGGTATCGAATGGCAGACGTTCCACGGCACGGTAACGGGCCAAGTCATCGGGATGTATATAGGCATCTGCCATTTCACCCGACGGGTTTTCGCCGCGGCGATCGCATCCGATAAGCCGGCACATCTCCTCCGACCGGTCAACTACGTCACTGTCAGGGTACCAGCGCCAATGTCCGATCCGGCCAATGCGCTGCGCTTCGCTGAGTTCATTGGTGCGTTGCCTGACCATGGCCTCCAGATCGCCGCGATAGCCCCGCGGTACCACGGTTGGCCGCGCCATCCGGCGCCGCAGAAAGAAAGCCCATAATAGAATGCTCATGAGGATCGCCGCGACGGCGAGTCCCCCAATGATCCACAGAATATTGTGGAATTTGTCATGGATAACCAGAATGACGGTCTGCGGCGACCAGGCCTGGCGCATATCCGCCAACGCATCTTGCGCCTCTAGCTGAGCAATCCCTCGGTTGATCTCTGCCAAGAGCGCCGCATCGCCTTTCCCGAGAGCCGAGGCTACCGGCCGGCCGGCAAAGGGCATGAGGCGGATTTGGACCTCCCGCCCCATTGCCATGGCGAGCGTCTGGATCCGTTCCACATTCAATCCGGCCGGTTTTCCGTCCTTCAGGAATTCAACGGGTGGGGAAAGATTATCTCCTACAAGGACCAGAGGATCGCCGCCGGCAGCCAGCCCAGGCAGCGGGGACAAAACCAGCAAGAGCGCCAGAACAAGGGCGGCAAGCCGAAATCTTGGCGAGGATTGAAAATTCCGACGCCAATCTATGAGATCGCCCCTATCCATGACCTGCCCTCGAAACAGCAACCGCGAATGCAATTAAACGCAGAAGAGACGCCGATTGTTTCGCGCCGGAAGAGAAGTTTACGACCCTAATGCCCGGTAAGCCAGGAACCGCTTGGCGCCTCATATTGCCTCGATAAACCAGGCCTAAAAATGCAAAGCCTAAAGCGGCGCAGGCCCTGCCTGTCCATGACGCAAGGGTCAGCGATTCCTACCGCCGCCACCGCGTGCCCGCCAGGGTTGCTGCATTTCAGCTCTGATCCGGCTTCAAATAGCGAAGTGGCAGCGTCAATAATCTGCAGAAATGTGGAGGTTATTTCCCAAGGCGGTCCGATTGCAAAGAATTACATTGCTATTAGCACTTTTTTCATGGACTTCGCGTGCGCACTGCTTATTATTGCTATTAGCAATGTTAAAGAATCCTGATTTAGGGCAAATCGTCCCGAGCCCAACCCAAAACCGGAGCCGACAGGAATCAAGGAATCTGTACCGCACGGCCCGCAACGCCTCATCCACCCCCGCCGAACCGCATTTTTAAGCGAACGCCAGTGCAATCCAATTTTGAAGACCCGTTTCGGAATATGGCAATGACTCCTCAAAATACAGCTTATCCCTCAGGCAAATCCCCAAACACGCCGGCTGCCAATCCGGGCAACGCGGCGGCTGACGGGGGAGGCCGATTGCTAAGGCTAGGAGAAAGCCGCCGGTTCCAGCATGCCATCCTCGAAAGTATCGAAGACGGCATTATCGCTTGCGATCGCCACGGTCGGCTGACGCTCTTTAATCAAGGAACTCGGCATTCCGACACGATGCCGGACGGCATGAAGGGCCAGGAACTCGCCACCAGAGTCCGCGCGGTCTATCCCTCGGCCAAAGTTCTTCACTGCTCCGGTTACCCTCAAACCACGTTACTGGGTAATGACTCCGACCAACCTTTTTCAGGCCACCTCCCGAAGCCCTACAAGGCCGAAACACTAGCGCGCAAAGTTCGCCAACTATTGGATCGCTGACACTATGGCCAAGTTAAAACTGACCGCTAATGCTATCGCTGCTCATAGCTCCTCAAACCTCTGTACCAATGGCCAGCAGGTCCGAATACTGGTTGCCGATGACGAAGCAGGGTTCAGGGAAATGCTATGCGATGCCTTGTCGGAGAGAGGATATGATGTATTGGCGGTCGCAAACGGCGATCAGGCGCTTGCTGAGCTGCGGCGCAGGACATTTCATTTGGTTGTCACAGATCTCTTGATGCCTGATCGCGACGGCATCGAAATCATTAGGGCCATCGGAGCACAGTTTCCGCAAACGAAGATCATCGCTGTTTCCGGGGGCGGAATTCATAACGCTATCGACCTCTTGGGAATGGCCGAATCGCTCGGTGCCGGTCGTATTCTGGCCAAACCTATTCATCTGAACAGGCTCCTAGCCACGATCGAGTCGCTTCTCGAGTTTGCTCCGCCCCATTCCCTGGAAGGCGCTCAATAAGATGAGTCACAGTTCTGAAAGTAGGAGAGTGAGCATCGCTCCCCTTAGTTCGCTCTCGGATGCACAGGTGCAGTTCGCCGAGGCGCAACGGACGAAAACTATTTTGTCCGGCATGAGTCATGAGCTTTTTCAGCCCCTAACAGCGGCGGCGAATTACATCTATGCCGCGCTGCGTACCATAGAAACACAAGGCGATACGATTCCCAATCAGGCTCTTTCTTTTCTCGAAAAATCCACGGAACAAATCGAACGCGCCAATTCGATTGCCAAGGGATTTCGTGATCCTATTGCCTTGCCGCCGATTGCGCCGGCACAGGAAGACCTAAATTCTCTCATGATTAGCGCGATAGAATCGCTTTGCGCATCGCGGCCGGAGGACAAGGTTGAATTGAAGCTGGATCTCGACCCAAGCCTGCCGCGGCTATCATTGGATAGCCTTCAGTTCACCTATGCCGTAAATGAGCTAACCAAGAACGCTCTCGAGGCTATGGCTATGTCCGGTACAGGCCTTTTGGTCATTACCACTCGCAATATAGATGACAATGAAATCGAGGTATCTCTTACGGACAATGGGCCTGGCGTACCCGACGCCTTGTCTGAGCGCCTATTCGATGCCTTTGTCACCAGCAAGACTTCCGGTTCCGGAATCGGACTCACCGCAAGCCGGCGCATCATCGAGAGCATGTTCGGCCGTCTATGGTTTACGCCGGCTTATCCCCACGGCGCCACCTTCCATATTGCCCTGCCTCTGAGTAAAGAAAGGTAGTCACTAATGCTCGATCAAAAGACAGTGGCCATCGTCGACGACGATATTGCCGTAGGGGAGTCGCTCGAAGCACTCCTAGCCGCCGCTGGGCACCATGTGCGCCGCTACAACTCCGGCGTCACATTTTTGGCTGATCGCAAAAACAGAGAATACGACTGTATTCTCATGGATGTCATAATGCCCAGCCTGAGCGGCCTGGAAGTTCAGCGCCAACTGCAGGAGGCGGGAGACAAGACTCCCATTTTGATTATTACCGGCAACGCCGATGTCCCCATGGCCGTACGGGCAATGCAAGCCGGCGCATTCGACCTTGTCGAAAAGCCCTACCAGGAAAGCATCATCCTAGAGAAGGTGGAGAGCGCCCTATCGGCGGCGGAATTGCAGCAGCAGAAAAATCAACGGGCGGCAGAAATCCGGCAGCACATAGAGCGATTGACCGAACGGGAAAAGGACGTCCTAAAACACTTGGGGCAAGGGTTGCCGAACAAGGCTATAGCCCGCGAACTGGATATCAGTCATCGGACCGTTGAAATCCACAGGGCCCGGGTAATGCAAAAAATGGACGCCTCAAGTCTTGCAGAGTTGGTGACGATGCTCTTCGAGGTCGGCTACGGACACCTAGAGCCTGGTCGGCTCATATCGAAGTGATATGAGCCGTGAATCGGTCTCTAAACTGCAGAGGTAGCGGACGATTCACGTTGCAGATTGAGTCAATCTGAAACGATCCTACGCTAATGCAAATCCGGGGGACTTAGAACCATTGGATCGGGCTTGACTCAATCCTTGCAGGTACAGTGGCACAGGGGAAAAGTCGTTATGGATTTAGGGTTCCGCAGCTGGAGCATTCTATGTTGCTAATAACAATTACATTCGCTAATCTCCGAATCTGAAACTATGGAAAACCTGTCCGCTGGAAAAATCGAGATTGGGCTGTCGCTCCTTCTGGAACAAACGGCCCGATCTATCTATGACAAAAAGGGCCCGACCGACATTCATCGGGGACAGTGGGCTGCCTTGCGCTATTTTGCCCGCGCCAACAGATCCTCCCGGACAGTTTCGGGCTTAGCCAGATATCTGGATGTGACGCCGGGACCCGCCTCACGCGCCGTAAAAAGTTTGCTTCGCCACAACTACATAATCTCGGAACCCAATGAGAAGGATCGGCGCTCTCCCATCTTCTCGTTATCTCCGGCGGGACAGGCGGTCCTCTCGGAAGATCCGATCAAGCGGCTGGCACGTGCCATTGCCACCCTCGACTCGGCGAGAAAGACTTGTCTCGCTGAAAGCCTGGAACATCTTTATGCCAGCCTGGAAGAGAGCGAAAGCACGCTCGTTTAGGACGTTGGCGCAAAATTCGATGCGCCGGTTGGACTCGCCCATACGAGTGGCGCCGCGCCTTTTGCCAAGAGACATCTAAAAAAGCGGCCTCTACCACCGGAGCATTGCGAATCCGGCCCGACACCGGTATCGCGTTGCGCACCGCGCCTTGAGCCTGATCGGATTTGCGCTAGGCCGCGAGCGGGATTTCCAGATCTTGCCAGATGTCGACCAGGGCGCAGACAAGCTCGTCCATCATTGCATCCGTGTGGCAGGGACCGGGCGTGATCCGCAGGCGCTCCGTCCCGCGCGCCACCGTCGGGAAGTTGATCGGCTGAATGTAGATCCCGTAGGCCGCCATTAAGGTATCCGTCACCTCCTTGCAGCGCATCGGGTCGCCGACCAAGACCGGCACGATATGGCTTTCCGAGGGCATGACGGGAAGGCCTGCCTCTGCCAAACGCCGCTTGAGTGTCGCCGCCCGTTCCTGCTGGCGCTCCCGTTCCGCCGAGCTCGCTTTGAGATGGCGTACCGAGGCCAGCGCGCCTGCCGCCACCGCCGGCGGCAAGGCCGTCGTGAAGATGAACCCGGAGGCAAAACTGCGCACCGTGTCGACAATCTCCCGCGAGGAGGCGATATAGCCGCCCAGAGTGCCGAAAGCCTTGGCAAGGGTGCCATTGATGACCGTCACGCGGTCCATCAGGCCGCGCGCCTCTGCGATGCCGCCCCCGCGCGGGCCGTAGAGCCCCACCGCATGGACTTCATCGAGATAGGTCATGGCGCCATAGCGGTCCGCCAGATCGCAGATCTCTGCGATGGGGGAGATGTCGCCGTCCATCGAATAGACCGACTCGAAGGCAATGATCTTCGGTGCATCCGGGTCAGCCGCGCGGAGCAAGGCCTCGAGATGCTCCAGATCGTTGTGCCGGAATATCTGCTTTTCGGCTTTGCTGTAGCGAATGCCTTCGATCATGGAGGCATGGTTCTTGTCATCCGAAAAGATGATGCAGCCGGGCAGCAAAGAGGCCAGCGTGCAGAGGGAGGCGGAATTGGCGATATAACCGGAGGTGAAAACCAAGGCTGCGGGTTTGCGGTGAAGTTCAGCAACTTCTTCCTCAAGCAAAACCAAGGGGTGTGAGTTTCCGGAAATGTTCCGTGTTCCGCCGGCGCCGGCCCCATATCTGTGGACCGCCTGACACATCGCCTCCAAGACAACGGGGTGCTGGCCCATTCCGAGGTAATCGTTACTG
>CAJHXM010000163.1_pt1 | contig 18044 bp, 18 predicted proteins | sample 9198461 | NCBI WGS metagenome assembly CAJHXM01 (sample SAMEA7708299, study PRJEB35096) | sediment metagenome | biome: marine neritic benthic zone biome [ENVO:01000025]; feature: sediment [ENVO:00002007]; material: shallow marine sediment [ENVO:03000034] sea grass bed [ENVO_01000059] ...
CTGAAGTCAAGCAATTATTTCCTAGCCATTAGGTTTTTGATCTTAGATCAGAGCCGGGCGCGATAAGCGGCTGGAGGTTTTGCCAATTTCCGCCCAGCCGGATACCTCTGCGCTAGAGCAAATTCAGAGACTATAGAACCATTTGACCGGGCTTATTTTGTCCCCTGGTTAGGCGTGCGTTGAAAGGCGATGCTGGGCATCGGCTGAGACGTGCAACGCGGCCAGGGGGCAAAAGAACCCGGCCTTCGGTGGGGTTTTCCGGCGCTTCAGGTGCGTTGCGGCGTTTGCCCGATACGGGTATCGCGCTGCGCACCGCGTCTACCTGAAGCGCCGGAAAACCCCATCAAATGGATCTATAGTCTCTGAACTTGCTCTAGACTGCAGCCATGAAACTGCGATTCCTCTATGCCCTCACCGGCGGCCTTGCCGGGCTTCTGCTCGGCGGACTGGTGGCCTTTTGGGTGATCGCCGCCGGCGCCGGGATCTCCTGGCTGTTTCTCTATGGCGACGACACTTGGCCGGCCGCTACAGCCTGGGTCCTGCCGGCCCTGGGACTGCTGGCCGGGCTTGTGGTGCTCTGCGGTCTTGTAGCGCTGGGATTCTTCTATGGCCGGCGCCAGGAACCGCCAACGGACCGGAAGAGGGCTTATCGCCAGGCCTATGGCCTTCTGGGCCTTGCCTTGTTCCTTGTCGTCGCGGCCGTCGCCGGCCTTGCCTGGCAAGACCGGAAAGCCAATGACGCGCGCGCCCTCAGCGCGGCACGGGAAGCAGCCTTCCAAACGCTTCTGGCACAGCGTCAGCGCATCTCAGCGGCGGACTTCAATGCGGCGGCTCAGCCTGAGATGATATCGCTCCTTTTGAGCACTGAAGGCCAGGCCGCCGGCCGCTACCGCCTCGGCTGGAGAATTGATTACAGCCTCTACAACGCGATCCTCCTGGAAGGCACGCGCGATCTTTCTCTGGAGCACGGCACCAACGAAATTGACCTAGACCTGGATCAGAACCTTATCGCCCGCAGCTACCGCAAAGCCGTCTTGCAGGGATCGCCGGCGGCCGTCTTGGTCGACCAGACTTTCGAAGGCGAGCTGTGGCTGGAACCCCTGCTCTCTTCGGAACAGACGGCCCGAATTCCGCCGCGCGAAATTCAGAACCTTTCCCTTGGCTACAGTGAATTGAGAGATCACCGCAAAATTACGGTACCGGTTAAGTTTAAAATTATGGCGAGCGGTGAGGTGACGTTTTAGAGCAAATTCAGCGGCCGACCGTCAGTTCCGCTTCTTGGATCTGGTCACTATGAGCCCGCAGTTTCTCCGGATCGTTCAGCAGTGCCCAGAGCGCCGGGCGCGCCGCCACCAGATCCTTTGACAGCATGGGGTCGCCATCGCGCACCAGCCAGGCGGCCTCAAAGACCAAGCGGTGAAACCGCTCTTCCAACCGGCCGGTGTCAGTCTCGCTCTTACCGTCATGAAACAACAGAAAATCGGCGATCAGGCCATCGACCCGGGCGCTCAAGTCCATCTTGTCCATAATGCCGATGGCGTCGCTCTCGCGCAGGCGGTCCTCAAGCGAATCCAAACTGGTGGAGGCACTGCTGCTGGTCTCTTCCGCCCCACTGGGAAGCGGCCAGATGCAAAGCCCCAGCAGGACCGTGAGAAATCCTGCCGCCGCCAGCATAAAAACAGGGTTCTTGTTAAGCCGGGAAGTTTTGACCTGGCGACGTAGAACGCACTGCAGCATCGAATGTAATCCCCCTCAGATCGCAAAACACTAAACACCCAGCCGGCAAAAGGGAAGTGCCTTGCTCGGCTAAAAGCAAGCACGGCCCTGATATGGCGTTAATCAGTCTGACCGTTTTGTAACAAAACCGAAAAAGACCCAACAGACCACTCGGCCTCCGGGCACGGGCCGGACCACTGCATCCTGCGGCAGCATACGCCCGCCGGTCATCAGGAAAGCCGTCACATTGTACTTCGTATCCTTGGCCGGCGGCACATCGCGACAAAGTCTTCGGCGCCGGCGGAGGGCAGGATCGCCTTCTCGGTCATGGACTACTCCGGCTGATCCATCTTCTTGGAACCGAACATCGAGCGCCAGCGCGGGTGCGCCATGGTCTCTGCATAGTCTGCGAACATGATGTTGAAACTGATGCTGATGCGCTCGCCGGCGCTTTGGTTCGGCGCCACCGAGTGCAGGAGCCAAGAAGGAAACAGCACCATGCGGCCTTCCTTAACCGGGATCTGGGCCGTCGCGGCATTCGCCGGATCATCCTGTGTGAAGTGCGGCGCGATGATGTTGGTTTGGATCCGGGGATCATGGAAAGAGATGGAATTGGCGCCGGGCGGCGACTTCACATAGTAAACCCCACTTAGATAGTTGTTGGGGTGCGAATGCCCGAAATGACCGGCCCCGGGCGGCGACACATTGGCCCAGCAGCCGGTGATGATGAATTTATCGTATTTTACATGCAGAAATTCCAACGCACTTTCTGCTGCGCTCATGACATAACTGTTGAAGGTCTCAAACTCCGGTAATTCATGCAGGATTTGGTCGGTTTGCCAAATGTCGCCCGGCGGTATCTGCGGACGCGGCGAAATCAGTTCTTCAACCTTGGCAGCCAGTGAGTCGTTGAGCGCTGCGGCCTCCGCCTCCTTCAGGTCATGCAGCCAAAGGTAGGATGGAAAGAGTGTCAGAATTTTTTTATCGGCAAACATGGAATGCTGTTTCCTCTCTTATCCTCGAGCCGCACAAGATTTCTCAACCTGACACAGACACCTGCGCCGCGTCACCGGCTACCCTCGGCAAAGCGGATGGCGAGACGGCGCCAGCGCCACTGCCGGAAGCGGTAAAAGATCTGCGCCGAACACCACAATGGCAGGGTCAGCGCACCCGCATCAATCTCGATCTCGTCCCGGTAAAGACAGCCTTCATCCGTCCTGGCGGTGATGCGCACGACATGATCCCATCGCCGGACCCAATCCATCTTCTCACGGGTGTGAATTTCACGACGCTGTGAATCAACCCTCTCCACTTGAATTTGTACAGCCCCAAGAGGAACTAGGTTCAGAAAAAAAGTCTCGAGATAAAGTGTTTCCCCCTCCTCCCAATAGGCCGGGAGGAAACGCTCTGACCGCGGCCGATAGGTCAGAAGTGGACGCGCCACCTCAAAAAGCAGCGCCGTTTTCTGCTCCTCTTCCCAGGCCCGCGGGGCCGAGCAAGCCAGCACAGTCTCGAGTTCAAGCCGCACAGGGCCTCCTGGTTCTCAGGACCCGGATTTTTTGACCCAGATCAAGGACAGCCTTTTGCCCCAAGCACAGGGTAACGGGCAAGTTTACTCTATCCCGACAGCCCCGGGAACACCGTGACGGAGCAATCATATGTCCCCGATTTTCATGCGCTGGACCCCCGAGATGAGCGTCGGTTCGGACGAACTGGACGAAGACCACAAGCAGCTTTTCTACCTGATCAATCTTCTCGCCAGCTATCCCGAGGCGGAAGTCCCCCCCGAAGCGGTCCGCAAGGCCCTTTTTTCTCTGCTCCGCTATGCGGCGCTCCATTTCCGGCGCGAAGAAATGGTCATGGCCGCCTGTGGATATCCGGAACTCGAGGGCCACCAGGATCAGCACAAGGCCTTCGTCGATAAGATCGAAGGAATCATTCGCCGCTTCGATGAGGACCCGAAAAATCCGGATAAGCACGTGTCCGATGACCTGCTCGCCTATCTCAAGGACTGGCTCACCCACCATATCCTGCTGCAAGATATGAGCTATAAAACTTGCATTCTGGAAAATGCCGCCGCGGCGGAACGCGCCGCCCGCTCATTGAAAGGCGTCGAAATCGGCTGGACCGGATAAGCTGTAACAATCGGTATCTGATCCGACAGACAGTGCCTGACTCGCTCTCCAGGGCGAAGCGCCAGTATTCTCGCAAAAGGTGGACGTTGAAGCTAATATGCCTGCTTCCGGCCCTCGGCAGAAGTTGTGACCGCCCCTCGATTTCTATCGGTTTTAGCCAATAGGCGACATTGGACATCCATACCTTATGCCAACGCAACCGCGAATATGATGCAATCGTCGGAGCTCGTTATCCGGGTTGAGTGGCCGGCGCCAGTCGTGTCTTCGAGGAGGAGAACGCGGCCAGCCGGGAACTTTCTAAGTGCACCGTCACCTGCGGTAACCTGATATTCTCCTTGGACCGTTATAAAGATTTGGCGACCGGGGGCCGGGTGAGGCTCCTCACCTTTCCACGTTGTCGGCGCTCCAATCCAGAAGCTTTTTTCAACACCAAAGAATTGCGCGATGTGCAAGGGTTCAGCTGGCGGAACCGCATATCCGGGTTCGAGCTCGATCTCCTTATCCTCGAAAACCGCAATACCGTCCTCGTCGGTGTAGAGCCGAACATATTGAGTGCGCATTTAGCTCTCCGCTTCGGAGACGACTCGACTCCCTATTACGATCCTACCGAAAGAAACCGCGTCCATCGAGACCCTTTGTCCACTCAGGGTCGGCACCCGATTATAAGCATTCCCAGAAATTGCGTCCGCTCTCGGGGGCAAAGCGGGCATTGCCGGAGAGCTTAGATCTCGCACTGCCTGCCAGATCAGATACCGACCATTGCAGATCAGCGCCGAACAATCCTGCGCTTCACATGATGGGCCCTATCACTCCGCGGCCAGGTTCCTGTTCGACTCTTCAAACAGCCGCATGTTCTTCTCCACGTCGTAAGGCGCTTCAAGCAGGGTCCCGGCATCCCACTCGCTGCGCGGAGTGCCGAAAAAATCTCCGCCATAGACGTGAATGGCACCGGTCAGCTTGCGCACCGGGTTGGTCACCGAATGAATGATATTGGGGCCCAGAGGCTCGGCGTCCTTTTCACACAGCGCCTTGGCGCCGGCAGCTTCGATCTTCCCGCCGGCCTCGTCCTTGATGCGGCGCCAAAATATGTTGTCCTCCCGGCCGCTGTAGACCCCGATCACGGCCCACATTTCGTGATTGTGCGGCATCAGCGTCATGTGCGGACCCCAGATGACATTCAGGATCGTCAGCTCCGGCGTGTGATAAAGCTTCTGGACTCCGGCCTTGGGCGGCTCGCCCAAACCGCGCAGCACCTCCGCCGGATCAGCCACCGCCCGCGCGACAATTTCGCGCACGCTCTTGTGGCTTGAGTCTTCCGCTAACGCGGCTTTGCAATCCGCAATGAACCGATCGGTCTCGAACATGGTTCCCCCTCTTTTTCCCGATTCGACTAATCACCTCAGAGACCAGTTTAGCAGCAGCCGCGCTTATTGCACCACCGGAACGGTGAAAGGAAACTCGGCCACCTCCTGCGCCTCCGCATAGACGATATCCAGGGTCGCCGGGCGGCCGGAGACTCGCAGCGATGCGGTCCAGCCCTCCCCCTCCTCCTGGGCGTCCACGTCCACCGCGTTGGTCGCCAGCGCCGTTCCCTCTTCGTCCCTCGGAACGAACTGGACCAGGCGCTCCCGTGGCCCGGTGATCTCCAGCTTCAGGCCGCCACCGCCTATCTCCACCAGACGGGCGCTTAAACCGGACGGATCCGCCGCGCTGCTGCCCAGCTTCGTGACATCCAGGGTGAAACGGGCGAGCTTCTTCGGCAGGCGCAATATCAAGCGGCCCTGCACTTTCTCAATAGTCGCCTCCTCCTGTCCCTCGACACCCTGAACCGTCAGATAGGGGTTCTCCTGCAAAACATCGGGGCTGCCATAGGCATTGGACAAGGCGACGAAGTCGCTGTGCGCGACCTCAACAAGCGCCTCAGAGCCCGCGACTTGCAGACCCTCGACAGACAGGGCCACTGCCGAGAGATTGCCGGCCAGCGCAGGGGAATTGGGTCCTGCCACCGAAAACCCGCCCTGCAGACTGTCACCCCAACTCGGCCGCATCCACTGGACACAAACCCTGAAGGGCTTAAGTGCCGGATCGGTCCTCTCGGCCGCACAATTAACTTGCGACTGATCGGCCGCGGCCAAGTCCTTTGCGAGGGAGGTCCGCTTCGCCGCGGCGACCGTGAATGCAACCGGAAAATCCCATTGATCGAAACCCGGCAGCGCAGATTCCAGGCTAAAGGGGTAGTCCGCCTCGGTAATCTGATCCGCGACGACGACTTCCACGCTTGCGGGCTGCCCTTGAAAATCTTTACCAACAGTCTTGCCGGCCCCCAACAGTCGTCCGCTCGAATAGGACCCGGCACTGGCCAGATAGGCGCCTGCCCCATTCAAGGCCCGAACATCCAACAGGCGATCGACTTCACCGCTCACCTCGAACTTCACGCCATTTGGCCCGCCGTCGTCGAACCTGACCCGCATGCCCGCGACTTCGACGACCTGACCTTCCAGGGGAGCCGTCAGGCGCAACGTCCTCGTTGCCGTCGGAAGGTTGAGGCGAATGGAACCCTCGATCCTGGTGATGTCGGTCAGCGCCGCGCCGGGCTTCAAACGGAAGCCCCTTGTTCCTTTCAACACCGGGACCCATACAAACTCGTTATCCACGAAGACGCCGCCCGATGCCGTGGAAAGGGCGCCGCCAAGGCTGTTCCGGTTTGGTCCACAGGGCTCATCGCGAAGCAGATTCTCGCCGTCCGAATTCGCAATGCGAGAAACGAAAATTCTGCCGCGCCCCTCGGAACTGCCGGCGAACCCGCTACCAACCGCACCAATGTTCGGAATTCCCGAACTCGACACAGAAAACTCCAATTCTACGAGTTCCGGAGGATTCTCCTCTCCTTTAGGCTCGCTTAGACGGGCTGCTTCCAAGCGGACGCCGAAGGGACCGGATGTCACATCGGCCTCGAAATTCTGAGCCACCTCAGGATCGAATGGCTTTAAGCCGCCATGCGAGACGGCGGCGCTAAATTGCGCCACTTTATCCTGAGGAACTGTTTTCTCCTGTTCGGGGCTAATCGGCTCTTCGGTTGCGGATTTCGACCCGAAGCCGGCGAACAGGGCCTGCACCAACTCCATCGGCAGTCTGCCAACGTCCTGCAACACTGAGCGGTCCAACCTGGCACTCGCCTGCAATCGCGTTCCCTTGGCCACGACCGAAAGCCGGTCCATGATAAGGGCAACACTCGGAAGGGATTTCGCCGCCTCCTGGTCTAATTCCTCCCGCCAGCTTTGGTAGCCGGATTCCATGACAGCGACCCAGTTGCTATCCTGCGTATCGATCCGCAGGTCGAACATGAGGGCTGGCGGCACCGCTTCTATGGCGGATCCGAAATAAACCGCCTCGACCGGTGCCATATTGTTTTCCATACCACGGGTCACCATTCGGGTCATTGGATCTTCAATCCGCGCGAGGACATCCTTAGGGGGTACAAAAAGCGCCAGGCTGAAAACCTTGTCCTTTCGATAATTGCGCCAAGCTTCCAGTTCCATTTCAGGATCCGCTGCCGTCGCAAACCGCGGCACCAGGCGTTGCACCACGCCCGGGTCTCCGAAGAGAATGCGCTGGGCCGTCAGAACCATGGCAAAGGGCGCAACATCCAGGCAGCTGTCGGGATCCTGGCGCGTCAGCAGCAAAGCCTCGGTCTCTCCCCAACGCACCGGTTCGATCCGGTGAGATTCCGCCAAAGCATCCCGAATCCGATCTTCCGGAAAATTCCCGAGCAGGACCGCAGCTGTCCCGACGGTATCTTCCTCAAGAACCGCGACTCCGAAGACGTGATCGAGAACATCGCGCGGTTCAATTCCCTCTCTCAGCAAAATCTGCAGCATATCTCCCTGAGCCGCAAAGGGATCCAGAAGGGCGTCGCGATCTTCCTCTCCCAGGAAAATGCGTTCCGCCTCCACCGCCTGCCGCACGTTGAAATGCATAAATCCGACCGCGCCGGGCAGGGCCAGCGCCGCCTCAGCGGCCAAGGCCTCCGGTGGCACGGGTTTGGGACTCAAGGTCGACGTGAGGTACCAGTATCCGCCGCCGGCCGCAGCCCCACCCAAAACGACAACAGCCGCCAATAGGATTGCTAATATACGCATCGTGCAGGCCCCTTCCGAAATAATGGCTTTATCGCCACATCAAGTTTGGAGAGAATAGATCGCGAAAGTCTTAATCGCTGGAGCAATTCTTCGTGAGTTTGCTCCAGTCCTCTGCGGTTGGAAGAGTATCAAGTGCAACAGAACGGCGGCAATTCCAATCCTTCCGCTTCGGACGGCGGCCGGCCCTTCCGCTTTTTCGACAACCGGGCAAAGTATCTACAATTCGTAACCACCTGTGGAGAAAAATGGTCTGTGGCCGAGCGTTTGGGCGTGGAATTGGCGGACTTGGCCCCAATCCCTCCTGCGCTGCAGATTTTCGATGCCGGCATGGGCGATGGAACGGTGCTGGCCAGCACCTTGCGTCAGGCCCACGAGCATTTTCCGACCATCCCCTTTTGCGTGGTGGGCAAGGAAATTTCCATGGAGGATGTCCGGCTTTCGCTTGAAAAGATGCCCGACCGCTTCGCCGAACATCCCCAGATGGTGCTGGCGATCACCAACATGCACTATTCCGAAGCGCCGCATCTCCTGCCCCACGGCGACACCAAGCAGGCGGCGTTAAATTGGTCGGAAATTCAGCTGGAGGGGAACACCGCCCACGAATTCGATAGTCAGATCGACGCCCTGCAACCGCGCATTAACGACTGGTGGCAGGTCAAGAGCAGCGAAAAAACCGGCAATCCGCTTTATGTCGAGCCCTCGGTTCTGGTCATTTACCGCGCCGATCAACGGTTTCTCCTGGACGCCGTTATTCCGCAGCGGGGGCCGGAGCATCGCAGCTATGACCTCATTATTGCCGCGCAGCCCTATCGCTCACGAACCGCCGCGGCCACAAAGGTAAAGCATGTGCTCGGGCCTTTGACCCGAGCCTTGGCACCGGGCGGTCGGATGATCGCCATTCAATCGACAGGCCAGGACCCGGGTATGGAAATCATTCGCCAGGTCTGGCCCGGTGAAGCGCCCTTTGCCACGCCGGGTCCCATGCTCTTAAAGGAACTTAGCGGCTATTTGGGTGCGGACTTGCGGCACTATCAGTTCATGGCGGAAAGCGATAAGCACGCGCTTTTTCGCTACGCCCTGCACACCCTTCCAGAAGAGGTCCGTGAGCCGATTTCAGCTTCAACGCTTCTCGCCGCCTGGAATGCCGCGATCTACGTCGCCCAGATCGACGACGTGCGCACCTCGGAAGCGATGAGTGACCATCGCTATCTCGAAGCGACGGCAGATGTGTTAACCCGCCATGGCGGGCTGTGGTTTACCGACGAGTCCTTCGTGGTGACAAAAAATCCACGCTAGTGTGATGATCGCGAAGTTCTTCACATTATATGTGAGGAACTTCGCGGTCTGAATCACACTAGATTCAATAGTTTAGTGTCCTTTCGATTCCAAAATTCGATCCATCGAATTTAGGAATCAGGACACTAGGCGCAATGTCGGATTGGACCTTACAACGCGCGGTTCACAATCAAAGATTCATTCCTGAACCACAGTCCGTCGTGGCGCTGCAGGACCTCTGCCGTCACCTCAAGATAGCGCCCCTCGCTCATTGCCTTCGTTAGACGAAAGTCGTCGATCTGCGCCACATAAGTCGCTGCATTCCAAGCCGCAAGAAGCGTGGAAGTTCCGATCGCACTCCCCACTTCGTCAGGGCTCAGCAGCAGCCGGTAGGTAAATTCGGCTTCATCGGCCGACCGATTGGGAAAGGAAAACTCGGTGGCTGCGCCAGCCAATTCATTCTTCAATGCCTGTTGCAATTCTGCCCGCGTCGTGGGGAAGGGATTTTCGCCAGGCCACATTCCTTGGATGATTTCCAGCCCCGGATCACCCCCCTTCGACTGAATGGCGATCATACGGCCACCCGGCGCCAGACAGCGTGCCAAGGGTCCCAGCAGCGATCTCACTTTGTTTTCGCAGCTCAGGCGGCACTGGAACGGATGCGAGGCAACAACGCAATCGTAGGGTCCTAGGGACTGCGCCGTGTCGGGAATGACTCTGTTCAAGGCGAATTTCTGATCGGCTCGATAGAGCACCAGATAGGCGGCGTCGGCATCTAGTGTTCCATCCCGAAACCAGCGGCTGTTCACAAAATTCAAACCGGCATTAATCTGTGCCGCAAAGGCGTGAGAGGCGGTACCCTCCAAAGCGATCTCACGGCGCCCCGCCGGGTCATCTCCGCCGAAACTCCCCTGACCGTTCATCGAAGAGAAACGCTGGTTTGTAAATATCACCACCAATTCCGGGTGCTCGCAAAAGCGATCAGCCAGACTGCGCACCGCCATGCGGATAAATTCCGGGTTGTTCTCTTTGATCACGACCAGAAATGGAATCGTTGGCCAGCGGTAATGCAGTTGCCGCAACAGCCGATTGAGCAGAGCACCTTCCCCCGCGCCGGCTTGAAAGAGCCGTAAAGCAGGCGGTCGAGGCATCAGTTCCTCGAACTCAAGCCCGATCCGTTTGGCGGCCTGATGCTTCTCGTCGCAGGTTGTTACGAACAGCAGGTATTTTTCGCGGTTGTCATAAAATCTGAAGGAATGGTCATTTGGATCACGTACCATTGCGCCACACATTCCCGTCAGTTCAAGGCCTGCTGCAACTCGGTATTGATAAAGCCTTGCACAGGGTAGCGGCGGCGTCCATAGGTCTGTCCCGGCGTATACCAAACCTTGACGGCAGACCAGTCATTGCCCGGCGACACATCCTTGACCGGCGTATCCAGATGGATCCGGCCTCGGTTTAGCCAGTTGGCATGACGCACGACGATTTCGCGTTCATTGAGGATCTGGGTGACCACGGCAAGGTGGCCCAGCTTCAACCGGCTGGTTCTCTTGAGCACCAGCACCGATCCCACATTGGGTCGGTCCCCCCGGCTATAGAGACTTGCCGCTGCGGACCACCAGGTCCAGGCATCACCGCGGATCGGCGCACCGGTCAGTTCCCGTGCATAGGGAACGCACTGCAGCGGCGCCTCGGCACTAACGATCCGCGGGCGTGGCCGTTGGTCGTAATTTTGCAGCGTGAGTCGCGCTGCGGGCTCTTCCTGCCGAGGCAAGGCCGTAGTCTCGTCCTTTTTGAGAGCCACGCTGGGGGGTGTGCCGCAGGCCGCTAGTCCAGTCACCAAGAACATCAGCAGTCCAAACCGCCCCAGCGCCGCTGTGGCGCCGGTGAAACCGGTTGTCGGAAATGCCGTGCCTGCCATACCCGCTTCTAACTCAGGCTTGGCGTTGAGGTAAAGTCCGCTCGGCGGGGCGAAAAATCCTCTCCGCAGGGGATGCCTACGGCAGCCCGGCCGTATCATAAAACGCTAAATTATTTCTCGTCGGTAAGGGACCCTTCCGCTATGCGCTGCCTCCTGATTGCTCTTTGCCTGATTTTTACAGCCGGCCCGGCGGATGCGGCCGCAAAAATCAAGGGCAATGCCTTTATCCAGGACGATGGGACATTGCATATAAACCGGCATCGAATCCGGCTCTACGGCATCTACATTCCACAGACCGGCCGGAGTTGTAAGACATTTCTTCGGCCCGTAGCCTGCGGTTCGCGTGCCAAACTTGCTCTTGAACTGCTGATCGACGGCTTTGTCACTTGCGAGCCGGTGGCACGTCTGGCGGATCGAAGCATCAGTGCCTATTGCCGCGTGGGCCGCGGTTCGGTATCGCCGGGCGAGGACCTTGCCGCCTACCTTCTGAAGCAAGGCTGGGCGGTGGCGCCGCCCGGCGCTCCCTACGAATACGTTGTTCTGGACCAGATCGCCCGTGCCCATCACCGCGGTCTCTGGGGATTTCAGGCCGACAGCGTGCGCTTGCGGCGCTGACCCGGTCTTTCCCGAAAATCCTTCATTTACAACGGCTTCCGCCTGGCGTGGCGGAGGCTGCTTGGCGCCTATATATAAGGTCTGCTTCAGCAATTACTATGGTAAATGAAGTATTAAAAATCTGTTAATCTAGTATTAAGGAAGTATATAAAATTTTATTCAAATAATAATTGAAAAAAATGATCCGTTTCTCTTGACAATGTAACAAGTTTATGGCATTTCTTCTCTCGCACTTCACACAAACCTTGCAACCCTATAGGACTTTGAAAAATGACCAAGATCACGAAATTCCTCTCCGACGAGTCCGGCGCCACTGCCATTGAGTATGGCCTGATCGCCGCCCTGGTTTCCGTTGCCGCCATCGTTGCCATGACCGCGCTGGGCGAAGCCCTGCAGGGCATCTTCAACGAAGTCGCGACGCAGCTGAACAGCTCCTACTAATCGTAGGAACGTGAGCGGGCCCCGCTGCCTATAGGGCACGGGGCCCAGTCACCTTCCCAACGGCTTGCAATTCAAAAAAGATCACCCAATGACTTTCTCGACCCTTATAGCTCAGTTCTCCATTCTGGCCTTCGCCGGTCTGATTGTGGCTGCTGCCTGGATCGATATTAAGTCCTTTACGATCCCCAACAAGATCTCGCTGGCGATCGCCCTCATCTATCCGGCCCATGTTTTGGCGTCGGCTGGAGCGGTCAACTGGACCGGTGGCCTCATTGTGGGCGCCGCGATGCTGGTCATTGGTTTTTTTCTTTTCTCCTTTAAGGTTTTCGGTGGCGGCGATGCAAAGCTGCTGGCGGCTTCCGCGCTTTGGGCGGGACCGGCTCTGATTTCCCCTTTGATCCTTTTTACCGCTTTGGCCGGCGGCGCTATGGCCATTGCCATGTGGATGCGGCATCGCATATCGCGAGCCACAACGCTTGGCGCATTTTTCCACGCCGGAGATGATCCGGATTTCGCGAAGCGCCCCATGGCTTACGGTCTCGCCGTAGCCGTTGGGGCTCTTTATGTAGCGCTCAACTTGTTGAGAGAGGTTTAGCCGATGTCGGCACGTCAAATCATCTTCATTGTCCTGGCTATCGTAATCGTTGGGGCAACGGTTTTCGTCACACGCGACTGGCTCAACAACCGCGAGACCGCGGTTGTTGTACAGCAGCAGGAAGCTCCCAAGCAGACGGGTGTTGAAATTCTTGTCGCCAAGCAGGACATCCCGATCGGGTCGTTTCTCCAGAAGACGCATATGGAATGGAAGCACTGGCCCAAGGAGTCCGTCGTCGACGGCCATCTGGTCAAGCAGCAGAGTTCCATCGATGACTTGGTGGGCGCCGTCGCCCGCAAAGGCCTGACGGCCGGACAGCCCATCGATCGGAAGCGCATCGTCAAACCTGGGGACCGGGGATTCCTCGCCGCCGTGCTGCGGCCGGGCTACCGGGCCATGGCAATTCGGGTGAACGCGACCTCTGGTATCAGCGGCTTGATCTTCCCGGGTGACCGTATCGACCTTATCCTCACGCACCAGCTCGCGGCTGCCGTGACAGGCGAGGCCGAGTTTGAGATCGACGAAGATGGCGACAAGGTACTGATCAAAAAGGAAGAAGGCGAGGAAGAAGAAGAACGCGGTGGTTCGCGGGTGAGCGAAACCGTCCTTACCAACGTGCGCGTGCTTGCCATCGATCAGTTCATCAACGACGTCAACGGGAAACCGCGGGTTGGCAAGAACGCCACGCTGGAAATTACCCCGAAGCAGGCTGAAATGCTCGCCGTCCTGACCCAGCTCGGCAGCCTCTCTTTGGCTCTTCGCTCTCTGGCGAAGGATGAGGAAGAGCTGCAACGGCTGGTCAATGAGGAAGAACCCCTCAAAGAGCCGGATCCGGTTATCGGCGGGACCTTCACCTTCGACAACGAAGTCAGCCACTTAATCGGTCGTAAAGGTAAAGTGGTTAACATCGTCCGTGGCACCAGAAGCCAAAACCAGGCGGTTCAGTAAGTCGTCCGCTAAACGTCAGTTCAAACGAGGCCCAAAATGATCTCTTCACGTAATACTTGGCTTGCCGCTGTAGCATTCGGCTTTCTGAGCGCGATGCCGGTGGCCGCAGGCGCTGCTGAATTCGGTACGACCATTAAGTCGCAAGCGACCTCTCCCATCGTCATAGAGGTCAACGAGGGTCAGATCCTCCGCCTCAATCGAGAGGCCGATTCGATCTTCGTTGCCAACCCTGGTGTCGCGGACTTGACGGTTCGTTCTGCCAAGATGGTCTATGTGTTTGGCAAGAAGCCGGGCGAAACCTCTCTCTTTGCGGTTGACGCTGAGGACCGGGTCATCGCCAACACGACGATTGTCGTGCGGCACAATATCTCGCGGCTGCAGAGCGCTCTCGATAACCTAATTCCTTCGCGCTCGGCCCGTGCGTCATCTTTTGACGGTGGCATCATCCTGTCGGGTGTGCTTCGTTCGCCGCAAGAAGCCGCTGATGCCGAAAGCCTGTCGCGGCGGTTTCTTGGCGAAGGCGATGCGCTCATCAACCAGATGGTCGTTTCGGCCCCCAACCAGGTGAACGTGCGTGTTCGCATCGCCGAGGTGGCGCGTGAAATTACTGAGGAACTGGGCTTCAACTGGGACGCCTTGGGTTCGTCCGGCAATTTCCTCTTCGGCCTTGCCACTGCGATCCCCACGGCCGGTGCAAGCACTCTGTTTGGCAGCTTCTCCTCCGGCAGCTTCAGCCTGGATGGCTTTGTCGACGCTCTGGAAGACGACGGCCTGGTTTCCACTCTGGCCGAACCCAATCTGACGGCGCTGTCCGGCGAAACGGCCAGCTTCCTGGCCGGTGGTGAATTCCCCATTCCCTTCGAGCAGAATGACGACGGTCTGGCGATCCAGTTCAAACAGTTCGGTGTCAGCCTCTCCTTCACCCCGACGATCCTCTCCGGCAACCGCATTTCCATGCGTGTGCGGCCGGAAGTGAGCGATCTCTCGGAAGAGGCCTCGGTCTCCTTCGGTGCAAGCGTCATTCCCGGTATCACGACCCGGCGGGCCGATACGACGGTCGAGATGGCCTCCGGTCAGAGCTTTGCCATCGCCGGCATGCTGCGGAACAATCTGCGGCAGTCTGTGGCAAAAATTCCCGGGCTGGGCGACATTCCGATCCTCGGCGAGCTCTTCAAGAGCAACCGTTTTGCCCGCAATGAAACGGAACTGGTGATCATCGTGACACCCTACATCGTTGAGCCTGCCGCGGTTCAGATGGCCCGACCGACTGAGCCCTTCGAGAAGCAGCAGACGATGGGTCACAATGTCGCCGGCTACCGCAGCGCGGCCGACACCCAGGAGTTCATTCCGCTGCAGAACAGCAACGCCAATGCCGCCGCCAATTCCTCGGCCGGCTTCATCATCGAGTAGGAGCAGAAAGCAATGTCCACAATCAAATCCCATCTGCTCAAATCCACGCTCTGTGTGGTGGTAGCATCCGGTTTCCTTTCTGGCTGCGCCCAGGGAGAAAAACCTCCGGTCATCGAGTATGCAAAATGGGAGCAGATGCCAGTCCCCATTGCTCCGCAGGCCGAGCCCATCACCATCGATCACCGCGTTGCCTTCAAGGACTCCGGTTCGAAGCTCGATGCTATGTCGCGCGATACGATCATGAGGTTCCTTCGTGAAGGCGGTGTCGCCTTGAATGAACGGGTCGAACTTGACGGTCCGCGCAACGATGCAGGGTTTCACACGCCCATCACGACTGCGCGCCTGTCCGCCATTCAGTCGGAGCTGCAGCGTCGAGGCTATAATGCACAGATCGCCGATTTGCCCTCCCCGACCGCGTTGCCCAGCGATCAGGTCAGCATTGCCGTCACCCGCGTCATGGTGGTCCAGCCGGACTGCTACAACGGCCAGCCGCAGCCGGGCTACCTCCCGACCTATCACTTCGGCTGCGCCACTGCCGCCAACCTGGGCACGATGGTCGCCAATCCGGCAGACCTTCAGCAGGGGCGTCCGATGGCGCCGCGGGATGCCCGTACTGCGGCGGCCAGCGTGAACCGCTACCGCGAGGACAAGATCAAGGCTCTGACTATCGAGAGCACGAACTAATTCAGAAAACGAGGGTAAAATGAGCGCAGCTGAAAATATCATGGAAAACAGTGGGTCGGGCCTTGAGCTCTCCGACTGCATCGCCTTCATCGGCGACAACCAGACACACGGCGTCGTGGCCTCGGTTCTTGAAGAGTCCTTTCAGGACGCCCAGGTTCGAAACGGATCGACTGCCGAGGTGATCGAATACCTCTCGACATCATCGCCGCCTTCGGTCCTGATCGTCGACATCTCCGACGCGGCCTCGCCGCTGACGGCAATGATGTCCCTGACCGCGGCAATGACTGACGAAACCCGGATCATCGGGGTTGGCTCCGTCAACGATATTTCGCTGTATCGCGAGATCATCGACGCCGGTGCGACCGATTACATCGTCAAACCGGTAACGGAAAAGGCCCTGCAGGCCGCCCTGCGCCGCACGAACGAGCCGACGCATACGGCGTCCGCGGATCCCGAGGATACCAACCACCTCCGCATTGCCATTATGGGCACCCGCGGCGGCGTCGGTTCCAGCACCTTGGCCGTGAACCTGGCCTGGCTGATGGCTGAGGAGCGCAAGCAGACGACAATGCTGCTCGACCTCGATCTTGAGTTCGGTACCATTGCCTTGGCTCTGGACTTAGAGCCCACGCGCGGTTTGCGCGAAGCGCTTGAAAACCCGACACGGATCGACAGCCTTTTCCTATCGAGCGCTACCGCGAAGCTCACGGAACGGCTCTCGGTCATGGCGACTGAGGAAACGCTGCGCGGGGATTTGAATTTCAATCCCAATGCTGTCGATTTGCTGTTTGAGGCTCTGGGCCGGAACCATGATCACATCGTGGTCGACTTGCCGCGATCATCTTTCGCGGTCCGTCAGCGGGTCCTGGATGCTTCGACTCATGTCGTCCTGATTACCGAGTTGAGCCTTTCCGGCTTGCGCGATGCCATTCGTCTGGTTGCGGAAGTTGAAGAAATTGCCAAGGGCAAGCCCATCATGGTCGTGGTCAACCGTACCGGTAGCACAAAGCAAGGCATGACCGTCAAGGAATTCCAGAAGGCCCTGGGCCGCAAGATCACGCACCAGATTCCTGACGAATCCAAGGGCATCAACGCCGCAGCCAACACCGGCAAACCGTTGGTTCAGGCGGACAAACGCAACAAGGCGAGTAAGGCGATTCAGGGTCTCTGCCAATCCCTGTTCAACGAAGAGCAGGAAAAGAGCAAGACTCCCGCAAAAGCTAAGGGCGGCCTCTTCAGCCGGAAAAAATAGTCCATGTCAGCACCGATCATTCAAACCAACGCGTCAAGCAACCCTGAAGCTGAAAAGGCACCGGCGCAACAAGGTGCCCCTGCCGGCGGAGGCGGATTCAGCGTCGATGAGCTGAAGCCCCGTCTTCTGGCCACTTTCGAGGGTGAAGACGTTACCATGCTGCCGAGGCCTGAATTGGCCTTGCGCATCGGCCAGGTTGTGACCGAGGAACTCGATCGTACCCAGGCGTCCTTGAATCTGTTGGAACGGCGCAAGCTTGTCGGCGAATTGATCGACTGGGTGATCCTTTGCTCTCCCAAGAAGCCCCAGGCTGAGGCGCCTGCCGAAAAGGCACCCGCCCCCGCCGCGGAAAAGAAGAAGGGTAAGGACCCCCGCGGCGCCATGACCTCTTCGCTGGCAGAGGCCAAGAAGACGATCCATCCCCTTGTAATGGATCGCCTGGATGTCTCCGCTGCGTCGCAGCTGCCCCGCGACGACCTCGCGCGCCAGATCACAGAAATCGTGAACGAAGTCGCGATTGACGAGAAGCTCCACCTGAATCTGCCTGAACAGCAGGCCATCGTCGAAGTCATGCTCGATGATATGTTGGGCCTTGGCCCGCTGGAGCCCCTGCTCGCCGACGATGCGGTAACGGACATCATGGTCAACGGTCCCTTCCAGGTTTATGTGGAAGCGGGCGGCAAACTGGTTCTGACTGACGTCAAATTCCAGAACAACGATCACGTTCTCAATATTGCCCGGCGCATCGTCTCTCAGATCGGCCGGCGTGTCGATGAGACACACCCTCTGGTGGATGCCCGTCTTCTGGACGGCAGTCGTGTCAATATCATCATCCCGCCCCTAGCCATCGATGGCGCTTCAATCTCAATTCGTAAGTTCGCCAAAAAGGGCATCAACCTGGACATCATGGCGA
>CAJHXM010000206.1_pt1 | contig 17442 bp, 13 predicted proteins | sample 9198461 | NCBI WGS metagenome assembly CAJHXM01 (sample SAMEA7708299, study PRJEB35096) | sediment metagenome | biome: marine neritic benthic zone biome [ENVO:01000025]; feature: sediment [ENVO:00002007]; material: shallow marine sediment [ENVO:03000034] sea grass bed [ENVO_01000059] ...
CTCGTGACCATAGGTATCGTTTATGATCTTGAATCGATCCAGATCGATTAGAAGAATGGCCACTTTGTTGCCGTGGCGCTCCGCACCGGAAAGTGTCCGGATGAGGTAATCCCTGAAGAGTGTCCGGTTTGCGAGGCCGGTTAGTTGATCATACTGTGCTATTTCGGTAAGGCGCTGCTCACTTCTGCGTCTTTCCACCGCATATCGAATAGCGCGATCCAGCAGGGGCGCGTTGATCTCACTCTTCACCAGGTAATCAGAGGCACCCGCCTTCATCGCCGCGAGATCAACTTCGCGACTGCTTTCGCCCGTTAGCAAGATAAAAGGCGCAAGGCTATGCAGCGAATCCGTCATGTTTAAAAGATCGAGGCCGCTAAGCGCACCCAGCCGGTAATCCACGAGATAGACATCGTGCCTGCCAGAGGCGATTGCAGCAGGCGCATCCTGCCAGTTCTTCACCCAATCCAATTGGAAGTCGGAGCCATGAATTTCCGACAAGAGTGCGTGCGTAAGGATATAGTCGTCCCGATCATCTTCTATTAAAAGGATGTGGAGTGTTGAAGAATCAGATTTGCAGCTGCGGCGGTCCGCCACAACATGCCGCTCAATGGAATAACGGATCGATCTTTCCAGCAATGGAGCCGTGAGCTCGCCCTTTTCAAGGTAGTCAGCCGCCCCTTCCTGCATTGCCTGAATATCAATCTCGCGACCGCCGTAACCGGTCAACAAGATAATAGGGGCATTACAACCGCCAGAAATTGCCTCACGGACCAGGTCGATACCGTTTCTCGGACCAAGACAGTAGTCTATTAGAATAACGTCATGAGAGCGAGTGGCAATAGCTTCAAGCGCAGGATTCCATTTTGGAATCCACTCCAACGTAAACTCATTCCCGAAAGCCTCGTACAACAAGTCCGATACGATTAGGTAATCGTCCTTGTCGTCTTCGATGAGAAGAATCTTGGGTCCTTGGTTCACTGTTTTAACTCAATATGACCAGAGACGGATTGAGGAAATAGAAGCAGATCATATGCGTCTTCCACATTCTGGAGGAAGAGCGACGATCTCGACCCAATAACTGCAAAGGACCGTCACGATTTCAACCAGACGGTCAAAGGTCACCGGCTTGGTGATAAAGGAATTCACGCCCAAGCCATAGGTGCGGGCAATATCTTCTTCTGCCTCCGATGTTGTCAGTATCACCACAGGAATGCGGCATAGCTCCGGATCGGCCTTAATTTCCCTTAGCGCCTCCCGCCCATCCTTTTTCGGCATATTGAGGTCCAGCAGGATTAGACCCGGGTAGGGCTCGCCGGCCAGGCTAGCGAAGTCGCCCGTTCGCTTCAGGTAGTCCAAAAGAAGTTGGCCGTTTTCGACGAAATCCAGCTTGTTGTTCAGCTTGCTCTCTTCAAACGCCTCCTGAATCATCATTCGGTCATCGGCATCGTCGTCGGCCACAAGGATTGTGATAGGGCTGGAATCTCTGATCACGATGAAGTCTCCGGCGTGATATGTTTAGTAGGCAAGGTAACAGTAAACATGGCGCCCTCACCTGGAATTGACTCTGCCTTGATTGAGCCGTCATGACGCTCCGAGATCTTTCTGCATGTAGCCAATCCAATCCCGGTGCCTTCATATTCATCTCTACCATGCAATCGTTGAAAAACACCAAAGATCCGTTCGGCGTACTCTTCCTCAAATCCGATACCGTTATCTGATACGATGATCTGACAATTTGGCACGGTACTACCTACTTCGGGCTCTAACAATTTCGCCGTGACTTTTACGATCGGCGCAGTATCCTCTCGCTTGAATTTGAGCGCATTCGCAATAAGGTTCTGAAGCAGCATTCGCATTTGAAGCGGATCGGCCTGGATTTCCGGCAAATCACCCAACTCGACACGGCCGCCCGATTCTTCAAGACGCGCCTGCAGATCACCCACCACTTCATTGGCGATCTGATCGATGTTAACAGACACAAAAGCATTGCCCCTCGTCGTTACGCGAGAATAGGCCAGAAGATCGTTGATGAGCGTGCGCATTCGGACTGCCGCATTCTGCATGCGGTCAAGATAAACCTCCCCCGTTTCGTCCAGCTTATCACCGTAATTCTTACTGAGACGGCTACCGAAGGCTTCGATTTTCCGTAGGGGTTCTTGCAGGTCGTGTGAGGCAATTGACGCGAAATGCTGCAAATCTGCATTGCTTCTCTGCAGCTCCTTCTCGCGTTGCTTGAGCTCTGTGACATCGGTGTGGAGTATAACTGTGCCGCCGTCATCAGTACGTTTTTCTATGACCAAAATCCATCGGCCGTCTGCCAGCTGTCTTTCAATCATATGATTTGGCGAATTGTGCTGTTCAAAGCGACTGGCAATTTGTTCATCGATGTCCAGTTCGTCCGGGTTGCCATTCAAACCCAACTCGATTTCACGACGAACGATGGCTTCGTAGCCAAGTTTCGGCGTAATGACAGTCTTTAATTCTGGGTAAAGATCAAGATAGTGGCTGTTGTGTGTCACAAGTTTTCCATCACTATCAAAGAAAATAAAGCCCTGTGGAATACTCTCTATGATAGTATTGCGCGTGCGAACTTCTGTAGCCGCCGCCGCAAGCTCAGTTTCCTTAATGCGCGTGGCGTCAAGTATGATCCCATCCCAAAGAACAGATCCGTCGGCTTGTCTGTGGGGCCTCGCTATTGCGTGTGTGAACTTACGCTTACCGTCTCGCGCAATAATTGTTGCCTCTACGTCCCACATCGTCAGCGACTTTGAGGCTTTCAACAGCCTATCCCTAAATGTGGCGTAATACTCGGATCCGTGTCGGTCGAATAGGGCCTGGGGGTCGGCAACGATCTCTTCAGGTGAAACACCGAAGAGCTCCCTCGCGCCTTCACTAATATAGGTGTAGCGGATGTCGCCTTCCGGGGTGACCTTGCGTTGATAGACAACGCCAGGAACAGTGGCCGCCAAAGAAGCAAACCGGGCGTTTGCGGACTTGAGGGCCGCCTTTCGCTTGTCTGTCTCAACCGCCAGCTTGGCCAGGGAAGCCATAGCCTCAACGATCTGCTGTTCCGCGGCGGCGACCTCGCGCCGCTTTGTTTGATAAAGCGCTAGGACGCCAAGAGGCTCAGGGGTCGAGCTCAGAATTGGTTTCACCCAGCAGGAGACCAGTCCAGCATTCGCGGCGGTGTCGCGTAGCGTAGGAGAATGATCTTGGTCCTCCAGATCGTCCAAGACAACAGCATCCGCCCCATTTTCGCCGGGGTTGTGCTCGTCACCATCAAAAATAGAACAGAGACGCCACAACCGATCCTGTAGCTCCGGCTCCAATTCTTGCGCCGATGCGTTGAATTGCTGGTTGTCATTCGGGCCGAACAGAAGAACCGTACACTGGGTTTCCGGGACGCAATCCTCGACTGCTGCGGAAATCTGCCGAAGGATTTGGGCCAGGTCGAAATCTTGCCCCATGACAGCAAGGATCTCGAGCTGTCTGCGCGCCAATTGGCTGGCTCTGCTCTCTGCGTTTGTATCATCAGCCTCTAAGCGTGCCTGAGAGACTGAACTGGAGGCTTCCGGTCGCCGCGGTTCTGTCTCACATGGCGCTGAATCACTAGCAAGAGCCTCTACAATTGCTGCTGGGCGCCCTGAATCCAGGGTAGCGGGTGAAATCCGGCAAAGTACAGTCCCCGGATTGTCTGTCGAATTAGACACCCAAAGTCCGTTGGTGGACTGGCACCCCATCCTTGAGCCCAATAATCGGTTCAGCCAATCTTGGGTGGCGTCAGAAGCCAAGTTTGCCCTTTGCCGCAACCCGTACAGGTCATTTGCGTCCCATAGATCGATGGCCGAGTCGTTGCCCCAGCAGACGGTGCCGCTTTCGAAGTCCCAGATCCAGATCGGTGCAGAGATCAGACCAAGTAGAGCAAGCTTCTCCGAATCCAACTGTCGAGACCCGGAGCCTGTTTCGGCGGAATATTCTGTCGAGTGGGCCTGGCCCTCTGGCCCTCTCGATTGCGGGCTAGGGACTTCCCCCACTCGGGATTCCACGGGTAGGTCTGTCGCCCTGCGCTCAGCCTTGTCTAACATTGGGTATTCACCAGTCTTATTATGTTCGTTAACCATTCAGATTCCCGGAATGGTTTAGGAGAGCATATCCAAGAATAGCCGAAATATAGGCAGACTACTCTTAAGATTGGGTTACGTGACCGCAATTCTCGCGCACTGGTTTTAGAGAATATTTAACCAATCTTGGATAAGGTCACCCAATCTTTGAGGCAGTTCTTGTTGGGTATTATGGTCAATTCACTGTTGTCCGTCTCTCCTGAGGCAGAGGGCACAAAGCCGCCAATCGTCCCAAGACGGGTGGGCAGAAATGCAGAGCTCATGGCGCAGATGGAGCTCCTATTTGCACGAATGCGCGTTGCTGTCATCTACGGCGGTGATAAATCCTCTGAAGGCGCGGTCATCAACCGAACGCCCAATACAAGGCCGTGGAAAAGCTATCAGGCCGTGGCGGAGGACATTGCGGAATCTCTTTCACGGATCGGATTCCAAAACGTCAGTTTGATGGCAGACGATATGCGCCTTGGTGAGAACCTGCGGCAGCAGCAGATTCATATGGCTTGGCTCAATACAGGAGGCGTGCAGGGCTATAACCCAGTTTGCCACGCTTCCTCCATGCTGGAGCTTTTCGGAATTCCCTACGTTGGTCATGATCCATTGATCGGCAGCACTCTCGACAACAAGCACCTCTTCAAGCGCGAACTCGATTCAATTGGCATTCGGACGGCCCCTTTCATGACCTGGCACCTTTCGCGAGGTCCGTTTTTGCCGGATGAAAACGAACGCTTTAGGCGCATCTTCGTTTCGGAGAATGGTCCATATATCGTCAAGCCGGTCTCCGGGCGAGCGTCATTGCATGTCAAATTGGTGGAGAATAAGTCTGATCTAACGGACGCAGTCGCGGAAGTTTATGACGCAACGCATAATCACGTCCTCATTGAGTCCTACCTACCGGGCCGCGAGTACTGTATTGCGGCCTGCGGACCTGTGACGGCACGCGCCGGCAACCTGGAACAAGGCAATGGCCCCTTTGTCTTTGCGGCTTCGGAACGGGTGCTTGCGGAAGATGAAAAAATCTTCACTTCCATGGATGTTCGCCCCATTACATCCGAGCGAGTCCGCCCCCTAAATAAGAAGACGGATATTGAAATTATTGGGCGATTGGAGTGCTTGGCACGGGACGTCTTTACGGAACTTCATATCGAGACCCTGATTCGCTTGGACGTGAGATCCGATGAAGTGGGCAATCTGATCGTGCTTGAAGCAAATCCCAAGCCGGATCTCAAGGTCCCCACAGAAAATCAAACCAGTCTCATCTGTGAATGCCTCGAAGAAATTGGCATGACCTATGACGACCTAATCCTTTCTCTCATTGCTGATCGAATCGATCTCCTTTTCAGCCAGAAGCGCGGCACCGTCACACATCTCTTGTCGCTGCTGGACTGAGGCACGGTCGCAATGGAAACCAAGAATTCAAACGCCAAACGACGCGCAGGCGCATTTAGGCTGCGCGTCCTTGATGCTGCGACGATGTTCGTCGTTTCCGGACTTTCGCTGCTGCTTCTGATTTACATTGGCTTTGGCGAAGCACAACGCACCTATCAACAATTCCATGTGGAAAAAATTACGGCGCAGGCCAAGGTTGTCCAGAGCGCGGTTGAGAAGTTCCTTCGGCCTGGCCTGCCGTTAAAGCAGTATGTTGGATTCGCCACCCGTGGCGAACAGATAATCCAATCGGATGGCACGATCGCAGCGCTGAGCGCATATGATGAAACAGGTAATCTGGTCTTTGTCAGCGGGGACGATTCGATTCCTCTCCTTTCGATCGACAATGCCGCAGCAAAGCAGTTGAGCGCTGAAGTCAGTGTACGGCTGTCCGACGACTATGTTCAGGTTGTCTTACCGCTACGCAACCGCTTTGAAACGGTAGGCAGCCTGGCCATTACGATGCCTCGGCTTGTTATTTCAGACCGTATTGAGAGGGGCTTCGAGCCCTTGCTTCTTGTCGCCTTGGCTCTCTCGCTCTGTTTTGCTCTTTTTGTTTCTATTAATGGGCAAAGGTTTCTCAAGCATCGGATGCCTTGGTTGCAAATCGCTTTTGCGGCAACCTTCGTTACGATGTCGGTCTTTGTGATTGGCACCCTGATTTCTATCTATTCGGATGGGACGCAGGTCAGAACAAAGGCCCTAGCAGACTCTCTTGGACAGCGGCTTTTCGATATTGTCGCATTCAATCTCAATCTGGGTGAAATCTATGGGCTAGATCGTGTTTTTGGGGAGTATCTGGACCTCAATCCCGATATCAGCGCCGCCGGCCTCACCATTGACGGTGTTGTTAAGATTCACTCCGACCCCAATCAAGTCGGGAATCTATGGCTCAGCGATCCAGCAACCTATGAATATGTCGTCGATCTCACGCCTCCCAATAGTCCTCGGGAAATTCGGGTCGCCGTTTCGCTGCCGACCGCCGTGGTCTATCGGCAAACTGCGCGGAGCGTGAAGAACTTTGCCGCTCTATTCGTCGCATCTGCATTCCTTGCAGGTGTGTTCCTACAACTTGCCGCATCGATGCAACGCTTTCATGCATCACTTAGAGAGGCCGATCAAGGTGCCGACACAGTAATTACCGGCGATACTGCGCTTGATCTGGTCAAGCCGGTTTTCCTGGTCGCTGTTCTCGTTGAGCATTTGACCTATGCGTTCCTGCCACAATTCATACATGGACTTGTTGCAGCGGAGGGTCTCCCCACGGGATATGCCGCAGCGCCATTCATGTGTTACTACTTGTTCTTTGCAATAACACTGGTGCCGGCGGGCTATTTTTCAGAGCGCTCCAATCCGCGCCCACTCATTTATTGGGGCTTGGTGCTCGCCGCGGCCGGCATGTTGTTCTTTGCCTATCCAATCGACTTTGGTACGGCGATTTTCGCGCGCTCCTTGTCAGGTATTGGGCAAGGCATGCTCTTCATCGGGGTTCAATCATACATTCTCGCTATGGCTTCCCCAGGGAAGAAGACACAGGGCGCCGGGATCATAGTATTCGGGTTCCAAGGCGGTATGATTTCCGGAATGGCAATTGGTTCCCTCCTGGTGACCTACATCGGCCCGTCCGGCGTCTTTTTGCTGGGTGGAGGTATTGCCGTCGCCCTGGCCATCTACGCCATCCTTGTGGTCCCCATTCCCCATCAGCATTTATTGACCGGAATTCGATTGGGCGAAACCTTTAACCAATTGAGCCGAAATACCTGGAGAGTGTTGGGAAACTTTCAGTTCGTGAAAACGATGCTGCTGATCGGAATCCCCACCAAGGCGGTGCTGACCGGCGTTGTGATTTTCGCTCTTCCGCTGATCTTGGCAAAGAAGGGCTACCTCGCAGAAGATATCGGTCAGATTATTATGGTCTATGCGGCGGGCGTCGTCTTGGCGAGCAGGTACATGTCGCGCCTTGCCGATCACATCGGAAAGACGCGCGATATCCTGTTTTGGGGCTCATTGGTTAGCGGCTTCGCACTGATGTTTACCGGGCTGATCGATTGGCATCCGGTTGTGGCCAGTGAAGAGGCCACTATCTTGGAAACGGTAATACTGATTTCCGGTGTGGCGATTATCGGTATAGGGCATGGGTTTATCAACGCACCGGTGGTAACGCACGTCGCCGATTCGGAGCTGGCCCAAAGAATTGGCGAAAGCTCATTGACGGCAATCTATCGGTTTCTTGAAAGAATTGGCCATATTGCAGGGCCGATTATCATCGGACAGCTGTTTATGTTCGGCGGTCAGAACGCGATCCTTTTGACATGGATCGGCGGAGCCATAGTAGTACTCGGATTTCTGTTTCTCATTGGGCAGGATTCGTCCTCAAGTGACCCTGCATACAATCTAGACACCAGAGAAGAGGAGATGACCTGATGGTCTGTCTGACGAAGAACTTTAGGTTTCTCGCCGCTTTTTTAGCGGTGGGTTTCATTTTTGCTGCCACTGCCGGCCTTTCCCCGGCTGCTGCCGCTACGTCCTATAAAGAATGGTTTCAGTACGGCGGGAGTGCCGGTGAGGCTTGGAAATTCTCTGAAGTCGAAGGTGATCCCCTGCAAGTATCGATTCAGCCCAAGTTCTCTGCAGGGTCTGAGCCCAAGAAACAAGTTTTTGTGATCTACTCAAAGCGGTCCTCTGCTTATGATGTGGCCATCACAAAAATTCTGGCGGTCTTCGAGGAAAAGAAGATCAATGCGGAATTCAGGGTGTTCAACATTCAGAAGAACGATGCACGAGCTCAAGAAGCATTGAAGCTCGCGGCGGCGACCAACAGTGAAATGCTGTTCTCGATGGGCTCGGTTGCGACGGCATGGCTCTGGAACAACTATCAAGGGGGTGAGATTCCCGTCGTCTCTGTTTGCTCAAAGGATCCGGTAATGCTGGGGCAAACCGCCGACTATGAAAGTGGGACGGGAACGAACTTCGCCTTCACTTCATTGAATATGCCCATCGAAGTGCAGATGGCCTATGTTCTTGAGCTGAAGCCCGATTTGACAAACCTCGGCGTTCTGGTCGACAGCAAGAATGTCAGCGCTGTCGAGACCCAGGCGAAACCGATCGCCGAGTACGCTAAAAGCAAGGGCATTCGAGTTCTCGATATTGCCGTGCAAGACCCGGAGAATGCGAGGGAAGAAGTTGCCAGCTTGGTCGGTAGCGCGGTCGCGACAATGCGCAAAAACGACCCCACATTGAACAACAGTGTGTTGTGGGTTACCGGCAGCACCAGCGTCTTCCGCGAGATCACGGCGATCAATGAACATTCCGACCGGGTTCCGGTGCTGAGTGTTGTACCGGAAGTGGTTCAAGAAGGGGCAGACAGTGCCGTCCTTTCCATTGGGATCAGCTTTGAATCCAATGCCCACATCGCGGCGATCTACGGTGCGGACATACTGGAAGGAAAGGCCTCCGTGGGCGACCTGAAGGTTGGCATCGTATCGCCGCCGGACATCGCCATCAACTTTCTCAAGGCCCGGGAAATCGCCTTGGACATCCCCTTCAGCTTCTTCGAAAGCGCAAGCGTCGTGTACGACTACGAAGGGCGGATGGTGCGCGACAAAGGCAAGCCGGTAATCGCGACCAACTGACGCAAACCTGCTTAAAATCTCTCTACCCTCAAAGGCAAGGCGCCGCTTCCTAAGCGGCGCCTTTTCCTTTTCGACTGGAACCATTTTATTGAGGCCAGCCGCAGGTCCTAGAACAAGTTTCGATCCTGATGATCGCCGAGTCCTTTTTCGGGTTCATGGCCTCCGCCAAGACTCCCCGAGGCGAAAGGGCCGTGCTCCTTGTTACTCACTCTTCTCCCGCTTGTGCGCTGCCAGGGCCATCAGGCGGCGGTCGCGCCAGGCCTGCCGTTCGGCGAGTTGATCCGCCGGCAGGCAATTGCGGCGCGCCTGTTCGATCCGGTCGAGCAACGGACCGGCCCAATCGACCCGGCGCTGCTGGTCGGGGTGAATATTGGCATAGATGCCCTGGTAGCGGGCGACATAGTCCCGGATGCCGCCCGGCGCATTGAGATCGATGGTCTCGAAGGGGCCGATGAAGCTCCAGCGCAAGGCCAGGCCTTCGCGGATGCCGATGTCCACGTCTTCCACCGAGGCATAGCCGTCGGCCACCAGGCGAAAGGCCTCCTCCAGAAGCGCGCCTTGCAAGCGGTTCATCACGAAACCGTCGAGCTCGCGCTGCATGACAATGGGCGCCTGTCCCGCGTCGGTCATGAAATCCGCCGTGCGGCCGACAACGCTAGGGTCGGTCCAGGGTGACGGCACGACCTCGACGGCCGGCACCAGATAGGGCGGGTTGATGGGGTGCACCACCAGGCAACGGGCGCGCCCTTCGAGCCCTTCGAAGATTTTCGACGGCAGCAGGGCGGAACTGGAGCTCGCCAGCACGCAGTCCGGCCCGGCAAGGGGGTCGAGCTGCGCGAAAACCGCACGCTTTACCGGGAGATCCTCCGGCGTGCATTCCTGCACATGAACCGCACCTACAAGGGCCTCGATCAGATCGCGCGTGGTACTTAAACGAGCCATCAACTCGGCCGGGTCCGCGCCCCGCAACAGGTCGTTGGCCGCCAGGTCCGGCAGCACCCCTTGGATGTAGCTGAGCGCCTTGGCCGGCGCCGTGGCCTCCGCATCCCACAGCATCACCGCGTGCCCGGCGCGGGCGAAGGCAATGGCCCAGGCCCGGCCGACCAGGCCACTGCCGACGATGGCGATTTTGCTCATGACCTTCTCTCCTCAAAGCGCTTCGACATTGCCGCAAACGCCAATCGGCTGGCCGGAGATGTTGGCCCCGGCCGGGGACAACAGGAAGAGGGTGGTCGCGGCAATGTCGTTGCCGGTCACCATGCGGCGCAGGGAAACCTTTTCCAGATACTGCCGCTCCATCTCCTCATAGGGCACACCGACCTGTTCGGCCCGCGCCCGGATCACCCCTTCGATGCGCGGGCCCTCGACCACGCCGGGCAGGATGGCGTTGACGGTGATGTTGTCGGGCCCCAGTTCCTTGGCCAGGCTGTGGGTCAAACCCACCACGCCCCACTTCGCCGAGGCGTAAGGCGAGCGGAAGGAATAGCCAAAGCGCCCGGCCGCTGAGGACATATTGACCATGGCCCCGCCCCCGGCCGCGCGCAACAGGGGCACGGCCTTGCGGGCACAGAGAAACTGGCCGGTCAGACAGACCTCCAGACAGCGCCGCCAGTCGGCCGGGTCGATCTCTTCGACTCCGCCCGTCGGCCCGGCGATGCCGGCGTTGTTCACCAGGGCGTCCAGCCCGCCGAGGCCGGCTTCGACCTCGGTAAAGAGCCGTTCCACGTCCTCTTCGTTGGACACATCGGCCAGCGTGGCCCCGGCCTGGGGGTGGGCCTGGCGAAAATCCGCCAGGAAATCCTCCCCCACATCGCAGATATGCACCGCCGCCCCCTGCGCGATCAGCAGGTCGGCGATGGCCCGTCCGATGCCCGACGCGCCCGCGGTGACCAGCACCCGCAGGCCCGGTTTCAAGGCGCAGATGTTCCCGGCTTCGATCTTTACCGCCATGGCAGCCCTCCCCTCGTTTCCTGGTTCTTCTGTGTTAAACTGCAGCTAACGGGAAGGAGAGAGGCGATGCAATACGCCTTTATGCTGGTCCTGGTGAGCTGCCTGCTGCTGGGGGTCTTTTTCTATCAGGACTTCACCGGCGGCAGCACTGGGGGATTCGAGCCCACGGGCTGGATGAGCGGGCTGGCGAAGTCCATATCCAACAGCATGAACGCCATGTCCAAAACCCTTGGCTTCTGAGTGTGGGGTCAAGGCCTGACCAGGGGCGACCCCGGAGCGCCAGCAACGGCGACCACGAAGGCGTCCCCTGGGACTAAAGTAAGGATTAGTTATGACAAAAGTGGCTGTACTGATCCAAAATTTTTGGTCTGGATTCTTGGAGCTTAGAGAAGATCTCGCCAAGATCTCAACCGCCGATGACCCGGTCTATGACTCAGCATTAGAACTGCTTCAAAAAATTGATCCCGGACTATACCTGGAAATCATGGCACAGCCGGGGAACTGCGAACTCATTATCACGGCCGACGGCAAACGAGAACTCTTTCCCCTTGTTGAGTCAATTGTCACGGATGCGCCACAGGTTGATGGGTGGGAGATGTTCGCATTAAAGCCCAAATTGGGGTTTCCGGTAACTGCGACTTGGGAATGCTATGGGATCGATATTTCGGAAGTTGTATTTGATCCCCTCAATCGAGAAGGTGGGACGGACCTCGGTCTAAGAATACTCATTCCAAATCTAAGTCTTACAGACCGTGACAAAGCCCATGCTGCCATTGTGCGGGCCATCGATCATGGATTGGGTGAAAGGGAGTTCGTCGAAAATATCCACTACCTTGAGGTCGCCCCACTTCCCAATGATGAGCAAGCAGAAAAGTATATTCCGCTCACCGACCTAGAGGCCTATATCGCCTGGCATAATAAGAAATATTCTAACTGACCCGGCTCAGCTCAGCGGAAAAGCATCGAATTAAGCCACAAAAGATAATTAGAACGCCGCGAAAACCAGTCCCGGTTCACAGCGATCAAATTGGAATCAGATCCAAGTCTCCCAAATATAGCGCAACGCTGTTTGACGATTTTGCTTGCGCAGCGGGGCTCCCGCCCGATAAGGCTGAAACGGGCAATTTAGCCCGCGCCGATCCATACGGCGTTTCCGACCAAAGGCCATATTTCAGGCCCCACAACCCAGGAGCCCTCTTTGCGCGAAAAGGCCGTGTCATCCCCTCCGCTTGCGGTCACCAGCATCATCTTGTCGATGGGATTGATGGCCGTCGGCAATGGCCTGATCTTCGCCTACGTCCCGGTGAAGCTGGCGGACGCCGGCTTTGCGCCCTGGGTGGCGGGGGCGGTCATCACGGCGATGGCGGCAGGCGGCCTCGGCGGCTGCCTGATGACCGGGCCCCTGGTGCGGCGGGTCGGGCATGCCCGGGTTTTCGGCGCCTTGGCGGCGCTGATCGTCCTGTCGATGCTGCTGATCGCGGTGGGGACCGAACCCCTGCTCTGGGTGCTGTCGCGGCTGCTCTACGGCTTTTCGGCGACCGGGTTGTTCATCGTCACCCAGAGCTGGCTGAACGACGCCTGCGAGAACGAATGGCGCGGCAAGGTAATCGCCGTCTTCTACATGACCTATGTCGTGGCCATCGGCTCCGGATCGTTTCTGCTGCGCTTTGTATCCCTGGAGAGCAATCAGGCGCCGCTGATCGGCATCTTCTTTGCTGCCCTCGCCATCCTGCCGGTGAGCCTCACCCGGCTGCACAATCCGCCGCCGCCCGAGTCGGTGACCATCGCCCTGCGCGCGGTCTGGCGCATTTCGCCGGTCGGCCTGGTCGGGCTCTTTGCCGTCGGCGGCCTGACCATGCTGGTGCAGGGCTTTGCGCCGATCTATGCCGCGGCGGAAAACTATTCCAAGGACGATATCGCCCTGCTGATGTTCCTGATGCAATTCGGCATGATCGCGGTGCAGTTCCCGCTGGGGATCATCTCGGACCGGACCGACCGGCGCTATGTCCTGATCGCCGCCTGCATCATCGTGACCGCCAGCGCCGGGATCGCGACCCAAATGGACGGGGCGGGCCTGTTGTGGCTAATCCTGGTCTTTGCGGTCTGGGGCGGCGCCACCGAATCGATCTATGCGGTCGCCAACGCCCACGCCAACGACCGGGCCGAGCCGCAGTACTACCTGTCGGTTTCCTCCACCCTGATGGTGGCCTGGTCGGTCTCCGGGCTCCTGTTGCCGGCCGTCACGACCGCCCTGACGGAAATCGCCGGCCCGCGGGCCTTTATGTTTCTGGCGGTGACCATCGCGCTGCTCTATGGGGCCTTCGTGGCCTATCGCCTCACCCGGCGGGAAGCCGTGCCGGAAGCCGACCTGGAGCCCTATCAGCCGATCACGGCGCAGGCACCCTACACCTCGGAAGTCGGCCCGCAGTCGCCGTAGACGGCGGAGGGCCGTTAGCCCCCGCCAACCTCATCGATGATGTGATAGACGGGCGCCTTCTCCATGGCCCATTCCCCGGATCGCTGGTCGTACTGGGATAGGGTGAAGCAGTGCCAATCCGTATCATCCAGCTTCGGATGATCGGCCCGGTAGTAGTAGCCCGGCCACCGCGTTTCCTCCCGGAACATCGTGTGCTGCGTCACACACTCTGAGGCCAGGAAGCGGTGCTTCAGTTCCCACGCCCGCTGGAGCTGGTGAAGGTCTTCGGCCCCGAGATGCTCCAGATCTTCCTTCAGCATTTGCAGCAATTCCAGTCCGCGCGTGAGCAAGGGTTCGTTGGTCGTGTAGTGAGAGCTGATGCCGCCGACGTACTCGTCCATGATCTTCTCGAGACGCTGCAGACCACTGAGCGGCGCCAAATAGCTCGGCGATACGGTCCCGGCGACGATCTCGTTGCGGCCGACCTGATAGTTCTCCATGGGCTGGAAGACCACCGCCTTTAGATCTTCGTACTCCGCCTCGTTGAGCTGCGGCACCTCGTTGCCCAGATCGTTTATGTATTTGACCGCTGCCTTTGCAGCAATGCGGCCTTCGGTGAAGGATCCCGACGAGAATTTGTGGGCGGTGCCGCCGATGGTGTCGCCGGCGCCGAAGAGCCCCTCGACGGTCATCATCCGGTTGTAGCCCCACTGGTATTCCGCGGGGGCGTAGTCCTCCGGCCCGCTCGCCCATGCGCCGGAACAGGTGGCGTGGGAACCCATCACGTAAGGCTCCGACGTGGTCAGCTCGGGATTGGTGTGTTTGGGATCGATGTTCTGCGAGGCCCAGACGACCGCCTGGCCGATGGTCATACCGAGGAAGTTCTCCCAGCCGACGGTTTCCTTGTGAGGATCCTGGAAGGCCTCTTTGGTCACCATGCGGATGGGACCCCTGCCGGCCTTGAGTTCCTCCAGAATGGCGTGGTTCCGCAGGCAGGTCGGCACCGGGTGCCGGTCGATGTAGTCCCCGACCAAATTCTTGGTGTGCTCGTACCAGTTGGACTCGTACTCATCGCCATAGGCGTTTTGGGTGTAGGTCTTGAGGTGCAGGAAGTAGGCGCCCACAGGGCCATAGCCGTCCTTGAACCGCGCCAGCACGATGCGGTTTTCCATTTGCGTCATCTTGGCGCCGGCATTGATCATGAGACCATAGGCGGACCCGGACGACCAGGGCGCGTACCAGACGCGGCCGGCGCCTTCACCCACTGAACGCGGCTTGAAGATGTTGGACGCGCCGCCGGCAGCGACAATGACGGTCTTGGACTTGTAAACGTGATAGTTGCCGGTCCGCACGTTGAAGCCACAGGCACCCGCAATCCTGTTCTCTTTGGAATCGTCCATCAAAAGGTGTGTGACGCAAATGCGGTTATCCACCTTGTCGGCCGATTTCTTGGCAGCTTCGGCCACGATCGGCTTGTACGACTCGCCGTGGATCATGATCTGCCAGCGCCCTTCACGCAGATAGGTCCCCGTTTCCGGGTTCTTCATGATCGGCAGGCCCCATTCCTCGAACTGGTGCACGGTGGAATCCACGTGGCGGGCCATATCGAACAGCAGGTCTTCGCGCACCATGCCCATCAGGTCGATACGGGCATAGCGGACATGGTCCTCCGGGTTGTTCTCGCCCCAGCGGGTGCCCATGTAGCAGTTGATGGCGTAAAGACCTTGTGCAACCGCGCCGGAGCGGTCGATATTGGCCTTCTCGGCAATGACGATTTTCTTGTCCTGTCCCCAGAACCTGGCTTCCCAGGCAGCGCCGGTGCCGCCTAGCCCTGCGCCGACGACAAGAACGTCAATATTATCTTCTATGATCGTTTTGTGAGCCATCAGTAGTACACCCCTTGCTTCAGCTTCAGCCCGGCTTTTTCCAGGGTGTGCAGGCCATCATCATCCATGCGGATATATTTCGGTTCACTGTACAAATGTTCGCTGTCGCGCATGTCTTGGTTGGGCGCCGGAGCGTCCTTCAGCTGCGGAATATACTCGCCCCAGGGCTTCGTCGTGATGGGCGACAGGAAATTCTTTTCCGTGCCGTCGCGGAATTTGATCCTCCAGGCAATTGTGCCTTTTTCCTCTTCGCGGCGCACGCGCACGCTGTGTCCCAGTGGCGCAAAATCGGCATAACCGCGCGCATCGATCGCGTTCTGGGGGCAGGCCTTCACGCAGGAGAAACACTCCCAGCACATGTCTGGCTCGATGTTGTATGCGCGGCGGTAGGTCGGGTCGATGTGCATGATGTCCGATGGACAGATGTCGACACAATGCCCGCAGCCGTCGCAGCGTGTCATGTAAACAAAGGTTGGCATGATCGGGTACTTCCTTGTTCGATAAGATTCGTTTCTCGTCGCTTAGTACTGGTTCGGCTGTTCGCGCTTGATGCCCAGCCCCATGTTCAGCGGTGCGTCTTTCAGCAATTCCATGGAGTGCCTGTCCCGGTCTGCCGGATCGTTTCTATCCGCCGGTGCGGGCAGGTTATCGAGCGATCCGTCGGCCTGGGCAACACGCTTCTGCAGGGCCGCGGCCGGCTTGAAGAACATGTGTGAGAACTTCGACCAGGGCACGCCGCCGAACAGTGCGGTCGTTGCCAAGAGGTAGAGGATCAGCAAAACCACGCTGCCGGTCCAGGCCCACAGCAGTCCGAAGGTTGCACTGCCCAACAGGGACAGAATGAACAGGTCGGCCCGCATCAGCCGGAACGGCGACTGGCCCTCGGCGTTGACGTCGGCGCGGATGAAGAACCAGAACCAGTAGCCGCCACCACAGACCATCAGCGCGCCGACGGTCCACAAAAACGGCCATAATCCCGCCGAGACTGAAGTCGGATAGGAGAACACCATGACGGCACTCGAAAGCACGTAAATAATAAAGCCGTACATCGTCAGCAGATGCGCAATCCGGCGATGCGGGTTGCAGAATTCGGCCGACGTCGCAACATCGATCGCAGCAGTCTTGACCGCGAGCGAGGCAACCTCGCCGCCATCGATCTTCCGATCGCCCTTCTCTTGTGCCTTGCGCCAATTGGCGAAAAAGTACTGTGCGCTTTTCTTATGCACGACGTCGAACAGTGTACCGCCCACCACCAGCAGGATCATGACGGTTACGTAGGTCTGCATCACGCCAGGCGGGATGCTTGCCGCAAGCTCGGCAAATGGATTACTGGCGAACATTTGTCGTTGTCTCCTCTCCTGCCCGGTGCCGATCCGCCCTCGCAATCAGCACGAACACTCCGACTAACAGTCGGCTTCTCGGTTAGTCAATTAGCACAAGCCTGTAACAACTTGTGCCCAGCCTATTTATAGGTTCGCACCGGAACCAGCATACCAAGCCTTGATGATGAGATTTTTCGGACGATTTCGCGCCTGCTGCCGTGCCCACTGCCATGTCGCGAATTTCAGTGGGCGCCGAAGCGCCAATCCTCTCAACTAGAGCCAGCCGAGGCTGCTTAGTTCCCCTCCTTAAACCGGTATCGGTTGATCGAGTCTGCGAACTTTAATATATTCGAATTTAGGCATATAATACCTATGGCCATCGCGATTGCAACACCATCCGGCGATATCTGCCTGTTTATTCGTCCGTGTTGTCGGGAAGGCTGCAGGCCGTTCCCGATTGATTAATTTCCAGCGACACGGTAGCCAATCCGGCAATCCCGGTCTACGGCCAGTCATTAGGCCAAAACAGGTCCAGATGTAAGCGCTTTCAAGCGGATGCCGTTTAAATTCCAACTGATGGAACCCGACGAGGAATGTGATCTCCGATGCCAGACCATCCGACCCATGAAGAACTGACCCGCCGGCTGATCGAATTTCGCGACGCCCGCGATTGGCGCCAGTTTCATTCCC
>CAJHXM010000323.1_pt1 | contig 17278 bp, 10 predicted proteins | sample 9198461 | NCBI WGS metagenome assembly CAJHXM01 (sample SAMEA7708299, study PRJEB35096) | sediment metagenome | biome: marine neritic benthic zone biome [ENVO:01000025]; feature: sediment [ENVO:00002007]; material: shallow marine sediment [ENVO:03000034] sea grass bed [ENVO_01000059] ...
CAGTCGCCGCAGCCCTCGCAGACCAGGTCGTTGATGAAGGCGCGCTTGGGCGGGTCGGGATAGAGGCCGCGCTTGCGCCGGCGGCGCTTTTCCGCGGCGCAGGTCTGGTCGTAGACGATTGCGGTGACGCCCTCCAGGTCGCGCAGTTCGCGTTGGATGCCGTCCAGGGAGTCCCGGTGTTCCACGGTGACGCCCGGCGCCCACTCGATGCCAATGGGGTACTTCTCCGGCTCGTCGCTGACCACGACGATCTTTTTCACGCCCTCGCCGTAGATCTGGCGGGTGATGGTGGCCGGGTCCAGGGGACCGTCCATGGGCTGGCCGCCGGTCATGGCGACGGCGTCGTTGAAGAGGATCTTGTAGGTGATGTTCACCCCGGCGGCGACCGCCGCGCGGATTGCCAGCAGGCCGCTGTGGAAATAGGTGCCGTCGCCCAGATTCACGAAGACATGCTTGGTGCTGGAAAAGGGCGCCTGCCCGACCCAGGTGACCCCTTCGCCGCCCATCTGGGTGAAGGTGTCGGTGCTGCGGTCCATCCACTGGGCCATATAGTGGCAGCCGATCCCGGCCATGGCGCGGCTGCCTTCGGGAACCTTGGTGGAGGAGTTGTGCGGGCAGCCGGAGCAGAAATAGGGAATGCGGGCGATGGGGGCGGTGCCGGCCTGCAGCGCCTGTTCCTTTTCCAGCAGGAAATCCAGGCGCTCTTCGATTGACGGGCTGGAGTGGAAACGCGCGATGCGCTGGGCGATCGCCCGGGCGATCCGGGCCGGGGTCAGTTCGTTGGGCGAGGGCAGGATCCATTCGCCCTCCTCGTCGAACTTGCCGATCACCCGGGGGCGCACGTCGGCGCGCCAGTTGTAGAGCTGCTCCTTGAGCTGGTTTTCGATGACGGCGCGTTTTTCCTCCACCACCAGGATCTCTTCCAGGCCCTCGGCGAACTGGCGCATGCCTTCGCGCTCCAGCGGCCAGACCATCCCGACCTTATAGACCGTCAGGCCGATGTCGGCGGCCATCTCTTCGGTGATGCCCAGGTCGTCCAGGGCCTGGCGCACATCCAGATAGGACTTGCCGCTGGTGACGATACCGAAACGCCGCTGCGGCGAGTCGATCATCACCTTGTCCAGCCGGTTGGCCCGGGCGAAATGCAGGGCGGCATAGATCTTGTGTTCGTGCAGCAGGGCTTCCTGTTCCAGCGGCGTGTGCGGCCAGCGGATGTTGAGCCCGCCTTCGGGCATCTCGAAATCGTTCGGCGTGGCGATCTGAATGCGCTGTGGATCGACGTAGACGCTGGCGGTCGAATCCACCGTTTCGGCAATGGTCTTGAAGCCGACCCAGCAGCCGGAATAACGGCTCATGGCCCAGCCATAGAGGCCCATGTCCAGGAACTCCTGCACCCCGGCCGGGTTCAGCACCGGAATCATGGCGTCCATGAAGGTGTATTCGCACTGATGCGCCAGGGTGGAAGACTTGGCGGTATGGTCGTCGCCGGCCAGAACCAGAACGCCGCCGTGGCGCGAGGTCCCGGCGGCGTTGCCGTGTTTCAGGACGTCGCCGGAACGGTCGAGTCCGGGACCCTTGCCGTACCAGGTGGCAAAAACTCCGTCATAATTGCAATCGCCAAAGAGCGTGGCCTGTTGACTGCCCCAGACGGCGGTGGCGGCCAGATCCTCGTTGACCCCTGGCTGGAAATGAATGTGGTTGTTCTCAAGGAAGCGCTTGGCCTGCCACATCTGCAGGTCCACGGCGCCCAGGGGGGATCCGCGGTAACCGGAGATGAAGGCGGCGGTGTTGAGCCCGGCGGCGGCGTCGCGCTGGCGCTGCATCATGGGCAGGCGCACCAGGGCCTGGGTGCCGTTCAGAAAGACCCGGCCCGAGTCCAGCGCGTACTTGTCGTCGAGGGAGACCGCGTGTTTGACCATGGCAGCGAATCCTATGGGAGACCGGAAACAGTCAGAAAGGTAACGTATACTGACCTATTTCACAATCCGGACGAAGGTTGAAGGCGCAGAAAGCAAGCTTTTTGCGTGACGGGACGCCACAGCGTTCCATATTAACCTGGAGAGGCAGTCAGGCGAAACAAATGCGTCTTTAGCGCCGGCCGGATTTGTTAGATTTGTTCGAGGTTCAATTCAGCGGGAATAGAATGAATAGATTGTTTCAGGTTTTGGCATGACGGTTCTGGTCACCGGCGCTGCCGGCTTCGTCGGGTTTCACCTCTGCCGCGCCTTGCTGGCGCGGGGCTCGCCGGTCGTGGGGATCGACAGCCTCAACGATTACTATGACCCGGCGCTGAAGCAGGCACGCCTGGCCGAACTCGAAGCTGCCAAGGACTTCAGCTTCGTCCAGGCCGATATCGCCGACCGGGAGGCGCTCTTCGCCTTGGCCGACGCGCACAGCGACATCGCCCAGGTGGTGCATCTGGCGGCCCAGGCGGGGGTGCGCTATTCGCTGCAGGATCCCTTTGCCTATACCCATGCCAACGTCACCGGCCAACTGACGGTGATGGAGGCCTGCCGGCGGCTGCCGCGGCTGACCCATCTGGTTTATGCGTCCTCCTCGTCGGTCTATGGTGCCAATACCAAGGTGCCCTTCGCCGTCGAGGATCGGGTGGATCAACCGGTCTCGCTCTATGCGGCGACCAAGCGTTCGGCGGAGCTGTTGGCAGAATCCTATGCCAGACTCTATCAACTGCCCATGACCGGCCTGCGGTTCTTCACCGTCTATGGTCCCTGGGGCCGCCCGGACATGGCCTATTTCAGCTTCACCAAGGCGATCTTCGAGGACCGCGAAATCCAGGTCTTCAATCAGGGCAACCTCAGCCGGGATTTCACCTACATCGACGATATTATCGCCGGCATTCTCGCGCTGCTGGACCGGCCGCCCTCGGGCGAGGTACCGCATCGGCTTTATAATCTCGGCAATAACCGCAGCGAGACGCTGATGCATTTCATCGAAGTATTGGAATCGGCCTGCGGCCGGGAGGCCCGGAAGGTCTTTACCGAGATGCAGCCCGGCGATGTCGTGGCCACCTACGCCGATATTGAGACCAGCCGGCGCGACTTCGGCTTCGATCCCCGGGTGTCCATCGAAGAGGGCCTGCCGAAGTTCGTCGCCTGGTACCGGGAATTTTACGGCCTGTAGTCATCAAACTTGCTCTACCCTGTCCCCGATTTACGTTCGTAGAGGGCGTCGAGCGCCGTGCCGTAGACTTCCTTGATTTTGTGGCGACGGATTTTCATGGTCGGCGTCATCATGTGGTTGTCGGTCGTGAAGCCCTCGGGGGCGAGGGTGAAACGGCGCACCTTCTCCAGAGGCGAAAGCTCCTTGTTAACCTGATCGACCACGCTGCCGATGGCCTTGCGCAAATCCTTGTCTTCGTGCAGCTCGGCGAGGTTCGGCGCCTTGCCGTTCTGCCGGGCCCAGTCCTTGAGGTAATCCGGATCGGGCACCAGAAGCGCCACCAGATTGGGGCGCTTGTCGCCGTAGACCATGGCCTGGCCGATCTCGCTCTGCAGCGTCAGGAAGGATTCCACGCGGGCCGGCGAGACGTTGTCGCCGCCGGAAAAAACGATGATGTCTTTTTTGCGGTCGGTGATCTTCAGATAGCCGTCGCTGTCGAATTCGCCGATGTCGCCGGTGTGCAGCCAGCCGTTCTGTATGGTCGCTGCCGTGGCTTCCTCGTCGCGCCAATAGCCGTTCATCACCAGCTCGCCGCGCACCAGGATCTCGCCGTCCTCGGCGATCTTGACCTCCACGTCGCAAAGCGGCGGCCCGACGGTCTCCATCTTGATCCGGCCCGGCGGATTGGCGGCGACCACCGGGGAGGCTTCGGTCTGGCCATAGCCCTGCAGGATGCGCAGACCCAAGGCGGTAAAGAATATCCCGATGTCCGGATTGAGCGCGGCGCCGCCGGAAATCATCGCCTTCAAACGGCCGCCGAAACGCCCGCGCACCTTGTCGCGCACCAGACGGTCGAGCACCGCATCCTGCAGCCTTTCCCAGAGGCTGAGGCTCTTGGGATCTTGGTAGCGCTTTCGGCCCAGCTTTTCCGCCAGGGCAAAGAGCTTGGCTTTCAGGCCGCCCTCTTTTTCGATGTTGCGCCGCAGCCGTTGCTGCATGGACTCGTAGAGCCGCGGCACGGCTGTCATCAGGGTCGGCCGGCATTCCGCGAGGTTGTTCAGCAGCTTGTCGATGCTTTCCGCGTAATAGATTTCCGCCCCCAGGGAGATCGGAAAGAATTGCCCCGCCGTGTGCTCGTAGGAGTGCGACAGCGGCAGGAAACAGAGGAAGACTTCGTGGCCCAGTTCGAAATACTTCAAAAGCTCAGCGGCGCCTTTGCAGTTGCAGAGCATGGCGCCGTGACTCAGCATTACGCCTTTCGGCGTGCCGCCGGTGCCCGAGGTGTAGATGAAGCAGGCCGTGTCGGTCCGCTTGGCCAGGGCGACGATCGAGTCCACATCGTCGGGCAGCGCGCGGCCCGCTTCCAGCACCGCGTCCCAGCGGTGGACGGCTATGGTTTTTTCCTGCTGCGACCCCGGATCGTCGATGGCGATCACCCAATCGCAGTCCGGCGCCTCCACCGCGGCCGGCAGCAGCTTGTTCGCCAGACCCCTGGTCGACACGATGGCCCCCTTGGCCTGGCTGTGGGTGAGGATATGCAGGTGATCGCCGGTGTTGTTGGTGGTATAGGCGGGGACGGTGATGCCGCCGGCGGCCATGACGGCGATATCGGCGATCAGCCACTCGGGCCGGTTCTCCGCCACCAGGACGACCCGGTCCCCGGGCTCCAGGCCCAGACTGCGCAGGCCGAGGGACAGCTCGCGGACGGCGGCCTCCACCTGGCGCCAGCTCAGGGCCTGAAAAGCGCCGTCGCGTTTGGCCCAGAGAAAGGGCTGATCGCCCAGTTCCCGGGCCTTTTCAAAAAATAGAGCCGTAAGGCTCGGCCAAGCGTTATAATCCATATCCTCCCCCGGCGACGTCCTGTCGATCATAGGGCCAGCCTCCTGCTGTGACGCCGCGTTTTTCGCGGCTCTTTTACGTGCTTCACTGTTTTTGCGAACTATATGACCAGCGGTCAAGGAGTAGTGTGATGATGAAGCCCGGCGAACCGCAGTCCGTGGTCGATAAAACTTTGGGCGAACTGCCCGCCTGGGACCTCCGGGATCTCTATCCAGGGCCGGATTCCGCGGAATTGCAGGCCGATTTGACCCGCTGCGGGACGGAGGCCAAGGCCTTTCGGGGCCGCTATGAGGGAAAGCTGGCCGGCCTGGAGGGGGCGGCCCTGGCGGGCGCGGTGGCGGCCTACGAGGCGCTGCAGGAAATCCTCGGGCGGGCAATGAGTTACGCCCAACTGGTCTATTCCGGGGACATGACCGACCCGGAAATCGGCCGCTTCTATCAGGGCCTACAGGAAGCGACGACGGAAATTTCCGCCGATCTGCTGTTTTTTACGCTGGAGCTCAACCGGCTGGACGACGCGGCTCTGGCGAGCAAGATGAAGGCGCCGGAACTGGCCCACTATGGCCCCTGGCTGCGCGATTTGCGGGCCTTCCAGCCGCATCAGCTGAGCGACGAGGTGGAGCGCCTGCTGCACGAAAAGCATGTCGCCGGCCAAGCCGCCTGGACCCGGCTGTTCGACGAAACCATGGCGGCCTTGCGTTTTCCTTTCGAGGAGGAGTCCCTGACCTCCGCCGAGATCCTGAACCGCATGACCGACCGCGATCCGGTGAAACGCGAGACGGCGGCCAAATCCCTGGGCCGGGTCCTGGGGGAAAATCAGCGGACCTTTGGGCTGATCACCAACACCCTGGCCAAGGACAAGCAGATCGAGGATTCCTGGCGGGCCTTCGCGCGGCCGGTTTCTTCGCGCAATCTGGGCAACTTTGTCGAAGACGAGGTGGTCGATGCCCTGATCGCGTCGGTGCGGCAGGCCTATCCAAAGCTTTCGCATCGCTATTACCGCCTGAAAGCCAAGTGGTTCGGGGTGGAGAAGCTGGCCTTCTGGGACCGCAACGCGCCGCTGCCGGACGACGACGACCGGCTGGTGCCCTGGGCCGAAGCGCGCGAGACGGTTCTGGCGGCCTATGCGGGTTTCTCGCCGGATCTGGCGGCGGTCGGGAAGGATTTTTTCGACAAGCCCTGGATCGATGTGCCGGTGCGGCCGGGCAAATCGCCCGGCGCTTTCGCCCATCCCACCGTGCCCTCCGCGCATCCCTATCTGCTGCTGAACTACCAGGGCCGCACCCGCGACGTCATGACCCTGGCGCACGAACTGGGGCACGGCTGTCATCAGGTGCTGGCCGGCCCGCAAGGCCATCTGATGGCCAACACGCCACTGACCCTGGCGGAGACGGCGTCGGTCTTTGGCGAAATGCTGACCTTCCAGTCCATGCTGGCGGGCGAATCCGACCCGGCCCGGCGCAAGATCATGCTGGCCTCCAAAGTAGAGGACATGCTGAACACGGTGGTGCGCCAGATCGCCATGCACTGCTTCGAGACCAAGGTGCATGACGAGCGCCAGGAGGGCGAGCTGCTGCCCGAGCGCCTCTGCGAGATCTGGATGGAAACCCAGGAAGAGAGTCTGGGCCCGGCCCTGGAGTTCGGCGAGGAGTATCGCCACTACTGGGCCTATATCCCCCATTTCATCCATGTGCCTTTTTACGTCTATGCCTATGCCTTCGGCGATTGTCTGGTGAATTCCCTCTACGCCGCCTATCGGGAGGCCGAAACCGGTTTTGCGGAGAAGTATCTGGAGATGCTGAAGGCCGGCGGCAGCAAGCGGCACAAGGAACTGCTGGCGCCCTTCGGTCTGGATGCCTCGGACCCCGATTTTTGGGGGCAGGGCCTCTCCCTAGTTTCCAGCTTCATCGACGAGTTGGAAAGCATGGCGTGATCTCTTCCCTGGATTTTCGCTTCTCTGCGCCCCACCTTCTAAGCCATGAGTGATTTGGACGAACCGGACGACGATCTGGGCGGCGAGGACTCCCGGCTTTCCGGCCGGGTCAAGCGCTATGCCCGGGTCGGCACGTCGGTCGGCGGGCTGGCGGCCCAGGTCGTGAGTGCGCGGGTTCTGGGCACCAAGCTCAACCGTGGCCAGCATTCCGCCGACCTGAAGGCGGCGCTGGGCGGCCTCAAAGGGCCGCTGATGAAGGCCGCGCAGATCCTGGCCACCATCCCCGATGCCCTGCCGAAGGAATACGCCGAGGAACTGCGCCAACTGCAGTCGAACGCCCCAGCCATGGGCTGGCCTTTCGTGCGGCGGCGCATGCGCAGCGAACTGGGCGGCGGCTGGCAGGGTAAATTCACCTCCTTCGAAAAGGAGGCCGCCGCCGCGGCGTCGCTCGGCCAGGTGCATCGGGCGGTCGGCCCAAAGGGCGAATCGCTGGCCTGCAAACTGCAGTACCCCGACATGCTCTCGACGGTCGAGGCCGACCTGCAGCAGCTCAAGATCATCTTCGGCATCTACCGCCGTTACGACCGGGCCATCGACCCGACGGACATCTACAAGGAACTGGCCGACCGCCTGCGCGAGGAACTGGACTACCAGCGCGAGGCGCGCCACATGCAGCTTTACACGGCGATGCTGAAGAAAGAGGCTGGCGTGCAGGTGCCGCACCCGGACCCCGGCCTCTCCACCGACCGCCTGCTCACCATGACCTGGATGGAAGGCCGGCCGCTGCTCGACTTCATCGCGACGGAGCCGGATGTGGAACAGCGCAATCAGGTTGCGCTCAACATGTTCCGCGCCTGGTACGTGCCGTTCTATTACTACGGCGTGATTCACGGCGACCCGCACCTGGGCAACTATACCCTGCAGGACGACGGTACGGTGAATCTGCTGGACTTCGGCTGCGTCCGGGTCTTTCCGCCGGCCTTCGTGAAGGGCGTCATCGATCTTTACAACGCGCTCGATCGCGGCGATCAGGACCTGGCGATCGAGGCTTATCGGACCTGGGGCTTTACCGATCTCAGCCAGGAGTTGCTGGACGCCCTCAACATCTGGGCCGAGTTTCTCTATGCGCCGCTTCTGGAGGACAAGCCGCAGCAGATCATGGGCGATGAAGGCTCCATGTACGGTGCCCGGGTCGCCAACCGGGTGCACAGAGAACTGCGCCGCCTGGGCGGCGTACGCCCGCCGCGCGAATTCGTCCTGATGGACCGCGCCGCCGTCGGCCTGGGCTCGGTCTTCATGCATTTGAAAGCCGAGGTCAACTGGCACCGCCATTTCCACGACCTGATCGCCGGCTTCGACGTCAAGGCCCTGGAAAAACGCCAGGCCAAGGCGCTGAAAGCGGCGGGGTTGACGGCGACGGCGTAGAGCGTTTCATGCCTTAACGCGGCGTTAAGCGGCCTTGGCATAGGGTCCGGGTGCGCGATTATTTTTTAGATTTCACCTTTCAACCAACCCTATTCCGAAAGGTCCCCCGTCATGGAAGCATTGCTCCCCGTTTTCGACGAGTCCCCGGGCCAAGAGCGCCGGACTGTCCTGACCCTGCGGCTGGCCAGCGAGCGGATTACCGCCCGGGATCTTATCCGGCGCCGGGTAGAAGAAGAGGTTGAGTCCTTTAACAGCGCGGAATCCGAAGTGTTCCTGGGCCTCATAGAGCCCACCGACGCCGAACGCAGCCTGAACGGCTACCGGCTGCGCAAGCGGCGCCGCCTGGACGCCGAGAAACAAGTCGCCGTCGCCCTTCAGGCCTTTGCGAACAATGGCTTCGTTTTGCTCTTCGACGACCGTCAGGTGGAGGACCTGGACGAGGAGTTGACGATCGCCGAAGGCAGCATCGCAACCTTCCTCAAACTGGTGCCGCTCGTGGGGGGTTGAAGCGGGATGGGAATATTTGGGAAGCGCAGCCTTGCCAGGGCTCAGGAAAAGGTTGGCAAGGAGCTGCGCCGCAGAGCGACGATACCGACTGATCTGTCGCATTACGACGCGCTTTTGGATCGCTATGTCCAAGAATACTGCGATTGCGATCGACCCGTGCTCGAGCATCCCAGCCCGAGCAGCGCCAATGTTTTGATGGCGCCCAACGACCAATACCTCTGTATTGTCCGCGGTGCCGGCAATTGGAAGAGCGGCGACAAGCTCTACCTGCCCTTCGAGGGCGACGGAACGCTGGCCTTGATCCTCTCCAAGGCCTTCCTCCTGGCCGCGGACGATAAGATCACCGACACCACGATCCTCTCGCAGATCAAACGCTAAGGCGTCATCCTGGCAATAGGGGAAGTCCGCTATGACCAAGCTCGAACAGGGGATGACGCTCGATCAGGTCCGGGGCTGGATCGAGCGGGCCCTTGGGGGTGCATCGCCATATGTTGCGAAACGCGAGGAACTCAACCTCGAACTAGAGCGCTATGCCGCACAATCCCTACGCGCCGAGACAGACCCCTTTATGTCCGTGGCGGCGGGAACAAAAGCTGGCAGAAAAATTTTGGCGCTCTCGGCAAAGGCGCGCGAGCCCTATGTGCTTCTGGCCTTCGATCATGCGCTCGATCTCTATTTCAGTCCAGCAGGCCTGGATACGGAGCAAGCAACGATCCTGCACAATTTGCTGGATTTATATTACCAGCTCCTTGTGACGATGGAGGTGCTGAATCCCGAAGTTCTAGCCGGCATGGTGGCTTTGCAGGCTGTTGGGCCACGCAAGTGGTTTCGTAATTCGGCTGAAAACGAAACCATTGATCCGAAAGTAAAAGCACAACTCGAAGGTATGCTCGATTACGGGGATCTCCTCGTGAACCAGGTCCGGGTCGCATCCTTTCATGGGAAAGTGACGTCCGTCGTTGTTCAATCGCTCGAATTCTTTCGCGACGCGATCGATGCCTACCGAGAAGACACCGGAAAGGGCAGGCCGTCGTATTACAGGCGCATCCGGGATATCATCAAGAAACCCCACGACGATCTCGGGGTGCCCGTCGTGCTGCCCGATATCGCCCGGCAGATTGAAGCTTTCGTCGAAGAAGCCGCTGCGTCGCGGGGCGATTACCTGCTCGACATCAAGCCAAAAAGCCTCAAGGCCGGCCGGAGTATTCTGGAAAAACCCCCAACCGAGAGGGCGCGTCTCTTGGTATTGGCCCTGCGGCGCCTGACTGTCCTTAAGCTTTCCTCCGAAGAAATTGTCTATTTCGGAGGCTGGCCGCTGGAGGAAAGCGCCTTGGCCAACCTCGTCTCACAACTGTTTAGGGCGAAGCTTCCCCTTAGCGACGACAATTTGACCGACTGCGTGCAACTGATGACGCGTTCCCCCTGGTCCATGTCCAGCAAACCCCTGCTGGGGCACCTGGAGAAAGTAAAGGTAGAAAGAGGTCTCATGCCAAAACTGACCAAAGCGTTGGAGAAATACCGCGACCGCCTAAAAAAAGGCAGGATGATGTACGCGGAGGACCGCCGGGAGCTCCAACGAGTCGAGGATCTCTTACAGGGCCTGGGCCGGGGCTTTTTCGCCAAGCACAGCGAATGGGCAAAGCAAGTCGCTGGCGATCTGAAAGCCATGGAAAAGACGGCGCGCAGCAACTGGGAAGCGCTGTTCGAGCATAGCCTGACAGCCAAGAACAAGAGCAGACCCAGCGCGGCCTGGGTCAAGACGGCAGCAGAACTGGCCCAAGCGGTGGGGCCGGAGGCCTTTGGCGCGCAGGCGCAGGCCTGGTTCGGGGCTTGGGTGCCGGATCCGGAAAAGCCCGATCCCAACATCGAGCTGATGAAGGGGCTGATCTGGAGCGCCGCCTTGGTCGAGAATGACGCCTTGGCACGGACCCTGGGGCGATTTGCGGAGACTTGCTTTAAGAAAGTACCCAACATGGGTGCCCGCTCGGTCAAGCTTGGCAATGCGGCGCTCTATGCCCTCGGGCAGTCGCCCGGTCTTGCCGGCGTGGCGGAACTGTCGCGTCTCAGTGGCAAGGTGCGCTACCCCAGTGCCCGGCAGCAGATCGAAAAAGCCATGACCGCAGCCGCGGACCGCACGGGCCTGAGTCGTGGGGATCTGGAAGAACTGGCGGTGCCCGATTGCGGATTGGAACCGGACGGGAGCCTCTCGATTCCGGTCGGAGACTTCACCGCAAAGGTCTTGATTGCGGGCAGTGACAAGGTGACCCTGCTGTGGCAAACGGATGACGGAAAACTTCGAAAGTCGGTGCCGGTTACGGTCAAACGCGACCATGGAGAAGACCTGAAAGCCGTCAGGAAAGAAGTTAAAGAGATCAAGGGTGCCCTGGACGGCCAGAGTGCCCGCATAGAGCGGCTCTTTCTGGCTCAGCGAAGCTGGTCCTTCCCCGACTGGCGGGCGCGATATCTGGATCATCCTTTGCTGTCGCAGATGACCGCGCGGCTAATTTGGAACTTCGAGTTGGACGGCAATAGCGCATCCGGCATGCCAGCGTCAGGTAGGCTTTGCGATCGGGAAGGCTCAGAGATTGATTGGCTGAGTGAGAATACAAGAGTAGCGCTCTGGCACCCGATTGAATCGACACCGGAGGCCGTGCGAGCCTGGCGGCGGCGTCTCGCCGACCTGGAAATCACCCAGCCCTTCAAACAAGCGCACCGGGAAATCTATGTTCTGACCGATGCGGAACGCCAGAGCGAAACCTATTCCAATCGTTTTGCGGCGCATGTTCTGAAACAACACCAGTTCAAGGCGCTCTGCCAGCAGCGCGGCTGGCGCTATGAGCTGCAGGGGGACTGGGACTCCCATAACATTCCTCAGCGCTCCATTGAGGCATGGGATATGCGGGCGCAATTCTGGGCTGATCCGGTAATTATGGAGGAGCTGTCACCCTCCTATATCTACCTCTATGTCGGTACCGACCAACTGCGTTTTTATGACGGTGCTGGCGAGCAGCTTGATCTTGATGAAGTGCCGTCATTGGTGTTTTCGGAGGTTATGCGCGATGTCGACCTCTTTGTGGCGGTTACCTCTGTCGGAAATGATCCCAACTGGGCCGATGGCGGCCCAAGGGGCCAATATGCTGACTACTGGCAGGGTTTCAGCTTCGGTGACCTTACGGCCACGGCGCAGACCCGACGCGAGGTGCTTGAGGCTTTGCTGCCCCGATTGAAGATTGCCGCGCAGTGCGAGCTGGCAGGGCGATTCCTGGTGGTGCGGGGAACCAAGCGGACCTACAAAATCCACCTGGGCAGTTCCAACATCCTGATGGCGCCCAACGACCAGTATCTCTGCATTGTCCGCGACGCGAGCATGGGAAAAGCCGGCGACAAGCTCTACCTCCCCTTCGAGGGCGACGGCACCCTGGCCTTGATCCTCTCCAAGGCCTTTATGCTGGCCGCAGACGACAAGATCACCGACAAGACGATCCTGTCGCAGATCGGCGGGTAGTTTTATAGGTCGGCCAGGCTTGACCGCCGACAAACTCATTTTTCCAGCCTATTTGTGACCTTCGTCACATCGGCCTTGACGTGACCGAGGCAGATTGCGCCTCGTCAAAGGGCCGGCTGCGCCAGATCTCGGTGTTTTGGCCGGCCCGTCACTTTTTTCGGATCCAACGCATTTCTTCGGGAGTCGGTTATGTTCTTGCGATTTCAGGGCGTCATTTCGATCACCTTTTTATTGTTCCTGGGCTTAAGCGGATTTGCCGCTGCGCCCGTGCTGGCCCAAGAGAGCGTTGCCCTTCGAGACGGCGGGGAAGATACAACGGGCGGTATCGACGACCGCTACGGCTACGATCCCGGCGACGACCGCAAATGCGAGGTGAAGGCCGACGACCTCGCTTGGGCCGTCGGCCCGCCGGATCCGGGGGCGCCGGGCCCCTATACGACCTCGATCCTGGAATACAACTGGGGGCCCGACTCGGCCGATCTGCCGGATTTCGACGATCCGGTCGAGATGGCGGCGGAGATTGTTTTTCCGAACGAGTTGGCATGCGGACCCTTTCCCATCGTCTTCATGATGCACGGCAAGCACGGCACCTGCTATGATCCCGCAAGCGATATTCTGCAGGTTTCTCAGGATTGGCCCTGCGAGCCCGGCGAACTGCCGTTGCCGAGCTACCAGGGTTACCGCTACTTTGCCGAAATTCTCGCGAGCCATGGCATCATTGCCGTCTCCATCAGCGCGAACGGGATCAATGCCGGCTTCGGTGCTGTCGATCAGGCGCGGGCTCAGCTCTTCCAGCGCCATATGGAACTCTGGGAGCAATTCGCGACCCAGGGCGGCTTCAGTGGAATCTTCGTCGGGCGCGTGGACCTCGACCGGATCGGCACAATGGGCCATTCGCGCGGCGGCGGCGCGGTGGCGATTCACCGTGCCCTCAATGCAGCCGAAGGCGCACCCTTCGGATTGAAAGCCGCCTTGATGGTGGCCCCGGTCGATGCCGGGGGGGAATACCATTCCATGCCTGACGTGGCGCTCGGCGTGGTGCTGCCCTATTGCGACGGCGACGTCTACAATCTTGCCGGCGTGAACTATTATGACGGGTCGCGCTATGCGGTCATGGGCGAAACCGCGCCCCGGCATACCTTTCTGGTGATCGGCGCCAATCACGCCTATTACAATACCTATTGGGATGAGCACGAGACCAATATCTTTGCCCAAGACGACTGGGAAAAGAAATTCAACGGCGGCGCCGGGCCCTTTTGCCAGCCCAGCGCAGCGGGGAACGGCCGGATCGACTCCCAGGCGCAGCAAGGGACTCTCATTGCCACGGGCAGCGCCTTCTTCCGGACCTATCTGCAGGACAGAAAGGACTTTCTGCCCTTCCTGCGCAGTGAGACACCGCCGCCGCCTTCCGCCAAGACCGATAAGATTCATGTTGCCTATCACCCCGCCGACCTGCCGGAGACACGGCTCGATGTCGGCCAGGCGACACAGCCGGGCGAGGATTCGCTCAACACGCTGTTGGGCTCTGTCTTTCCCTCCAATTTGACCCGCTTCGAGTTCTGCGACCCCACGGACGCCGCGATGCCGGACGCCTGCCTGACGAATTTTGCTTTCGGCGGCTGGAACGACGGCAAGGTGCCGCATGACACCGGCGATTCCCCGGTCAGCATGCTGCGCGTCGCCTGGAACAGCGGCGCCTTCGGCTCTAAAACGCTGGGAGCGGGGGCGAAGTACTTTGAAACCGAACTGCCGGCGGGTTTCCGGGACGTCAGCGGCTACCGGGCTTTTCAGTTCCGCGCCCTGGTGGACTATACCGATCCGCTCAATCCCTTTTTGCAAGCGCAGAATTTGCGGATTGTGCTGGAAGACGGTGCCGGGCAGACCCAGTCGGTTGTCGTCGGGGACCACTCCGCCAACCTCTTCTACCCGCCATCTTTGATCGAACAGGGCACCGAGGACAGCCCGATCCCCCGAGCCGTGCTGAACACGGTGCGCGTGCCGCTGTCGGCCTTCGACGGCCTGCTGCTGACGGACATTCGCTACATTCAGTTCGTCTTCGACCAGACCCCCTCCGGCGCCATTAACATCGCCGACATTGCCTTCGCCGACGAGGCATCCAACCTGACGCCGGTGGTCGGCAGTGCGGTGGCGGTGACGGAACTGACCGCCAATGGCGACAAGCTGTTCGAGGTGGGTCTCGCCGTCACGGTCGAGGACGACAAGGACGCGGGCCTGCCGGCGACGGTCCTGGTCTACAGCGACGAGGACGACCAAGACAGCCAAGCCAATCAGAGCTCGCCCGACGCCAAGGATATCGCGCCGAACAGCCTGCGGCTGCGCGGCGAGCAGGACAATAACGGCGACGGGCGGGTCTATCTGATCCTGGCCACGGCGAGCGATAGCGCCGGCGCCTTGGGTTACGATTGCCAGACGGTGGTCGTGCCGGCCGGCAACGGCGCGGATGATCTGGCGGCGGTTCAGGCCCAGGCCAGCGCCGCCGCGGCGGACTGCAGCGCCTTCGCGGCAGCCAGCGAAGGCCTGATGGCCCTGCCGGCCGGATATGTCCTGGTGGGCGACGGCCCGGTCATCGGCCAGGAGCAGTAGTGTGACTTTTGCGGGGCACAGCGCGTCAATTTGTCCCAAAGTAGGAGTTTAGGCCCGAAATACTTGATCCTGCGGGGTTCCCCGACCATAAAGGTTGCCGTCAATTCAGGCTGGCTGAGGCTGGCGAGCCTGACAGGTCAGGGGCACCCCAGAGATGAAAATCGCTATTCCCAAGGAACGGCGCCCGAACGAGGCGCGGGTTGCGGCCACGCCGGAGAGCGTCAAGAAGCTGGTCGCGCTGGGCTGCGAGGTGACGGTGGAAAAGGGCGCAGGCCTGAGCTCCGCCATCCCCGACAGCGCCTTTGAGGAGGCCGGCGCCAAGATTGCCGCCGGCGCCAAATCCACGGTCGGCACGGCCGACGTGGTGCTGAAGGTGCAGCGGCCCATAACCGAGGGCAAGAACGACGAGACCGGGGCCTTGAAAGACGGGGCCCTGGTGATCTCCATCATGGATCCCTTGCGCGCGACCGACGAGGCCGAGGCCCTGGCCAAGGCCGGCGCCACGGCCTTTGCCATGGATCTGGTGCCGCGGATCACCCGGGCCCAGTCCATGGACGTGCTCTCCTCCCAGGCCAACCTGGCGGGCTACAAGGCGGTGCTGGACGGCGCGGCGGAATACGGCCGGGCCTTTCCCATGATGATGACGGCCGCGGGGCGGATCAATCCGGCCAAGGTGATGGTGATGGGGGCCGGCGTGGCCGGGCTGCAGGCCATTGCCACCGCGCGGCGCCTGGGCGCCATCGTCTCTGCCACCGACGTGCGGCCGGCCGCCAAGGAACAGGTGGAAAGCCTGGGCGGCAGCTTCGTGGCGGTCGAGGACGAGGAGTTCAAGCAGGCCGAAACCGCCGGCGGCTACGCCAAGGAGATGAGCGACGCCTATAAGGAAAAGCAGGCGGCGCTGATCGCCGAGACCATTCAGAAACAGGATATCGTCATCACCACGGCCCTGATCCCCGGCCGTCCGGCGCCGCGGCTGATCAGCGCGGAGATGGCGGAGTCCATGAAGCCGGGCTCGGTGATCGTCGATCTGGCGGTCGAGAACGGCGGCAACTGCGAACTGTCCGACCCGAACAAGGTGGTGGTGACCGAGGGCGGCGTGAAGGTGGTGGCCCACCCCAACGTGCCCAGCCGCCTGGCCGCCGAGGCCTCGGCGCTCTACGCGCGCAACCTGTACAATTTCCTGGAGCTGCTGATCGACAAGGAAAGCCACGAACTGGCCATCGACTGGGACGACGAGATCGTCAAGGGCACCCTGGTCGCCCGCGGCGGCAAGCTGGTGCATCCCTTGCTGGCCCCGGCCCCGGAAGATGCCGCGCCGGAAGTCCCTGAGGCAGCACCCGAAGACGCAGCGGCCGAAACTGCAGACGAACCCCAGGGCAAACCCCCGGCGGACGGCGAAGGAGACTGAGCAGCATGTCGAAGCACACATTCGTTGAGCGCGCCAACGAGGCCGCCAAGGAGGCTCAGGAGCTTTCCCAGGAATTGACCGGCCTGGCCGCCGAGGCGGGTCGCCTCAGCGCCGAAGCCACGGGCGCCGGCGGCGTATCGCCTCTGGTGATCGGGCTGACGGTTTTGGTGCTGGCGATCTTCGTCGGCTATCACGTGGTCTGGCGGGTGACCCCGGCGCTGCACTCGCCCCTGATGGCGGTCACCAATGCGGTGTCCTCGGTGATCATCGTCGGCGCGCTGATCGCGGCGGGCCCGGCGGAATTCGGCTTCAGCGAGGTCATGGGCTTCCTCGCGGTGACCCTGGCGGCGGTCAACATCTTCGGCGGCTTTATCGTCACACATCGCATGCTGGCGATGTTCAAGAAAAAGAAATAGGGGGCCGTCATGAGCGAAAATCTGGCCGGACTGCTCTACCTCGTCGCGTCGATCTGCTTCATCATGGCGCTGCGCGGGCTGTCCCATCCCACCACCAGCCGCAACGGCAATCTCTTTGGCATCGCCGGCATGGCGATCGCCATCATCACCACCCTGGCCCTGCCGGGGGTGGTCAGCTACGGCATGATCATTGTCGGTCTCTTGCTCGGCGGCAGCATCGGCACCGTGGTGGCCTTGCGGATCAACATGACCGCCCTGCCGCAACTGGTGGCGGCTTTCCACTCTCTGGTCGGTCTTGCCGCGGTTTTCGTTGCCTTGGCCGCCTTCTATCGGCCCGAGGCCTATGGCATCGGCGTCCCCGGCGACATCAAGGTGGCCAGCCTGATCGAGATGTCCATCGGCATCGCCATCGGCGCCATCACCTTCAGCGGCTCCGTGGTGGCTTTTGCCAAGCTCCAGGGCCTGGTCAGCGGCAAGCCCCTGGTCTTTCCGCTGCAGCACCCGCTGAACGCCGGCCTGGG
>CAJHXM010000431.1_pt1 | contig 17254 bp, 19 predicted proteins | sample 9198461 | NCBI WGS metagenome assembly CAJHXM01 (sample SAMEA7708299, study PRJEB35096) | sediment metagenome | biome: marine neritic benthic zone biome [ENVO:01000025]; feature: sediment [ENVO:00002007]; material: shallow marine sediment [ENVO:03000034] sea grass bed [ENVO_01000059] ...
ACCCTCTGCAGGCAAAGTTGCTGGAGAATCATTTCATAGAACCCCTATTTCTAACTTTAGCACCCTTATGTGACGGATTTGTGATGCTGTATTACGGACGAACGAAGCTTGCCTTAACCCCAATACATGGCTTCAAACGAAGAGAATGCCGAGCGACAGGCCTGACACCGCTTAAGCCGGCATCTTTGCAGACCCTAATTGAAGAAACTGGTATGCATAAACAACCGCGTCATCCCTCGAAACGTCCAAGCAAAACGCTACCAGTTGGGAGACATTGGTCTCCTTTTGGTAAATGGAACACCACTACCCTGCTCTCAAAAAAGTCCATTTCGCATCCAATACCGGCCATTTGCCAGCAATGACCCAATGACCGAGTTGGTTCGAACTCGGCCGGTCATCGTTTCCCCGGGCGTAGATGGCCGCGCGCTGTCCTGATTGAACCCCTGCGCATGTGCGCTCTATGAGCTGTTGAATTTGCCGATGCGAGATTTGTCCCAAAGGGCCAAAAGATCAATTGGGGCAACGCAAGACGGTTGCGACATCGCGTCGATATGCGCTAAGCGATCTCCGAGCGGCGCGGCGGTTCGCTCTCTTCCATGCCGCCTTCGGGCAGTCCGCCTTCCGGCAGGTCTCCTTCCGGTTCGGGCGCGCTGTCGGGTGCGCGGCCCTCCGGGGTCACGATACCCCCGGAGACGACCATTTTCAGTCCCTCCTCCACCGTCATCGAGAGATGCCGGGTTTCCGATTTGGGAATAAAGAGCAAAAAGCCCGAGGTCGGGTTCGGCGTCGTGGGCAAAAAGATATTGTAGGAGTCGCGCTGGGCCTCCTCCTGGATCTGCCCCTCCGTGTTGCCGGTGATAAAGCCGATGGCCCAGGACTCGCGGCGCGGGTACTCGATCAGGACCACCTCGCGGAAGGCATTGGATTGGGTCTTGAACACGGTCTCGAAGATCTGCTTCACCGCGGAATAGATGCTGCGGATGACCGGCAATTGATCCAGGATCCTTTCGCCCTGGCGCACCAGAGATCGTCCGACGATGCCGGCGGTGAAGAAGCCGATCACGGTCAGGCTGACCACCACCACCACCACCCCAAGTCCCGGCAAGGTAAAGGGCAGATAGGTCTCCGGATTCCAGCGCGGCGGAATCAAAGGCGTGACCTGGCCGTCGACATAGGTCACGAACTCCCAGGCCAGCCAGGCGGTGATGGCGACCGGCGCCGTCACCAGGATACCGGTGAAGAGGTAGTTGCGCAGGCGCACCATGGCCCCGGGTTCGTGCACTTTGGCGGGCTCCAGCGCGTCCTGATCATCGCGCATGCGCGCCATGTCCTCGCCCACGATGGTCGTATCGCCCCAACCGCTTTCCGTCGCCGCCGCGGCCTTATCCGGCGGCGCCACGATGCCGCCGGAAACTACTAGTTTCAGACCGTCCTCGACCGAAATGTCCAGATGGTGGATATCGTGCTCCGGGATGAAGAGGAGAAATCCGGTGGTGACGTTGGGGGTGGCCGGCACGAAGACGTTGTAAACCGTGTCCGAGGTGAAATCCTGAACCTCGCCGCCGGTCCGGCCGGTGATAAAGCCCACGGCCCAGGAACCCCGGCAGGGATATTCGATCAGCACCACTTCCCGAAAGGCGGTGGATTTGTTCGACAGAACCGTCTCGAAGACCTGCTTGGTCCAGCTATAGACCGAGCGGACAATCGGAACCCGTTCCATAATCCGGTCGCTGGTGCGGGTGATGAGGCGGCCGGCATAGCCTGCCGTCAGGAAGCCGATCATGATCAGGGCGAAAATGACCACGATCAGCCCAAGCCCCGGGACCGAAAACGGCAAATAGTTTTCCGGGTTCCAGATCGGCGGAATCATGGGCGTGACCCAATCGTCCACCACGGAAATCATCTTCCAGGCCAGCCAGAAGGTGATGGCAATGGGGGCGGTCACCAGGATGCCGGCCAGGAAATAGTTGCGCAGACGCCGGGGCAGGCCCACCCGCAGCGCCAGTTCCGCCGGCGGCTCCAAAACCTTCTCGGCCTTCATGGCCTGACGGCGGCGCTTTTCGGCCTTCCGGTCTTTCCTGGATTTCTTCAACGAAAACCCTTTCTTACGGCACCCGCTTCACAGCGCCCTTCGTCCATATATGGGTAATCCGACCTCGTACGCCAGCACGTACGGTCTAATCGCCCTTTCCTTTAACAAAAAAATCCTTCAGAGCCCGTAAAGTTTCCTCCGGCGCCTCTTCCGGCAGAAAGTGGCCGCAGGGCAGCTTCCGGCCCTCGACTTCTCTGGCCCGCTCGCGCCACAGGGCCAGAGGGTCGTAGCAGCGTTCGATCACGCCCTTGGCGCCCCAGAGAACCAGCAGCGGGCAGGATATTTTCTGTGCCAGATCGGCCCGGTCCTGCGCCAGATCGATTGTTGCAGCCGCCCGATAGTCCTCGCAGGTCGCGTGAACCGTCTCCGGGTCGCGGAAACAGCGCTGGTATTCTGCCAGGGCCGGCGGGCTAAAGCACCCGCTGGTTTTGCTCCAGGCGCCGATCTTGCGCTCCACATACCAGTCGGGATCGGCGCCGATCATGCGCTCCGGCAGGTCGAAGGGCTGAATCAGAAAAAACCAATGGTAATAGGCGGTGGCAAAATCCTGATCGGTGCCCTCATACATGGCAAGCGTCGGGGCGATGTCCAGGACGGCCGCCCGCGTAACCCTATCCGGGTGATCGAGCAGCATACGATGCAGCACCCGGGCACCGCGGTCATGGCCGGCCGCGGCGAAGCTGTGGAACCCCAAGGCGGCCATCACCTCGACCTGGTCCAGTGCCATGGCGCGTTTCGAATAGGCGGCGTGATCGGCACCGGAAGGCGGCTTGCTGCTGTCGCCATAGCCCCGCAGGTCCGGGCATACCACCGTAAAGCGTTCCGCCAACTGCGGAGCGATCTTGTGCCACATGACCCGCGTTTGGGGATAGCCATGCAACAGCAGCAGCGGGGCTCCCTGCCCGCCGACCGCCAGCGAGATCGTGGCGCCCGATGTCTCAATGCGGCGCTTTTCGAAGCCTTCCAGCATTATGGCCTTCCCCGTCGGATATTTTTTCCTAGAGCCTGATGCGCGAAGAAAGTGACCTAACGATAGTGAATTGCAAGCGGTTTTGTGGCCTCAGATCTGCGGCGGGAGCGGTCCCGCCGGCCCACGATCTAGCGGGCCGATTTCTGATAGTTCTTGGCGTAGCTTATCCGCTCTGCCGTCACAAATCGCCTCACCCGCTCCAGTTCCGCCTCCAGATTTTGCTGCCGGGTGCGGCCGAATTTTTCGCCGGGTTCCAGCCACAGGCCTTTGACGCGGAGGTCGCCGTCCTTGCGGTTGGCCTTCATGTCGATCCGCCCGATCAGCCGGTCACCCTCCAGCAAAGGGAACACGTAATAGCCGTATTCCCGCTTCGCCTCCGGCACGAAGACCTCAATGCGGTAGTGGAAATTGAACAGCCGGTGCGCCCGGTTGCGGTCCCGCAGCAAGGGATCGAAGGGGCTGAGTACACGGACCCGCTTGGGGGGCGCCGGCAGGGCCGCCAGCTTCTCCTCGATGTCCTCCGGCGCATAGGCCGTGCGGGGCTTGGCGCCGTTGGCCGACAGCACGGTGACATCGCGCAGGGTCTTCCCGGCTTCCGCAAGGCACCAGGCCTTCGCCTCGGCCGGGGAAATGGCGCCCCAAAAGGCGGCGATCTCACCGGAAGTCGCCAGGCCCAGGCGGTCGAGCGCCGACCGGCAGGCCCAATCGACGAAGTCCTTTGGGGAAATTTCGCTTTGGTAGTGGACCGGCGCGATCACCCGCTCCGACAGGTCATAGACCTTTTGAAATCCCTCCCGGCGGTCGACGGCGAGCGCGCCGGTGCGCCAGAGATACTCCAGCGCCGCCTTCGAGGGGTGCCAGTCCCACCAGCCGCCGGCCTGCTTTTTTGTATCCTTTTCCAGATCGCGGGACAGCAGGGGTCCATCCTGGCGAATCAGCTCCAGCACCCCCTCCAGCATGTCTTCGAAGCCGACCCGGTGCCATTTGCGCCATTGCTCCCGGAGACGAAGCTGCTCCCGCCCGAAACGATGCCGCCAATAGGGATAGAATTGCGCCGGCACGATCGAGGCGTCGTGGGTCCAGTTCTCGAACAAACTGCGGTCTTCTTCGAGGAGTTGGGCAAGATCTTTGCGCCGGTAGGTCTGATTCCGCGAAAAGAGGATCAAATGGTGCGCGCGTTCCACCGTATTGATGGAATCGACCTGGACATAGCCCAGCTTCTCGATCAGGCCGAGCAGATCCGCTTTGGTCAGTTTGCGCTGCGGGGGATGACAGAGCCCCTGGCGCTCCAGGAACAGCCTGCGGGCCTGGCGGTTGCTGATCGGTAAGGTCATCGACTCCCGGTCCCGGAGACAGCCGGGTGGCTCGACACCAATAACTCAGAGGAAGATCTTCGCATCGGATTGCGTCACCGTGATCCGACCTTCCGCCGGTGAGCCAGGCCCAGGAAACCTGTAATCACGTCGAGGTTTGGTGCGGCTGAGAGGACTCGAACCTCCACTCCCTTGCGAGAACTAGCACCTGAAGCTAGCGCGTCTACCAATTCCGCCACAGCCGCATAACACCTTCACCGGCCCAAAGGGCGGTCTGGCGGCAGCACCCGGTTTGGCGGCGGGCCTGCCCCAGTCTCATGCAACGCCATTCGTCCCGGCTTGTGGACCGATCCCCCGCAACGCGGCGGCGGATTGGTGCGGCTGAGAGGACTTGAACCTCCACGGGGTTTCCCCCACAGCGCCCTCAACGCTGCGCGTCTACCGATTCCGCCACAGCCGCAAGCAGGACAGGGTCTTCCCCGGGAGTTTTCCCAGGGACTCCCCCGACGTCACGCGCCGGATTTATAGCGCGGGAAATCAAAAGGGCAACGGAAATCTCCGCTTTCGGCGAGCGGTTCCTCTGTGGCGTCACCGCGACAGGAATTTGCCGGCCAGGTTCATGATGTCGTCGGCCACCGATCCGTCGCCGTCGGCGTCCAGCATTGCCGCCAAGGGACCCAGGCCGGCGCTGCCGCCCTGCCCGCCGTCTTTGGTCAAGCCCGAGAGCAGGCCTCGCATCGAGGGCTCCTGGGTTTGCTTGCCCAGGGAGCCCATGGCCATGGCCGCCACCATCGGCAGCATTTGCTTGAGAATCCCGGCACCGACACCGGTTTGCTCGGCGGCCTTGTCGGCGACCTGACGGCTGGCGTCTTTGCTGCCCAAAAGGTGGCCCAAGATGGCATTGCCCTCGTCGACCGCCGCCGGCTGCAAGGCCCGGCCCGGCTCATCGATATAGGCGGCGTGCTGCCCTTTTTGCAGCGCCGACAGCAAAGACTGCAGCCCCTCGGGACTTTCGCTATTGCGTTTCAAGCCGCCCGAAATGGCCGGCAGCAGGCTCTTGACCGCCTGCTGGGTCTGGCTCTGATCGAGGCCGAACTGCTGGCCGATATCCCGCAGCGCGCCGCCGCCTTGTGCCGAGGACAGCATTTCTAACAGGTTCATCTGACTTCTCCCGTCGTTGGCGCCGAGTGATGGGTGGAACTCCGTTCTTCCTGCGCAGACTACGCGGAGCCGAGGCCTCCCCGCAAATTGATAGCAGCCGAAAAAACCTATACCTGCGGTTGATTTCGACAGGCTGGCCCAGCGGAGGGTTCACGTTCCAGATTGGGTCAATCTGAAACGATCATGCGCTAAGGCACAGCTCTTTCGCCCAATAGCGCTAAATAGACACAAATGATAACAACAGAATAGCTAAGGGAAAGCACCTATTAATCCAGAACTGCCAACAGAAACCCAGTATTCGTGACACAAAAAGGTCACCACCTGAAGGAGAATCAAATGATAGCCTCATTCCTGGGTTCGCTTGCGGAGGAAATTATACCCGACCCGCTGTATGACTTTATGTCTACCAACCCCCGAAGACGAACGGGTGTGACCGACTCTTCCGCAAGCGGCCCGCTAATATCCAAAACGACCTAAACCGGCTCTGGCCGGTTTTTTTTTGGCGGCAGCGTGGCGCTTCCATCGTCTGTGTCCTTCCGAGGGACCTTTGGTATATGCTCCTGGAAGAAGGGAGATGACCCATGGGTCTCCTCACGAAGACGGCCTTAAAGGCGATCGAAAAGCGCCTGCTGGCGCGGCAGGAGGAGCTGGCTGAGCTCGCCGCCAGCAGTTCGGAAGGCCGCCAGCCGGTTGAACTCGACCAATCCCGGGTTGGACGGCTGTCGCGCATGGATGCCCTCCAAGGCCAGGCCATGTCCCTGGAAACCGACCGCCGGCGCCAAAGCGAGTTGCTGCGCATCGAGTCCGCCCTGAAGCGCATTCAATCCGGTGATTTCGGCTATTGCCTGAGCTGCGGCGAAGAAATCGGCAAGAAGCGGATCGATTTGGACCCCACACTGGCGACCTGCGTCGACTGCGCGACGTGAGCGTCGGATTCTTTATTTGAGAGTTCCAGGACGTTGGCAAATCTCGACTGAGGTCAAATAAGACAGGGGAAACAATCTCCTAAACTAAAATCCTCAAATCAAATCTCATCTAGGTGGGGCCTTGGACTCGCAAGTATTCGGTAGATTTTATAGTTAATTATTATTAACCATCCAAGATAAACGGTTAACGAATTCTAAATATTTCAGTTGAAATTTATTTCTGCTGATGTAATATTCAAGAAAGTAATGATTTGTAAACTAATCAAGGCTGGCGAAGGCAACTGCGGTGGGAAGCGCAGCGCGCCGGGAGAAAAAGGAGAGAACGAGGATGCAATCAGTTCTGGAACAGGCTTACGGTTCTGCCGCGATGAGCGATCCGGGTGTGAAACTCATGGGCGACATCATTGCGTTCATGCCTTGGTGGTATCCCCTGATGTGGGCGGGGATTATCGGCAGCGTGGTGCTTTATAAGGCCGTCCGGAAGTGGCGTGTCCGCCAGCAGACCAAAATGGGCGTTGCCCGGGTCAAACTCCGCGGCGACCGTCTGGCCGCCGAGGCCACCGAAGATCACCGTCTGGCCTTTATCCTGCGCCGGCCGGCCAACGATGTTGGCCCCTTGGTCGACGGTCAGCTCCAGACCGGCTGAACCGCCGCTTTTTTTGCATTCTTCCACCGGTTGGGCCGCCCCGTCGAGCAACGGGGCGCCTGCCGGTTTTTTTTGTTGGATGCCGAGCGGCCAGTAAGCGCTCAGTGATTAACGGCTCGGGACCTCGGTCACGGCCGGCAGATCCATCTCCAGGATCGCCATCTGGAAGGCATAGGACAGCTCGCCCTCGTCTTCATCACGGAAAATCACCCCAATGAATTCGCCGCTGAGATTGACCTCAGCGGAACCGTCCTCCCGACCAGCGGCATGAAGGGTAATTCGATCGGTCCCGAAAGTGTTTCTTAAGTACTGCTGAACCCGGACGATTTCAGACTTGTTCACAATTCTCTCCACTGGGATGCGCTACAGAGCCGAAGGATTAGCAGACCCGGCTCCTGGCAACAATGGAGGGTTGCGTCGAATTCTTCGTTGAAGCGCCCGGGCCTGTCCCGGACAAGGAGGTCCACAGACCCCTAGTTCAAATACTGCTGGTCGCTGTCGGGCTTGGGCATCCGTAAAATCACATCTTCCGAATTGCCGCTCAGTTGATCGAGCAACAGCTCGGTGTCCGCCGGGCTGGCATTGACCACGTCAAGTGCCAGGTCGCCATTGGCGTTGACCCGGGGAAAAATGCCAGCCCGAAAGGCTTCCGCGATCCAGCGCGAGGCATCGAAATTGGTTGTGACATTCATAATCGTTGACCCTAGGAATGATCCTTGCTTAAGACAGCCTGCCTGGAGTTGGTTAACACCCGGTTACCGCGCGGCCGAAAAAATGGTTTCTTGGGAATTTTTACCGGCAATGAGCGGATTTTTGTGGAACCTGCCCCTGTCGCAGCGGCTCTCGCGGCTCGTTCCCATGGCTTGGACACACGCTAAAGCCGCATCGGAATAAGGATCTGACCCGAACGATGCCGCTAAGAAACAACCCTCAGCGTTACGGCTACCTGGCGCAAAGCTTCCATTGGGGCATCGCGGCCCTGGTGGTGCTGCTATTCGGGCTCGCGTGGTACATGGACGATCTGCCGTTAGGCCCTGAAAAGTCTAAGTTTTATAATCTTCACAAATCCCTCGGAATAACGGTCTTCACGCTCGCCGCTCTGCGGCTTCTGTGGCGCTGGATTTCGCCGCCGCCGCCCCTGCCCGGCGGCATCTCCGATTGGGAGCGGCGCGCCGCCAAGGCCAGCCACCTATTGCTTTACCTGGTCCTCTTCCTGCAGCCACTGCTCGGGGTGCTGGGATCCTGGGCCGCGAACTTTCCGATCATCGTCTTCGGCTGGTTCACGATCCCGGCCTTGACGGCTCCCAGCGAGACTATGAAGGAATTCTGGGGGGCGCTGCATGCCTGGACCAGTTACGTCATATTTCTGCTCGTTTTGGTGCACGCAGGCGCGGCTCTGCGTCATCATTTCGCCCTCAAGGACGATGTCTTGCGGCGAATGCTGCCGGGAGCCGGGAAATGAAGCCGGTGGCGCTCGCCGCGGTGAGGGCCTGTTCGACGTGGCGACTTGGCCAACGGCCAGTATCGAGACCACCGGCTTCCAGGTGGCCGGCAAGGGTTTTAGGGCCCAGGCCAAGCTCAAACTGCGGGACGTCTTCCAGGATGTCGTCCTGCCCTTTGCACTGGAGATCGCCGAGGATCCCAATGACACCGCAAAACTAACGGCCCGGGCCAGCGGTGAGCGGACCGTCTCCCGGCTCGATTACGGTGTCGGCTAGCGCACGATCGTTTCAGATTGAATCAATCTGAAACGTGAATCGTCCGCTATCCTATATAGTTAGAGACTGATTCACGGCTCATATCGCTTCGATATGAGCCGATCAGGCTCTAGGGAAACTGGCAAGACACCTCGGTAGTCGGCGATGAGGTCGTCATCCGCATCGATGTTCGCGCAAGCCGTCAGAAAGATTAGCGGCCGCCCTGTATGACAGGCCTCGGGCCGGCTGCAGCCGGATCGCGCAATTAATGCGTTTTCTCACTTTAAGAAACGCCTCTAAATCCTTATTGTTAATTAATATTGCTGCCGTTTTATGCTTCCTCCTGCCGAGATTTTCGGGTCAAGGAACCGACATACGCGCCGGCCCATTGTATGACGAATTGTTAACCCTTTGAATTTACCGAATTTTGGTGTTCACGGGTCATACTGCGGCTTAGGTTAATTTTTAGGAGCGCATTAGAGTGTCAGACGTTTGGTCAGTACGCGGCGTGTCCCCGGAACTGCGGCGCCACATTGTGGAGGCGGCCAGCCGCTCCGGGGTAACCGTTGCCCAGTGGCTGGATCAAGCTGTCGCTGCGGCTCAGGACGATGTGCCGCCGCCACCGGTTGACGACGTGATTTCCGCCATCGACAAATGCCTGCTGAGCTTGGACCGCCTCGAGCGCGTGCGCCCCAGCCAGCGGTCCGGCTAATCACACGCCCAAGATGACCGCGCCTAAAACCGGATCCGAAGAGCGAATCGGCATTCAGGCGGCCTCAGAGCGCCTTGGCCTCTCTACGTCGTTTTTGAACTGGGCGCTGGATTCCGGCCTCTTGAAGGGCCACAGGGACAAAGCCGGCAATTGGAGCCTGGACCTCGGCGATCTCGATCAGGCCGCCGCGGTGCTGCACCGTGAAGCGCCGGTCATGGCAAAGACCGCGGAAAATAGTTTGCGGCAGACGCAAGCGCCGGAACCGGAATGGCCGGCTCCGGCGATGGAACCTCAGGATCTGCCGCCGCCCGCCGCCATTCCTGAGATTCCAAGCCCGGCGGCGAAACCGGCAGGCGCCGCTCTCCAGCCGCCTGTCCCGCCGGCTGCCGCCGATAGCGATGCCCGCAGCAAGCTCGACGCGGTCTTTGAAGACCAGATCGGCTATCTACGCCGGCAATTGACGGATCGGGAAGGCGCTATCGGGCAAAAAGACGCGCTGATCCTGCAGCTCACCGACCGCATCGGACAGCTCGGTGAAACCGCCATTGGACGACTCCTGCCCCCCGGCCCGCCAGCCCAAGCGGCGCCACCGGCACCGCCACCGCCAGTGAGCTCGACACCACAGAGCTCGACAGCCGAAATCACCGCGGAACAGCAGGCGATCAACGAGCGCCAGGACGAGGCCCTGGCCAATATCCGCGAAACGCTTTTGATGGTGCGGAACTACTTGGCACAGCTTGCACCCGAGGAAGATCAATAAAGCAATAGCTTATCGATTTTTCTTCATAAATTAGATCGCTACTGAAAAGCGATGCTAAGAGGGTCTACCTGCTGCCCATCCCGTAGCACCTCGAAATGAAGGTGCGGTCCTGTCGTGCGCCCTGTTGAGCCGACAAAACCGATTACCTGTTTGGCGCGCAACCTGACGCCTTTGCGCATGCCCGGGGCAAATCCGCTCATATGGGCATAGGCCGTTTCCACGCCGTCGCCATGGCGAATCCGCAGATAGTAGCCGTTGCTGCCGTCCTGGCTGGTCTGGGTTATGACGCCGTCATCGATGACGGTTACCGGGGTCCCCGTCGGCGCCGCAAAATCGATGCCCTTGTGCAGTTTCGAATAGCCGAGGATCGGGTCCCGCCTGAGGCCAAATCCCGAAGAGACGCGGGTCATACCGCCATCGTCGCTAAACAAGGCCTCAACCAGGGCCGCGCTTTCGGGAGAGGGCCTGGGCGCGGCCTTGTCTGTGCCCTTCAGCCGTGCAGCACCACCCAGGACGATGATCTTGTCGACGCCGCCCTCCGCGTCGTAAAGCATGACATAGCTCAATTCCAGGAGCAGAAAAGCCAGTTGGTGTATCGAATCGTCATGATCCACGCTCACAGTCTTGGCGGGCACCCGGGCCAGTCCCTTGATCTCGATATCATAACGGCCGGCCAAGGCCTCGATCGCGGCCCCCAAGGGCATTTCTTCGACCTTATGAGTCGAATCTCCCTCCAACACATGTCCCCTCGCCTCAAGCGGAGGCAAGCTCCAGAAGGCCGCGATGAATATAATTATTTTATAGGGTTCCAATAGTTTTCTAAACTGTTCCATGAATCACGGAAAACCCGTACCAGGGGCCGCCGCCTTGGCCGCAGCAGTTTTCAGCGTCAGGTGTGACATATGTCACTTCTTTTGGTGGCGGGCAGCATTAAGTATGTCTCATCGCACTTGGTATTGGAGCTGACCATGTCCATTCAAGGAAAAGACCAGATGACCCAGGCGCTGTCCATCGTCACGGTGGCTCTCGCCGGTGTTTTCTTCTCCGCTCCTTTGATATTCGCCGTTATTGGGCTGATCACCCTATAGACTATCAGGTGCCTCTAGGGTTTCGGACGGCTCGAGACCCGCCTTTTCGAGCAACTCCCTGCGTAAAACTTGCCCCGCCGCTGAAAAAGCTGGCGGGGCATTTTTTCTTTTCCCTCTGCTGGACGGCCGATGGGCATTTTCTGGTTAAAATCCGGGAATTCTTGCCCGCTTGTGATTTAAGCCACAGCGCCGCCCCTGAAATGGGTCCATAAGACCGTCAGAGCCTGATCGGCTCATAGCGAAACGTGAATCGTCCACTCGGGCAAAGATATCCCCAGCAGTAATGAGAGCTCAAGGCGCGATGACCCAAGACCCCGCCATGCCGCAATCACGCGGAAATCTGCAGTCAGTGTTCGCCGCCTGGTTGTGCTGTGCCTTGGTCATCCTCGGGATTGTCCTGGCGCCCGGGCTGGTCAACTTGCTGGCGTTGGCACAAGTGGCGGCAGCCGGCTGATTTCCAGCCGGCATCGATATTCGGATTTCAGTGAGGCTCGGGAACCCTCGGGTCCCCGCAAGACGGTCAGATCAGGCTGCCCACGAATTGGACCGTGAGCATCGGCCAAACCGACGATTCCCGGACCACATGGTCGAAGAGAGCTGCGGAGCCGAGGGAATTCCACTGGTCCACGGTTTCCGCCAGGGCGAAGCTGCAGAAGCCCACCATGTAGAGCAGTCCGATCCAGAACGACGTTTTAAAGAGCAACAGACTTCTCCTATGGCCGATGTCATCCCGGCCAGCCGCCGGAACGCGCGTTCGCACCCCACGATTGAAATATGCTCCTTGAGTGGTTACCGGCGCGTTAATAGAGAGAAATGATTGTATTTTGCCGCGCCGCCGGAAATCGCACAAAACTGCGGGAAATGGTGGGCCCGGCAGGGATCGAACCTGCGACACCCTGATTAAAAGTCAAGTGTTCTACCACTGAACTACGGGCCCCGTTTTCGGCGCGCGCAACATAGGGGCGCCGTCTGCGCCGGTCAACTCTCCGCGGCGCCAAACCGTGCAAGCAGCTGGTTTTTTACAGGTTTGCTGACCAGGCTGGAGATATCCCCGCCGAGGCGGCCGATTTCCTTAACAAAATGCGAAGAAATGAAGAGGTGATTCTCGGAGGCCATGAAGAAGACTGTCTCGATTTCCTTGCTCTGGCGCGCGTTCATGGCTGCCATCTGGAATTCGTATTCAAAGTCAGAGACGGCCCGGAGGCCTCGGACCAGGACTGTGGCCCCCACCTCCTGGCAGAGATGGACCAACAGATTGTCGAAGGGTTTGACCTCGATGGTGGCGCGATAGCCGCCGAACTCGGAGACTTCCCGGCGTACCATCTCGACCCGCTCGTCGCAGTTGAAAAGCGGTCCTTTGCCGGGATTGGCGGCAACCGCAATAATGAGGTGATCCAACACTTTAGCAGCACGGGTTATGATATCGCTGTGGCCATGGGTGATGGGATCGAAGGTGCCCGGATAGACCCCCACCAGGGGTGTACGTTCGCCAGCCATGTGTTCCTCCTGCTCCAGGCCCAGCACTCAGGTGTCGCTGCCGGGATCTCCCACCGGGCCGGCTTCATCCGGCTTTTCAGCGTCGGCGTCATCCTCTTCCATATGGGCGACGGAAACCACCTGTTCATCCGCGCCCACGCGGAAGAGCGTAACCCCCCGAGTCGTGCGGCCGGCGATTCGCACGTCATGAACCGGGGTTCGAATGAGGGTACCCCGATTGGTCACCAGCATGATCTGGTCCTCGGGTTCCACCGGGAAGGCCGCGACGACGGTCGATTCCCGTCCCTTGCTGCGGCCCAAGTCCATATTGCCCAGGCCCTGACCGCCCCGCTTGGTGGGCCGGTATTCATAGGCCGAAGTGCGCTTGCCATAGCCGTCGGCTGAAATCGACAGAATGAACTGCTCCATGCGGGCCAGTTCTTCGATCCGCTCCTCGGAGATCTCAGAACCGATGTCCTCAGGGGTGCAGGTCCCCTCGCCCTCTTCGGCATTCTCGGCCCGACGCCGCGCAATGGCATAGCGCAGGTAGGCGTCCCGTTCTTCGATGCCGACGGCGCCGCCGGATTCTAGAATGGACATGGAGATGACATCTTCGTCCTTGCCCAGACGAATGCCACGGACACCGCTGGACGCCCGCCCGGAGAACACCCGGATGTCGGTCACCGGGAAGCGAATACACTTCCCTTTCCGGGTGGCCAGGAGAATATCATTCGCTTCGGTGCAGGTCTGGACAGAGACAAGCTGGCCGTCTTCGGCTTCCAGCTTCATGGCGATCTTGCCGTTCGCCCGTACACTCGCGAAATCCGAGAGCTTATTGCGCCGAATTCCGCCACTGGAGGTGGCGAAGAGGACGTACATGTCTCCCCAGGTCGACTCATCCTCCGGCATCGGCATAAATGTGGTGATGGTTTCATCGACCGCCAGCGGCAGCAGATTGACCAGCGCCTTGCCGCGGGCCTGGGGCGTGCCGACCGGCAGCCGGTAGACCTTTTCCTTGTAGACCATGCCCCGCGACGAGAAGAACAGGACCGGCGTGTGGGTGCTGCAGACAAAGACCTTGGCAACGAAATCCTCATCGCGGGTGGTCATACCCGAACGGCCCTTGCCGCCCCGGCGCTGCGCCCGATAGGTGTTCAGCGGCACCCGTTTGATGTAGCCGCCATGGGTGACGGTCACCACCATCTCTTCGCGCTGAATCAGGTCCTCGTCGTCCTGCTCAAAATCCTGCTCGACGATCTCGCTGCGCCGCGGCGTGGCGAAGCGCTCTTTCATGTCCAGCAATTCGTCGCGGAGAATGCCGAGGAGGCGCTCCCGCGAGGCGAGGATGTCCAGGTAGTCCTTAATCTGGGCGGCGATTTCTTCCAGGTCGGCGGCGATCTTTTCCCGCTCCAGGCCCGTCAGGCGCTGCAGGCGCAGGGCCAGGATCTCTTTGGCCTGGGTTTCCGAGAGGCGATAGGTGCCGGTGTCGCTGATGCCCCGGCCGGGCTCGTCGATCAGCGCGATCAGCGCGGCCACGTCCTCCGCCGGCCAGTCCCGTTCCATCAAGCCCTGGCGGGCCACCGCCGGATCGGGCGCCGCGCGGATCAGCGCGATGACTTCATCGATGTTGGCAACGGCGATGGCCAAGCCCATGAAAACATGCGCTCTATCCCGGGCTTTACCTAGCTCATAGGCGGTCCGCCGGGTGATCACCTCTTCGCGGAAATTCACAAAGGCCGAAATAATGGCCTTGAGGTCCAGCAGCTCCGGCCGGCCGCCGTTCAGCGCCAGCATGTTGGCGCCGAAGGACGTCTGAAGGGCGGAAAAACGATAAAGCTGGTTCAGCACCACATCGGGCTCGGCATCGCGCTTCAGCTCAAAGACCACCCGCAGTCCCTTGCGGTCGCTTTCATCACGGATGTCGGAAATGCCCTCGATGGTCTTTTCCCGCACCAGCTCGGCGATGCGTTCCTGCATCCGGGCCTTGTTGACCTGGTAGGGCACCTCGGTCACCACGACGGCGAAACGGTCCTTGCGGATTTCCTCGATTTCGGCCCGGGCCCGCAGCCGGATCGACCCGCGTCCGGTGTGATAGGCATCTCGAATGCCGGCGCGCCCCAGGATCAGGGCGCCGGTGGGGAAATCCGGTCCCGGAACGATGTCGTTCAACTGGTGGATCGAAATGTCGGGATCCGCCATATATGCGCAGCAGGCGTCGATCACCTCCCCCAGATTATGCGGCGGGATGTTGGTTGCCATGCCGACGGCAATACCGCCGGCCCCGTTGACCAGCAGATTCGGAAAGCGGGCCGGCAGAACCTGGGGCTCTTTCAGGGTCTCGTCGTAGTTGTCCTGAAAATCGACCGTATCGCGGTCGATATCCTCCAGCAGCGCATCGCTCGCCACCCGCTCGAGCCGGGCTTCCGTGTAGCGCATGGCGGCCGGCGGATCGCCGTCCATGGAGCCGAAATTACCCTGCCCGTCGATCAGCGGCAGGCGCATGGAAAAGGTCTGAGCCATGCGGACCATGGCATCGTAAATCGCCGTGTCGCCATGGGGGTGGTACTTACCCATGACCTCGCCAACGGAATTGGCGGACTTTTTGTAGGCGCGGTTCCAGTCGTTGCCGGCCTCCTTCATGGCATAAAGGATGCGCCGGTGAACCGGTTTCAGGCCGTCACGCACGTCCGGCAGGGCCCGGGCCACGATCACGCTCATGGCGTAATCGAGGTAGGAGCGTTTCATCTCCTCTTCGATGGTGACAGGGGCGATATCGAACTCAGGAGGCGGCGGATCTTGGTCGGTCAAATAGGGATTCCTAGGGCCACGAATCGGGCAGGCAAATGTACCAGTTCCAACCTGCCCGAACAACCGAAGGAGGGGTGACGGCAGTTCAAAAAAACGTCGATTTTTCCTATTTAAATCAGAGGCTTATCAGAAGTCGTTTCAGCAGCCGCAGGAAGCCGCCCGCACCGCGTCTCGAACATACCGAAAGCGCCCCGAAAGGGGCGCTCCAGGATTAGAAATGCGCGCGGATTCTAGAGCGTTATCCGGTCCGATTGAATCTCTTAGTTGTCATCCTGGGGGCCGCGTAGCGGCAACCCGGGATCCATGTTTCAGCCCGCAACGTCTTTATGGATCCCGGGTTCGGGCTTCGCCCGCCCCAGGATGACGTTAGGCTCAATATCGGGGAAATCTGGTCGCGTTCGCCGGACCTAGTCAGTGCGCGTCGGCCCAGGTGGCGCCGGTGCCGGCGTCGGCGACCAGGGGGACGGAAAGCTCCAGCGCCGGGCTGCAGGCGCCCTCCATGATCTCGCGCACCAGCCCGGAGGTTTCCTCGACCTCTTTCTTGGGCACCTCGAACAGCAGTTCATCGTGTACCTGCAGCAGCATGCGCGCCTTTAATCCCGCAGACTCCAAAGCCGGCGGGACGCGGATCATGGCGCGCTTGATGATATCGGCGGCGGTGCCCTGGATCGGCGCGTTGATCGCCGCGCGTTCGCCGAAGTTGCGCCGCGCCGGGTTCTTGTCGCCGATGGTGGCGATGTGGATCTTGCGGCCGAACAGCGTGGTGACGTAACCCTGCGCGCGGCAGAGCTTTTTGGTGCGCTCCATATAGTCGAGGATTTCCGGATAGCGTTCGAAATAGGTCGCGATGAAGGCCTTGGCCTCGCCCTGCGGGATGCCCAGGTTCTGCGCCAGCCCAAAGGCGGAAATGCCATAGATGATGCCGAAGTTGATCGCCTTGGCCTGGCGCCGGATCATCGGGTCCATGCCCTCCACCGGCACGCCGAAGACCTGCGCGGCGGTGATGGCGTGGATGTCCTGGCCCTCGTGGAAGGCCTGCTTCAGCGCCTCCACCCCGGCCATCTCGGCGGCCAGGCGCAGCTCGATCTGGGAATAGTCCACCGACAGCAGGGTGTGGCCCTTTTCCGCCACGAAAGCGGTGCGGATCTTGCGCCCCTCTTCGGTGCGGATCGGGATGTTCTGCAGATTGGGGTCGTTGGAGGACAGCCGCCCGGTCGAGGCCACCGCCTGGGAATAGGAGGTATGGACCCGGCCGGTCTCGGGATTGATCTGGGCCTGCAGGGCGTCGGTATAGGTGCTTTTCAGTTTCGAGAGCTGGCGCCAGTCGAGCACCTTGGCCGGCAGCTCGTGACCCTCGGCGGCAAACTTCTCCAGAATGTCGGCGCCGGTGGCATAGGCCCCCGACTTGCCTTTCTTGCCGCCGGGCAGGCCCATCTCGTCGAAGAGAATTTCCCCCAGCTGTTTCGGCGAGCCGATGGTGAAAGGCCGTCCGGCCAATTCATGGATTTCCACCTCCAGATCGGCGATGCGCTGGGCGAAGTCGTTGGACATGCGCCTGAGGGTGTCGCGCTCCACCAGGATGCCGCGGCGCTCCATATGGCCCAG
>CAJHXM010000465.1_pt1 | contig 17074 bp, 9 predicted proteins | sample 9198461 | NCBI WGS metagenome assembly CAJHXM01 (sample SAMEA7708299, study PRJEB35096) | sediment metagenome | biome: marine neritic benthic zone biome [ENVO:01000025]; feature: sediment [ENVO:00002007]; material: shallow marine sediment [ENVO:03000034] sea grass bed [ENVO_01000059] ...
ACGACCCGGCGATTGGCGAGGGCTCGGAAGATTCGGCGCCGCTGTCCATCCCGGTGACCGACGTGAACGACGCGCCGACTCTGACGGTGATTTCGGCCCTGACCGGCACGGAGGACACGCTGCGCGAGATCCTCTTTGCCGATCTGGTGGCGGCGGGCGACGAAGCGGATGTCGACGGGACGGTGGTGGGCTTCCGGATCGAAGCGGTGAGCGGCGGCTTCCTGACCCTGGATGGGGAGACTCCGGTGATCCCGGGCGTCACGCAGATCACCGCGGGCCAGTCGGTTTTCTGGCTGCCAGACGCGGACGCAAACGGGATCCAGCCGGCCTTCACGGTGGTGGCGATCGACGACCTGGGCGCGGCCTCGGACACGCCGGTCCAGGTGTCGCTGGACCTGACGGCGGTGAATGACGCGCCGACCCTCGATCTGGACGGCAACGACAGTACGGCTGCCGGCCTGGATTTTGCCACACTCTTTACCGAGGGCGGATCGGCCGTCCTACTGTCCGACAGCGACCTGGCGCTCTCGGATATCGACAGTGCGAACCTGACCGGCGCCACCATCACCCTGACCAACCTGCTGCAAAGTGAGCAGGAATTTCTCACCATTGACGTGACCGCCGGAGGCACTGTTACCGGCATCAACCTGGATTCCATCGGAGAGGGCAGCGGCACCTTCTTTATCCAACTCTCCGGCAGCGCCAGCCTCGCCGACTACGCGGCGGTTTTGGCGACGGTCAGCTACGGCAACAGCAGCACAAACATCGACACCACGGACCGGACCATCGAATTCCTGGTCAGCGACGGCAGCCTGGATAGCGCCGTGGCGACGGCGACCGTCTCGATCAACAGCCTGCCCACTGCCGGTGCGGCCGATACCGTGACCCTGGACGAGGACGACCTGCGCGTGGCCGATGGCGCCAGCTTCAACGGCAACGATTTTTTGCCGGAGTCACTCTCGGCCGCTGGCAGCATGGGAATCGACTTCGGCGCCGACGGGCCCGGGTCGATCACCGCAGCCGGCGGACCGGCGGGTATCACGTCTCAAGGTGAGGCGGTCACCTATAGCTACAGTGCCGCGACCCAGACTCTGACGGCATCGGCCGGCGGCCGGGACGTCTTTACTGTGACCTTCGATGCGGCGACCGGCAACTATACCTTCCTGCTGATCGACAACCTGGACCATGCGGCCGGCCTCGGCGAGAACACCCTGGCCCTCGCCTTTACCTTTACCGCGACCGACGGCAACGGCGATGCGGTGGACAGCGGTTTCACGGTCAATGTCACCGACGACGATCCCCAATTCTTTGAGACCAACACCTCGGCCAGCGTCGATGAAGACGACCTCTTGGTAATCAACGGCGCCAGTTTTGACGGCAACGACGTTGCACCGGCGGAGCCCCTGACGGCGACCGGGAACCTGGACCGTGCGGTGGGGGCCGACGGCGGCTCGGTGACGGCTGCTTCTCTTATCACCGCTCTTACGTCCCAGGGAGAGGCAGTCACCACCCTCTTCGATGCCGGCACCCAGACCCTGACGGCCTCGGCGGGCGGGCGCACGATTTTCGAAGTTGTCTTCGATCCGCTGAACAGCACCTTCGATATTACCTTGATGGACAACCTGGACCATCTGGGCGATTCCGACGCCAGCCTCTTCATAACCGTCAACTACACCCTGATGGATGGCGACGGCGACGCGGTTTCCGACAATATTTTCATCACCGTGGCCGACGATGATCCCATTGCCAACGACGACTTCGATCAAGCCCAGGCCGGCACCTCCACCACCGGCAATGTAATCAGCGGTATCGACGCCGACGATCCGGATGGGTCTCCGGACTTGACGGAAGCGGATTCCCCCGGAGCCGACGGTTTCGGCGATATTCTCTCCATTTTCCATGGCGAGATCACCTATGACCGTTCTTCGGAAGGCAGCAATGTTATCTCAAACGATGGCATCGTAATCGTTTTCACGACGGACCTGGGCGGCACTCTCCAGTTCAACTTCGACACCGGCGACTACACCTATACGGCGCCCGCGAGCGTTCCCGCCGACACGCAGGAGGTTTTTTCATACCTGCTGGCCGATGGAGACGGCGACAGTGTGAGCGCCGATTTGACGGTAACCGTCACGCCCTTGCCGGCAGGCGATATCGCTTGGACCAATCAAGGTCTGGACGGCGATTGGCACAATCCCAACAACTGGACCCTGGGCCGGGTTCCTGGAGATGGCGACACCGTGCGCGTGGTTTTCGGCACGGGACCGGTCTTCAGCACCGGCACCACCAACGTCGCCAACATGTTCATCGGTGGAGTCAACGGCGGCGGGGTCACCATGACCGGTGGCACCATAAACGTCGACAGTCAGGCCAACTTCGGTGGCAATTCGGTTTTCAATATTTCCAACGCCACCCTGGGTGGAACGGCTTCGGTTCTCGTATCCGGACAGTTCAGCTGGGACTCGGCGACGATCGCTGGCAGCGGCCTTTTCAGGTTCCAAGGCAACGGGACGGTTACCGGCGCCGGGAATGTATTGGAAGGGTTGACGCTCAGGGTCGAGAACGGGGCGACGTTGGCACTTTTCAATTCCGATATCTCCAGCCTCACCGGCACCTCCGAGGTCATTAACTTCAGCGGCGGCAGCATTTTGGTATCGGGCAACGTCATATTGAATATGGCCTTGAGCAACAATTTCGGGGCGCTCTTGGAAATTAGCGGTTCCACCCTGGGTGTCGGCGTTTTGGTGATTCCCAACGAAGATCTCCTCAACGCGGGGACCATCGTTCTGACCAGCGACAATCCCGCCGCGACCCAAAATTCGGTTCTCGATCTTGTCGGCGGTACGCTGATCAACACAGGCACGGTGGAGACACAGCTTGGCACTGGTGGGACGCGAATCATCAGTGCGCAAATTGATAATGGCGGCGACATCATTATCAATGCCATTACGCTGTTCAACCAAGCGGGCGCCGGCCATGTGAATCAGACTGGCGGCCTGGTGGAGATTAATAACAATCTTACGATTTCAAACGCGACGAGTTTTCTGAATAGCGGAAATTTGACGCTTGCGGCGGCGGCGGTTCTCATCATGGGCGCGGGCACCCTGGAGAATGCCGAAGGCGGCACGATCAGCGGTGACGGCACGATCGATGTCACCAACGCGTCCTTTATCAACAATGGCACCGTCAACGCCGGCGCCAGCCCCGGCACCTTGACCATCGACGGCGACTACAACCAGGGCGCAACCGGCCATCTGGTCGTCGAGGTGGATGGGACCGGCAGTGACCTGCTGTCGGTTGCCGGGACGGCCACCTTCGAAGGCTTTGTCGATGTTATGCTCCTAGGCGGGTTCGAGCCTACGCCGGGCCAGACCTACACCTTCGTCACGGCTGTGAACATCGTTGACCTGGGGACCGAGGTCTCGGGCCTGAACTATTCCACCGGCCTCTTCGGTATCTTCAACTTGGGCAGTTCGGCGGAACTGGTCGCCTTCGATGGTTCCGGCGATACCTTCGTCGATTCCGACGAGATCATCGTCGGCGAAACCGGTGTTGGCACGCTGAACATCAATGCGGGGCAGGACGTAATTACCGGCTTTCTTTCCGTTGGCTATGACATCGGTAGCGATGGAACGATGGTGATTTCAGGCAGAACTTCTGCACTGACCGTCAACGGTTCCGGCCTGGTCGGCGACTTTGGGACCGGACAGCTCTCCATTTTCGACAATGGTTCGGCGACCTTGAACCTGACGAGCCAGGATGCCTTCATCGTCGGGTTCGGTGGTGGCAGTATCGGCACCTTGAATCTGATCGCGGGCAATCTGGGCCCAGGAACCTTGACGCTTCAGGGCAGCGATACGATCTTTTCGATCGGTCTGAATGGCCTCGGCACCTTGAACATCTCGGGCGGCAGCCAGTTCCTGAATCTGGGAACGACCTCCGCTTCGGGTACCATCGGCGAGAGATTCGGCAGTGCCGGTTTTGTGACAGTGGACGGGGTGGGTTCCCTCCTTGACGCTGGCGATGCCCTGGATATCGGCGTCTTTGGCAGCGGCAGTGTCATGGTAACAGCCGGCGGCGAGGTTCGCGCAGGCGTTATCACGGCCCATGCCGGTGCCCTCCTGACGGGCAACGGTATCTACAGCGGCACGCTCGAAATCGTCGGCGGCACGCTGGCGCCCGGCCTCTCGGCGGGGGCGATTACGATCAACGGGGACCTCAACCTCAAAGATGGCGTGATCCAGATCGAGCTCGGCCCGGGTGGCGTTCAAGGGACCAGTTTCGATTTCATCGATGTGTTGGGCACGGCGACCCTGAGTGGCGGAGTTCTCGAGTTCAGCTTCCTCAGTCAGGTCGATCAAGGCACCTCTTTCGAATTCCTGAATGCCGAGGTGATCGATCCTCTCTCAGCAACGCTCACATCGCTCCAAACTGTTGGAATCAATCCGGATTTCACCTTCAGCGTCGTATTTGCAGACACCACAGCTACCTTCGTTATCGGTGACGTGCCGACGACTCTGGGCAACAGCATGGTTCTTCTGGGCGGGGAACTGGATGACCTCGAGCGCGGTTTGGTGGGCGACGACAACCTGCAGGGCGGTGGTGGCAATGATACCCTCGGCGGCAGCTCCGGCAGCGACGTCCTGACCGGCGACGGCGGAGATGTGGCCAGCGGCAACGACCTTTTCCAGGTGACGCTCGAACCCCTAAGCCCCGTGGTTGAAGATTTCATTGTGCAGATCACAGATTTTAACCAGGGTGAGGATAGGATCGAGTTGATCGGCTCCGATGGGATTTTTTCCAACCTCAGCATTTCTGACAATGGCACCGACATTATTATCAGCTTCGGGCGAGACCAGGTCAGGCTCCTTGGGGCGAGCGGCACAACCCTGACTGAAGCCGATTTCCTCTTCCGCGTTGTGGCGACCGGAGATGTCATTGCGGGCGGCGGCAACACTCTGGAAGTTGGCCAAACCGGTGTCGGGGCGCTCCAGATCGCCGCTGGGGCCGTGCACTCAACGGAATTCTCTGCGGTAGGTGTGCAGGGCGGCAGCGATGGGACCGTAGTTGTCGATGGTGCTGGGTCCGTCTGGAACGTTGGGGGCAACACTTCTAGTACTCTGACCATTGCGGAGGCCAGTAGTAGTACGGGCGATGTAACAGTTTCCAATGGCGGCACGCTGAATGTTATCGGCTTTGAGGATCCCGCGTTTTCCGAGGCCCGCATTTTCGTCGGCCTGCAGGGAACCGGCAGTCTTTCCGTGCTTTCCGGCGGGCAGGTGAACCTGCTCGATCCCACGGCCACGCTGGATGACGAAGCCGGCGTTCAGATCGGGGGGAATTTTGCTACACCGGGCGGCGCTGGGACTGTCATCGTCGATGGCGTCGGATCCGCATTGAGCATTGATGCCAAGGCGAGCTTTATTAGTGTCGGAAGCAATACAGGTTCCGGCGATCTCTTCGTGCAGAATGGCGGGCATGTCGAGCTTATCGGCACTGAATTTTCGATCATCAGTGTGGGCCGGCAGGGCGCGACCGGAACCATGTTGGTCGACGACGCGACGGTCTTGCTGAGCTCGACCAGCGGCTCGCTGTTCTTCGTAGGGCGCAATTCCGACAGTGTAGGCACGGTGACAGTGCAAAACGGTGGAGAGATCTCACTCTTGGGTGATGGTGCTTTCATCAGCGTCGGGCGGAACGAAGACGGCGGCGCGATGGGCGCACAGAATACCCTGAACATCCTGTCGGGCGGCCGGGTTGTTGGCAGTTCCGACGGCGGCGAAGATGCGGCGGGGATTACGATTGCTCAGCATGTGAATTCGAATGGTGCTGTTCTGGTCAGCGGCGCGGGTTCGCAGATGCAGTTCCTGGGTGACGGCAGTTTCATTGTCGTTGGGTCAGAAGGTGTTGGCGCCCTGACCATCGATCAAGGGGGGTCTGCCGCGGCAACCTTCGTGGAGGTCGGGGATCAATCCGGCAGCAGCGGAGTCATCACACTTGATGGATCTCTTGACCCTGTCGGCTTCCAATCGACCCTTAGCGTAAGCGGAGTTGACAATAATAGCCCCTTTGGTGCTTTCCTAACAATCGGCCGTGTGGGCACGGGCGTTGTCAATGTGCTGGGCGGGGCTACCATAGACATTTCCAGTGCGACGGGAACCTACCCCGGGTTCAATATTGGACAGCTTTTCGGCAGTAACGGGACCCTCAATGTAGACGGGCCGGGGAGTTCCGTGGTGATAGACGGCTCACAATTTGATGTAGGCGGTGGGTTCGGATTCATCACGGTTGGCCGTGCTGGCACTGGTTTTATGAACATAACCGATGGCGGCCAGGTTATAAACGATCCGCTCGGCTTCTCCTTTGTCGGCCGGCTGCCTACCGGCAACGGTACGGTCGAAGTTACCGGCGCGAATTCCCTCTTCCACGCTGGCGCGCAGCTCATTATCGGCGCCGATTTCGATTTCACGACCGGCGACATCCTTTTCAACAGCGGCGGCACCGGCAACGTTACTGTGGGCAACGGCGGCACGATCCAGGCTGGCGCGGCCCAGGGCGACGGCATCATCGATATCTCCATCGGCAGCGGCGGCACCCTGCAAGTGCTGAGCGGCGGGATTCTGATCGGCGACGTGGAGAATAACGGCGGCGTCTTCAACCCCGGCAATTCCCCGGGGACCGCCACGATCCAGGGTGACTTCACCCACAATGCCGGTACGCTCAACATCGAAATTGCGGGCACAGGCCTGCAGCAGTTCGACTTCTTCGACGTTTCGGGCGCTGCAACACTGAACAGCGGGTTGCTGCAATTCTCCTTCCTTGACGGTTTCACGCCGGCAGCGGGGGAAAGCTTTACTTTCTTCAGCGCCGATGGCGGTCTGACCGCTCTGCAGGACGACTTGGCGATTGCGGTCACCGGTCTATCGACCGATTTCGACTTCACCCTCGATTTCGGTATCACCGATGCCACCCTGTTGGCCATGAGCGACGGCGTTTTCGGTAACAGCACTCAATTCCTGGGCGGCAATCTCGATGACAGCTACAGCGGCGGCGCCGGGGACGATCTGCTCGACGGCGGCGCGGGGGCCGACAGTCTGGCCGGCGGCAGCGGTGCGGACACCTTCGTTCTGCGTCCCGGCGATGGCGGCGCGGCGCTCTCGCTGGCCGATGTCTTGAGCGACTTCGAAGACGGGCTTGACACGATTGGCCTGGACGGCGGACTGACTTACGGCGATCTGATGATTGCCGATACCCTCAGCGGCGATGCAGCCATCGCGATTGCGGCGACCAGCGAAGTCTTGGCGGTCGTCGAGGGCGTATCGGCGAGCCTGCTTGACCAAGACGACTTCATCCTGATGGGCTGACCGCGGCGCAGGGCGCTTGACCCGACTCGCGGCGGGGGCGCTTGCTGAGCGGTGGCTGCGCAGATCGAAGGGACCCGGACCAAATGACCAGCGAAGCGACCGCCGGCAAGCTGCCGCTCTTTTTTAAAGAACCCCTGCCCCTGCAGAAGGCGGATCATGGCGGTTTGGCGCTGCGCCGCGATGCCGGCTTCGGCTTTGCCGCTGAGGCGCATGCGATTCCCCTTCTGGCCGAGGAATTCCTGCGGGCTGCCTCGGATTACCCGATACTGTTCGGCGAGGAGGCCGATCCTTTGCCGCTGGTCGCTGTCGGCCTGACGCGCGGCCGCAATCTTTTCGTCGATGCCGCCGGCAAATGGGCGCCGGGCGCCTATGTGCCGGCCTATGTGCGGCGCTATCCCTTCGTCAGCGGCCGTGTCGAGGGGCGCGAGGATTTGGTCCTGATGGCCGATCTGGGCAGCGGCCTGCTGGTCGAGGCGGCCTCCGATCCCAGCGCCGAAGCCCTGTTCCAGGACGGCGAGCCCAGCGGCATCACCACCAAAGCGCAGGAGTTCTGCCTCGCTTTCGAACAGCAGCTTCAGACCACCCGCGGCTTCATGGCCGCGCTCAAGGCGCAAGACCTGCTGGTGCCCAAGGAAATCAACCTGACCCTGCCCGACGGCAGCAGCCACAAGATCGCCGGTCTGTTGATTGTCGACGAAGCGAAGTTCAACGCCCTGCCCGACGGCGTGGCGCTGGACTGGCGGGCCAAGGGCTATCTGGGGGCGGTCTATGCCCACATGGTCTCCCTGGGTAACTTCAACAGCCTGATGCACCGCAGCTGACCGGTTCTGCGGCGCAGGCCCCTGTCTTGGCCGAATTGGCCCTGCGTGACACAATCGGGCGGGATCTATCGGCGGCATCGGGACCGGACGAACGAGGTGGCAGAAACTCTTCGCGATAGTGGTGCGGCCACAGGGGCGCCGGGGGCGGCACAGCCCTCAGCGACCTGGCTGCAGAACATGGCGCGGCGTGGCCTGCACTGGTTCGGCGGCGGGCGCTGGATCGGACTGCTGCTGCTGGCGGCCCTCCTCGTCCTGCGCGCCCTCGACCCCGGTGTGGTCGAATCTATCCGCGTCCAGACATTCGACTTTTATCAGCGGCTCGAACCGCGGACCGTCACCTCCAACGCGGTCGTTATCGTGGACCTGGACGAAGCCACCCTGGAAGACATCGGACAGTGGCCCTGGCCGCGCATGACCGTGGCCAAGCTGGTCGAGAAAATCACCTCCTACGGCGCGGCGGCGATTGCCCTGGACATTGTCTTTCCCGAGCCCGACCGTATGTCGCCGGGGCTTTATGCCAACGACCTCCGGGATCTGGATGATGCGGTGCGCGAGCAGCTCCAAAGGCTGCCGAGCAATGACGAGATCTTCGCCGAAAGACTGCGCAACAGTCCGGTGGTGTTGGCCCAGACCGCGGCGTCGAGCTGGCTGGGCCGAAACCTCGAACCCATCAAAGGCGCGCCCTATGCGGCCGTGGGTCCCGACCCCAAACCCTTCCTTTTGAGTTACCCCGACGTGCTGCGCAACATCCCGGAGCTGGAAAGCGCCGCCTTGGCGGTGGGGGTGATTTCGCTGGGGGCCGAGCGTGACGGCATCGTGCGCCACGTGCCCATGGTCCTCAATGTCCAGGGCGAGGTGCTGCCCAGTTTGGTTTTTCAGCTCTTGCGGATCGTTGTCCCGGATCCGAATGACTATCGCATCTTCTCGGACGAAAACGGCATCAGGCAAATCAAGATCTCGGAAAGATTCGCCGCCGTGCCGACCGATCCCCAGGGACGCCTTTGGGTGCGCTATGGGCCGCGGGAGCCGCAGAAGACCTTCTCCGCCCGGGACATTATGTCCGGCAAGGTGCCGCGGGCCGCGCTGGCCAACAAGCTGGTTCTGGTCGGCACCTCGGCGGCCATGCTTTTCGACATCCGCGCCACGCCGCTTCATCCCTTCATGCCGGGGGTCGAAGTCCATGCGCAGATGATCGAAACCATCTTGACCGAGTCTTTCTTGAAGCGCCCTGCCTATACAAAGGACCTGGAACTCGCCCTGCTCGCCGCCGTCGGCCTGGGGATGATCCTCTTCGTCCCCATCCTGGGGGCCGTCTATTCCTTCCTGCTGGGGGCTGTGATCGCCGGCGGCCTGGCGGCGCTCGCCTGGTTTTCCTTCAGCGGACAGGGATTGCTGCTCGACGTCGGCTACACCCTTTTCGGCGGTTTCGCGGTTTATGCGGTGCTGGTCTTCGTGGGCTACCTGCGCGAGGAACGGCGCCGGCGGGAGGTGCGCGCGGCCTTCAGTCATTATCTCTCTCCCGATCTGGTGGACCAGCTTGCCAAAAACCCGGACCGCCTGGTGCTGGGCGGGGAAACCCGCGACATGTCGATCCTCTTTTGCGACGTACGCGGCTTTACCACCATTTCGGAAAAATACAAGGACGACCCCCAGGGCCTGACCAGCCTGATGAACCGTTTCCTGACCCCGCTGACCAAGGCGATCCTGGATCGGAAGGGAACTATCGACAAGTATATGGGCGATGCCATCATGGCCTTTTGGAATGCCCCGCTGGACGACCCCGACCATCCGCGCCACGCCTGCAGCGCCGCTCTGGGCATGCTGCAAGAGCTCGAAGACCTCAACCAGACGCGCCGTGCCGAAGCCATGGCGGCGGGCGAGGACTACCTGCCGCTCAACATCGGCATCGGTATCAATGGCGGGTCCTGCGTGGTGGGGAACCTGGGTTCGGAACAGCGTTTCGACTATTCGGTGCTGGGCGATACGGTCAACGTCTCTTCCCGGCTGGAGGGGCAATCGCGCAACTATGGCGTTAAAACCATCATCGGCAGCACCACCGCTGCGGCGGTCGCCGAGGAATTCGCGCTGCTGGAACTCGACCGCATCCGGGTCAAGGGCAAGACCGAGCCGGAGACCATCTTCGCGCTGCTGGGCGATCTCGCCCTGGCCCAGAAGCCGGATTTTCAGGAACTGGGCCATGCCAACCGGGAAATGCTCGCCGCCTACCGGGCGCAGGACTGGGCGGCGGCGCGGGAAAGGCTTATCATGATGCGAACCCTGGACCAGCGGCTGGGGCTCGGCCTCGGCCGGCTTCTTGACCTGCAGGAACGCCGCATCCTTGCCTATGAAGCCGATCCGCCCGACCCGGATTGGGACGGCGTTTTCATCGCCACGACAAAGTAATCGCCACGACGAAGTAATCCTAAGAAACCCGAAAGAAGAGGCACAAGATCATGAGCAATTCGGCACAACGCATCACCCTGGTGCTGGAGGACAGCGCCGTGTGGCGCGAAGACGACGAGGACGAGGAAGAGGGGGCGAAGGAGCGCTGGTGCGTTGTCGCCTACCTGATCTCCGACAGCGGCAAGCGCGACCGCGCGACGCTGCAGCGTTGTCCCAGCCGCAGCGCCGCCAGCACCGCGCTGAAGGATCTCTGGGACGACCTTACAGGTTAAGGGTCCTCACCCCGCCGCGCCGCCGCGCGAGCAGCGCCTGCACCGCATCGATCAGCTGCAGGCGGCCCTGCAGCCCCAGCCCTTTGGGGTCGATGTGGGAAAAGCCTTCGATCAGGTGCAGATCCGACCCCGGCACGGCGCCCGACAGGGCCAGGCTTTCGCTATAGGGCACCATGGGGTCTTCCCGGCCGTGGATCAGGATCAGCTTTCCGGTCAGGTGGGACAGGTCATAGCGCCGCAGGGAGAGCTTTCGCAGACGCGCCTGCGCGCCCTGCGGCAGCTCGGCCAGCAAAGCCGCGACCCGCGCCGGGTCTTGGTTGGTCAGCAGATCGAACAGGGCCCGCCCCTCCGGTCCCAGCCCGGCGGACAGCGCTGCAACCGCGGCCTGCGGGTTGGCCAGACGGCGTTCGGCGATCTCCGTCAGGCGCTGCCGGTCGCCGGCATCTTCCAGGGTCTCGGCGTGGCTTGCCAGGAAAATCCACTTGGCCGCCTGGTGCGGCCGGCCGCGGCGCCAGGCTGCGCCCTCCCGGTACCTGCCGGTGGTGATGAAGCGGACCACGGCGGCACTGTCGTAATAACCGCCCAGACCCAGCAGGAAGCCCAGGGCCTCCCCGGCATCCGGCTCCAGGCTGGCCAGCACCGCCAGGCCCACAGCGTAAGAGATCGCCACCACCCCCACGGCGCGGGTCCCTCCGGCCAGGTCCGGGTGGTCGGCCAGAAAGACCGTCGCGTCGGCGATGGCGCGGGCGTCCTCCAGCCGCAGACGCAGCTCCTTCGATCCGGCCAATTCCGGCACCAGCACCAGAAAACGCGCCCGCGCCAGGCTCCCGGCCAGGGCCACCAGGCGCGGGTCGCTCTTGCCGAGCTCGGTAAAGCCCGGCACCAGCACCAGGCCGCCGCCGAGCGGCTGGTTCGGCCGGTAGAGATCGGCCAGGCGCGCCCGCCCCTCGACCGCGTAGGTTAGGCTCTGCCGGACCGGCGCCGGCGTTGCAGATTTCAGCTCGCTGGGCCCGCCCTGTGCCTCGATGTCCTTCAGAAGCCGCACCGCCTCCCAGCTCTCCGCCGAGACGCAGGCGGAAAGGGCGAGCAGCAGCGGCAGGAAGAGCAGCAATCGCGGCATTGGGAAAGACTAGAGCAGCATCCGGTCAGGTGGAATCACTCATTCGTCATCCCGGCCGGAGCGAATGCGGAGAGCCGGGATCTTTTCCAAGCAAAAGCGCCTTCGGCGGTAAGAGATCCCGGATAAACCCTTCGGGTTTTCCGGGATGACAAGGAAAGAACCCGCACAAACCCGATCGGAGACCGCCGAACTGGTTAACGGGATATCAAGCTCTGCCCGCGACACTTGGCAGCGCAAGCGCAGAAGGAGATCCCGATGGAAGTAAGGTTTGGCAAGAGCCTTGGCGGCCCGCTGGTCCTGGTTGTCGTCGTCGTGCTTTTCGGCGCCGGCGTGGCCTATGCAACGGGACTGATCCAGACGCTCGGCTATGAGTCGCGCCATGTCACCTTTCACGGTTTGGCCAGCGGTACCAGTTCCGGCGGTGGCTTTGGCCTGAAAGACATGCTGTTTTTCGAAGGCCAGACCTTCTTCGCCGACTACGAGGCGGAAGTGAATGAGGGGTCGTTTCGCATCGGCATTCTGGACACCTTTGGGCCCATCGGCGACAAGCCGCATTTCGTCGAAAGCATCGACGGCAGCGGCAGCGGCGAAGTCACCTACGTGATTCCCAAAACCGGCATCTATTCCCTGTATTTCGAGGGCTCGGTCCTGGGCGCTGCGCAGGGCGGCGGCTACGACGTTGCCTATAATGTGCGCTGGGGCGCGCGGTAGTGTCCTGAGTCACACTCGGGCGCCTTTCGGCACGACGGTCCTTACGTAAAAAAGCCGGGCATGGCGCAGAGATAGCGGTCCAGGCGCGGGGCCGCCCGGTCGGTCAGGTAGAGCATCATAAAGCTCTCGTCGAAGCGAAAGCCCCGCGCGAGCAGATAGTCGGCGGCGTGGCGGTTCACCAGGGGCAGCATCACGGCGAAGTTCGCCTCGCCGCGCGCGGCGGCCGTGGTTTCCGCGTGGGCCAGCACGGCGGGAAAGTCCCCCGGCTCCAGCAGGGCGAAGGGGCCGCTCCAGCGCCCGACATAGCCGTAGCCCACGGGCACGCCGCCCCGGCGATAGAGGAAACCGGCCCGGTCCCCGGCTAACCAGCGATGATCCGCATCCCGCCGGTAGCCCAGCAGCGCCCGGTCGATCTGGGCGAGCCATTCCAGCGTCTCCGGCTCCCGCTCCATCTCCTCAATGACGAGGTCGCTCTCGACCGCCACCGCTTCCGGTTGGCGCTCGAGATCGGCGATCGGGCACAGCGGATAGACGCCGGCCTTCAGGTAGCGTGCCAGCGCGGTGGGCCGGGTGGTGGCGATCACGCTCCGCGTGTCGGCCGCGACCGACTCAAAGGCCCGCGCCAGCAGTTCGCGCCCCAGGCCCGCGCGCTGTTCGCCCGGCAGCACGAAGAACTCCGTCAGCTGGCAGTGGCCGTCGCGCAGGATCGAGCGGGCATAGCCCAGGATGCGGCCCTCCGCCTCCGCCAGCCAGCTTTCGCCCTCCGTGGCGGCCAGATGCGCGAAGAGCGACCGGCGGTCCCCCTCCCAGGCCGCTTGCCAGGCGGCGGCGTCCGCCAGGTCCACATAGGGGCCGGTTCCGGACTCCACCAAGAGGTCGTTGAGGCTCGCCGCGAAGACTCGGGCGACCGCCTCAAGTTCATCGTTGCCAAAGCGCCGAAAGGAAACCGGCATCGCGTTTTGCCCCAACTGGTTGTTCGACCGCACCAGCCTATCAGAGGCGCCAGATCAACAGAACCGGCACGGCGATCGCCGCAATTTGAAGCCCGCAGGCGCGGCGATAGAGCGACAGCGCCTGGCGCAGGTCGGCGGCCGTCGCCGCGGCGCGGCCGTCGCCCATCCAGGCGTCCTCGACCCGGCCGCCGTCATAGGCCCGCGGCCCCGCCAGCCGCAGGCCCAGGGCGCCGGCCAGGGCGGCCTCCGGCCAGCCGGCATTGGGCGAGCGGTGCCGCCCCGCGTCGCGCCAAACGGCGCGCCAGGCCGCCGGGGCGGAGGCACCCGGCTGCACCGCCGCCGCCAGGACCAGCCAGAGCGCGGCCAGGCGCGCGGCCGGCAGGTTGGCCAGATCGTCCAGACGCGCCGCGGCCCAGCCATAGGCGGCATAGCGTGCGCTGCGGTGGCCGATCATGCTGTCCGCCGTGTTGACGGCCTTATAGGCGGCAAAGCCGGGCAATCCTTGAGGCCTACCGCTATAGCGGAGTCGGGTCTGCCTCACATTTCTTGTGGTGGATATCGATCTATGCGTTTTGACTATGTGCGGCGGACGCCGGATGATTCACAAATTCTTGCTTGTTGTATAGTGGCTCTTTTGTGCGTGATCGCCGGAGATAAAAAAGGTGTCGCCGGAACTCCTGAACCGGAACCCCTGGCAAGTAAGCTGGGCGTCGCTGCCGTCCCCTCCCTGCGGTATCAATTGCACCGGACAATCAGTTCATTCCTGATAAAGCCCGTAGTTACGTTTGTACTTGAGTAACCAAGCGGACAGAGCTCATTGGCCTTGTCATGGCAAGCCTTCCATCCCGTAGCTGCCCAGCATACAATTTCATGCTGGGTTACACCATCTGACTCCTGGGTATCTAGCGATATCGCGCAACCGGACACAAAAAATATCGTCAGAAGTGCTGCAAGTCGCTTTTGCCGCAACCAGGTTAGCATGACCAAACCCTCCGGAACTTGACCGCCGCATGATACCACGTCAATCGGAAGCTGCCAGTTGTGGTGACACCTTATGCCAGCTCTCGATCAGCATGGCTCATTTTCCCCACCGCAGGTCGCGCTCTTTTACCCGCTAGCCGCGCCGGTGAGAGAAAGATAATTGCGTAGATGTCCCCAGAACTCCTCCCCAGAACTCCCCCAGAACTTCAATGGCCGAGACCGCCACGAGGGCGCGACTTAGGCTGACAATTATTGGGTAAATGTAGTGTCTATAACTGGACTCTAGATCACAAAAGTTCCTCAAATTATTGTCGATCATTATCAATGAAAAATTGTTTCAAGCATGTACACGAACTTCCGGCATCTCGTCCCAAGTGCGACCTCGGAATATGCGGCCCGTTCGTTTCTTGTTTACGCCGCCCCATTGTTTGAAGAAGAAATGGACGTCGTGTTTCTCGCATTGATCAAAAATCTGATCGACCCAATCAATTTCAAGCGGTCTGGCGCGCGGCCCTGATTCACCGCCAACGATGGCCCAGTGAATTCTTGAAAGATTGACTTTCCCAATCGGTCCGATCAGAGGCTCAAAAGAGATAAAGCGCACAGCAGCGCGGCATTTTTTTAAGTCTGCTATACGATGAATAACACGGTTATCTTCGATCGAAGTCCCCACCCAGACATTACTCAGCGGCTTTCTATTTCTGCTGCTAAGGAATTCTGCCATACGATCCGGTTGTTTTGTGAGAATCTGAAAAGTATGGATATTTGCCTGTTCCATCATTTGCCAAACGCGTTCGACAAATTCGAATGGTATGCTGTCTTGGAACAAGTCCGACATGGAGTTTACAAAAACCAAACGCGGCCTGTGCCAGCTTAATGGAATATCGAGCGTGTGTTCGAGGAGATGGGTCTTGCCTGTCCAAACATACCGGTTGCCGCTCTTACGTGTGGTCCCGTCATAGGAAGCATGGCCCATTGCCTGAAGCCGTGCTGCCATGCGCATGGCGTAGCAATTTGAGCAACCGGCAGAGAGCACCCGGCACCCCGAAACTGGGTTCCAGGTCGCATCGGTCCATTCAATATCAGACAAGCCTGCCATGTTTCCGATCCGTTGCTCTGACTGCTGCTTTCGATAACTTCCTTGCCAAAACCGTTGCTTTTGGCAAAGGATTCCCCCAAGCGAAAAGCAAATAGTAAGATGGGTAGGCGTGTTTTCCGAGCGGAATCATGTCCTCTAGAACACCACCACCAAAAACCGTCTTCAATCTTTGAATCATAAATTCTGCAGCACTTTCAGGAGTCACGACTTTTTCATGGGACGTTCGGTCACCAAATAGATCAGCTTGTTTGGAAGGTTTTATAAAGGCTGTTTTCCAGTCTTCTGTTCCAAAAATACGCGTGATCGATTGTTCATGGGTTGAGTCGACAGTGCCGTCCCTGCCAATTTGCCTAAACACACCAAGCCCAGCGGGGAAGAGGTACCAGAGATCGAGTGCCTTGGTGGAGGCGATTGTTTCAATTGTGGCCCATTCAACCTGACTACCAAACGGATCGAGCAACACGACACCGCGTTGAGATCGCCATTGTTCGTTCCCGCATAACTCCTGAATATGGCTGTTAGCATCCCCAACAATATGACTGACCCGTTCGCTATTGGGATTTGTGCCAAACTTCTCCTTTAACGCATCGATACAATTCTTGTCCTTGTCGATGAATATGTAACGGGTAAAGGGCGGCGATACGTTTAAGGCGCGATCAGCGGATCCAGCTATAACGGATTTTACATCTTCATCGACGAAGAGGCCGTCTTCTTGATCGGTCAGTGGAACCTCACCACTTCCTGCAAATCCGTCGATATACAGCGTAGCAAGGCCGGTGTTGCTCAGAGCTTTCTGATACATCGAGAGATATTCTTCGATGACGTCAAGCTTTCTACCTGTACTTCCCGCACTGCCGAATCGTTTTTGCGCCATTTCAATTCAAGAGAACAAATTAAGAACAATCTGTCAAACGATTACATTTGGCGCAAGTGACGTATTCGCCGTTTTTTCGGCGTGTTCCAGCGGCGAAACATAGGCGCGCATCCAACCCGCGCAGGGTTGGTCGAGAGTTCCAAGGGGCGCGAAAGCCCATTGCTCGATGGGGTCCAGGGGAGAGCGAAGTCTCACCGGTCTCAATGAAATTGCCATGGGGGTCTTGGGGGAGCACGGCGGCTCCCTCAAGTGGTGGCGCACCGGCCAAACGGTGCGAGTGATGAAACGGCGATACGTTTCGCTGGCGCTGATCCGGCTCGATGCCTGGTCGCGCCAGACAGCAGGGGGTATCCAACAGGGGGGCGGCGCTGAGCCCCCCTTTGGCAAGATGGTAATGTAGTACATTACACATCTTGCAGTGCGCGTTAAAACGCGAATTCCTTAGGATATTGAGGAGCGCACTGGTGGCTCCGAGT
>CAJHXM010000333.1_pt1 | contig 16912 bp, 16 predicted proteins | sample 9198461 | NCBI WGS metagenome assembly CAJHXM01 (sample SAMEA7708299, study PRJEB35096) | sediment metagenome | biome: marine neritic benthic zone biome [ENVO:01000025]; feature: sediment [ENVO:00002007]; material: shallow marine sediment [ENVO:03000034] sea grass bed [ENVO_01000059] ...
CCTTACCATGCCCGTTCGCATTGCCGGAATTCCCGGGACCATTGGCGCTCGCGCTGCTGCCGCCTTGGCCATTTCCTTGACCATTTCCTTGGCCGCCGCCGTTGCCGCCGCCGTTACCGCCGCCGTTACCGCCGCCATTGCCGCCGCCTTGGCCGCCGCCTTGGCCGCCGCCCTGACCGCCGCCTCCGCCGCCATTGCCGCCAGCCGCTGCAGCAGCGGCATTGGCCTTCACCGAGCCATCGCTCAGGTCAAAGAAAACAGGGGCACTGATGACAGCCAGCGCCAGGCTGCCGGCAGCTACGCTCAGGAAAAGATTTCGTTTCAACATAAGGGCGACCTCTTTTGATTTGATCATTCGCCGCTATTTGAGACTAAATGCCCGCAGAATTCAAGATTAACACTTTATTACTACAGCTTGATTTGTTAACATTTACTTTTGTGAAACATAGAATTCTCAATAATTTGGTGGCTTTAGTGGTTAACTAAGCGGGCCGTGATTTTATTGTGTCCTGAAAATTCTTCACTGCAGGTCGATACTTGATGGCAGCTTTTCCTCCAACAGAGCTTCCTGAACGGAAATTCCACTGTCCGCCGGGTCCTGTTCCAGGACCAGCGGCACGCCGGAGATCTCTTTGATCAGCTTTTCCAGCATGGCCTTGAAGAAATCCTGGTAGTCCGTGGCGGTCATCACGAAAGCGCCGGTGCCGCCGATCACGTGATATAGGTAGTAACGGTCGATGTAGGGGTCCTCATTGAGGATGGCCAGGCCGTTGATCGTCACCCCCGCGCTGACCGCGATATCGCGCACGTCCGCGGCCCGGGCGCCCTGGTTGGTCCGGCCGTCGCCGGAGACATCGATGACCTTGCGCCGGCCTTCGTAGCCGTTGATTTCGAGCTGCCGCAGGCCGTATTTGATGGCACCGCCGATCGCCGTGCCCCCGCCCACCATAGACCGGGCGGTCTGATCGATCACATCGGCAAAGCGCACCGCTGAACTGGAATCTTGCAGCAAATGCCAGCCGATGGAGAGGAATTGCCGCCGATTATCCGCCCATTGGACCAGGGAAACCGCCACCCCCAGGTCTCCTGAAGCCTGAATGGCCCCGGCAACGGCCGGATGCCGGAAGGCCTCCGCCAGGCCGCGCATCTGTAGATCGAACTCCTCGGCGGACACGGAAGAAGAGGCGTCGACCGCCAGAACCAGCTCCAGATCGACCGGTTCGGCCCCCCGCGCCTCTGCCTGCAGGAGACCCGAAACCACCAAAGAAAATACGCCCACAAGGAGCAAAGACCTACCCGACGCGAAATCCATACCGACAGCCTAGCGTTTTACGGGTGCGGCGTCGTCAATAAAAAACTGCACGGCCTCGGGGCCGGCCCAGTTGTCCCACTGGAGTTTGCCGGCCAGATGCAGCGGCAGGCTCCCCGCCCTCAACAAGGCCTCCCCCAGCGGGCCGTCCAGTGCCCGAAAAGCGATTGCCTTCAGCCGGCTGCCGTCCGCCCCCGTTGCGATACAGCGCACATGATTCTGCCCCACGACGGAGGCCTTGACGATGCGGGCCGCCGCGAGGGCGAAGCGCGGTTGGGCGTTGCCCACGCCAAAGGGGCCGCAGGCCTCAATCTGCCTCAGCAGTTCTGCCGTCGCACCGCCGGGCTGCAACGCACCGTCAAAGCCCAAGGCAGGGCGATAGTCGAGCAGCGCCAGTTCGGCGGCGATCCGCTGCTCGAGAAAATCCTGCAGGGCCCGCACGCCCTCGGCGGCAACGGTCAGACCGGCCGCCATGGGATGACCGCCGCCATTGACCAGCAACCCGGCCTGGCGCGCCGCGATGACGGCGGCACCCAGATCCACCCCCGGAACCGAGCGGCCGGAGCCTTTGCCCAGAGCCCCATCCAGACCGATCACCAAGGCCGGCAGGTTGTAACGGTCCTTCAGACGGCTGGCGACGATCCCGATGACCCCGACGTGCCATCCCGCCGCCGCGGCAAGAACCAGAGAACGACCCTCGAGCCCCGCTTCCTCGACCTGAATGATCGCCTGGTCCAGCACCGCGGCCTCAATCTCCTTGCGCTCGCTGTTATAGCCGTCGAGCTGGCGGGCGATCTCTGCCGTCTCCTTGGGATCGTCGCTGGAAAGCAGCCGCGCGCCCAGATGGGACTCGCCGACTCGCCCCCCGGCATTGACCCGGGGCCCCAGGACAAAGCCGGCGTGAAAGGTATCGGGCCGTTCGCTGATCGCACCCACATCGCAAAGCGATGCGATGCCGGCATTGCCCCGCCGTGCCATGACTTTCAGCCCTTGGGCCACAAAGGCGCGGTTCAACCCGGTCAGCGGCACGACGTCGCAAACTGTCCCCAGGGCTACCAGATCCAGCCACTGGCGCAGGTCCGGTTCGGAGCGGTTCGACGCCTTGTACCAGCCGGCCTCCCGCAGTGCCCGGTTGAGCGCCACCACCAAAAGAAAAGCCACACCGACCGCCGCCAACTGGCCGTGAGGACTGTCGTCGTCCAGGCGGTTCGGATTGATCACCGCACAGGCTTGCGGCAAGCGTGGCTCGGCCACGTGGTGATCCACCACAATGACATCCAGCCCTGCGTCCGCGGCAGCCGCCAAGGGTTCATAGGCCGTGATGCCGCAATCGACGGTGATCACGACTTTGACCCCTTCACGCTGCAATTGGACCAAGGCCGTCTCGTTGGGGCCGTAGCCTTCGGTCAGGCGGTCGGGAATATATATCCGCAGGTCTGCGCCGGCCGCCCGGAAAAACCGGGCCAGCAATCCCGAGGAGGTCGCGCCATCCACGTCATAGTCGCCGAAAACAGCGACTGTCTCGCCGCCTTGGAGGGCTGCGACCAGCCGCGCCACGCCCCGGTCCATGTCTTTGAGATGAGAGGGGTCGGGCAGCGCATCGCGCAGAGTGGGATTGAGAAAGCTCTCGACTGCGTCCAGCCCGACACCCCGGCCGGCCAGGACGCGGCCGACGATTTCCGGGCTGCCCAGACGCTGCGCCAGCGCCAGACCCAACCGGCTGTCTTCCAGCCGCTCCTCCCAGCGTTTGCCACTGACGGAAGATTCAACCCCTAAGAAAACCGGACGGCTATCGGTGACTGAAGGAACGGCCATCGGTGACCCGGATCAAACGCCGAGATTGTCATACCAGGTTTTGCGAAGAAAATTGTGTTCCGCCGCGACGATCCGCACGGTTCCCGTCTTGGAGCGCATCACCATGGATTCCGTGGTCGCCGCGCCTTGGGAGCGCCGCACTCCCTTCAGCATGGAGCCGTCGGTGACTCCCGTTGCCGCGAACATGACGTCGCCGCCAGCCAGTTCGTGCAGACCGTACTTGCGGTCAAAATCTTCGATGCCCCACTTCCGGCCGCGGGCCCGTTCGTCGTCGTTGCGGAAAACCAGACGCCCCTGCATCTGGCCGCCGATACAGCGCAAGGCCGCTGCCGCCAATACCCCTTCCGGCGCTCCGCCGGTTCCCATATAGAGATCGACGCCGCTTTCCAGACGGCTGGTCGCGATCACACCGGAAACATCGCCGTCGCCGATCAGCATGATCCGGGCGCCGGCCTCGCGGACCTGAGAGATGATCTCGCCGTGGCGCGGCCGGTCCAGGATACAGACCACCAGGTCGCCGACCTCCGCGCCTTTGGCCTTGGCCAGCTCCGCCAGATTCTCCGCAGGGCTGGCATCGAGATCGATCACACCCTCCGGCAAGCCGCCGCCCACGGCGATCTTGTCCATGTAGGTATCCGGTGCGTTCAAAAATCCACCTTCCTGAGCCATGGCAATGACCGCCAGCGCATTGGGGCCGCCCTTGGCGGTCAGGGTCGTGCCTTCCAGGGGATCGAGCGCGATATCGATTTTCGGTCCGCCGGCACCGACTTTCTCTCCGATGTAGAGCATGGGCGCCTCGTCCCGCTCGCCCTCACCTATCACCACGGTGCCGTCGATAGCGAGGCCATTCAGCGCCTGGCGCATGGCGTTGACCGCGGCCTGATCGGCCGCCTTCTCGTCGCCCCGCCCCATCAGGCGCGATGCCGCCAGCGCCGCCGCCTCGGTGACGCGGACCGTCTCCAAGGCCAGATTGCGTTCCATCGGTTTATCTTCAGACATGCTGTTCTCTTTCTAATAGATCGGTCGTTCAGAGTGTTTCAATGCGAATCACCCGGGGCGGTTCCTGCGTCGCCGCCAAGTCCGCGATTCGCGCCAAGGCTTGGGTCATGGCCTGCTCGCGAGTCTCATGGGTCGTAATGACCACCGGCACGGAACTTCCCTCTGCCTCGCCACGGCCATGCTGCAGCATGGATTCGACGGAGATATTTTCGTCGCGCAGGGCCGCCGTCACATCGGCGATGACACCCGGCTGGTCGCTCACCGTCAGCCGCAGGTAATAGCAGCCTACGTGCGCCTCCATCGGGAGTGGCTGTAAGGGCGCGAGTTGATCGGCCTTCACCGCAAATACCGGCAGCCGCGTGCCGCGCGCCAGATCCATGAGATCCGCCACCACTGCAGAGGCGGTCGGGCCGGCGCCGGCGCCACGGCCTTCGGTCAGGATACTGTCGACGAAATCCCCCTCCGCCACGACCGCATTGAAGACCCCTTCGACCGCGGCGATGGGCGCATCGCGCGCGACCATGCAGGGATGCACCCGCTGTTCGACCCCATCGGGGGTCTGGCGGGCGATGCCGAGCAGCTTGATGCGATAGCCGAGTTCGTCGGCAAAGGCGATGTCCAGAGCGGAGACGTTACGGATGCCCTCGATGTAGACCTGGCCGAAGTCGACTTCGCAGCCAAAGCTCAGGGCGGTCAGGATCGCCAGCTTGTGGGCCGCATCGACGCCATCGACATCGAAGCTGGGATCCGCTTCCGCATAACCCAGCTCCTGTGCTTCCGTCAGAACGTCGCCGAAGTCCCGCCCGCTCTCGCGCATCGCCGTCAGAATGTAATTGCAGGTGCCGTTCAGAATGCCGTAGATCCGCGTCAAGCGGTTGCCGGCAAGGCCTTCGCGTAGGGCTTTGATGACCGGGATGCCGCCGGCTACGGCAGCCTCGTAACCCAGGGTCACGCCTGCGGCCTCAGCCTGCCGTGCCAGGGCGGTGCCGTGGTGGGCGACCAAAGCCTTGTTCGCGGTCACCACTTGCCGCCCTTGTGCAAAGGCTGCTTCGACAGCAGCCTTGGCAACGCCTTCCGACCCGCCGATCAGCTCGACAAAGACATCGGCGTCGGCTTCGGCCGCCATGACCACCGGATCGTCAAACCAGCGATAGCCGGAAAGATCGACACCGCGGTCCCGGTTTTGATCCCGCGCCGACACCGCCACCACTTGCAAGGACCGCCCGCTGCGCGCGGCAATCATATCGCCGTGACGCTGCAACATTGCCAAGGTGCCGCAGCCGACCGTACCCAAGCCGGCAATGGCGATTTTGAGCGGACCCGTCACGAGGCCAGCTGCCGATTGGACGCGGCGCCGTTGTCACGCAAAAAGGCTTTAATATTGCGGACCGCCTGGCGGATGCGCGCCTTGTTCTCAACCAGTCCCAGACGCACAAAGCCCTCCCCATATTCGCCAAAGCCGACGCCGGGCGCCACCGCGACTTGCGCTTCCTCCAGCAACAGCTTGGAAAAGGCAAGCGATCCCCTGTCCGCGAAGGCCTCGGGCAGCGGGGCCCAGACGAACATCGTCGCCGCCGGCGACGGCACTGTCCAGCCCGCCGCCGCCAGTCCCTCAACCAGCACATCGCGCCGGGAACGGTAAAGTTCCCGCATTTCGCCGACGCAATCCTGTGGCCCGTTCAAGGCGGCGGTCGCCGCCACCTGGATCGGCGTAAAGGCGCCATAGTCGACATAGGATTTCACCCGCGCCAAGGCGGCGATCAGTTTCCGGTTGCCGCTGCAAAAGCCGACCCGCCACCCGGGCATGGAATAGGTCTTGCTGAGCGAGGTGAACTCCACCGCAATTTCTTTTGCCCCCGGCACCTGCAGGATAGAGGGCGGCGGCCGGTCATCGAAGTAGACCTCGGCATAGGCGATATCGGAAATCACGTAGATCTCGTGGCGCCGGCAGAACGCCACCACCTCGCTGTAAAAGTCGAGATCCACCACCTGGGCCGTGGGGTTTGCCGGATAGTTCAAAACCAACGCCAGCGGCTTGGGCACCGAGTGGCGCACGGCCCGTTCCAGCTGTTCCATAAAGTCGCTGCCCGGGTGGACCGGCAGGCTGCGGATCGCCGCGCCGGCGATGATGAAGCCGAAGGCGTGGATCGGATAGCTGGGGTTCGGCGCCAGGATAATATCGCCGGGGCTGGTAATGGCCTGGGCCAGATTTGCCAGGCCTTCCTTGGACCCGATGGTCACGATGGTCTCCCGCTCCGGGTCCAGATCGACCCCGAAGCGCCGCGCATAGTAGGCCGCGTTGGCCTTCCGCAAACCGGCAATCCCACGGGAAGTGGAATAGCGGTGGACCCGGGGATTGTTCAGGGTCTCGACCAGCTTGTCGACCACATGCGGCGGCGGCGGCTGATCCGGATTCCCCATGCCGAAATCAATCACGTCGGCCCCGGCGGCGCGCGCTTTTGCCTTCAGGTCGTTCACCTCGGCAAAGACGTAGGGCGGCAGGCGCTTGATCCGATGAAACTCAGAGTCCATGGACGGTACATCGTTTCAGTTAGAGGGCGGGAACGGGGCCGCGGGACCCCGTTCAAGATTAGGGTCTTGTACCGCCAGCCGGATCAGTTTTCCAGAAAGATGTCGGTTCGCCGAGCCCCCGCCTCACCCGGAGGCACCACCTCGTAACGGGCCTGCTCCCGGTCCGACATGGCCTCCAATATCAGCGCGTCCTTCGACACGCCGGCGCGGACCAGCGCCTTGGCGACGGAGATCGCCCGCTTTTGGGAGATCACGACATTCGGATCCTTGGCACCGGCGGCCCGCACGCCGCCGCGCGACGACGCATGGCCGATCAGACGCAGCTTGCCGCCCCGTTCCTTGTGAATGGCCGCAACTCCCTGCAGGATCTTCCAATCTTTCTGGTTCAGGTCCGTCGAGCCGTGCTCGAAGAAGACGATGGCGGCCAGGTTCTTAGGCGCCGGTATGGTCGGTTGCTGGGGATCGGCAGGTGCCTCGGCCGGTGCGGCCGCGGCCACCGGCTCCACGGGCGCCGCCTTGGGAACCGCAGCGGTCTGGGCCCGCGGCTCCGGCGTATCGGCGTCGGCGCTGGTCAGGGCCTGATCCGAGTAGCGGACGCTCGACCGGTCCGCCTGCAGACCCTCCGAGACCTGGCTGCGCACCTGGTCACTGCTGATGCTCCGCGGCTCGGAGGGCACGCTGCCCAGGTTCGGATAGTCGCCTTGATCGAGATTGCGGGTGGTCGGTGCCGGCCCCTCATCGTCGTCCAGCCATCGGGTCGGATCCGCCCAGCGCGGCGAACTGGAGCAGGCGGCCAAGAGGACCGGCAGACAGAGAAGTGCGGCAGCGACAGCCGGCCGCGAGACGGATGGAAAGAATCGTGACATTGCCGGTTCGGGCTCCCTTCGTGATTCCCGCAATCCTACAGAGCTTTCAGGCTATTCCAAGGCCGCTTAATGCTGGCCAATTCCTGGCTCATGGGGTAAGCAACGGCGCGCGCAATCGCCCCAGGGTTTGCGCGAGCAGCGGCGCCATCCCGAAATCGAATGCCGGCTGAGAGTTCCGCTGCAAAAGACTGATTTAATTGTATAATTATTGAGGAATCCGATACCCTATGGCAAACCAGGAATCCCCTGAGATCAAAATGCCGGACCCGGTCGAGATGTCCAAGGCCATGACCGATATTGCGGAACGCAGCCAGAAAATCGTCACCGACTTCCTGGAGCGGCAGGAGGGCGACGCCCCGGAGGCCCTGGATCCGCTCAATATCGGCAATGCCTTCATGGAGATGACCGCCCGTATGATGGCGGATCCGGCCAAGCTGGTGGAGGCCCAGATGGGCCTTTGGCAGGACTATATGACGCTCTGGCAATCGACCGCCCAGCGCATGATGGGCCAGGAAGCCACCTCGGTGGCGGAGCCCGACCAGACAGACCGCCGCTTCAAGGACGCTGCCTGGGACGAAAACCAGCTTTTCGATTTCGTGAAGCAGTCCTACCTGCTGACCGCCCGCTGGATGCAGTCGACCGTCAACGACGTGGAGGGGCTGGAGGAAAAGACCGCCCAGAAGGTGGATTTCTATACCCGCCAGTTCGTCGACGCGATGGCGCCCTCGAACTTCCTGATGACCAATCCGGAAGTGCTGCGCACGACCCTGGAAAGCGGCGGCGAAAATCTGGTGAAGGGCCTGGAAAATCTGCTCGACGACCTGGAGCGCGGCAAAGGCAAGCTCAAGATCAAGATGACGGATCAGGAGGCCTTTTCGCTCGGCGAGAATATCGCCGTCACGCCCGGCAAGGTGGTCTATCAGAACGACCTGCACCAGCTCATCCAATACACGCCCACGACCGAGAAGGTCTATAAGCGTCCCCTGCTGATCATTCCGCCCTGGATCAACAAGTACTACATTCTCGATCTGCGCGAGAAGAACTCCTTCATCAAGTGGGCGGTGGGCGAAGGCTTCACGGTCTTTGTCGTGTCCTGGGTCAACCCGGACGAAAAGCTCGCCGCAAAGACCTTTGAAGACTACATGTTCGAAGGCCCCTTGGCCGCGCTGGATGCCATCGAAGAGGCCACCGGCGAGAAGAGCGTCAACGTCATCGGCTATTGCCTGGGCGGCACCCTGCTTGCCGCCACTCTGGCCTACATGCAGGCCAAGGAAGACAAGCGGGTCAACGCGGCCACCTTCTTCACGGCCATGACCGATTTCACCGACGCCGGCGAACTCGGCGTCTTCATCGACGAGGCCCAGCTTTCCTCGCTGGAAGAGAAGATGAACGAGCGCGGCTATCTGGAAGGCGGCGAAATGGCAACCACCTTCAACATGCTGCGCGCAAACGACCTGATCTGGTCTTTCGTCGTCAACAACTACCTCTTGGGCAAGGACCCCTTCCCCTTCGACCTGTTGTACTGGAACAGCGATTCCACCCGCATGCCCGCCGCCATGCACAGCTTCTATCTGCGCAAGATGTATCAGGAGAACCTGCTGAAGGAGCCGGGCGGCATCACTTTGGGCGGTGTGCCCATCGACCTGACCACGGTCAAGACGCCGGCCTGCATGATCTCGACCCGGGAGGATCATATCGCTCCTTGGAAATCGACCTATGCCGCGACCCAGCTTTTCGGCGGGCCGGTGCGCTTCATCCTCGCCGCGTCCGGGCACATCGCCGGGGTCGTCAACCCGCCGGCCTCGGGCAAGTATTCTCACTGGACCAATGCCAAGAACCCGAAGGACCCGGAGGCCTGGTTCGCCGGGGCCGAAGAGCACCCCGGTTCCTGGTGGCCGGAATGGACCAAGTGGATCGGCCGCAAAAGCGGTGCCAAGGTCCCGGCCCGCAGCCCCGGCGACGGCAAGCTGAAGGTGATCGAAGACGCGCCCGGAAGCTATGTCAAAGTGAAGGCCGGGGTTTAATCGGCTTTGTAAGCCGCCGACAGCTTGCCATAGTGTTTCGCGATGTAGGGCAGGTTCTTCCGGTCCTCGTCGCTGAGACTGCGCAGACGCCGCGCGGGAGACCCGGCCCAAAGCTCGCCCTCCCCCACCACCTTGCGCGGGGTCACCAAAGCGCCGGCCGCCACCATGCCATAGGGCTTCACCACCGCCTCGTCCATCACCACCGAGCGCATGCCGATGAAGCAGTGGGACTCCAAGGTGCAAGCATGGATCAAGGCCATGTGGCCGATGGTGATGTGATCGCCGATAAAGGTCGGCATGCCGCCGCCGGTCTCGCGGTAGTCGCCCGCCGGGTCATGGTTCACATGGACGATCGAGCCGTCCTGAATGTTGGTGCCCTCGCCGACCCGGATCCGATTGATGTCGCCGCGCAGCACACAGCCGTACCAGATCGACGAGCCGGCGCCGACCTCGACATCACCGATCAGAACCGCGGTCTCCGCGATGAAGGCATCGGGATGAACCTTCGGCGTCATGCCGTTGAAGGGCAGAATGATCCCCGCCATGAACTTGTCCTTTCCGCCCGTCAGGCCGCGAGCCCAACTTCAAGACCGGCGGTCTCGGCGCAGCCCAGCATGAGGTTGAGGTTTTGCACCGCCGCGCCCGACGCGCCCTTGCCCAGGTTGTCGAGCAGGGCGACCAGCACCGCCTGGCCGGAGCCCTCCTGGCCGAAGACATGCAGTCGCAGCATGTTGCTGCCGTTCAGGCCTTCCGGATCGAGCCGGTCGAGGGACTGGCAGTCCGTCAAATCGGCCACCTCGACATAGGTCTTGCCGGCATAGTAAGCGCTCAACAGACCCTGCAGGTCGGCCAGGCTGGTCGGGCAGCTGAGCGTGGAGAGATGCAGGGGCACCTGCACCAGCATGCCCTGGCGATAGCGGGCCACGCTGGGCATGAATATCGGCGCCTGCGCGAGCCCGCAATGGGCTTGCATCTCCGGCAGGTGCTTGTGGGTGCCGGCGAGGGCGTAAAGATAATAGGCGTCCTCGATCGCCTCGGTGCCATCGGGCTGTTCAAAGCGCTCGATCAGCTTGCGCCCGCCGCCGCTGTAGCCGGAGACCGCAGAGATACTCATTGGCGTATCGGCCGGCAAAAGCCCGGCGCTCACCAACGGCCGGATCAGGGCGATGGCCCCGGTGGGATAGCAGCCCGGATTGCTGACCCGCGTGGCCTGCGCGATCTCTGCGCTCTGATCAGCAGTCATCTCCGGAAAGCCGTAGGCCCAATCCGGGTGCACCCGGTGGGCCGTGCTGGTGTCGATCACCCGCACCTTGTCGTTATCGATCAGGCTCACCGCTTCGCGCGCGGCATCGTCGGGCAAGCAGAGAATGACCAGATCCGCCTGGTTCAGAAATTCAGCACGCACCCGGGCGTCCTTGCGGTCGGCTTCGGGGATCGACAGGATCTCCAGATCCCGCCGGGCCGCCAGGCGGGTGCGAATTTGCAGGCCCGTGGTGCCGGCTTCGCCATCGATAAAGATCCGCTGTGTCATGATCTGCTCCTGAGACTCAGTCTGGTTAGTGTGACAGCTTTGGCCGGCTCACTTCAATCGGGTGCCGCTCAGTCCGGTGCCGTTCAGGCCGGTGCCATTCAGTCCGGTCTGGGCCAGTCGGGATTGAGGAAAGTCTGAAACTCGATGTGATAGCCGTCCGGATCCTCGGCAAAGAAGTGATAGATGCGAAAATCCGGATTCTCGGCCGGCGCGGCAGCAATCGCAACGTCCAGCGCCGTCAACCGCGCGTACCAGCCGTCGACATCGGGGGTCACAAAAGTCAGGATCACCCCCTGCGGCGTCACCGGCCGGCCTTCCCGGCAGGCGCAGACCCCCAAAAAGGCCTCCCCCGCCACCCGGAAAATCCGGCAGCCACCCTGGTCCAGAACCTCTTCCAGGCCCAACACCTCGCGATAAAAGCGGGCGCTCGCCGCCAAGTCCGCGGCATAGACAAAAGTCACCTGTTGTTCCAATGCCGGATGTGCCATCGCCTGATCCTTTGCCTTCTATTCGATTTGCCCCAATGAAAAAGGGGCCGCATCGCCTGCGGCCCCTTGTCTCTGCTGGCGGCTGAGGCCGCCTGTCGGGATTCCGCTTAGCGCTTGGAGAACTGGAAGCTGCGGCGCGCCTTGCGGCGGCCGTACTTCTTGCGCTCGACAACACGCGAATCGCGGGTCAGGAAACCGCCGGCTTTCAGCACCGGCCGCAAGCCCGGCTCGTAATTCAGCAGCGCCTTGGAAATGCCGTGGCGCACCGCGCCGGCCTGGCCCGAGAGGCCGCCGCCGGAAACCGTGCAGACCACATCGAACTGGTCGGAACGCTCCGCCGATACGAAGGGCTGACTGATCACCATGCGCAGCACGGGGCGGGCGAAATAAACTGCCTGATCCCGGCCATTGACCGTGATCCGGCCGGAGCCGGGCTTGACCCAGACCCGGGCAACCGCGTCCTTGCGCTTGCCGGTGGCGTAGGAACGGCCCTGCGCGTCGCGCTTCGGCTCCGGCGCCTCCACGGCCGCCGACGGCACGGCGCCGGTGGCCTCGCCCAGGTCGCCGAGATCGGTCAGGGTTTGCGATTCGTCAGCCATGCCCTATGCGCTCCTCTTGTTCTTCGGGTTCTTCGCGGCGAGATCCAGCACTTCCGGCGCCTGCGCCGTGTGGGGATGCTCAGCGCCCGCATAGACCTTGAGATTTTTCAACTGCTGCCGTCCCAGGCGGTTGCGCGTGATCATGCGTTCGACCGCTTTCTGGACAACCCGCTCCGGATGCTTACCCGACAGGATCTGACCGGCGGTGCGTTCCTTGATCCCGCCCGGATAGCCGGTATGCCAGTAATAGATCTTGTCGCTGGTCTTCTTGCCGGTCAGGTGCACCTTGTCGGCATTGATGACGATGACGTTGTCGCCGCAGTCCATATGCGGCGTAAAGCTGGGCTTGTGCTTGCCGCGCAGAAGCAGCGCGATCTGCGAGGCCATGCGCCCCAGGACTAGCCCGTCGGCATCGATCAGAATCCATTTCTTCTCGATATCCGACGGTTTGGCGGAAAAGGTCTTCATGACGCACACCCGTCGCGGTGAAAAAGGAGGCGCCGCCGAAAAGGGTGCGGCGGCAGACGCGCGTTTCTAAGGGAGAGGACGCTGACTGTCAATGCCTGAAAACTTAATAATCAGAATAGGTTATAAATTCGGTATCATAATACCCCAAACGCAACTATTTGAATCAAAGGAAAATTACGGCCGCCAGCGAACAACCTCGTCCCTGGAGTGCTTTACCCCATCGGGCTATCGGACCGGGCAACACGGTATTCGGCCAAGTCACAGAGGTTTTCCGGACCGTAAAGCAGCTCGGCAGGATCTGCGATGGGGTCCTTATGTTCCCCAACCCGTTCCTTAGGGAAAGTGATGGTGATCGTGGTGCCATTTCCTAGGATGCTCTCGATCCGAAGATCGCCCCCGTGGAGCTCCATGAACTGGCGGCTGAGCGCTAACCCCAATCCGGTTCCAGGCAGATTCATGCCTTGGCCGGATTTGACCTGCTCGTAGGGCCTCAGCACCCGTTCCAGATCTTTCGGCGCAATTCCGATGCCATTGTCACGGCAAATCACTTCCAGGCGGCCATCGTAACCGATGCGGGTTGAGACGCTGACCTGCCCGCCGGGCCGGGTAAACTTCAACCCGTTCGACAGCAGGTTCAGGAGGATTTGACGCACGACCCGGCAGTCGGCGCGCAGTTTGGGCAAAGACCCGTCAGAGTGAACCTCCAGTTCAACCTCGTGACGATAGGCTTCCATCTCCAGAATTTTCGCAACGGCGGAGATCTGTTCACCGACGTCGAAAGTCTCTTCATCCAGCTCGAATTTACCGGCCTCGACTTTCGAAAGATCCAGCAGGTCGTTGACCAGCCGCAACAGGTGTTCGGCACTTTCGTGGATACAGCCGGAGAATTCGCTGTAGCGGGTGTTTCCCATCGGGCCGAAAATTTCGCTGTTCAAGGCATCCGAAAATCCGATGATGGCATTGAGGGGCGTCCGGATTTCGTGACTCACATTCGCGATGAAGGCCGATTTGGCTTCGCTGGCCTGCTGTGCCGCTTCCGCCGAAATTTCCTTGGTCACGTCGGTGACGGTACCGCGGTAACCCAAGAAGACATTTTGTGCATCAAACAAGGGCTTGCCGTTCGTAGAGAGATAGCGGCCCTCGCCTCCGACCCCGGCACGCATAAACCGGAAATCATGGAAGGGCCGAAGCTGTTTTAGATCCGAGCGCTGCGCACGCCAGACCTCCGGCGCAATATTCAGGTCAGCGAGTTCATCAGGTGTCCGGCCCATAAGGGCCTCATCGGGCGCTCCCAGCAGCATAGAGACTCTTTCGGAGGCATAGCTGAAACGGTAGTCCGGTCCGGTTTCCCAGAAACCGTCCGACGCCAGCTCCGCAAAATCCCTGAAGCGGTCTTCGCTTTGGCTCAGCGCGTGGTTCTGGGCTCGAAGCTCCATTGTGCGCCGGGCCACTTCCGTTTCCAGACGCGCATGACTGTCGCGCAGCTCTTGCGCCGCCTGGATTTTCATATAGACCAAATAGGCAGTGACCCAGAATGCACCGACGATAAAGCCGCGATTGGTCAGCACAATCCAAGCGACGCCGCCGCTGGTGAGGCCATAGCCCAGCAGCGTCAGAAAGGTCGCCAAGCCTGCAAAGATGAAAGGCGCGCGCGGCCAGGGCAGCCAAGTGGCCAGCAGGATTAGCAGAAAGTAGGGAAAGACACCGCCGGCGAACCCGCGCGGGGTGGCAAGCTCCACCAGGAAAGTTCCAGCGGCGAGGACCACCGCCACCATCAGCAGGGTATTTGTCGACTGGCCATCACGGAATTGGTGACCACTCGCCCAATCCTTTGAGGGCAGGCGCCTCATTTGGCCTTCTGACCAGACAGCTTGCTCGGACAATTGCTCCTCCAGAACCGAAACACGGCGCATTTCGCTCTATTGCGGCGGCGCACAACCAGACAGGGATGTAGTATGCAAATGTCGCACCAGAATTGAATTTTAACGATATCAAAGACATAGCGGGCCGCCTTTCGATCCGAATATCAAAAGGAGACTTGCAATGAATTTCTTACGCCAGGATCCAAAGCCTGGGCCTGCCCTGCCAGGAGGGCTTAAAAAATTACCGCGGCGGCACCGAGTAGGTACCCGTCACGTGGGAGACCAGCCCTTCCTGGCCCTCCGAGAAAAGGCTGACTTCGCCCACCACCAGGCGCTTTCCGACCTTCAACAGCTTGCCTTCTGCCAGGATATCGCCCGGGCGCGGCTTGTTCAGAAAGTTGATTGTGAGGTTCGTTGTCACCGCCAGCGGCATGGGGCCGATGGCCCCCATAATGGCGCCATAGAGGGTAAAATCGGCCAGGGCCATCTGGGCCGGGCCGCTGATGGTGCCGCCCGGGCGCAGATGGGCATCGCTGGCCGGCAGGCGCATTCGGGCGCTCGCGAAACCGATTTCCTCGATGTCGAAGCCGTAAACCTCCATGAAGGGAGCCCCTTCGCGGATCGTCTCCAGGAATTCATCGATGGTAATGCGGGGATCCTGCACGCGCTTTTCCTTCCAACTGCACTGGCCTTTCCCTAATAGCGCTTGAAGTCACCCCTGCGAAGGGGCCAAATTCCCCGAAAGCTCGGAAATGTGACAAAGGATCTTCAGATGACCGCAGAGGCCGCCCTTTCTCCCGATGTCCCACTCCTGCTCCGGGAAGACGGCGGCGGCATCGCCCGCCTCACCCTCAACCGGCCGCGGCAATACAACGCCCTTTCCGTTGCGCTGATGGCTGAGCTGCAGGAGGCCCTCGACGCCATCGCCGCCGACAGCAGCGTCAAGGCGGTGATTATCGCCGGCGCCGGCAAGGGCTTCTGCGCCGGACACGACCTGAAAGAAATCCGCGCCGGCGGCGGGCGCCCCTTCTTCGAAGCGGTGTTCCAGCAGTGCAGCCGGCTGATGCTAACCCTCACCCGCCTGCCCCAGCCGGTCATCGCCCAGGTCCACGGCACGGCGACAGCGGCCGGCTGCCAGCTCGTCGCAACCTGCGATCTGGCGGTGGCGGCCGAGACGACCCGCTTCGGCACGCCCGGCGTCAACATCGGCCTTTTCTGCTCCACACCCATGGTGGCGCTCAGCCGCGCGGTACCGCGCAAACAGGCCATGGAGATGCTGCTGACCGGCGAGACCGTCGACGCCGCGACCGCCGTTTCCCTGGGACTGATCAACCGGGCGGTCCCGGAAGCCGAACTTGCCGATGCCGCCCAATCCCTGGCGGAGACCGTCGCCTCCAAGTCGCCACTCACGCTCAAGATCGGCAAGGAAGCTTTCTATCGCCAGATCGAACTGCCGCTGGAGGACGCCTATGCCCATGCCAGCAACGTCATGGTGACCAACATGCTGGCCCGCGATGCCGAGGAAGGCATCGACGCCTTCATCGAAAAGCGCCCGCCGACCTGGGAAGGGCGCTAAGGTCTATTTTGACGATGTCAGCCCCCCTCACCTATTCCAACGCCGAACTGCTGGGCATCCTCGGCGCAGTCAAGACTATTGCCATGGCAGGGGCCTCGCCGAAATGGAATCGGCCCAGTTACTTCGCGATGAAATACCTTCAGGAAAAAGGCTACCGGGTGATCCCGGTCAATCCCGGCGTGGCCGGCCAGGAAATCCTCGGCGAGAAGGTTTACGCCGCGCTGTCGGATATTCCCGACCGGTTCGAGATGGTGGACATCTTCCGCAACTCCGAGGCCGCCGGCCCGATCACCGACGAGGCCATCGCCATCGCCGCGGAGAAAGGCATCAAGGTCATCTGGATGCAGCTCGGTGTGGTCAATCCCGAGGCCGCCGCCCGGGCTCAGGCGGCCGGTTTGAAAGTGGTCATGGACCGCTGTCCCAAGATCGAATTCGGACGCCTGCACAGCGAACTCTCCTGGGGCGGTTTTAATTCGGGCGTCATCAGCGCCAAACGCCGCAAGGTCGCATTGTGATGAAAAAGGATCCGCCCTTTCCCCGCGACGAAGCTTTCGGCTTCGAGACCCGCATGGTCCACGCCGGCAGCCAACCGGAGCCGGTCACCGGCGCACGCCAGACGCCGATCTATCAGAACACCTCTTACGTCTTTCACGATGCCGATCATGCCGCCTCGCTGTTCAACCTGCAGACCTTTGGCTTCATCTATTCGCGGCTCACCAACCCGACAGTTGCGGTGCTGGAGGAGCGCATCGCGAACCTGGAGGGCGGCCGCGGCGCGACCTGCTGTGCCTCCGGACACGCGGCGCAGATCCTCACCTTCTTCGCCATCATGGAACCGGGCGA
>CAJHXM010000303.1_pt1 | contig 16850 bp, 16 predicted proteins | sample 9198461 | NCBI WGS metagenome assembly CAJHXM01 (sample SAMEA7708299, study PRJEB35096) | sediment metagenome | biome: marine neritic benthic zone biome [ENVO:01000025]; feature: sediment [ENVO:00002007]; material: shallow marine sediment [ENVO:03000034] sea grass bed [ENVO_01000059] ...
AAGTCTACCTGCCCATGACCCGCACCGACATCGGCGACTACCTCGGCCTCACCACCGAAACCGTCAGCCGGACGATTAGTCGATTCAAGGCCCGCGGCCTGATCAGGCTGCTGCCGGCAAAGCGGGTCCAACTGCTCGACCGGGACGCCCTGGCCGAGCTTGCCGAGGGCGACGAGGCGCCGTCCGGCTGCGCGAAAAAGGGTTGGTAAGCTTCAATCTGGGAAGAACACCTGATAAAGGCGCGATGTCATGCCGTTCCGGGCGAAGCGCGAGGGCCAGGAGTCCAACCCCGTCAGACCCAACCGATCGCAGCGCTTTGCCATCGGGGTCTTCTTCGAGCGGGCGCCACTGCAAGCCGCCCTGGTTGAAATCGAAGGCAACGGATTTGACGCTTCCGCGGTGAGCCTGCTGGGCGGCGAAACAACCTGGCAGATCCTGTTCGGATGCCGGCCGGATCCAGCGCCAGGGCGACTTTCCAGCGCCGAGACGCCGGTTCGCGTATCGCAGAGTGACGGGCAAGGCGACTTGCCGCCGAGCGATGGCCGCGGTGCGCCGCGAAAAATCCAGGCCGGCAGTCTGTGCGGGCCGGTTCTGGTTTCCAGTGGGCCGTTGGCCGACTTGATGACAAATCACGCAGCGGGTGGGGCCGAGGACCTGGCGGCCCGGCTGCGCCATTGGCTCGGCACACGTCATGCGCAGGCGCTGGCCCGGCAAATCGACAATAGCGGCATGCAAATTTGGGTGCGGGTCGGCGACAGCGAGGCGGAATCGCGGGCCTGCCGGGTTTTACTGCGCTATGGGGACGGTGACGTGCAGGTGCATGACCTGCAAGAGGACGCTGCCGCGCCGAAGGGAGCCTCATGACGATCAGAAAGATCCTGGCGCCGATTGCGGGATACGACAGCTTGGCGGCCATGGAACGGGCCGCTTTGCAGACGGCGCTGACTGTCGGGTGTGATCTGGCCGCCCATGTCGAGGTATTTTGCCAAGCTGCAAATCCAGCTGAGGTGCATGACAGGCTGCCCGCCGGGGTGCCCGGCGCCACCATCGATCAATTGTTTTCGGTGATGGAACAGGTCGAAGCCGCTCAGCACGCGCGCGCCCATGCGCTTTTCAGCGAGGTGACAGCGGCCTTCGACGCGCCGATTAAGGATCAACCGGCCGGCGACAGCGGATTTTCGGCGGCTTTTGTCCAAGCGTCAGGGGCAATGGAAAGCCTGGTTGCCGCCCGGGGCCGCGTCAGCGATCTGATCGTGGCCGGGATCGGGCCGGACGGCGATGGCAGGCATCCGACAGCCTTGCTGCAGGCCGCCCTGCTGGAGACCGGGCGTCCGCTGCTGATGGCCCCCGCCGAGGCGCCGAAGGCCTGCGGCCGGCGCGTTGCCGTTGCCTGGAACGCCAGCAGCGAAGCCGCCCGCGCGGTGGCGCTGGCCGGCGATTTCCTGGCCCGGGCCGACGAAGTCGCCGTCATCACGGTGGCGGAAGATCCCGACTACAGCGCGGCCGGCAAAGATTTGTCGGAGTACTTCGCCTGGCACGGCATTAAGGCCCAGGTTTGCGCACTGGGCCCGCCGGCCCAATCGGCGGGCAGTGCCGTGCTGGACCAGGCCGCGGACTTCGGCGCCGATTTGCTGGTTATGGGGGCCTATACCCGCAGCCGCCTGCGGCGCATGATTTTCGGCGGCGTGACCGCCACGGTTTTCCGCGAGGCCCGCATCCCGGTCTTCATGGCGGATTAGCGGCCAGAGCAAATGGTTCTATATTCTCTGAATTTGTTCTAATACCACAATCCGGTCCTACGCCAGCGGGGCCGCTGCGGCGTTTCCGGGATGATGCTGTGGGCAATAGGGATTCCTTGCGGGCCTTCCGCGCCGTCGTCCTCCCTGCCCGCTTCGCTCATGGCGACCAGTTTCCGGATGCGGGACTGCGTGTCCGGGTGGCTGCGCAGGACCGAGGGGTCCGGCGACCGCCGGCCGGGCAGGAAAATGTCCTCCCAGGCGCGGGCCTGATAGCGGTCCAGCTTTCTAAGGGCCAAAGCAAGGGCCAGGGGATCTTGCGTGACCTCGGCAGCGCCCAGATCGGCGTCGAGTTCCCGGGCACGCGACAAGGCCAGTTGCAGGAAGGTGCCCAGGTGGGGGGCAAAGACCAGCAAAGCCACAAGCAGCCAGGGCACTTGGCCGCCGCCGGTCACCATCAGGGGCAAATTGAAAATAAGCAGAAAGAGGCCGGCCATCGACATGGCGCGGGTCAGGCGGCTGATCATGTCCGCCAGCCCCATGACCCACATATCGTTGTGCCGGATGTGGGCGATTTCGTGGCCCAGGACGCCGGTCAGCTCCCGCAGGGTCAAGCTGCGCAAGAGGCCGGAGGTGAGGGCGATCGAGGCATCCTTTTGGGAGCCCACGGTCAAAGCGTTCAGGGTGGGACTGGAAATGTAAAAGAGCTTTGGCGGCTGCTCCAGGCCGGCCCGATGACTGAGACGCGCTGCGGTTTCGTAAATCTCCCCCATCTCCGGCCTGGGCAGAGGTTCCGCCGCGAACATGCGCAAAACCAGCGGCCCGGAAATCTGCGTGCTGCCGATCAGGCCCGCCAGGCCGAGGATTCCGATCCAGACCAAGCCGGCAGGCCCCGCGACGATCCAGCCGCAGAGCGCCAGGACGCAGGTCATGCCGCCGATCAGCAGGACCGATTGAACCCTGTTGCGCAGCCTGTGCCGATTCCTCAACCTTGAATCCCTTGCCGTCTTTTGTCGGCGAAGTTTTGCTGCAGCCCAGTCCCGGCGCTTTGACCTGGGTCAGTAGGGGGAAGAAAGCCGCAGTAAGTCAAAAAATGAGGTTCAATGATGTGGATCATTCGCTTTACGGCGGCCGGGCGCTAGCATTCTTTTGCCATGACAGGGAGCCGTGGTGGATGAAGTCTTCAGGCACAAGCGTCCTTCGGGCGTGGCATCTGGAGTACGATGAATTCATTCCAGCGATGATCTGTTGTGACCAAGCCCGCAGTCGATCGGCTCGAGCGCCCAGAGGGAGACCTCAGGAGTGGAAGAGCGATCGCTGCGGGCTTCGTCTTGCCCGCTAGCGCACGATCGTTTCAGATCGATTGAATCTGAAACGATCAGGCGCTGATGCCCCTTGGTATTACTGCACGTAGCCGATGAAATACTCACTGCCCGGCACGACGTAGCCGTTGCCGCCGCCGTCATAGCAGAAAGTGCCGCCGAAGGTGGCGAGACGGCCGTTGACCTGGCCGGTGCCGGTGGTCGGCTTGCAATCGAAGCGGGCCCGCGGCGGTGGCGCGCTGTAGGCCGGGGCGGGCGCCGTGTAGGCTGGCCGGGTCAGCAGGGCGCCCAGCAGCAGGCCGCCGGCCAGCGCGCCCAGCGCGATGTAGCCATGACCGTGATGGCGGCGCTTGTGACGGTAGCGGTGGCCGCCATATTTGTAGCCGCCGTATTTGTAGCCACCATGACGGTAGCCGTAGCCGCCGTGCTTATAGCCATAGCCGCCGTGTTTGTATTTGTAACCGCCGTGCTTATAGCCATAGCCGCCATGTTTGTAGCCATGGCCGCCGTAGCCATGCCCATAGCTGCCGGCCAGCGCCGGCGAGGTGCTGGCAATCAGCGCCGCGGTCACCACTGCGGTTATGATCCTTTTCATATTGGCTCTCCCAAACCAACGCCCGCCTGCGTTATCGATGCCCCGGCCTCTCCCAAGCCGGCTCTCTCCTTGGCGCCGATAACTCTCCGTTCCTATTCTACGCTGAATTCGCCGGAATGATCCCCAATAGATTTGTCTCCCGGGGGCAAAAATGTGGCACAGCGGTACTCGATTTACAGGGATATTAGGAGAAAAAACTTATCCGCCCGACTGCAGTTTACGGTCTTCCAGAGAAACCCTTGATGCGGCGGCTGGTTTCCGGGTCGAGGAAGGCCTGGACGGTGGCGTCCAATTCCAGGTCCAGGGCCTGGGTGATCGAGCTGGTTGCGGTTTGGGTCAGGACGCGCTTCATGGCGCGGGCGGCGTCTTGCGGCAAGGCGGCGATGCGGGCGGCGACCGCTTCGGCCTCCGGCAGCAGCCGGTCTGACGACACCACGCGCCAGGCCACGCCGGCTTCAAGTAACTCCTGGGCGCTGTAGTGTTCGCCCAGCAGGAGCATCTCCTTGGCCTTGGTCAGGCCGACCAGGGCGGGCAGCAGCGCGGTGACGGCGCCGGTCACGAAAAGGCCCCAGGACACTTCCGGAAAAAAGCCTCTGGCGTCCTCGGCCCAGAGGGGAAAGTCGCAGTTGATGGCCCATTCGAAGCCGCCGCCGACGGCCCAGCCGTTGATGGCGCCGACCACGATCCGCTCGCCCAGCAGGATGGCGCGGCTGCAGCGCTGAATGTCGTCGACCAGGGCGCGGGCCTCGGTTTCGCTGGCCGGATGGCGGTGGTCTTTCAGGTCGTCACCTGCGCAAAAGGCCCGGCCGGCCCCGGTGAAAAGGATGGCCCGGGTTTCCGGATCGGCGTTGGCCGCTTCGAAGGCCTCGGCCAGCGCGCGCACCAACTCCGGGTTCATCGCGTTGAGGCGCTCGGGCCGGTTCAGGGTGATGCGGCGCACGCCCGCGTGGCGCTCGCTGAGGACCGTTGTGCTCATGCTTTGGGTTTCCTTCTGATCACGCGGCGGGTCTTGCTTTCGCTGCGCGGCAGGCTGTGCGGCGGCTGCAGGGTGACCTCTGCCGTGACGCCGATGGCCTGCTTGATCTCGGCCGCGAGGTCTTGTGCGAGGGTCGCCTCTGCCGTTGTCGCCCCCGCCGTTGTCACGTCGGCAAGCTCTATTTCCAGCGGCAGGGCGTCGTAAGGCGGCGGTCCCGGCAAAACGATGCGGTACTCGCCGCTCAGCGCCGTCCGGCGGTTGACCAAGGCGGCGATCATGGTGGGAAAGACGTTGATGCCGCGTACCACCACCATGTCGTCGCGGCGGCCCACAACCTGGAAGCGCGGCGCGCTGCGGCCACAGGCGCAAGGCTCTGTTGCCGTCAGGGTGATGACATCGCCGCTGCGGAAGCGCACCAGCGGCTGGCAGTCTTTCGCAAGATGGGTCAGGACCAGTTCGCCGGTCTCGCCCGCGCGCCAGGGCAGCCGGCCCCCCGCCGGGTCGATCAGCTCCGGATAGAGCAGGTCGAGGCCCATGAAATGCAAATCGTTCTGCCGGTCGCACTGGCCGGCAAAATTGCACAAAACGTCGGTCACCCCATAGTTCGCATTGCGCGCGCGAAAGCCCCAGGTCTCTTCCAGCCGGGCCCGGAAGGCTGGGTCGTCGAGGCCGGGCTCGCCGCCGAACAAAGCGAGCTGCAGGCCCAGGTCCCGAGGCTGCAGGGCCGGGGAGCGTTCCGCCAGCACCGCTTCCAGCACTTTGGGGTAGGAAGGCGTGCAGGAAATCGCGGTGATCTGCAATTCCCCGATCGTGTCGATCAGTTTGGCGCTGTTGCCCACGCCGAAGGGGATGACCGTGGCACCGGTCCATTCCAGGGTGGTGTGATCGGTAAAGCCGCCCATCCAAAGCTGATAGTTGAGGCAGTGCACGACCCGGTGGCCGGGCCCCAGCCCGGCGGCAGCCTGGGCGCGGCCGCCGACCTCGGCGGTCATGGCCGCATCTGCGCCGGAGAGCGCTAGGTTCATGGCCACGCCGCTGGTGCCGGAGGTGCGGTGGATGCGGCAGATCTCCGCCGGCGTTGCGGCGAGATAGCTGCCGAAGGGCGGGTGGTCGCGCTGGTCCCGGCGCAACAGCTCCTTATCCGTGAAGGGCAATTCTTCCAGCGCTTCCAGGCCGGCGCGCGCCCCTTTGTCCTGCCAGAGGCGGCGGTAAAAGTCGGATCGCGCGGCGACATGATCGAGTTGCCGGGCCCAGCGCGCGGCCTGAAGCTGCGCCAGATCGTCGAGCGGTTGGAAATCGGTTTGGGTCGGGGCAGCGGGAGGCATGAAGTTGCGCATGGATGTTGTGGCGGCGTCTCACCATTCGACCCCAAAGGGGCGGCGTTATGCAAACCCGACGGCCCGGTCGGCTGGCGTTCGGGGACTTGCGATGCGGCGACCGGAATGGTAAAAATGATTCAGTGCCTGCCGAAGAAAAATTATGTAAATCAATGTCTTATGTGTCTTGTCGAGTCGATCTGACCGGTTGGCGCATAGGCTCAGACCTCAGACGGCTGTCCTGCCCATGTCCTTAGGCCTTAGTGAAAGCAGACACCGCCGCCGGCGCCAGTTCTGGTGGCGCGTTACCAAGTTCTGCCTGGCGTTCGCGGTATTTATCATCATCGGCGTTTACTCCTACCTTGGCGGCACCAAACTGGCCGAGCGCAAGGTGACGGAGCGCGATCGGGAAATTGCCGCGCTGCAGGGCGAGATTGCCGCGCTGAAACGCACCCAGGGAGATATGGAAGGCCGGCTTCAAGCGGCGACGGTCTCGGCGCAGGAATGGCAGGCAAGTTATCAGCGCGATGTGCCGACCGGCCCGATCAAGGATCTGATCACGCTGCTGGACGACAAGCTGTCCGATGGGACGGAAACCGATCGTCTGAAATTCCTGATCTCCACTGCGGAAAATCCGCGCGACTGCGAGCCGGAGCCTCTGACCCGGCGGTTCATCGTCTCAACGCCACTGCACAAAGGCGCGAACGATGCCGTTAGCTTTGCGCGCAAGACGATCACCGTTACCGCCAGCGGCCCCTCGGCAAAGGATGCGCAAGGCCGGGTGGAAGCCTGGTACGACCCGCAGCAGCAGATCAAGGTGGCCTTTACCTATTTGGGGGGCAAGACCTCCCTGGCCGAAGGCCTGTTGCCGCTGCACCACGCCATGGTGGTGGGGGACAGCGAATACCGTTTCAGCGTCGCCCCCGAGAAACGCGGATTCGTCACCGTGACCGGCGAACGCTGCGCCTATCCCTAGAGCAAGTTTCGGTCTTTAAATTGACGATGGCGCGCGCGGCATGGGCTGGCATCTTGCGGCCAGTTGTATAATCTCTAACCTACTATGTTGGCGGAAGATTCTCGGATCCGGTTGAGCCGATCCTGCGCTGGCGGAACCCCGGCCTCTCGGAAGGGTCCTGAATTGCTGCAACGCGGTTTTGTTCTGGTCTTTGCGATTCTGCTGCTGGGGATCGTCTCAGGCGGTGCCCTGGCGCAGACAGAGACCTCGCGGCCCTTCAAGCATATCACCGACGGCTGGAACCGCTCGCTGGATCAGGTGGTGCAATTCCTGGACAGCCCGGTGGCACTCAATCCGGGTACTGCGGAATTGCGTGACAGCATCACCCGGGTCCGCCGCGAGGCCCAGGCGGAAAAGGAGAAAGCTGAAGAGCAGATTACCGCGCTCGAGAACCTCCTAACCGCGCTGGGGCCGGCGCCGGATTTTGGTGAACCTGAAGAATCGGGGGAGCTTTCCGACAAGCGCGCGGAGTATAGCGAGGCCCTGTCCTTGCAGCAGTCGCGGGTTACACAAAGCGAACTGGCCATTGCCCGGGCCGATCAATTGGCCGAGGCCGTGTCGGCCAATGCGCAGGAGCGCGAGTTACGGCAAAAGCTGCACCGCTATCCTCTGCCTTTCCTGCCGGCGACGATGGCGCAGGCCTATCCCGAATTCTTCCGGTTCCTGAAGGCGCTGCTCAACTCGCCGGCCGCCTGGTGGGAAGGCCTTTCCGAGGAGCGTCAGGAAGAGGTGATTTGGCAGCGCGTCGTGATCGTCCTGGTGCTGGCCGTGGTGCTGGGGTGGGCTGTGCGATGGTGGCTGCTGCGCCGCTTCGGCCGGGACCCTGCGATTGCGGAGCCAAGCTACACCCGGCGCGTCGCAGCTGCCGTGTCGGAAGCCGTGGCACGCGGCATCATCCCGGCCTTGATATTCTTTGGTATCTACTGGCGCACGACCAGCGACACGGCGTTGATCACCGGCGTCTTTGCGGACACGGTATCGAACGGCTGTCTGGCGATCATCCTCTGGATTTTGGCCTGGGCCCTGTCGCGTGCGGCCTTTGCGCCTGAGCTGCCGAACTGGGCCATCATGCCCTTTGAGCCACAGAATGCCCGTCTCATCAGCCGGCGTATTACCATACTGGCGGGTATCGTGGCGCTGGATGTTTTTTTCCGTGGCGCCGGCAGCGGGATGGAGTCCGCCGGCCCATCGCCTGAGATTATATCCCACTATGTCTTTATCTTCGCCACGCTGCAGGCGCTGGGCATCCTCGACCTGCTGCGCGCGTCGCTTTGGACCGGCAGTGCCGCGCCGGCCGATACCAAAGTAGCGGAGGCAGCCGAGACGGAGACCAAAACTGCGCCGGCGAAGAAGCCGGAGCGCGGCCTTTTTTGGGTATTCGTGCGGCGCGTTGGGGCGCTTCTGGCGGTCGTCACAATCCTCGCGGCGCTTGCCGGTTATTCCGCGCTTGCCTACGAGCTGATCCGCGACCTTCTCGGCAGTGCCATAATTATGGGCGGTTTCTTCCTGGTGCGGGGGTTGCTACGCGAATTGATCGGCTTTGCCATGCGTTCGATCTTTTTGCAGTACAGGATGGGTTTTCGCCATGTGGCGCGCCGGCGTTTCAAGTTCTGGCTTCGCGGTATCCTGGATGCGGCGATCCTGCTGATCGCCGGCTATCTGTTGCTGGCGCTTTGGATCGAGCCCTTCGATGACATCTCCGCCTGGACTCCCGACATCATGGCGGGCTTCACCGTCGGGAACGTCACCTTCTCGCTGGTCGATATCCTTGCGGCGCTGCTGATTTTTGTCGTGGCGCTCTTCGTCACCCGGATGTTTCAGCGCCTCTTGAGCGAAAAGGTTTTGCCGGAAACCGCGTTCGACAGCGGCGTGCAGCATTCCATCGCCGCCGGCTTCGGCTATCTGGGAGTCATCATCGCCGCGGCGCTGGGCATTTCGGCGCTGGGCATCGATCTTTCCAATATCGCCCTGATTGCCGGCGCCCTTTCGGTGGGCATCGGTTTTGGCCTGCAGAATGTGGTGAACAATTTCGTCTCCGGCCTGATCCTGCTGGTGGAACGCCCGGTCAAGGTGGGCGATTGGGTGGTGGTGGGACAAAACGAAGGCTTCGTGAAGCGCATCAACGTGCGGGCGACGGAGCTGGAGACCTTTCAGCGCGCCTCGGTCATCATTCCCAATGCGGAGCTGCTGTCGACCTCCGTGATGAACTGGACCCTGAAGGACCGCTACGGCCGGGTCGAGGTGCCGGTCGGCGTCGCCTATGGCACCGACACCCGCAAGGTCGAAGAAATCCTGCTGGACTGTGCCACCGATCATGCGCGGGTCTTGAAATGGCCTGAGCCCTTTGTGGTCTTTAAGGACTTCGGCGCCAGCAGTCTCGATTTCGAACTGCGCTGCTTTACCAGCGATGTTCTCTGGCGGGTCATCATCGCCAGCGACATCCGCCACGAACTGGATCAGCGCTTCCGCGACGCCGGGATTGAGATCCCCTTCCCACAGCGCGTGGTGCATTTCGCCGGCGAAGCGCCGCCAAGCGCGCCGGCGATGGCGCCAAGGGTGGCAACCGAGGGCAAGCCGACAGAGGACGATGGGGAGTGATAACTGCGCTAACGACCAAGGCGGTGCCACTGCCGCAGTTCTACTCGACCTCTGACGTCTTGGTTGGCGGTGTCATGAGCCCGACAAAGGGATGGCGCAGCTGGCTGAGGAATCTTTCCGGCATGGGGTCGTGGATGCCGATCTCGGTGGGCGGGCGCCGGTCCTCGTTGAAGAAGCTGCGGAAGATCAGGTCGAAGACCATCAGGTTCTCGCCGTAGTTCTTATTGCCCTCGCGGATTTCCATGGAATGATGCCAGCGGTGCAAGGCCGGTGTGTTGAAGATGTAGTTGATCGGCCCGAAGCGCATCTCGACATTGCAATGGGTCAGCATGCCGATGAAGGCCGTGATGGCGCTGACCCAGAGAAAAATTTCCTGCGGCGCGCCGGCGAGGAACAGCAGCGGCTGGCTGAGGACGATCGAGGCAATGGTGTCGACGAAATGGAAGCGCCCGGTGTTGAAGAACCAGAGCCGGGTGACGCTGTGATGTACGGCGTGGAAGCGCCAGAGCAGCGACCATTCGTGGGCCAGGCGGTGGGCCCAGTAGAGCCCGAATTCGGCGATCACCAGCCCCAGGGCGACCTGGGCGGCCAGGGGCCAGGCGCTCGGCCAAAGCCCGCCGCCGCTGGGCGCGGCAGCCTGAACCGCCCCCATCACTGTGACGGTTACCACCAGAACCTGCACCACGCCCTTGTTGAGCAGAGTATGGGCCAGGTCGGGGCCGATCTGGCCGCAATTTTCCAGCCAGCGGCGTTCGTGCGGCAGAACCCGTTCCAGAAAGAACAGGCCGACCGCCAGCAGCAGGTAGGTAAGGTTGAAAACCATGACGCCGTGACCGCTTTGCAGCCCAAGGTGGGTGCAGAAAAGACAGGCCCCGAAAATGGCGGGCCAGAGGAGGTAGCTCAAGATGCGCTGCATGGCCGATCAATAAACGAATCGAATGGGTTTTCCTGCCAAAAAGGCATATCCGCCCCCAGATGCGATCTCAACTTGAAAATGTTTTGCGCGCGCCTTGCCGCGAGAAAAGACACAAAATACATATAAAATGTGTGTTTTAAATAAAAATCGGTTCCCCGGTGTATTTTTAATTGACAGCGCCTATTTGAATATGTGCAATTGGATCAGCGCCACTTTTGAGCCGTCAGCTTGCGGGCGCTGTTGTTGAAGTTCAGCTAAAGCGACGGGCCGGAAGGATAACCGCCCAGTTTAGCTGAGGCGGTTTTTTTGTTGACGGGCTGGTCCTCCGGAAAGGGACCCGCGGGATTTGAATGGGCAGCTTGCGGCCGCGTTATGAACCGCTAAAGCGCCACGGAGACGACCTCCGTGGGCCCTCTTGGTGTGGCATCGCGGAGTCTTCGTTATGAGGCAGTTCCCGGCATTTTTGGATCTCTCCGACCGTTCCTCCCTGGCGGTCGGTGATGGTGAGCGGGCAGCGCGGAAGCTGCGCCTGCTGCTCAAAGCCGGCGCGCGCGTGACCGTCGTGGCCCCCCATGCCACGGCGGCGACCGCCGCGCTGGCGGCCGCGGTCGCCCGGGCCCGGCGCACTTGGGGCAGCTTTTTTGCCGATCCCCCGGCCGGTGCCCTGGCGGGGCTGGAATCGGCGGGAGCGGATAGGCGCAGGCGGCCGCAGAGGCTGAGCCTGATCAAAGGCGGCAAAACGGCGGCGTCGGGCGCCGGCATTGTCCACATCGTGGGCGCGGGGCCGGGGGATCCGGAGCTTCTGTCCCTGAAGGCACTGCGTTTGCTGCGCGAAGCCGATGTGGTGATCTACGACAAGCTGGTGGGGCCGGAAATTCTCGACTACGCGCGGCGCGATGCGGAACGGCTCTACGTCGGCAAGGCCAAGGCGGACCACAGCAAATCCCAAGACGAAATAAACTGGCTGATGGCCGCGCAGGCCCGGCAAGGCAAGCGCGTGGTCCGCCTCAAAGGCGGCGACCCTTATGTCTTTGGCAGGGGCGGCGAAGAGCGCGCCTTCCTGGAAGCGCAGGGCGTGCCTGTCACTGTGGTCCCGGGTATCACCGCCGCAGTGGGCTGTGCCGCAGCCGCCGGCATTCCCTTGATTTCCCGCGGCACCGCCCAGGCCGTCACCTTCCTGACCGGCCACGCACAGTCCGGCGGGGAGCCGGACCTGGATTGGCGCCAGTTGGCTCATTTGAACCAGACGCTGGCGATCTACATGGGGGTCTCCACCGCGGGCGTCATCGCCCGGCGCCTGATCGAAAACGGCCTTAGCCCGACCACCCCTGCGGCCATTGTCGAGAACGGCACCCTGGCCAGCCAGAAGACGGTCACCGGCCGGCTCTGTGAATTGGAAAGCCTGGTGGCCGAGGCCGGCATCGCGGGTCCGGCGCTGATTATCGTCGGGGAGGTTGTGCGACTGGGCAGCCTTGCGACCGACAGCTTACCGCACGCCATCGCTGTTTGAAGGAACCACCTCCATGACCTTGAAAGCCATTACCGCGAACCGCCTGCAGGACGGCGAGGTGGTTTACCTGGACCCGGAAGGCACCTGGAGCGAACGGCTTCAGGCGGCGCAGTTGCTGGAGTCGCCCGACCAGGAGGCAGCCTATCTGGGCGTGGCCCAGCAATCCGTCCTGGCCCGCCTGGTGGTGGAGCCCTACAGCTTTCCGGTTGACCGCGCCGGCGGTGTGATCGTCGCGCTCAGTCAGCGGGAGAAAATTCGCGCCCAAGGCCCGAGCGTGCACCCGGCCTTCGGCAAAGCAGCCTGCGGAGGCTAAGGCACCATGTATCGTTATGACGAATTCGATCATTGCCTGGTGGCGGAGCGGGTGGCGCAGTTCCGCGATCAGGTCCGCCGCCGCCTGGCCGGGGAGCTCAGCGAGACGGAATTCAAGCCGCTGCGGCTGATGAACGGCCTCTACCTGCAGCTTCATGCCTATATGCTGCGGGTCGCCATTCCCTATGGCACGCTCTCTTCCCGGCAGCTGCGCAAGCTGGCCCATATCGCCCGGCGCTACGACCGCGGCTATGGCCACTTCACGACGCGCCAGAACATTCAGTACAATTGGCCCAAGCTGGAGGAGGTGCCGGATCTGCTGGCCGAGCTGGCCGAGGTCGAGATGCATGCGATCCAGACCAGCGGCAACTGCATTCGCAACGTCACCGCCGACCATTACGCCGGCGCGGCAGCGGAAGAAATCGAGGACCCGCGCATCTATGCGGAGATCATCCGCCAGTGGTCGACGCTGCATCCGGAATTTTCTTTCCTGCCACGAAAGTTCAAGATTGCCCTGACCGGCTCGCCCATCGACCGCGCAGCGATCAAGCTGCACGACATCGGCCTGCAGGTCGTGCGCAGCGGCAGCGGCGAGGTGGGCTTCAAGGTGATCGTGGGCGGCGGCCAGGGCCGCACCCCGATCGTCGGCCCGACGATCCGCGATTTCCTGCCCAAGCGGCATCTGCTCAGCTATCTGGAGGCGATCCTCAGGGTCTACAATCAGCTGGGGCGGCGCGATAACCTTTATAAGGCGCGGATCAAAATTCTGGTGCAGCAGACCGGGGCGGAAACCTTTGCCGCGCTGGTGGAAGACGAATGGCACCACATCAAGGACGGCGCGCTGGCATTGCCGGCCGATGAGATCGCGCGCATCGAGGCCTACTTCGCGCCGCCGGCGTTCGAGGCGCTGGACCCGGCCGATCCCGATTTCGAGGCCAAGCGCCTGGCCCACCCGGACTTTGCCCGCTGGGTGCGGAGCAACATCCATCCGCACAAGCAGCCGGGCTACGTCCTGGCAAACGTCTCCCTGAAGCCGGTCGGCGGTATTCCCGGCGATGCCACCGCCGAACAGATGGATCTGCTGGCAGACCTGACGGCGGACTACAGTATCGACGAAATCCTGGTGAGCCATGAACAGAACCTGGTCCTGCCGCATGTGAAACTGAGCGATCTCTTCGATCTCTGGCGCGCCCTGGACGCCGCCGGTCTGGCGACGCCCAACATCGGCCTGGTGACCGACATCATTGCCTGTCCGGGCCTGGACTACTGCAACCTGGCCAATGCCCGCTCCATTCCCGTGGCGCAGCGCATTTCGGAGCGCTTTGCCGACCTGAAGCGGCAGCACGACATCGGCGATCTGAAGATCAAAATCTCCGGCTGCATCAACGCCTGCGGTCATCATCATGTCGGCGACATCGGCATTCTGGGCGTCGATAAGAAGGGCCAGGAGTTCTATCAGATCACCCTGGGCGGCCGTGCCGGCAGCGCAGCGGCGCTGGGCAAGATTGTCGGCCCGGCCTTCGCCTATGACCAGGTGACCGATGCGGTGGAAAACATCGTCGAGACCTATCTGGACCTGCGCGCGCCCGGCGAACTCTTCGGCGATACCTATGACCGGGTCGGCTTGGCACCTTTTAAGGAGAAACTCTATGTCGCTCATTAAAAACGGACAGATCACTGAGGACTCCTGGCAGGTGATTACCGAAGACGGCTTGCTGCCGTCGGCCGGGGACATCATCGTCACCCTGGAGTTCTGGCAGGCCTCCCGGGACCGGTTGCTGCGTCACAACGGACGCCTTGGGTTGCGGCTGCGCAGCGATGAGGCGGCCGGTGCGATCGTCGGCGATCTGGAACATTTGGATCTGGTGGCGCTGGAGTTTCCGAAGTTCAACGATGGCCGTGCCTATTCCACCGCCCGGCTGCTGCGCGAGCGCTATGGCTTCGCGGGCGAGGTCCGGGCGGTCGGCAACGTCTTGCGGGATCAGTTGCATTTCATGCGGCGCTGCGGCTTCGATGCCTTCGAAGTGGTCGGCGACAAGGCCTTGCAGGACTGGTGCGCGGCGCTGGCGGAAATTTCCGTCACCTACCAGCCCGATGCCTTGTCGGCGGCGCCGCGGTGGCGGTCCGGGCCCCCCGAATACCGCCAGGCCTGTTGAGGAGGGGAGCATGTCAGGACTCTATGCCGGCGATATCGCGCCCCAGGCAGCGTGGCAGATGCTTCTGGAGGACCCCGATGCCCAATTGGTCGATGTGCGCAGCGAGGCGGAGTGGGAGTTTGTCGGTGTGCCCGATCTGCATGACACCGGGCGCCGGCTGCACCGGGTGTCGTGGCAGCGTTATCCGGAGATGGTCTTCAATCCCTGTTTTGCCGAGGAACTTGCAGCCCGGGGTATCGGTGCGGACCAGACGCTATTTTTCATCTGCCGGTCTGGGACGCGGTCGCGCAACGCCGCCATTGCGGCGACCGGGCTGGGATTCCGCCGCTGCTACAACGTGGCCGAAGGTTTTGAAGGAGAGCGGGACAGCCAGGGCCGGCGCGGTGCGCTCGGCGGTTGGAAGGCCGCAAAGCTGCCTTGGGCGCAGATGTGATGTTGAGCAAGGGAATAGCGATGTCTCAGAGCTATGCCGGGGATGTCCTGCCGCAAGAGGCCTGGGACATCCTGCAGCGCGACGGCGCTGCGCAACTGATCGACGTGCGGACGGAGCCGGAGTGGGCTTTTGTTGGCCTGCCGGATCTCACCAGTCTTCAGAAAGAGGTCCTCTGCCTCTCCTGGCAGGTCTATCCGATGATGCAGATCAATGAGACCTTTGCCCAGGACCTGGCACGCTGCGAGTTCAGGCAGGAACAGACCCTGCTGTTCATCTGCCGCTCGGGCGTGCGCTCGCGCCACGCCGCCATCGCGCTGACGGACCTCGGCTATCAACGGTGTTACAACGTCGCCGAAGGCTTTGAGGGCGATCGGGGCAACGATTTTCACCGCGCCGGTATCGGCGGCTGGAAACATGCGGGGTTACCATGGACGCAGAGCTGAAGTGGATCAAAACCGTGACGGATCAAGCCGACACGAAACAATACAGGCCGCAAACCGAACTGGTCCGCGGCGGTCTCAACCGAAGCGAATTCGGGGAAACCAGCGAGGCGCTGTTCCTCACCTCGGGCTATGTCTACCCCAGCGCCGAAGAGGCCGAGGACGCCTTTAAGGGGCGCAACGACCGCTTCATCTATTCGCGCTATGCCAACCCGACGGTGGCCATGTTCGAGGAACGCCTGCGTCTGCTGGAAGGCTCGGAGGCCTGCCGGGCCACGGCAAGCGGCATGGGCGCGGTCTTCACCGCGCTGATGAGCCAGCTCAAGGCCGGGGACCGGGTGGTCTCTTCCCTGGCCCTCTTCGGCTCCTGCCACTATGTGGTCTCGGAGCTGTTGCCGCGCTATGGGATCGAGGTCGAGTTTGTGAACGGCACCGACCTGGATGCCTGGGAAGCGGCCCTGGCGCCGGGCGCGGCCTGCGTTTTTCTGGAGACACCCTCCAACCCCACCATGGAGATCATCGACCTCAAGGCGGTCTGCGAGCTTGCCCACGCGGCGGGGGCGCGGGTGGTGGTGGACAACGTCTTTGCCACGCCGATGCTGCAGCGGCCGCTGGAATTCGGCGCCGACGTGGTGGTCTATTCCGCAACCAAGCACATTGACGGCCAGGGGCGCACCCTGGGCGGGGCGATTCTCTGCGACCAGGCCTTCGCCGACGATTGCCTGCGGAATTTCATCCGCCACACCGGTCCTTCGATCAGCCCCTTTAACGCCTGGGTGCTGCTGAAGGGACTGGAAACCCTGTCGCTGCGGGTCGAGCGCCACTGCGCCAACGCCCTGGCCGTGGCGGAATTTCTGGAGGCGCATCCGGCGGTGCCAAAGGTGCTCTATCCGGGTCTGGACAGTCATCCCCAGGCGGCGCTCGCCAAGCGCCAGATGAGCGGCAGCAGCTCCGTCGTCGCGTTCGAAGTGCCGGGCGGCAAGGCCCAGGCCTTCAAAACCTTAAATGCCCTGCGGCTGATCGACATTTCAAACAATCTGGGGGACAGCAAAAGCCTGGTGACCCATCCGGCCACCACCACGCACCAGCGCCTCTCCCCGGAGGAGCGGGCGGAGATGGGGATCGCCGAGGGCCTGATCCGCCTGTCTGTGGGGCTGGAGGATGCGGAGGACCTGAAAGAGGACCTGGACCGGGCGTTGCGGGATTAGCCGCAAAAGCATTGCGCGCGCCGGGGCGGCTGTGATCTGCTCCGGAACAGCATGAAGCCCGGACAGGAATTCCTCTACCTCTGCAATGCCGACATCGAGGCCTGCGGCCTGCAGCTCGCCGAGGTGGAGGCGGCGGTCGAGAAAATGTTCGCCGCCAAGGCGGCCGGGGCCGCCGCGACAACGCCCAAGCTGGTGATCCCTTCGGCGCAAGGCCCGTTTTTCATGACCAGCCCGGCGGTCTTGGAGGATCCCGGCTATGCCGGGGTGAAATGGATCGGCGTGGCGGACAGTGCGGTCACGGGCCTGCCCCATATCGC
>CAJHXM010000666.1_pt1 | contig 16676 bp, 17 predicted proteins | sample 9198461 | NCBI WGS metagenome assembly CAJHXM01 (sample SAMEA7708299, study PRJEB35096) | sediment metagenome | biome: marine neritic benthic zone biome [ENVO:01000025]; feature: sediment [ENVO:00002007]; material: shallow marine sediment [ENVO:03000034] sea grass bed [ENVO_01000059] ...
CATGCCGGTGCGCGTGTGGGGCTGTCCGACCACTGCCATGTGGGTCTACCGGCTCGGGCCGGAAAAGGCCAAGCGCATGCTGTTCACCGGCGACAAGATCGACGGCATCGAGGCCGAACGGCTCGGCCTGGTGCTCAGGGCGGTGCCGGCGGACCGGCTGGACGACGAAGTCGAAGCGCTGGCCGAGCGCATGGCGTCGGTGCCGGTCAACCAACTGATGATGCAGAAGATGGTGATCAACCAGGCGGTCGAGGCAATGGGGCTGACCGGTACGCAGCGCCTGGCGACGATCTTCGACGGCATCACCCGGCACTCGCCGGAAGGCCTGGCCTTTAAAGCCCGGGCCGAAAGCGTCGGCTGGAAACAGGCCGTCCGGGAACGGGACCAGGGCACCTACGACTGGACGGCGGACAAGCCGTTCAAGGACACGGAGTAGGTTGTTGGGCGATCAAAGCCTGTTATGATATTTGGATCAAAGCAAAAAATGAGGGAGCTTGACGATGGGCGAGAGCGTCTACAAGGTTATCGAACTGGTCGGCACCAGCACCGAGTCCTGGGAGAAGGCGACAACCGCCGCGATCGAGAGAGCCGGCAAGTCCCTGCGGGACCTAAGGATTGCCGAGGTCAGCAAACTCGACGTGGTTATCGAGGATGGCCAGGTGAAGGCCTTCCGCGCCAAGGTGAATGTGTCCTTCAAGTTTGAGGATGGCGGCTGACCGGCTCTGGGACCGCGTCTGAGGGTCAAGCAATCAGATCTATCGACCTCATGTTGCTGAAGTTGTGGGTAAATGCCGGCGTCATCGCGAGTTGGTGACTGCTGTACGTCTCCTTCGGGTCGACAAGAGCCAATGGGGAGGATTCGAAGACAGGCACTAGCGGCCCCTTCGCGGAAGCGCGCTTTCGAAATTGAAAATACCGCAACACCAAATCGACAAGATCAAGTGCCTTCGCGGCGCAATTCCAATTGGATGTCCCGGGCGGCGAAAGTCGTCCCATTTTCGCATGCCTCAAGTCGCCCGGTGATCGCAAAACGATCGCGATAGGCTATTTGGGTCACGCTGCATTTGAGAACTGTCACCCAATCGCCACGGCAAGTGTGCAATTCCGTTTGTGAAAACACCGCCCGACAGGTTGGAACCGTCGTCCATAACCCAATAGTCTTGCTCACTCTTGCTGCCGACCTCAAGACCATGCTCCTCAATCCGATAAGCACCGTCGTCCTTGCGGTAGAAGCGTGTTGCCTTCCGACCGATTACGTCATAGCCGACCTGGCGCTCCCGCGAGACAGGCCCTCCATTCAGGCAACTGAGCGGCCGAAAGCAGTCCTTCCGGCCACCGTATCACATTTGTGGCCAAATTCGACTGCTCTGCCTCCGATTCCAGACGTCCCTTCGGTGGGGTAGGAACGGGAATTTTTGACGCATCTCGGAAGTCGCGGCGGTATGCGTAGTTGGCAAGGATAAAACCTACGCGGAGCTTAAAGGACGTGTCTATGCAATTTGCACGACGCGTGTCAAAGCGCACCCAGGGTCGCTATCTATGAAGTCGGCTACAGCTGATTTCATAGCCTCAAAACTACCGCCATAAAAATACAGCGCAGTCTCTCGACTGCCCTCCCAATACCCGCGAAAACGTCCGATACCTTCCAAAAGCTCGTTACAACGAGATATGATTTCGTTCACGTCCGATTCAGCGTAAACCTCGGCAGGCAGGTCGGTTCCGTTTAAGAACAATGCCATGCCTTCAAGTTTTCCAAATTCAATATCGTCTGTCTCCGACGAGAATTTCAGCAACGATCCTCTTGGCGCGCCAAGTTCCTCTAAGGTCTCAATAACCTTCATAACCGTGGCTTCAGAGGCATCGTTCACCATGATTTCAACGTCACAATACGCAATTCCGTCAGGTTCATCCGCCATCTGCGTGCCCCCTCCGGTCACCTCTCCAAGTCCTAAGGATTGCAAGACATCATTGAGGGGGTCTTCAAAGTACTCTCCGCGATCTATTGGTTGGACGCGGGCATTGAGCTGGGCAATAATCATAATTCTATTGCCTGTCTGCTCATCTGCTGGCTTCTTTTTCCCAAGGAACTTAGGTTTCCACATATTTAAACGCCTATCGTCTTGAATCATTAAGGCATCATACATGATACAAAGGCGGGCAAATGCAAGGCAATGCCCAGGTCGTGAATAGAGAGTTGACGTTTATTGCAGCTCCCGCAGTGCACTCCGCCAATGAAAATTCGTAGCGTCTGAGAAAAAATCCTCGGCTGACGGCTGGTTTGAAATGCGATCTGCGCGCGCAATCATGATGTTGCGGCTCCTGGACAAGGGCCCTGTCAGCGTTCGCCAGCCGATCCGGCCGGTTGTTATCGAGTATCTCGGCATGACACTAACGCCAAGACCGCGGATAACCAGTTCCTGTATCCAGTCTTCTCTCTGGCTGCTGCAGGCAACGCGCAGGTCGAGCGCGTTCTCCTTCATGAACTCGAAGAAGGGTTCCCGAACCTCGCATTTCAAGCGATCTATGTAAGCTTCCTCGGCAACATCATAGAGTGTCACAAGCTGCTTTTCCGCAAATCGGTGATTGCTGGCGAATGCGACGACCATTTCTTCCGCAAAAAGCGTTTCCGCGTTAAGCTGCTCGGGGGTTTGATCTCCATGAGTCGCAATGAATGCGCAATCAAGCGAACCGGTCAGTAACAGCTCCGGCAATGCCTCCGGCCCAAAATCGTGCAAAATGATCAGCACATCCTGGTGTCGGGTGCTGAATTCATTCAGGAACGCGGTCAGCACATCGGGTCCGATGGTGCACATGATGCCGATGTTCAACTCGCTGGCACCCTTATCCAGAAATGATTTGGCAACGGATCTCGCCATTGCCTGAGTTTCCTGGATTCGCTGGCAGTGCTCGCGCATGATACTGCCAAGCGGTGACAGCGATACGGCTCGCCCATCCCTGATGAAGAGTTCGCCACCCAACTCGTCTTCAAGTTTCTGGATTGCCCGTGTCAGCGCTGGCTGGGACACATGGCATTGTTCCGCGGCGCGGGTGAAATTAAGTGCATCCGCCGCCCTGAGAAAATAACGAACCTGATGAAATTCCATTGCCGGTTACCCCATTAATTAGCGTGCATTGAACCATAATTTATCGGTATTGGACAGGGCACAAACTGGCAGAGTACTTAGAGAGCGTCCCTGAGACGGGGCTTTACTGAGCGTAACCGCTATATCCGCGAAGCCATGAGATGAACTCGGCGCCCTGCCTCGATATCCTAGATTTGAAGAGCCGACAAATGTTCAAGAAAGCATCCATCTCAGCGATTACGGCGCTCACTATAATACACAGTACATCATGGGCCGGGTCACCCTGGTGTTTTCGGCCAAGGACATTCACCACAATCAGGCGGTTGTGCTGACGGCGTACCTGACCATTCTATCTGCAGCGATCGGGAGTGAGTTACAAGGTGAGCCGCTACATTCTATTTCTACTCATCCCGACGCCGATAATTCTCGGTATCGCGTTGAACGCATCGCTCGCTCGCCAGATCGAGGACGATAGTTTCTTGGATACCGCAATCACCCTCGGCATGGACATCGACAGCGCGCTCAAGATCTACCCTTCAGCAACCATCGAAGTAATGACATCGGGTTGCTATGGCTCCGGTAAGGCGCTTGGGGATGGCGCAACGACACGGCGCATCCTTCGGTTTCGCGATGAGGTTTCACAGCTCGAGCTAGACTTTGCGCCGTTTCGCAATGGCGGCCGGCTCGTTCGTATCGACTACAATCGGCGAGTCGATTTAGCGACAATCGACCTTCCCATCCTATTGGAACAATTTACCCGCCGGTACGGCCCGCATGATCGAATCCTCTATCGGCGCAAGATGGAACCAGCCGGGCGTATCGTCGGGTTTGAATGGCAGACGGGGGACAACGGCAACTTGCGCTTGGTCCTGCGTGAGGATTTTCGCTCCAACAACGACCGCCATCTCCTGAGTATTGTTGCCAGAATCGCACCGGTCAACGCACAGCGCTCTCGTTGCGCTTGGCACGGTGCTTTTGATGCATCGGACCATGATTAATCGGTATTGGTCCTTGCCCGATTTCGTCCCCAAACTGAGGTGACTGTCTGGTCAATCACGCGCCTGGGAGGGTGCATCGTCAACGGAGAACACCATGTCATCAGGCCTCAAATTTCAACAAATCAAGTCAGCCAAGACGGCCGTCTCCAGCGCGACGCTGGCCTTGTTCGCCGGTCTCGTTTGCCTCAGCTGGCCGTCGGCGGCTCAGGATGGGGGTTACGCACCTCAGTTCACCGGCGACAAACAGCTCAAAATTCCCCAAGGCAAGATATGGCGTGAGTGGCCCTTTATCGGCTCACTGGTCACGCCGAATGCCTTGAACGATGGCAATGCACCGTTCCCGGAACACCACGCGGTCTACATCGATCCGGTGAGCTGGGCACACTACAAGAAGGCCGGAAAATTCCGCGAAGGCACCGTACTCGCCAAAGAACTGGCCCGCGTCCGGGCGCCGGACGGGGCAAACCAAAACGGCTCGACCGACGAAGTCAGCGGCACCGGCTATTTCATGGGCGAATTTTCGGGATTCGAGATCACGATCAAGAGCAAGGCGCTGTATCCGGACGAACCCGGAAACTGGGCATACTATTCATTCGGACATCAGCCTGAGCCGTACAACGCCACTGCCGCAAGGCAGCCCGCCGAGGCCTGCAATGCCTGCCATGAAGTATCGGCTGCGGAAGACTTTGTCTTCAGCCAATTCTACCCGGTGCTGCGTGCAGCAAAACCGAAGTGAGGATACCGACGATGAAGATGTCTGCAGCTACGCTGGTTGCCGCAATGTTTGCTGCCTTCTTGTTCGAATCGAACAGCCTGACTGCGGAGCCATACTCACCGTATGTGGATGAGAAGGGCAGTATCGCCATCCCGAAGGATTTTCGCAGTTGGCAGTTTCTTGGAACCTGGGCCGTGGCAACTGACGCGGATGACGAGGTTGGTTCGAAGGGCTTTCACAACGTCTATACGCAGCCGGAGACGGTGGCGGCCTTCCGTTCGACTGGGAAGTTCCCGGACGGGGCGGTGTTGGTGAAGGAGTTGCTCAAGGCAACAACTAACACCATGACAACCGGCGAGGTCAGCCATGCGACAGAGACGGAAGGCTGGTTCATCATGATCAAGGATACCCAGGGCCGATTCAAGGACAATGGACTTTGGGGAGATGGCTGGGGCTGGGCTCTATTCAATGCTGATAAGCCCACCATGACTGTCACCCAGGATTATAGGGACGATTGCATCCCTTGCCATATGCCCGCTGAGGAGGATGATTGGATATACCTGAGAGGCTACCCGGAACTGAAAAAATAGCCGGATGGTGCAGCGGCAGTCGGCCCACGACGCGAAGCATCAATCCGGCCGGATCGGCCGCAAAAGTGAAGGAGTCCAGCATGTCCGATGAATCCCTTTACGAACGCCTGGGCGGGTATGACGCCATTGCCGCTGCCGCCGCCGCATTGATGGTGCGGATTAAGGATGATGATAAACTACGCCGTTTCTACGATCACAGGGGCGCCGACGGGATCGCACGGGAGGAAAAATTGTTAGTCGATTATCTGTGCGCAGCGTCAGGCGGACCGGTGGTTTACACGGGCCGTGACATGAAGACCGTGCATATTGGGATGGGCCTCGACGAAGAAGACTGGAAGCGCGCGATGACCCACCTGACCACAACTCTGGAGGCCTTTGAAGTGCCGGAACAGGAAAAAGGCGAGCTTTTGAACTTTCACGAGGCCCTAAAGCCAGAGATCGTCGAAGACCCTTGAGTGGTTTTTGCTTTCGTTTCCTGACTCCGCCGGTCTCGGCCCTGGACGAAGGAAAGGGACTGCCACATGCCAGTCCGCACGAGGATGTGCAACCATGGAGGAGGGATGCGGTATGACGAAAGTGCGAGACAGAATAGAGGCGACGCTCAAAATGTTTGTGGAAAGCCTGAACGGCGGCGATGCAGCAGGCGTGGCTGCGTACTACACAGACGACGCTGCATTACTGCCACCTGATGCAGCGAGGGTAGATGGGCGCCAGGGAATTCAGGGCGTCTGGCAAGCTCTCATCGATGCGGATGTCCGCGATGTTACGCTGACCACGCAGGAAGTTGATGTGTTCGGCGACGTGGCCAACGAGGTGGGCATCATCAGTGCGACGGCCCCTGGTGAAGGAGGGGATCGCGTGCCGTGGGTCGGCAAGTATGTGGCGGTGTGGAAGCATGGGGGCGACGACAGCTGGCTAATGCACCGCGACATCTGGAACTTCGATGCATAGAGGCCGCGCGCCCTAGCGCACGATCGTTTCAGATTGAATCAATCTGAAACGTGAATCGTCCGCTACTTTAATAGTTTAGAGCCTGATCGTCTCATGTCGTTTCGATATGAGACGATCAGGCGCTAGTTCCAGAACTGGCATGCCAGCGCTTATACCTCGAGTGGGGAATTCATTTCGTCGTTTATTTGGGGGCAACGAGGGTGAACAGTTCCTGAGGATTGGGGATTCCCCGCAAGTCATACCGGCCTATGGAGACGATTCGCTTGCGTTCGCGCTCAGCCGACCTGGCCATGGCAGAGGATATGATCAGGTCCTGTCCCAGGGGTCGGCACATGGCCTGGATGCGCGATGCCATGTTGACCGCAGGTCCGATCACTGTGAAATCGAGACGGTCCTCAGACCCGATATTACCGTACATCACATCGCCAAGGTGAAGCGCGAGGCTGAATTCTGTGAAAACCATCTCCTCTGCCGCGCGCCGGTCGTTTATCGCCGCCATGGTGCCGCGCAATTCATCAGCGGCGCCAATTGCCCGCGAGCAGCCGGCACTGTCGTCGTCGGCGAACTTAAAGATCGCGAGAAGTCCGTCTCCCATGAATTTGAGCACGTCGCCGCCGTAAGCTTCCACGGCCCTGACAGCGGCACCGAAATAATCATTCAGCATGGCGACCATCTGGTCGCCGGGCGTCGTTTCGGAGAGTTTGGTGAAGCCCTGCAGGTCGAAATACCAGATGACCGCGCGGATGGTATCGAGCGAGCCCCGCTGGATATCCCCCGACAGCACCCGGTCCCCGGCGTCACGACCGAGATAAACGGCAAGAAGATCATGGGCAGTCCGGTAGCCCGACGCCGACTTCAGGGCCAGACCCAGCACTGGCAGCAGCTTCGTTACTGTGCTGATGTCCCTTTCCGAAAATCCTTTTGGCGCGTCACTGGTCCAGGACGAGATCATGCCTTCAGGAGGATCGTCCGGGTTGCTGTGTGGGGCGATCGTCTGCTGTCCAAAAAATATTACCGAGGCGAAATAATCGGTCGCACCTTGACCACGGAATTCCTGCAGAACGGGAAACCGGGAAGGCTCTTTTTCGTCCAACAAGCGCTCGCGCAGTTCCGGCAATCCCTTCTGCAGCATGTAGTAGAATGGGCTCTTGAGCCATCGCCCGTGTGGCTCGGGAACCCGAGCATAATCCTCCCGGGTGGCGTGGTTTCTGTCGCGGTGCCAGTCGAACCCCACTGCCCCAAACACGGGGTGGAGCGCGCGTTGGCCCGCGTACGCCCGTTGAAGTGGTATACCGGCGGCGACAAGCCTTTCACAGAAACCCTGTAGCAAAGCAGTCTGTGTCGAGCCTCGTAGGCCCTCTTTTACGAGCCAAGCAGAGATAGCGGCCGTACCGCCAGTTGCCACGCACCCGTTTTCGGACCGATTTGACATGTTCAGGTTCATCCCCTCAACCGACGCCGGGCCCCGCAGGTTTTGCTATTGTTGGGTTGTGTTGTCCGTGCTGTTCACAAATGAGCTACGTTCTTTTGCCGGTCCACCGCCGGATTCCCATCGCATCGGCGCATTTCGCGACCTACGGAACAATCCTTGCCTGACATGCGTAATTTGTGCGGCGATCCTTGACAAGAGCATGGCCTCGATCCACCCACCGTAGGCCCATCCTATCTTCTTGGGTCCATCCATGCCAGGTGTCGACGGCAAAGGCTCAATGAGCCTCGCTGCCGCCCGCCTGCCGCGTGCGGCGATAGCGCGCCGGGCTGGTTTCGAAATGGCGCCGGAAGACCCGCCCGAACGCCGCCTCCGAGCGGTATCCGCTGCGTTCCGCCACATCGAGGACCGGCAGGTCCGACTCGCACAGCAAACGGCGTCCCACCTGCATGCGCCAGCCGGTCAGGTACTGCATTGGCGTCATCCCCATGCATTCGTGAAACCGAACGGCAAAGCTCGTCCGTGACAGCCCGGCGCTTCGCGCCATTTTCTCCAAGGTCCAGGCCGCCTCCGGTTCCCGATGCAAAGCGCGCAGCGCGCGGCTGACATGGGAATCGGCAAACCCGCGGAACACGCACCTGGTTTGCCCGTCGGCGGCGAGATAAGCCCGGATGGCCTGGGCAAAAATGATCTCCGAGAGCCTCAGGGTGACGAATTCGTTGCCGAGGTTTTCGCTGCCGGCCTCCGAGCCGATCAGCTTCAGGCTGCCCTCCAGCCACAGATGGGCCGCGTCGCCCCTGTTGCGCACATGGATGAAGGGCGGCAGGGCGTCGAGCAATGGATGGCCCGCATCCCTGTCGAAGGCGAAGTGCCCGCAAACCAGCTGCGTATCGTGGCCCTGGCCGGGCTCGCCGTAGACCAGGGCGCCCTCGCCGGTGAAACCGGACCGGCCCACGACCTCGTCGACCGACCTTGCCGGCGTGGCCGCCGGGTCGGACAGCCGGTGTTCGGCACCGTGGGTCACGATCACCAGGTCGCCCTGTTCCAGCAGGACCGGCGTCTCAACTCCCGTAACGGCAAGCCAGCAGCGCCCGCGATGCACCAGGTGGAAGCGGGCGACGTCCTCGAACGCCGGCACCTGAACCCCCCAGGGGGCATTGAATTCCGTCCGAAAATACAGGGTCCCCTGCAGTTTCAGCAGCCCCAGCACGTCGCTCAAAATATCCATTGCGCAGAATCCTTTGTCTCAAGATGGCATATGGCACATATTTCGATCTAGTAAAGAATTTGGAACGATCGATCAATTTTCCCGAACGATCTGTCATTGTGAATACTGAATTATGCCCGATATTTGTGTCTGTTGCATAGAGGATTTCTCTCTGAGGCAACTTCGGTTCCGGGCGATGGCCGCCGGGGGCCGGAATTTTTCAACCAACCCCGGAGCCGGCCCCTGCACCTGAAAGCATCCGGCCCGCCAAACCATGAAACGGAGACTCAGTTATGAATTCCAAGTCGATCTTGACTGCTGCGGCACTCTCTTTGGCGCTCACGGCCCAGGCCGCCCAGGCCGGCTCGCCCGCAGATCTCAACGATCTCGAAATCGCCCACGTCGCCTATACGGCCGATTTGATCGACATTCGCTACGCCCATCTGGCGCTGGCGATTTCGAAGAATGAAGACGTCCGGCTCTTTGCCAACAGCATGATCAACGATCACAGCCATGTGAACGAGCAGGCTTTGGCCTTGCTGCAAGAACTCAATGCGCAGCCGGCCGATAACTTCCTGAGCCGTCAGCTAAACGACCAGGCCGACCGGCTGGTGGCCGAAATGAGCCGGCTCACCGGCGCCGAATTCGACAAGCGCTACGCTGCCAACGAGCTAGCCTATCATCAGGCGGTGAACGGCTTGGTTGAGGGCACCTTCATTCCCAACATCGACAATGCACAGGTTAAGGCCTTGTTCGAGGACGCCATTGCCCTCTTTAAGGTCCACGAAGACGCGGCCGCGGCGCTGGTGGAAGACCTCCGCACCCAACTCGGCGCTGCCACCACGGAGTAGCGGCGACAGCAAAAGATTGTATAGAGACTGATGCGCGGCTCATATCGCTTCGATATGAGCCGATCAGGCTCTAGAGTAGGAACCTCGAGACCCTCACGCTAGCCGACAGGGCAGTCACATCAACGGTTGCACAGATGAAATCACCCGGCCTGGCATTCCAGTCTCTGGACTCGGCGACTTTCGGAGTCTCGGTGGCCTTGCAGGATGGCGCCTCTGCAAGGGCCATCGATGACTTTATCGCCGCGGGTGATTTGATTCGCGGGCAGCTCAACGCGGCCGGCGGTTTGATGGTGGTGAGGGACTTTCTTGCCCTTGGGCAGGCGCCGGCGGAGCTGGTGCGCCTCTCCCGGGTTTTTGGGCCGGAGGTGGAAAACTATCGGGACACGCTGACCGCGGCCCGCTTCTTTCACGACGCGATTCCGGAAATCCTGGTGCTCTCCAACCTGCCGCCCTGCAACCATCCGCCGCCGCCCAGGACCGAACCCAGAACCGAACCCAGCGCTGCCGGCGCGCCGGCGGTTCAGTTTCCGCAGCAAGGGAACTGGCACACCGATCAGAGCTATCGCCGTCCGCCGCCGGATATTTCGCTGCTCTATGGGGTGATCCTGCCGCCGCGGGATCAGGGGCAGACGCTCTTTGCCGATTGCACCGCGGCCTATGCCGCGCTCGATCCGGAGATGCAAGAGCGTATTGGCAATCTAAACGGCATCCATGCGCCGAGCTGGATCGGCCGGACGCCGGATGACGTTCGGGCGGGTGCGGCCCCAAAACCGCTGTTGCCTCATCAAGAGCCGCAGCGCCATCCGCTGGTACGCGTTCATCCCGACAGCGGCAGGCCGGCGCTTTATATCTGCGAAGAAAAGCAGATGGATTTTGTCGAGGGGCCGATCGAAGGCCTCGGCAGGGGGCCGGACGGTGAAGGCGCCGCCCTGCTGCGCGCCCTGCTGCGCCATGCCACCCGGCCGGAGTTTATCTATGTGCACGAATGGTCGCCGGGGGATCTGGTGATCGGCGACAACCGCTGCCTGCTGCATGCCGCCACCTGGTATGACGCCGAGCGCCACGGGCGCCTGATCTGGCGCACAACGGTGATGGGCAATCCTGGCGCCGAATACGATGGCGAAGCCAAAAGCTGGATGCCGCAAGACGGCACCGCACCGATGCAGGGCATGGAAGACGCGTGAACTTGCTTTAACAGCTACGGCACTTCCGTTGCCAGGCCCCGCGGGATTTTCTTTTCGGCATCGTAAAAGGGCAGGGGCACCACCTCGCAGTCATAGGACTGGCCGTCGCGGCCGCGGAGGGTGAGCCGGCGGCCGAGCCAGTCGCCGCGGTGATGAAAGCGGACATAGCCGATGCCCTTCTCCAGGTAGGGCGTCCAGGCGCCGGCGGTCATACGACCCACCACCCGGTCGCCCTCCAGCACCTCCAGGCCGGTGAAGGGCACCGCCCCGGCGCAGGTCAGGCCGAACAGCAGGCAGTCCCGGTCCGCCTGGGCCAGCGCTTCGCGGCCCACGAAACCGGGTTTGTCCAAATCGACGAAGGCGCCGAGACCGGCCTGGTAAGGGGTCATGGTGATGTCGATGTCGGTGCCGTTGTCGAGAATGCCGGCCTCCAGACGACGGATGCCCATGGCTTCCGCAGAGCTGAAGGCCATGCCGTGGGCCTCGCCGCAGGCCATCAGGTGATCCCAGAGGGCCGAGTGGTCGGTGGTGGCGCCGTCGCTGTAAATCTCAAAACCCATTTCCCCGGTCCAGCCGGTGCGGGACACCAGCAACTCCTGGCCGCCGAAGTCGAATCGGCCGGCATGAAAATAACCGAAGCTGTCCGGTACCTGACCCGCCGTCGCCGAGTGCAGAACCTCCAGGGCCTTGGGTCCTTGCACTTGCAAGACCCGGGAATGGGGGTCGCGTACCGTGACCTCCAGACCCTCCGAATGGGCCAGCAGCCAGGTTTCGAATTCGCCATCGGCCAGCACATACCAGAAGTGATCTTCAGCCAGGCGGATCAGCACCCCATCCATGACGATGCCGCCCTGGGGCGTGCAGGCCAGCATATAGCGGGCGCGCCATTGCTTGAGTGTATCGGCGCGCCGGGTGAAGACCCGCTCCAGCAGGGCGACGGCGTCCGGGCCTTTGATCTCCAGGGGCTTTTCGGGCACGTCGAACAGCAAGACGCCGCGCCGCAGCTGCCAATAGAGCTCGATCGGGTCGAGACCGAGAGACATGGGATAAAAGCGCTGGCAATAGACGCCGAAAATCATGCCGTCACGCGCATACTTTTCAGTGTAGGGCGACGCTTCGAAGCGCTTGGCGGTGATGCGGAGGGTCGCATGCGACGCGGCGTAATTGGCGTTGTTCATTCGGCCCCTACGCGCCGTCAAATGCCGTGGCCGACGCGCCGATCATTGCTGTGCATCAGGTTGCGGTAGCGTGCCAGTGCCCAGAGCGGGAAATAGGCGGCATAGCCGTGGTATTTGATGAAAAAGACCCGCGGGAAGCCGATGCCGGTCCAGAGCGATTCGTCCCAGCGGGCGCCGCTGCGTGGCGCGGCTTTCAGATGATCGACGCCGCGGGTGACCGCGTCGCTCTCGACATCTCCCGCAGCCATCAGGCCGAGTAGGGCCCAGGCGGTCTGCGAGGGCGTGGAGGCCTTGACCTCGCCGCGGCGGTGCTGCCAGTAGGTCGCGCAGTCTTCGCCCCAGCCGCCGTCGTCCAGCTGCTCGGCTTTCAGCCACGCCACCGCCTTGCGGATAAAGGGCGCGTTCATGTCCTGGCCGACGGCATTAAAGGCGCTGAGGGCCGACCAGGTGCCGTAGATGTAATTGACGCCCCAGCGGCCGTACCAGGAGCCGTCGGGTTCCTGTTCGCGTTTCAGAAACTCCAATCCCTTGGCGACGGCCGGATGGTCGCTGCTGTAGCCGAGCTGCGCCAGCATGCCGATGCAGCGCGCGGTCACATCCACCGTCGGCGGGTCCAGCAGGGCGCCGTGGTCGGCAAAGGGAATGTGGTTCAGGTGGTAATGGGTGTTCTCCGGCTCGAAGGCGCCCCAGCCGCCCTCCTTGCTTTGCATGGCGATGATCCAGTCGGTGGCGCGCTTGATGGCGGCCTCGCAGCGCGGGTCCTGGGCCCGGTCCAGGGCCATCACCACCACGGCGGTATCGTCCACGTCGGGGTAATAGTTGTTCCAGTATTGAAAGGCCCAGCCGCCAGGCGCGACGTCCGGGCGCCGCACGGTCCAGTCGCCTTTGGTCTCGGTCACCTCGCGTTCCAGCAGCCAATCGATGGCGCGCTGCATCGCCTCACCCTGGGGTTCGCCCTTGGCTTCCAGCAGGGCGTGCGCGCCCAGGCAGGTGTCCCAGATCGGCGACAGGCAGGGCTGGCAATAGATCTGCGTGTCGCTGCGGCGGAACAGCAGGCGGTCTACCGCGGCCCTGGCGATGGTGAAATCGGGGTGATCCGGCGCATAGCCCAGGCAGTCGAAGGCCATGACCGAATTGGCCATCGCCGGAAAAATGCCGCCCAGGCCGTCTTCGCCGTTCAGGCGGTCGGTGACGAAGTCGACGGCCCGGCGCTCCGCCGCCTTGGCGCCGATCTTGTGCCACAGCGGCTCGGTCGCGCGCAGCAGCCGGTCCAGGCCGGTAAAGACCGCCCCGATGGCGCTGCCGGCGGCATTCATCACATAGCGCTCGCGTGCCGGCTCGCCCCGGAAGAGCTCGCGGATGCCGATGCCCCGCGGATTGCGCGCCTGGGGTTTCAGGTGCATCAGGATCAGCAGCGGGACGATCACCGTGCGCGACCAGTAGGACACCTTGGAGAGGTGAAAGGGGAACCAGCGCGGCAGCCACATGATCTGGATCGGCATCACCGGCACGGCCCGCCAGGGCACCTGGCCAAAGAGCGCCAGGGTGATGCGGGTGAAGACATTGGCCCGGGCGGCACCGCCCCGGGCCAGGATGATCTGCCGGGCCCGGGCCATGTGCGGGGCCGCGATGTCGTCGCCGGCCAGCTTCAGGGCGAAATAGGCCTTCACGCTGGCCGAGATATCCATGTCGCCATCCTGGTACAGCGGCCAGCCGCCGTCTTCGCGCTGAATGCTGCGCAGATAGTTGGCGATCTTGGGCTCGATCTCGGTGGCGTAGTCGCCCTCGACCCGGCCCAGGAAGTGCTGCAGGAAGATGTACTCGGCAGAGATCGTGGCGTCGGGCTCGAACTCGAAGAGCCATTCTCCAGTGGGACGCTGTAAATCTTCAAATTGCCGGGTGGCGTCGGCGATGACCCTATCCAGATCGGAGGCGTGGTCGAGGTCAAGAACCGCTACGTTCATCTTTGTCTTTCCGTAAGCCCCCGGGGTGGCCGCCTTGGCGGCCGAATCGGCTAAGATTGTGCCGGAATTATGCCAAGGGCTAGGAAATTAATCGACCCCCCCGGGTATCACAAGTGCTCTCTTTCTGGGGACAAACTTGGGATAATTGAAGGGTTTCGCCGCCAATTCTACCGACCGGCGACAATTTCGGCTGCTGCTCGCCCGGCGCGGACGGCGGATTCGATTGTGGCGGGATAGCCGGTATCGCACCAGTCGCCGGCCAGCGCCAGATTGCGCCAGGCGGTCCGAGCCGGCGGGCGGTGTTTCAGAGCGTCGGGCGTTTGGGCGAAAGTCGCCCGCTTTTCCTTGATCACACGGATCAGCGGGCGCTCGGCCGGGTCCAGTCTCAGGGCCCGGGCGGTATCACGCCAGAGGCGTTCGGCGATGGCCTCGTTGGGCAGTTCGGCCAGGTCTTCCGCGGCGCTGACCGTCAGGCTGGCCAGGTCGCCGCGCAGCAGCAGCCAGTCCGCCGTGCCGCCGACCAGGCCCAGGAAGGGCAGATCCGGCGACATTCCCCGGGCCAGCGCCGGGGCGCGGTCGAAACGCAGGTGCGCATTGACGATGGGACGGCTGTCCTGCGGCCCCGTCACCCCCGGCAGCAGGCTGGAGGCCACGGCGGGCGGCAGGGCGCTGATCACCCGGTCGTCTTCGGCCAGCGCGACTTTCCGGTCGCCGAAGTCAAGAGTTGCCGCCCGCTCGCCGGAGAATTCGATCTGGCGCAGGCGGCAGTTCAGGTGGATCTCGGTGCCTTGCCGGCGCAGGAATGCCAGGGCCGGCTCGATGAGGGCGTCGTCCAGGTTCTCGCGGGCCATCAGAGGCCGGCAGGCAGCCTCGCCCTTGGCAAAGCTTTGCTTCAGCACCATCCAGAGCAGCCGGGCCGAGGCCTCCCGCGGCGAGGTGTTGAGGGCGGCGACGGTCAGGGGTTCCCAGAAGCGGGCCCAGAGAGGATCGGCCGGGTCCAGGCAGTCCATCACCCGGTCGTCCGGCTTGGCGAAGGCCAGCCGCAGGCCGGCCAGGTAGGAACCAACCCTGGTGCCGGGAATCCGGCGCCGGGCCTGCAGAATCCACCAGGGAATGGCCCCAGCACCCGGCTGCAGGACCCAGGCTTGGTCCTGGGCCAGATCGTAAAAAGCGAAGCGCGCGCGCTCGGGACCCATGAGGCGGTCCCGGGCGCCGATTTCCTCGACGAAGGAGAGCGCAGCCGGGTTGGCGCTTAAGAGAATGTGGTTGCCGTTGTCGACAATCCGGTCGAGCTTGGCGTCGTGATAGCTGCGGCAGCGTCCGCCGGCCTGACCGGCGGCCTCGTAGAGGATGACTTCGGCGCCGGTCTTGGCGAGCCGGACGCCGGCGGCCAGACCGGAGATGCCCCCGCCGATGATGTGGATTTTCGCCATGAGTCCTAAAAGGCCATGAGTGCTAAAAGATCGCGTGTCGCAGGGCGATCCCGATCTTTTCCAGCTTGGGGACCGAGACCGGCTCGGCCAGACGATCCCAGCCGCGCCGTTCGAGCCGGTTCAGCAGGCGTTCATAGACCTCCAGCATGATCACCGCCGGCTTCAAGCGGCGGCGCTCGCAACGCCGCAGCAGATTCCGGGCCAAGGCAAAGCGCTCCTGGGCGGTGGTGGCCAGGGCGTAACAGACCTGGGGCAGCGCCGGGTGCTGCAGCACCTCTTGCGGTGTGGTGATCTCGATGCCGGCCCGCTCCAGCAGTTCCCGCGGCAAATAGAGCCGGCCCTCCGCGGCATCCTCGGCGACATCGCGCAGAATGTTGGTGAACTGCAGGGCCTCGCCCTCGGCAATCGCCAACTCCTTCGCGGCCTGGCTGTCGTCGCCAAAGGCATAGACCGACAGCAGTCCGACCGCGCCGGCCACGCGGCGGCAGTAAAGCCGCAGCGTTTGCATGTCGGGGGCGATCATGGTGCCGCGGGCATCCATTTCCATGCCGTCGATCACCTCCAGGAACTCCGCCTTGGGCAGCCGGAGGCTTGCCAGATGCGGCAGCAGGGCGTGGGTCGTCGGCCGGGTCGGGCGGCCGTCGTAGAGATTCTCGATCTCGCGGCGCCAGGCTTGCAGTTCGGCGAGCTTCTCAGCCATGGGCGCCGGCTCGTCGGCGACATCGTCCACCTCGCGGCAAAAGGCGTAGATGGCATACATGGCCTCGCGCCGTTCCTTGGGCAGAATCCGCATGCCCCAGAGGAAGGACGAACCGGAGCGCAACGTCACGGCGCGGACGTGGGCCTGAACATCGGCTGCGCTGCCGTTGGCGGTCTCCTGGGTCATGGCTCTGAATTCGCTGCGGCGGGGCGGGATTTCGAACCGCGCCTCAGGCCGCGCGGCAAGGCGGTCATCGCCAAAGCACCGACGCCGGACTTGGCGAAGTCGAGCTTCGTAAGGGCGACACGCTCGGCCAGAGGGTCGCCGTGACGCAACAGGACAGCGAGACGCCGGGCCAAGCGCAAGGTCATGGCGCTTTCCGTGGCCAGACGC
>CAJHXM010000499.1_pt1 | contig 16607 bp, 16 predicted proteins | sample 9198461 | NCBI WGS metagenome assembly CAJHXM01 (sample SAMEA7708299, study PRJEB35096) | sediment metagenome | biome: marine neritic benthic zone biome [ENVO:01000025]; feature: sediment [ENVO:00002007]; material: shallow marine sediment [ENVO:03000034] sea grass bed [ENVO_01000059] ...
CTTAGGCGCCGCGCCCGCACAATGCCGCGGAGGTCCCCCTTGACCAGAGTGACGCCGGCACTCTCGATGGCGACGTCGGTGCCACTGCCCATAGCGATGCCAATATCCGCCTGAGCCAAGGCAGGGGCATCGTTAACCCCGTCGCCAGCCATGGCCACGATTCGGCCTTCCCTCTGGAGTTGGCTGACAACGTCGTTCTTGTGATCCGGCAAAACTTCGGCTTGCACGTCGTCAATGCCCAGTTTTCGAGCGACAGCCTCTGCCGTCGTCTGGTTGTCGCCCGTGAGCATCACAATGCGCAGACCTTCTGCATGAAGGGCGGCCAGTGCCTCGGGCGTCGTTGCCTTGATCGGGTCCGCCACAGCAATCAATCCGGCGGGCTTACCATCCACGGAAACGAACATCGCAGTCGCACCATCACTCCGCAGCGCGTTTGCCGGTTTATCGAGAGCTGTTGTGTCAACACCGTAATCTTCCATGAGGCGGCGATTGCCGAGTGCCACACTATGGCCAGCGACCTGTCCAAAAACGCCCTTTCCGGTGAGAGATTGGAAGTTTTCAACAAACGTCAGCTTGGCGCCGCGCTCCACCGCACCGGTCACGATTGCCTCGGCGAGTGGGTGTTCGCTCGCACGTTCCAGGCTTCCGGCGAGGGTCAGCAGGGTTTTTTGGTCAAAATCCGGCTCTGTCACGATGCGAGCAAGGCGCGGCCGCCCCTCGGTTAGGGTCCCGGTCTTGTCCACCACCAAAGTGTCGACTTTTTCGAAGCGTTCCAGAGATTCGGCATTCTTGATCAGAACACCCGCCTGGGCGCCGCGGCCGGTTCCCACCATGATCGACATGGGGGTAGCCAGTCCCAGGGCGCAGGGGCAGGCAATAATCAGGACCGAGACGGCGGCAATTAAGCCATAGGCCAGTGCTGGCGCCGGTCCCCAGATGCCCCAGGTGATGAAAGCCAGCAAGGCGATAGCAATAACGACCGGCACGAAATAGCCGGCAACGACGTCTGCGAGTCGCTGGATTGGGGCCCGGCTGCGTTGCGCTTCGGCGACCATTTGCACGATCCGCGCCAGCATGGTCTCGCTGCCTATCTTCTGGGCCTCCATGATAAAACTGCCGCTGCCATTCAAGGTGCCCCCAATGACAGGATCGCTGAGCAGCTTTTCGACCGGAATCGATTCACCTGTCACCATGGACTCGTCGACCGCGCTGTGGCCCTCCAGCAGGACACCGTCAACGGGGATACTGTCGCCAGGACGGATCCGCAGGCGGTCTCCCAGGGCCACCTGGTCTAGCGGGATCTCTTCATCGGAACCGTCGTCCCGTAGGCGTCGAGCGGTTTTGGGCGCCAAGTCCAACAGGGCCTTGAGAGCACCGCTGGTGCGCTCCCGCGCGCGCAGTTCGAGGACCTGACCCAGCAGGACCAGGGTCGCAATCACCGCGGCTGCCTCAAAATACAGGGCGACATGGCCGCCTTCATCCCGGAAGCCTTGCGGAAAAACACCGGGCGCCAGGACCGCGACCAAACTGTAGAAATAGGCTGTACCCGTGCCGATGGCGATCAGTGTGAACATATTGAGATTCATGGTCCGGACCGATGCCCAGCCGCGCGCAAAGAAGGGCCAGCCGGCCCAAAGCACCACCGGCGTGGCGAGCAGAACCTGGATCCATTGGCTCCAGAGCGGCGGGATGAGCCCGGCCAGGGCCGGGACGACCTCGCCCATGGCGATGATCACCAGCGGGACCGTAAAGGCGGCGCCGACCCAGAAACGCCGGGTCATGTCCAAGAGTTCGGGATTGGGGGCGTCTTCCAGGGTTACCGTCACTGCCTCGAGCGCCATCCCGCAGATGGGGCAGTCTCCTGGCGCGTCCCGGAGAATTTCCGGATGCATGGGGCAGGTGTATTGGGTACGGGTCCGGGCAGTTACCGTCGAACTTTCCAGGGCCATGCCGCATTTGGGGCACGCGGCCGGGACATCGCTGTGGACACCGGGGCACATGGGACAGAAATATCCATTTGACGGGCGCGGGTGCTGCGCTCCTCGACCGTCATGGTGATGGCAGGCCTCCCCTGACGGTACCGCCGTTTCGTCAGGGCCGCCGTGGTGCTTACAGGAGGGCGCCTCTGCGTTGTCGTGAGGGGTACGTGAGGGTTCTGTCATCTTTTCTTCCTTTTCGGGCCGGACACCGGGGCCGACGATCGGTTTGTAAACCAAACTACGGGCAAGCCAGTTTCTGTAGGCCCACGGGCCCTGTAGACAACGAATGTTCAGACCATAGGCCTGAGGAGCGTCGCGAAACCGTGGTCTTGGCAGCTCTGGGGACGCCAATTGCGGTCTTTAGTCTTGCACAGCGAGGTGGTGCTTGCCGGGTCGCCAATCTCCAGGCCCGATGGTGTTTTAGTCGCTGTCCTTCTTTTGCTGGACCCTTTGCTCCTCGACCCGCTTGAAAAACGCATCACGGTGCTTCTCGATCGACTGCGCTTCCCACGCCTTCTTTTCTTCCGGTGACATTTCGGCCATCGACTTGAATGGCATCGCTTCTGCCGGCTGAGGTTGATTTTCCTGCGTTGTTTGTTGGGCCACGGCAGAAAAGGGCAGAGCAAGAGTTGCTGCGACTACAAGAAAGGCTAGCGCTTTCATAGCATCCTCCTGAGTCAATTATCACGAGACGGTCTGCGCAAGAGCGTTGGTGGAAAGAGCCTCATTGCATCTCTTGTCCGGCCGATTCTAACGCCGTCCTGTAGAAGTTCGGTCCAGTCTACGTCCGCGTAAAGGGCCGCTGCAGAGAACTCTGTAACGCACTATGACGGCGGGGCCGTACGTGACAAACCGTTACCAATTAGGCGTGGAATAAAGGTTGGTGGGAGAGAGAAAATGACCAGATCCAGAGTGTTCGAGTAACACCAAAACAAATAGGATATGTCATGAAACAGCGTACCAAAATCAGCTTGGCAACGATCGCGGGCTTGAGCTCCCTGGCATTGCTCGCGGCCCCCAGCCTCGCCGATAGAGATCAGAGCGCTAAGCTTGGCGCAGCGCCGATACAGCTTGCCCATATGGGCCAAGGCCAAGGCGGCGCCGGGAACTGGCAGCCCTACCCGGGTATGGGCGGTCAAGGCATGATGGGCGGTCAAGGCATGATGGGTGGTCCGGGCATGATGGGCGGCCAAGGCATGATGGGCGGCCAGGGGATGATGGGCCCGGGCAGAGGCTATCAGGGCCACACGGTAACGCCGAGCCGTGATCTTTCCGCAGAAGATGTGCGCCATTTCTTCGAACATCGCTTGAGCGTGCAGGGAAACAAGCGTGTCCAGGTCGGAAAGGTCGAAGTTAAGGACGACGACACCATCATTGCCGAGGTCGAAACGACAGAAGGTTCCCTAGTCGAACGTTACGAAATCGACCGCCACAGCGGCCGGATGAAAATGGTGGAATGATCCCTTAGATACTGGATCTCTAGGAAATTTATCCCCTAGCGAGGGCGGACCACCGTCGCCTCGGATCAGAGCATGCCTCAATTCCGATGTCCCGGAGATGGTAGGGACATAAGGTCGGCGATGGTGGCCCATCCAACATTTTCAGAAGAATTCTCAGATTCCGGCCGTCAGTTTTCCGCAATACGGCCGGTCGTTCGCAGGGGTCCCACCGTCATATTTGGTAACAATTTGTAACTCACTCGTACTGCGATATGTACTGTTACAGGACATTTCCCACGAGATTTGTCGGCCTGATAAAGTCCATGGACAGTACAAGCGAGCCAGGACCAATCGACGTTTCAGCCTTTGGTGTTCAGCATTCGGCGAGGCAACGCCCCAACTGATCTAACGAATCCACAGCCGCGTGGATGTTGCCAACCTGCAGAATCGAGGTGCCCATAGAAGAGACGCCTCTCGGATCTGAACCAGGCTTTAAAGTGATCCTGAGGGTCTACCGCTCGCTGAGACTAGACATCATGGAGAGAGGCTATGAACCAGCTGGACCATTACGCCAAAATGCTCCGACATGGGGCGATCACCCGCCGTGAATTTGTCAGCTGTGCCATAGCCCTGGGTGCCTCCAGCGCCCTGGCGACAGCCATGGCGTCAACAGCGGCCCAAGCGGCCACCCCAAAAAAGGGCGGCAGGCTGCGTCTGGGCATTGGCCACGGCTCGACCACCGATACGCTCGATCCCGCGACCTATGAAAACCTCTATGTTCAAGTGATGGGTGGCGCAAATCACAACAAGCTCACAGAGATCGGCAACTCGGGTGATCTCGTGCCGGAACTCGCCGAATCTTGGGAAGCCACGCCGGACGCCCTTCAGTGGCGGTTCAAATTGCGCCAAGGCGCAGAATTTCACAACGGCAAGACCCTGGAGGCCGATGACGTTATTGCGTCTTTCAATCACCATCGCGGCGAGGACTCGAAGTCTGCGGCCAAGCCCATTGTCGACCCAATCGAGGACATTAAGGCCGACGGCAAGGATACCGTGATCTTCACTATGAAGTCCGGTAATGCCGATTTTCCCTTTATCGTCAGCGACTACCATCTGGCCATCATGCCCTCTAAGGATGGCATGGTCGATGCCGCGTCCGGGATTGGGGCCGGGGGCTATACGATTGCGACCTTCGAGCCGGGTGTGCGCACTGACCTCAAGCGCTTCGCGAACTACTGGAAGAGCGACCGTGCTCACTTTGATGAGGCGGAGTTGCTGGCGATTCTTGATGTTGCTGCGCGTACCACCGCGTTGAAAACCGGCGAGATCGATGCCATGGATCGGGTCGACATTAAGACGGCGCACCTGCTGGCGCGGGACCCCGGCGTCAAGATTGTCGAAACCAGTGGCACGGCTCACTATACCTTTGCCATGCGCACAGATACGCCCCCCTTTGACAACAACGACGTACGCCTGGCGCTCAAACATGCTCTCGACCGTGACGCGATGCTGAAGACCATCCTGCGCGGCCACGGGGTGGTCGGCAACGATCATCCGATCGGCCGTTCCAACCGCTTCCACGCAGATGAGCTGCCGCAGCGTGTGTACGACCCCGACAAGGCCAAATTCCACCTGAAGCAGGCCGGCCTGAGCAGCCTTAAGGTAGACCTCAGCGCGGCCGACGCCGCCTTCGCCGGAGCAGTGGACGCGGCGGTTCTCTACAAGGAACACGCGGCCAAGACGGGGATCGAGATCAACGTCGTGCGCGAACCCAATGACGGCTATTGGTCGAATGTCTGGTTAAAGAAGCCGTGGTGTGCGGTTTACTGGGGCGGCCGGCCCACCGAGGACTGGATGTTATCGACCGCCTACGCTGCAGGTGCGCCGTGGAACGATACTTTCTGGGAGCATGAGCGCTTCAACAAGCTCCTGATCGAAGCGCGTGCCGAGCTCGACGACGCCAAGCGGCGCGCCATGTATGTCGAAATGCAGACGATCGTCCGTGACGAAGGCGGCGTTGTGGTGCCCATGTTCAACAACTATGTGATGGGCCTCTCTAAGAAGGTCGAACACGAGACAATGGGTGCCAACTGGAGCTTCGACGGGTTCAGGGCAATCGAGCGCTGGTGGTTCGCCTAGACTTTGTCCGGCAATATAGCTGAATGAATTTGCTTGTGGCCCCTCAGGGGCCGCGAATTCGGCCGGTGCGCGATTGCCTGCCGATCAAAGCATGGACCGGACCGAAAATCGGTCGATGGAATAATTGATATATGGTTCCTGCGAAATTGGTAACGGGCAGTCGCGGCGCGCCTTTCCGTTACCGATGGTTACGCGTTTCTTCCCTACCAGGCATTCCGTTGTCTTAGTATCCCTCTTACTTAAGGGCTAGGTGAAACAGAGGACGCCGTGCTCTCTCTTCTGCTGAGAGAGGGCGGGAATGCGCGATCTAGCCGCGGCGTCCATCTAGCAAGGAAGGAATGCCGACAATGCCCAAGAGCGCCTATACGATAAAAACAAAAATTAAGGTCTGGGACGCCATAGAAAGGGCCCATGACGATGGTCTCAGCTATACAAATATGACCGATAGAGCCATCCATGATCTCCTTGTGGAAGTCCCGCAGCTCACATCATCTGAGGCGCAGGCGTTGGTGCAGCGCTATCAGTACCGTGGGTTTGAGTAACCGTCCCAACGTCAAGAAAAGGGGAATAGTTCAGGCTGAAGGCCCTCAAATCGATCATGTTCAGGGCACAACGCCGCGCAACGACCAGGAGGCAAGAGATGAAAACAATCTATGACGCAGATCCGGCATTGTCAGATCGCTGCAGAAAGCAAGCAGCACTTCTTCGCTACCGCGGGCTGGATGGGGCGATATCCCCGACGGCTTTGGACATAGGCTTTGCAGAGCTTTTCGACGCCGCATCGGCAGTTGTCGGGGCCATGGCGAATGCCAATGAGCAGAGACCGAGTCTATCCACCCTACGACAAATGGTTCAGGAGGCTGCCGGCCCGCGAGAACCTGTTGGGAGCCGATATCCGAAACCACTTTTCCCCAATCGGGAGGCCGTCGTCGAACTGGCAGTTGCAGCCATCGCGAGTCTTCTGGAGGCAGGGGAGAAAAATATGGCGTCGGACGTCACTTTTAGTGGGCCGGTTCCCAATACCGGAAGTGAACGACGGAGGCTTTCCCTATGATCACGGCGATGGCGCGGCACTATGGTATCGCCGGGGTTGAGCCACCCCTTTGGGAGGTCCTTCGAGATCCCGTCATAGAAAGCATTATGAGACGTGATGGCGTGACACGAGATGACTTGGAGAGCCTGATCGCAGACCTTCAGGTGCGCCAAGGTATGTGGGTCTATCCTCCTAAGGGGCGGGGGAGTTTTCTTGACCCATATCAAAGTGCCGAGGGCGCCTTTCAAAGAGACTTGACTACACTTACGGCCAAGGGTTGGGGCCCTTCCCGCTCTGCGACAGGGTGACGCGTCTTGAGGTGATTTTGGATCCGTCGCTCACCGCAGTGTCAGACAAATCAAGAGGTGCGTCAGTACGGCCCCAATCCGGTAGGAAGGTGAATGTATCGTGATGCGACTGACGTTCCTCGGAGGTGTGGGCACTGTCACAGGGTCCAAGTATCTGTTTGAGGTGGCCGACCGGAAACTCCTCATCGATTGCGGGCTCTTCCAGGGATTTAAGCAGTTGCGCCTACGGAATTGGGAGCCGCTTCCGATTGATCCCGCTTCGATTGAGACGGTCATCTTGACCCATGCTCATATTGACCACAGCGGCTACCTGCCGCTGCTTGTGCGGAACGGTTTCACCGGAGATGTTCTCGCCACTCCTGGTACGAAGGACCTCTGTGGGCTTCTGCTGCCCGATAGTGGATATCTGCAGGAGCGCGATGCGGAGTTTGCTAATCGCTATGGCTTCTCGAAGCACCGCCCGGCGAGGCCGCTCTATACCCACGCCGATGCAGGGGCTGCGCTCGATCATTTTGAGGCCCTGGATTTCGGGAAAATCCAGGACCTGGGGGCAGGGCTAAGAATCCAATTCTTGCGTGCAGGCCATATTCTGGGAGCCGCGCTGGTCCGGATCACCTACCAGGAGACGTCGATCCTCTTTTCTGGCGACCTGGGGCGGCCGGGGGACCCGGTCATGCCCGACCCGGCAGTGGTCAGCTCGGCCGACTATCTTGTTGTGGAATCGACCTATGGCGATCGGCGCCACGAGCGCCTCGATCCTGAGGATATCCTGGCAGACATCATCAACAGGACTTGTGGGCGAGGTGGTACGGTACTTGTCCCGGCCTTTGCGGTGGGACGGACCCAATTGTTGTTGATGCATTTGCACCGGCTAAAGATCGGCGGTCGAATCCCCAATATACCGATATTTCTCGATAGTCCGATGGCGATAAGTGCCAGTGATATTCTCTGCAGACATGTCAAGGATCACCGTCTCAGCTCAAGCGATTGCCGGCAAATCTGTGACGTGGCGACCTATGTGAGTAGCGTTGATGCCTCGAAGGCACTCGACCGGAACCACGTCCCCATGATTTTGATTTCAGCCAGCGGCATGGCAACGGGGGGACGGGTGTTGCACCATCTCAAGGTATTTGCTCCGGACCGCCGCAACACAGTGCTCTTCACCGGATTCCAAGCCGGTGGCACACGTGGGGCGGCGATGATGGCTGGGGCAGATGCGGTCAAAATTCATGGCCAATATGTTCCAGTTAAAGCGGAGGTCCACAATTTGAGCATGCTGTCGGCCCACGCCGATGCGGACGAAATTACTGCTTGGCTAAAGCATTTTGAGGAGCCACCGCGGCAGACATTTGTGACCCACGGGGAGCCAGCCGCGGCCGATGCCTTGAGGCATCGTATTGAAGAAGAATTCGAGTGGCCCTGTATGGTGCCCGACTACCGAGAGCAAATCAGCCTTCACTGACATAGCTGGGGGCGAGGGAGCGTGGTGGCATGAGCGATTCTGGGAATGGGAGTGCTGGCGACCGGCTTCGCCTCCGGCGTCTGGGTATCGACACCGGCCCGGAAACGGTCATTTATATGCGTGAGGATTGCCATGTCTGCCGTTCGGAAGGCTTCGCCACCCATGCCCGCCTCAAAGTCACCTATGACGAACGTGCCATCATCGCGACGTTGAACCAGATTTCCAACAGTCTTCTGGAGCCCGGGGAAACTGGGCTATCTGAGGCGGCATGGCAACGCCTTGGGGCAAAGCCGGGCGGCGAGGCGGTGGTGAGCCACTTGGACCCGCTGGACTCGCTCAGCCACGTCAGAGCCAAAGTCTATGGCGCAAGGCTGACCGATGCCGCCATTGCATCGATCATCCGGGACGTCGCAGCCGGACGCTACTCCGACATTCATCTCTCTGCGTTCATTGCAGCATGCTCTGGTGGGAACCTGAACCCCGACGAGATCTTGTCCCTCACAGTTGCCATGATCGAGGCGGGCGACCGCCTCTCCTGGACGGACAGTCCCGTGGTCGACAAACACTGTGTTGGGGGGCTGCCGGGGAACCGGACCACGCCAATTGTGGTCGCCATCGTCACGGCCTGCGGTTTGACCATGCCAAAAACCTCCTCTCGGGCTATCACCTCGCCTGCAGGAACAGCAGACACCATGGAGACCCTGGCGCCCGTCGATCTTGATCTCCTGGCCATGCGCCGGGTGGTCGAACAGGAAGGCGGCTGCGTCGTCTGGGGCGGTGCGGTACGACTGAGCCCAGCCGATGACGTCCTTATCCGGGTCGAGCGCGCCCTGGACCTTGACAGCGAAGGCCAATTGGTTGCCTCGGTGCTCTCCAAAAAGGCGGCGGCAGGGGCCAGTCATGTCGTGCTCGACCTGCCGGTCGGCCCGACAGCCAAGGTGCGAAGTGATCAAGATGCCGATAGACTCGAAGATCTCTTGTCGCAAGTGGCAACATCACTCGGACTGCAGACCTGTATCCTACGCACCGATGGCACACAGCCCGTCGGCCAAGGCATTGGCCCCGCCCTGGAAGCCCGCGATGTGTTGTCCGTCCTTCGGAACGAGCCAATGGCGTCTCTCGAGCTGCGCAAGAGGGCCGTTAGGTTGGCCGGTTCGTTGTTGGAATTGGCTGGAAAGATCTCCCCGGGAGAGGGGGTAAGCCACGCTGAAGCGACCCTTGCTAGTGGGCGGGCCTGGGCTAAGTTCCAGGCGATTTGTGAAGCACAGGTCGGTTTGCGAAACCCGCCCGTAGCGGGACATCTGCGACCGGTTCTCGCCGATCATGCCGGCATCGTCACGGCCATAGATAACCGTCTGATATCGCGTGTCGCAAAACTCGCCGGCGCCCCTTATGCAAAGGCCGCTGGGGTTCAGCTTCACGTCCGGCTCAGCAGCACCGTGGAAAGGGGCGAACCGCTCTACACCGTCCATGCGCAGTCACCCGGTGAGTTGAGCTATGCGATGGACTATGTCCAAGGCCAAACCGATATCATCCTTGTGGAGCCGCGCCCATGAGTGGAGCTCTTTTTGCCTTGCCGGGGAATGAAGAGCTCGGCAATCGTCTTGCCGAACGGGTTCCACTGGAAATGGGAGCCTTCGATCTACGCCATTTTCCCGATGGGGAAACCTATCTTCGCATCCGCTCGGACGTCAAAGGCGGTGACCTTGTCTTGCTCTGCAGCCTTGATCGGCCGGATAGCAAGATCCTACCCCTCCTCTTTATGGCAGAGACTGTCCGGGAGCTTGGCGCCAAAAGCGTCGGACTCCTTTGTCCCTATTTGGGCTACATGCGCCAAGATCAGAGATTCATGGCGGGAGAAGCTGTCACGTCAAGCCATTTTGCCAAACTGTTGAGCGACAGCTTCGATTGGCTCGTCACCGTCGATCCCCATTTACATAGACGCAAGAGTCTTTCCGAGATCTATAGTATCCCGACAATGGCGCTCCAGGCGGCGCCTCTTGTTTCAGCCTGGATCCGCCACAACATTCCGGATCCACTTTTGGTTGGACCGGATAGTGAGAGTACACAATGGGTGGCCGCTGTTGCTGAGAAGGCCGGCGCCCCATCTATCGTCCTGAACAAGATCCGGCATGGCGATAACAAGGTCGAAATTTCGATCCCAGATATCGGCCGATGGTCACGCCACACACCGGTTCTGGTGGACGACATCATTTCCACCGCAGGCACCATGATCGAGACGGTTCGCCACCTGAAGAAGGCGGATCTTCCTCCGGTTACCTGTGTCGGCATCCATGCCGTCTTCGCGGAGGGAGCCTATGAGGAGCTTCTTGCCACCGGCGTGCGGCGAATCGTAACCTGTAACAGTATTGCCCATCCGACCAATAAGATCGAATTGAGCGATCTTCTCGTCCCGGCTGTTCGCGACGCGCATTACAGGGACTCTAGAGCCTGATCGTCTCATATCGAAACGATATGAGACGTGAATCAGTCTCTAAACTATTAAAGTAGCGGACGATTCACGTTTCAGATTGATTCAATCTGAAACGATCGTGCGCTAGCGCATTAGGGGTTGCATCAACCCCCTTGACTCCACATTGAGGATCGCCATGCGCGAGTTATTTTTCGATTCTTCTCTCTGCATTGCGCTCTAAGGTGCTGCCAAGACCAGAGGCTGCTTGGGCCGGTAGGCCTGGATTTCGCCCGAGCGGCCTTTGACCGTCATCAGGGGCAAGGCTACCCAGCGATAATAGGGCGGTTCCTCACCCGCGGCAGCCAGAAGGGCCTCGGATACCACGATCACGCTGTCGACCTGGCGTGTCAGCTTCTCGAGGCGCTCTGACAAATTGACCGTATCCCCGATGACGGTGTATTCCAGCCGGCTCTGATCGCCCAGGGCGCCGGCCAGAACAGAGCCAAAATGGGCCCCGATACCAACAGCAATTTCCTCCAAACCCTGCGAACGGCGCTCCAGGTTCCACTGGTCTAATCTACTTGCTATCTCGAAAGCGCAATCGAGTGCGTGGCGACCATCCTCGGGCTGAGGGTAGGGGATGCCGAAAACGGCCATAATGGCGTCGCCGATGAACTTATCGATTGTGCCGCCAAAGGCGGCAATAGGCGCGGAGAGCCGGGTGCGAAACTCGGACAAGAATTCACCAAGCGCCTTGGGGTCCATTTTCTCGGACAGGGTTGTGAAGCCCCGGATATCGATAAACATGACAACCGCATCCTGGTGACGGCTTTCGCGGATACTGTCAAAACCGTCCTGGGACAGCTGGGCGACGATGGTCTCGGGGAGAAAGCGAGAAAGGGCCGCGCTCTGCTGTGTGGCAATGATAGAACTCATAACATGACGCTTTGTCCGGATTGCGGTAACCGCAAGGATTAGGGCGGTGAGACCAATGAAGGCGGCACGCAGAACCTCGCGCAGAGTGTTGTCCCCTCCCATGGGGCCGCCGGCGGCCATAGATCCCATCATGCCGTCCGCCATGGGCGTTGCTTGCCTTTCTTCAAGGAAGATAAGGGCTAAAAGCCAAACGAAGATGAAGAGGCACGCGCCGTAGAGAACGAGGGCCGGGCGATATCGCATGGCGGCATGGGCCAGAAAGACGAAAATTACCGAGGCACTGGGCAATGCCAGCAGACTCATCAGCGGCATGGCGCCGCTTTGAGCCGGATAGGTTAAGAGAAAAATGACGACGCCGACATCGAAAGTCACCAAGACCCAAGGGAGCCAAGGCCGGAAATACCCCAGGTGCGCCAGACCAACAGCCAAGACAGCGAGACCGCCATAAGCAGCCAGGCCAAAGAAGGCCAGACTGTGCGGCGCCGAGAGATCCCAAGTGAAGAAAATGATCCCCAACGCCACAGCCAGCACCGCCCGCAGATAGGCGGAAATTCGCTCCGTATCCCTTTCCAAATCGGAAAATACGCGCTGCACATCGTTTGCCATCCGCTTCGTTCCCACGCCTATCTGCCAAGTGCCGAAGACGGCACCATTTCTCGACAGGATTCTTCCGTGATTTCGCCACAAGGGTCAATTGGGCATTTCGGAAGGGGGCCAATTTTCATTCTTCTTCCTGACGGAGACTTTGACGGACTCTCTCATCCAGCATGAGCACCATCTGGCTGAGGCGGGCGAGATCTATGTTCGACCACCCAACACTAATGCGCCCGTCTTTCCAAAGGACAGCTGCACTGACCGCTTCGATCTCATCAAGGTTTTCCAGCCCACTTTCGAATATCTCGGCCGGTGTCGTGCCATAAAGACTTTCGATTTTCGCCATTACTTTTTCCTTCTTTTTGCCATGAGTTGCCGGATATTGGCCATCACAGCACGTCTACCCCCGCGGAATGCGACATTGCGGGCAACGCTGTGGGGATTTTCATGGGGCCGGCCTGGCTTTCCTTGGTCACCGATTGAGCCTTTCTATGATGGGTAAGATGACCTCTTCGAGCTGGCGCCGATCGAGGGGGCCGACATGGCGATAGCGGATGCGTCCTTCTCGGTCGACCACAAAGGTTTCCGGCACGCCATAGACCCCCCAATCGATCGCCACTCGCCCACTTAGGTCGGCACCGATACGTCTGTAGGGGTTGCCGAGTTCCTCGAGCCAGGTTCGTGCAGCCAGGGATTTATCTTTGTAATTGATTCCGAAAATGGGAATTTTGGTGCTTCGGGACATCTCCATAAGAAGTGGATGCTCGATGCGGCAGGGCAGACACCAAGAGGCGAAAACATTAACCAAGGAAGCCGCGCCGGAGTTGAGGCCATCCGAGTCGAGACCCGGCACACCTGATCCCTCGAGAGGGGGTAAGGCGAAGGAAGGCACGGATTTGTCGATCATCACTGAAGGGATTTCATTCGGATTCCGATCGGAATTCAATCCCCACAGGAAGGCTGCTGCGACAACTGCGAATGCTGCTATCGGCAGAGCGAATATCAGGCGCCTCATCGATCCAGTCCTTTGGAAGGATGGCTAGCGGTCCTTCCAATGCCAATATCGACCGTCTTTGGCGCGGTCATGAGTCGCAGAACGGTGAGGCCCACGATGCCAGAAGCTGCCGATCCGATAAGGATGGCAAGCTTCGCCGATATGATCAGCCGGAGGTCTGCATAGGCCAATGAACTGATAAAGAGCGACATGGTAAATCCAATCCCAGCGAGAATGCTGACCGCATAGAACTGACCCAGGGTTGTTTTCTCAGGAAGTCTTGTTACGCCACTTTTCAGGGCCAAGAGGACGGCACCGGAAATTCCCACCGGCTTGCCGACAAAGAGTCCAAGCGCGACGGCCAGCGTCGTCGGCGCGGCGAAGCTCCCGAGCGTTGTTTCGGCCAGCGAAATCCCCGAATTGAAGAAGACGAAGAGCGGGATCACGCCCAGCGAAACCCAAGAGTGCAGTTCTTGTTCAACTTTTCTGAGCGGTGAAAAGGAAGGATTGTCGCGGCTGCGCATGGGGATCGCAGCACCAATCAAAATACCCGCGAGCGTTGCGTGGACGCCCGACTCAAGTAATGCAAACCAGAGGAGCAAACTAAGCAGGACATAGGGCGGCGCCCGGAGAATGCCACACCGGTTCAGAACGAGAAGGCCGATCAGGGCCAGAACCGCGACTGCGATGGCCGGTAGAGAAAGCCCGTCGCCATAGAAGAGGGCGATAATGAGGACGGCGCCGATGTCATCGAATACTGCAATCGCTGTCAAAAAGAGCTTGAGCGCCAGGGGCACTCGTGATCCCAAGAACGACAGGCAGCTGAGGGCGAGGACGATATCGGTTGCGGTGGGAATGGCCCAACCACGAAGTAATTCCGGATCGGGCCAAGTAAGGGCGGCAAATATGGCACCAGGAACCAACATGCCACCCAGGGCGGCAATCCCGGGAAGGGCAATCTGAGACGTGGTTGAGAGCTGGCCCTCCAGGAAATTGCGCTTCAGTTCGAGGCCGATCAGCAGGAAAAAGAAGACCATCAGGCCTTCGTTGATCCAAAGAAAGAGCGGCTTGTTGAGGGACAGAGCGCCGACCCGAACCTCTAGGGGTGTGTGGTGAACCAGCTCATAGAGTGCCGCCAAAGGTGAATTGGCGAGTCCCAAGGCGATCAATAGAGATCCGAGGGCCAAAAGACCAGAAAGCTGTTCAAAACGGAAGAGACTTCGTATGGGACTCATAAAATCTGCCTGACGACCGCGCAATTGTCCCTTGAGTTTGAAACCTTTTCGAGAAAGGCGTTCGAGGCCAGCAATGCGGTCAAACGCCAAGGCGCGCTAAAAAGCGGCGGCCCTTGTGGCTGTATAACAACCAAACGTAGAGAAACGTTGAGACGACGGCAGGAACCATCCCGCCTGCAATGAAGAGCAGAGCCGCCTGGCGGGCGCCAAAGAGATTGAGGTCCAGATCGATCTGGTAGCAAAGGAGCGTACAGAGACTGAGGACACCCAAATAGAGGGTGGCAGTCCCTAGGATCACGCGAACGCCCTGAAGACGGCCCGTGACCAAGAGTGTTACCAAAGCACCGATTGTGGCCCCCATGGCCAAACCGCAGACCGCCGTCCAAAGGAGTTTTGCTATAAAATCACCGGCTGGAAACAAAAACCGGCCCCAGATCAGCAGAATTGCCATCTCCCCGAGGAAGGTGAGGGCGATGGCGAGGATGATCGGCCGAACGAAATCCCGTCGACTCAGATTTGCCTCAGCCATGTCATGTCCCTGCTTCATACCTATCGATCCTCTAGAATCGGAGATGCGCTTTGGCCTTCTCCTTGTCTGGCTAAACTCAAGAGGTCCCGGTCCTTGGCATGGGAGTGACAAGGGATTCGACGGCCCCATCAGACAACGCTGGAAGAGGGCAAAATCCTTGGGCCGGCACTTCAAGAGCGTTGTTGAACTTGCTGGAGAGATTTTGAAAGGCAATCAAAGCCGTCAATTCAAGGATCGCGTCATCGGTGAATTGCGCTTTCACCTGCCGGAATAGTTTTTCGCCAACCTTCTGGTCAGACCGGGTGATGGCTTCCGCGTAGGCAAGGGCGGTCCTCTCGCGGTCATTGAACAGAGCGCTGGTCTGCCAGTTAGAGAGGTCTCTAACCTTTTCGAGCGTTACGCCCCTTTTCAGAAGTGTTGCCGAATTGAGGTCGATGCAAAAGGTACAGCTATTGATCTGCGAAACGCACACGGTCACAAGAGAGCGCAGCGCCGGCTCTATTGGTGAGTTGCGCCGATCGATGATCCCATAAAGGCCGGCTACGCCCAGAAAAAGCTTTGGGGAGCGGCCCCAAAGCAACGCTGAGTCCAAGACCGCGCCATATTTGCGGCGCTGATTCCAGAAAAAGAGTCTGAGGTACCAGGGGTAGCGCGAAAGCGGCCGGGCGGAAACTCTCATGACCTGGTTCTCTCGTCTCCATTTGGACAAGGGGCGATGATTACGAAGGTAACTTGTCTGATCCAATTCGCACCATCAGATCGTCCAGGAACTCATACTTCGGCAGATCGAGATTTCGCGGCGCCGGACCCTTGCGAATACGGCCGGAGGTGTCGTAATGAGACCCATGGCAAGGGCAGAACCACCCCCGCCATCCCCCCTTGGAATCGATGGGATTTTGCCCGACGGGAACGCAGCCGAGATGCGTACAGACCCCGATGACGATCAGCCATTCCTCCCGTTCCACCCGCGCGCTATCGGGCTCGGGATCGGGCAGATCACTGTAATCGTCGGCATTTGCCAGCGCGATTTCTTCCGGCGTCCGATGGCTGATAAAAACCGGATTGCCCCGCCACTTTACGGTGATACGTTGACCCCGCTCGATGGGCGCCAGGTCTACCTCCACAGTGCTCAAGGCCCGAACCTCTGCAGAGGGATTCATGCTGTCGATCAGGGGCCAGACGGCGGCGCCGGTTCCGACGGCGCCCATGGCACCGGCGACGAGATATAGAAAGTCGCGCCGCGGACTCTCCCTGCGATCAGTCGGTTCCACGATCTGGTCGTGGGCAGCAGTCATTTCCATCCATCCAATCGTCGCCACAGCCCTGCGACATCACATCTTCATGCCGTTTATGTCGACAAGCGCCTGGCCGCCCATCAATCCGAGTGCCTGTTGCGTTCATTCAGCCCCTCTACCATTCAGTGGGCCGCGACCAGGGGGGGCACTTCATTGTCCCACGCTTGCCCGCTGCTGCATTACAACCATCTGATGTCCTTCGCCGCGAACGGCGATTTCCTTGGATTTGCTCAAGGTCTGCTGATCGAATA
>CAJHXM010000711.1_pt1 | contig 15990 bp, 14 predicted proteins | sample 9198461 | NCBI WGS metagenome assembly CAJHXM01 (sample SAMEA7708299, study PRJEB35096) | sediment metagenome | biome: marine neritic benthic zone biome [ENVO:01000025]; feature: sediment [ENVO:00002007]; material: shallow marine sediment [ENVO:03000034] sea grass bed [ENVO_01000059] ...
ACGACGGCTGGGCGCAGGCCGGCCTGCCGGATTGGAGCTACGCGCATTGCCTGCCTTATTTCCGCAAGGCCGAAACCCGCGAAAGCGGTGCGGACGACTACCGCGGCGGCGACGGCCCGCTGAAGGTCTCCACCGGCGCCTGCACCAACCCGCTGTTCAAGGCCTGGATGGAGGCCGGCGTCGAGGCCGGCTATGCCTACACGGACGACGTCAACGGCTATCGCCAGGAAGGCGTCGGCCCCTTCGATTCCACCATTCACAAAGGCCGGCGCTGGAGCGCCGCCCGCGCCTATCTGCACCCGGTGCTGTCCCGGCCCAACCTCACGGTCCAGGTGCGGGCTTTGACCACACGGGTTCTGTTCGACGGCAAGCGCGCGGTGGGAGTCGAATATAGCAAGGCCGGGTCGCTGGAGACCGTACAGGCGGCACGGGAAGTCATCCTCTCCGGCGGCGCCATCAACTCGCCGCAACTGCTGCAGCTTTCCGGGATCGGCAATGCAGAGGAACTGCAAGCCCTGGGCATCGATGTGGTGGAAAACCTGCCGGGGGTGGGCGAGAACCTGCAGGATCATGTGGAGATTTATGTCCAGCAGGAATGTATCCAGCCGGTCTCGATCTACCCGGCCCTGAAGCTGCACAACAAGGTCCGACACGGGGTGGAGTGGATTCTCTTCAAGACCGGCGTCTGTGCCACGAACCACTTCGAGGCCGGCGGTTTCATACGCAGCCGCGCCGGCATCGAGCACCCGGACATTCAGTATCACTTCCTGCCGATCGCGATGCACTACGACGGCAGCCAGACCCAGGACTCCCATGGCTTCCAGGCGCACCTCGGTCCGATGCGGCCCAGCTCCCGCGGTTATGTGAAAATAAAGTCCGCCGACCCGCGAGAACACCCGGCAATCCTCTTCAATTATCTGCAAACGGAAAAGGACCGGCAGGAGATGCGCGACGGTCTGCGCCTGACCCGGGAAATTTTCGCGCAAAAAGCCTTCGATCCCTACCGCGGCGGAGAACTCTCGCCCGGCCCCGAAGTGCAAAGCGATGCGGACATCGACGCCTATTCCCGCAAGGTCCTGGAAAGCGCCTATCACCCTTCCTGCACCTGCAAGATGGGCAACGACAGCATGGCGGTGGTGGACAGCGACGCCAAGGTCCACGGCATCGACGGCTTGCGGGTAGTGGACGCCTCCATCATGCCCAACGTCGTCAGCGGCAACCTGAACGCGCCCACCATCATGATTGCCGAAAAGACCGCGGACCGGATTTTGGGCAAGGAGCTGCAGGCCCCTTCAGACGCGCCCGTTTTCATCCATGAAAACTGGGGAACGGCGCAGCGCTAATCCGATTTTACCGCGATACGCCGCCGAAAGAATCGCAACAGGCTGCCGAGGACCGGGATTTTCTCATAGACCTGACCCGCCGCGTCCCAGTGGTCGATATGCGCGATCACGAGGCCCGCCGCGTCAAACTGCACTTCGGTCATGCCCTCGATTTCAAAATTTATCTTGCGGCCCTTCAGCCGGCCGGTGAAGCGCCAGCGCAGGTAACAGACCTGCCCGGAAAAAGCCTGGTGCAAAACGGCGAAGCGCGGCACCTCGACGGTGGCATACATTTCTTCGAAGACGGCCATGAAGCTGTCGATGCCGGTAAGGTCATTGAAGGGATCGCGGAACCGGATCGCCGGTGCGCAGAGTCTGCGCAGCTCCGGCAATGTTTCCGGCGTTACCGTCTCGAAGAATGCCGCGTAGGCGCGGGCGGCGGATTCCAGGGTCATGGCAGCATTCGCCGCGAAAGAGCCAAGGCCAAGGGATAAGGTAAAAAGCGGTAAAGCTTCATCAGGACCGCCATACGCCAAGGGAAGGCAATTTCGAAGCGGTCGGATTGCAGTCCCCGGTAGAAGGCTGCTGCCGCCTTGTCCACATCCATCAAAAAGGGCATGGGAAAGGCGTTCCTGTCCGTCAGGGGGGTTTTGACGAATCCCGGGTTGACGATTTGCAATAGAACCCCGTCTCGCTCCAACTCCGGGCGCAGTGCCTCGGCCATGTTGATCAGGCCTGCCTTGGACAGGCCATAGGCGGCCGCAGTCGGCAGCCCCCGATAGCCGGCGACCGAGGCGACGACAGCGATCCGGCCCTGCCCGCGGGAGCGCATTGCGGGCAAAAGGGCAGCCAGACAATCCACTGTGGCCATCACATTCAGCCGGATCAGACGTTCGAAGACGGCCGGGCGAAAATCCCGGGCCGACACCTCCTCATGCGTGCCCGCGTTCAGCACGGCCTGATCGATCGGGCCGAGGCGCGCGCCGATCTTACCGGGCAACGCCGCCACCGCGCCCCGGTCGGTGACATCCAGGGGAAAAGAATGAATCCTGTCCGGCGGCCCTTCGGCCGCAAGCCCGGCAAGCGCCTCTTCGCCCCGCGCGGAGGCCGCGACATGCCACCCCTCGGCCGCCATCTTCAACGCCAGGGCCCGCCCCAGGCCGCTGCTGGCACCGGTGATCCAAACCACCCGCCTGGACCGGCGATTCATTTCTGAGATGGCGATGCCGGCTGCTGTGCGGCTTGATTGGCCGGGCGCAGGTACTCGACATCCGCGCCGCGCGCCGAGAAGGCGATCTTGCTCCATTCACCCAGCGCGCTGTACCAGAGATCCATGGTCAAATCACCGGTCACTGCATATTTTTGCACCGGCAGCGAGGCGCCATCGATGGGCAGGGGCTCGCGGCCCAGCGGCCTGATATCTACCTCGACCAGACGACCGGATTGCGTATCCAGAAGCACCTTTTGATCGACGGTGGCCGGATTCCAATAACTGGTGGGCAGGATGCCTGCCGGTGCCACGAATTCCTTCTTGCCGTTTTGCACCAAGAACCCCGCCGCCATTCGGCTTCCCGTCACTTGGTGGATCGTGCCGTTGTCATCGGTGCGGGATTCCAGCGATTTCAATTGCCCGCCGTTCCACACTTCATGGTTCCGGTGGCTGTAGCTGAAGAGGGTGAGGAAGGCGAGCTTCACCTCCAGTTCGATATCGATCTCCACATGGAGGTCCTCCCCCTCGCGGCGAAAGGCGACCCGGTGATGGCCGATAGAATCTCCGCCGCGATAAACCTCGAATTCGATATCTTCGGGGATCGGATCCGATGCTTGCGCCGCCGTTGCCGGCATCGCAACCAGAAACAGTGCCAGCAGCAAGGAACTGAAAAAAGAGCATGCCGGCAGGAGCATGAGGAGGGGGGAAACCCTTCTGCTTCTGCCGGCCGTGTGACGATGGATATTCATCACATACCCTATACGCCGCGGGTTGCGTTTCGGATCAACAAATTCAGATCTTCACAAAGGGATTCAGCAAACGCCCGAGAGGACCCGTCAGGCGCAGCGGCGCATCGGTCACCGCCAGACAGAGGCAGGGCTCTCCAGGATCCGCCACCGGCTGATGGTTGACCTCCTCGTCCGCCACCGCAACATCGCCGCGCAGATAATGACGATCGCCGTCGGTAAAGCCGCCCGTCAACACCAGGGTATATTCCATGCCCTCATGGGTGTGCAGCGGCATGGCCTTTGCGGGGCTGATCTGCAATAGCCGGGTCTTGAAGTCTTCCCGTTCGGCCAGAATTTCCGCTTCCCGAACCCCCGGCATTGACTTCCAGGCGAGCGATTCCAAACCCTTACCCAGGTAGCCCCGCAGGGGCTGGGGCACGCGCATGTCTCCGGGCGATGATGCGCTCTTGTCCCGCGTTGCTGCGGCCGCCACCTTTTCCGGTTCATCCAACCGTGCCATGAGCCCGTCCAGCAGTCCCTCTACGCTGTAGGGAGGAAGTTCCGCCATCATCGCGCCGCCCATCGCCTCAAAGCGCGCAACTTCGCTGCGGCAGGCCGGGCAAAGTGCCATATGAGTGGCGACAATGAGCGCCACAGGCTCCGAAAGAGAACCGGCGGCGTAGTCGAAAAGCAATTCGTCGTCAGGGTGGTGTCTCAACATCACTCGATATCCTTCAATGCGGCGCGCAACTTTGTGATCGCCAGGCGCAACCGCGATTTCACCGTCCCCAAGGGCAGATCCAGCTGTTCGGCGATGACGCTATGTGACTTGTCTTCAAAATAGGCCAGCTTCAAGAGCTGCGCCTGTTCTTCCGGCAAATCCCGCACCGCCGCGCGGATCAGTTTTTGTTTCTGGCCGGCATCCACCTGATCGTCGGCCGCCGTTTCAGGCTCCGGCACCAGGGCCGGATCGGTGGGATCGAATTCCGGCCGCCGTTCCCGCCGCAGAAAGTCGATTCGGCGGTTTCGGGCGATCGTAAAGATCCAGGTACTCGGGCTGGCTTTGGCCGGATCGAACTGCTCGGCCCGGCGCCAAACCGTCAGCATCACCTCCTGCACCAGATCGTCAGCCTGGGCGTAGTCCGTACCGAGCCGCAGGATGTAAGCCTTGACCCGCGGCCCAAACTGGCCGAACAGGGCGACAAAGGCCTGGCGGTCGCGCTGCTCTGCGATGGCCCGCAAAAGCACCACCGCTGCCTGGCGCTGGTTGTCCTTGTCGTTCTTGACGGAAATGTCCATGGCCCTTTCTAGGGTCATTGATCCGATCCCGGCAAGCCACCCGCTAGATACACCAGTGGGAACGAGCAATTCGGCCACAGTCATTAATGCCCACTTTCTGCCTGTCGCAGTGACAAGAGGAGATACGCCCGGACACCGGGTCCGGATCACCAAAAATTCCAGTTGGGGTCTTAAAAGTCCGGAATTCCGGGGCTTTTGGCGGCTTTTGTGATCCGAGACCGCGGTGCCGCCGTATGTTCTAGAGTTTCGGGGCCGCGACAGAACGGTTCCAGGTGCGGGTCAACAGGGACAAAGCGGATCACCATGAGAATTGCGGTTATCGGCGGCGGCATCACGGGTCTGGGCGCGGCCTGGGCCCTGTCACAGCGCCATGAGGTCATCATCTACGAAGCGGGCGAGACCCTGGGGGGCCACGCCAACACAGTGACAATCGAAGCCAAACAGGGTCCGCTGCCGGTGGACACCGGCTTCATCGTCTACAATGAACCGAATTACCCCAATCTGGTCCGGCTGTTCGAGCGCTTCGAGGTTCCGACCCAAGCGAGCGACATGTCTTTCGCCGTCTCCATAGGCAGCGGCAAGCGGGAGTATGCCGGCAGCGCCGCCGGCCTTTTCGCCCAGCCCTCGCTGCTGCTGAGCCCGGATCATTGGCGCATGATCCGCGACATCGTCCGCTTCTCGCGCGACGGATACCGTTTTTTGGAAAACGGCGAGGCGGCCGGTATCACCCTCGGGGCCTTGCTGGCCAGACACGGCTACTCGCAACCCTTTCTGCGCGACTACCTGTTGCCTATGGCGGCGGCGATCTGGTCCTCGACCCTCGACAAGATCCTCGAGTTTCCGGCCGAGACCCTGCTGCAGTTCTATCGCAACCACGGCCTGATGAACCTCCAGGAGCGTCCGCAGTGGCGCACGGTTGCCGGCGGCAGCCGGGAATACGTTAGGCGCCTGGCGGCGCCCTTGCGCCGGCAGATCCGGCTCAACAGTCCGGTCGCCGCGATCAGGCGCAGGCCGGACCAAATCACCGTCATCGACAAGAATGGCTATGAGGACCGCTTCGACCAGATCGTGCTCGCGACCCATGCCGATCAGGCTTTGGGTATTCTGGGGAACCAGGCCTCGCCGGCGGAACGCGATGTTCTGGGCCGCTTCACCTATCAGGACAACCTCGCCGTACTGCATCACGATACCCGCCTGATGCCGCGCCGCCGGCGCAGTTGGGCCAGTTGGAACTACCTGTCGGCAAAAGAGAGCGACGGCAGCCAGAGGGTGGCGCTCACCTATTGGATGAACCGGCTGCAGACGCTGCCCAGCGACGAGACGGTCCTGGTGACCTTGAACCCGGTCGCCGCGCCGGCGGAAGACCTCACGCGCGGCACCTACGCCTACAGCCACCCGCAGTTCGACAGGGATGCTCTGGAGGCGCAAAAGGATCTGCCCGGGATCCAAGGCCTGGACGGCATCTGGTTCTGCGGCAGCTATTGCGGCTATGGCTTTCACGAGGATGGTCTGCAGGCCGGCCTGGGCGTGGCCGCAGCCCTGGGCGCGCCGGCTCCCTGGGCGGCCCAGATCACCGCCATCAGTCCCTCTCTCGACAGCGTCACACCGCAGCGTCCGCTGCTGGCGGCGGAATAGGCCCGAAGGTTGAAACATCCCATGGCTCCCGGAACCGCCTTTCATTCCTGCCTTTATTTCGGACAGGTCACCCACAAGCGCCTGCAGCCCTTCCTGCACGGCTTCGCCTACCGAGTGTTTTCGCTTTATCTGGATCTGGACGAGCTGCCGCGCCTGTCAAAGACCAGCCGGATCTTTTCCCACAACCGTTGGAATTTGCTGTCCTTCCACGATCGCGATCATGGCCCGCGCAGTGGCGCGCCCTTGCGCCCCTGGCTGATGCGCCACCTGCAAGCTGCCGGCATCAACTTGGCAGGCGGGCCGATACGGCTCCTCTGCTTTCCCCGGGTCCTGGGATATGTCTTCAATCCCCTCTCCATCTGGTTTTGCTTTCATGCCGATGGCGATCTAAAGGCCGTGCTCTATGAGGTGCGCAACACTTTTGGCGAAAAGCACGGCTATCTGATCCCCGTCGATGCCCCAAAGGCCGCGGGCGATAAGATCGAGCAAAGCTGTTCCAAGCGTTTTTACGTTTCCCCATTCATGGATATGGATGCCGACTACGGCTTTCGCCTGTGCGCGCCCGGCAACCATTTGTCGCTGGTCATCCGTCAATGGCAGGGGGCACGGGAGACTTTCATCGCCACCCAAACGGGCCGCCGTGCGGACTGGTCCGAAGGCGCCTTGCTCCGATCCCTGCTGGCCTACCCGCTCTGCACGCTAAAGGTGATGGCGGCGATCCATTGGCAGGCACTGAAGCTGTGGCGTAAAGGCGCGACGCTGCGCAAACGCCCGGCAGCGCCGGCGCAAGAGGTAATGCTTGCCGCACATGACCACCGCACTGCCGCGGAATAGAAAATCAACGCACAGGGAATTAGCGATTTTATGGAAGCTCAAATCGATCTCAATCCGGCTCGACTCAATTTCGCCTCGCCCGCAGCGCAAGTCTTTTTTGCGCTCTTGGGGCGGCTGCATTGCGGCAGCCTGACGCTGCAGATGCCGGACGGACGACGCCATTCTTTCAGCGGTGCGCAGCCGGGTCCGGCAGCCGAACTTCTGGTGCGCCGCCCCCGGTTTTTCCGCCGGCTGGTAGGCGGTGGCGCCATGGGCTTCGCCGAAGCCTATATGGATGGCGACTGCACCACGCCCGATCTCAGCAGCCTGGTCGAGCTCGCCGCCTTTAACGAGGACCATTTGGGCTCCGCGCTCGACGGCCAAGGATGGCTGCGGGCCCTGAAGCGGATCGCTCACCTCGTGCGGCCCAACTCGAAATCGGGATCGCGGCGCAACATCGCCTTCCACTACGACCTGGGCAACGCGTTCTATGGACTCTGGCTTGGGCCCTCTATGACCTATTCGTCGGCGGTCTTTGAAAACGCGGAACAGGATCTGGAGAGCGCCCAGATCAACAAATTCCGGCATATGGCCAGGTTGGCCAACATCCGGCCGGGCCAGCACCTGCTGGAAATCGGCTGCGGCTGGGGTGAATTCGCCTGCTGGGCGGCCCGGGAAATCGACTGCCGCGTGACCGCCATCACCATCTCCCAGGCCCAGCACGACTTCGCCGCCGCCCGCGTTCGGGATGCCGGGCTGGCCGGCAAGGTCGAGGTCCGGCTGCAGGACTACCGGGACATCACCGGGCAGTACGACGGCATCGTCTCGATCGAAATGCTGGAGGCTGTGGGCGAAGGCTACTGGCCGGTCTATTTCGAGCGCCTGCGCCGGGCCCTGAAACCCGGCGGCCGGGCGGCGCTGCAGGTCATCACCATCGCCGACCGCTATTTCGAAACCTACCGGCGCAACGCCGACTTCATCCAAAGCTACATCTTCCCTGGCGGCCTGCTGCCCTCGCCCCAGGTCCTGCGGCGCGAAGCCGAAGACGCGGGCCTGAAAATACACGCCGAAGAGGCCTATGGCCTGGATTACGCGCGAACCTTGGCGATCTGGCGCGGGCGCTTCGAGGAAGCCTGGCCGCGTATTGCCCCGCTCGGATTTGACGAACGATTCCATCAGCTCTGGCGCTACTATCTGGCCTATTGCGAGGCGGGTTTCCGCGTCGGGCGGATCGATTTGCAACAGGTCGCCGTCGGGCGGGACCGATGACACAGCCGCAGCAAAATCGTCTGAGCAACGGCTTGCTGCTGGCCTATGGCCTGCCGGCGTTACCGCTCGCGATTCTGCTGCTGCCGCTTTACGTCTACCTGCCGGCCTTCTACGCGCAAGATCTGGGACTCGGGTTTGCGACCGTGGGATTGGTGTTTCTTGTCGCCCGCGTCTGGGACGTGGTTACCGATCCTTTGATCGGCGCCCTGTCCGACAAGCTGCCATCGCGCTTCGGCCGACGGCGGCCCTGGATTCTGGCCGGCTGTCCGCTCGTGCTCCTGGCCGCCGTCATGCTGTTCATGCCCTCTGCGGAGATCACCTGGATTGAACTGCTGTTCTGGGCAGCCCTGCTATACCTGGGCGGCACCGCTGTCCTGCTGCCCTATCAGGCCTGGGGCGCCGAGCTTTCCGGCGACTATCACGAACGCAGCCGCATCACCGGCTGGCGCGAGGGCCTGGGGGTCGTGGGGGTACTGACCGCCGCCGCCTTGCCCGCCGTCCTGGGTAGAACGCCCGGCGAGTCGTTGTCGTTCATCGCCTATGGGTTCCTGCTGCTGTTGCCGCCCAGCCTTTTCGTTCTGTTCCTGCTGGTGCCGGAACCCAAGCTCACCGCCGGCCCACGCCGGGGATGGCGCGAGGGGCTGAGAGTTATCGGCAGCAACGCGCCCTTCCGGCGGCTTCTTATGGCCTATTTCCTGAACGGCATTGCCAACGGTCTGCCGGCGACGCTGTTTTTGCTTTATGTCGGCCACGTCCTGCAACGGCCGGACTGGGCCGGGCTGTTCCTGGTGCTCTATTTTGCCAGCGGGATCGCCGCCGTCCCGCTGTGGCTCATGCTCAGCAAGCGCTTCGGCAAGCATCACACCTGGATGGGCGCCATGATGTGGGCCGCCGGGGTTTTCGCCTTCGTGCCGCTGCTGGGGGCGGGCGATACGGCCTGGTTCCTGGTGATCTGCTTGGCCACCGGAGCCAGCCTCGGGGCCGACCTTGTTCTGCCGCCGGCCATGCAGGCCGATGTCATCGACCTCGACACCCTGAAATCCGGACGGCACAGAGCCGGCACCTTCTTTGCGATCTGGGGCGTCGCGACCAAGCTCGCCTTGGCACTGGCGGTCGGACTGGCCTTTCCGCTGCTCGAATGGACCGGCTTCAACGGCGAGAATGTGAACAACCGCAACACCCTCTGGGTGCTCGCGGCGCTCTACAGCCTGCTGCCGGCATTGCTCAAACTGGGCGCCGTACTGTTGTTTTTGCGCTACCCCCTGACCGCGGCCCGCCAGGCGCGCATTCGGCGGCAGATCGTGGCCCGCCAAGGATTGGCACTACGATGAAACGCCTTGTCGCCTGGGCAAGCCCCGCCGTTCTTCTTTTGACACTTGGCATTATGGGATGCAGCTCCATGAAACCCGAAGACTTCGCAGGACGCGAACCCCGCTTTGTTTTGCAGGACTACTTCAACGGCCGGACCAAGGCCTGGGGGCTGTTCCATGACCGCTTCGGCAATCTGCGCCGGCAATTCGAGGTGGATATCGACGGCACCTGGGACGGCCAGACCCTGACGCTGGTGGAAGATTTCATCTATGACGACGGCGAAACCGAACAACGGATCTGGAAGATCAAACAGACCGGCACGCACAATTACGAAGGCACCGCCGACGGCGTGATCGGCATCGCCCAGGGCAAGGCCTATGGCAACGCGCTGAATTGGGCTTATCGCTTTAATTTGAAAGTGGAGGACAGCATCTGGGAAGTCAGCTTCGACGACTGGATGTTCCTGCAGGACGACGGAGTCATGATCAACAAGGCGGAAATCAGCAAATTCGGCTTCGCCATCGGGACGGCTACGATCATGTTTCAAAAGATCGAGGCAACCGCAGAACTGAACAACCCGCGCCTGGTCGCCGGTATGAGATACTAGAGTCTGATCGGCGCTAAGCGCCCGTCGACTCCAAGGCGCCGACCAGGCTGTCGCCATAGGCAAAGACCGCCGGCGTGCCCCCGGTATGTACAAACAGCAGCGAAGCATCGCTGCCCCGGCTGCGGGCGCTGTCGATGAAGCCGGCCATGGACTTGGCGGTATAGACCGGGTCCAGGATCAGGCCTTCGCAGCGGGCCGCGAGCTGCGTGGCCTCGAGAAGCGCCGGGTTCAACTGGCCGTAGCCGGGCCGGAAGAAGGCATCCTGCAAGACCACGTCGGAATCTTCCACGGCGGGCGGTGCCCCCAACAGTGCCGCGATCTCCCGGCAGCGGGTGGCGATACGTTCCTTCTGCGCGGCGGCGTCGCGCCGCACGCAAATCCCCGTCACGGGCACCTGACAGCCCAGCGCCCGCAGCCCGAACAGCAGGCCGCCATGGGTGTGGCCGCTGCCGGAGGCGACGACCATTTCGTCGAAGGCCAGATTCATTTCCGCCATCTGCGCCACGATCTCCTGCGCCGCGGCGACATAGCCCAGGGCCCCCAGCGGCTTGTGCCCCGGCGCCAGGGGGATGACATAGGGCTTACGCCCCTGCGAGGCGAGCTCTGCGGCGATCTCGCGAATGCGCCGGTCGGCGCCGGTTTCGTCCTCACCGTCGGGATAGCTGTGGATGGTCGCCCCCAGCAGACGATCCAGCAGGACGTTGCCCGAATCGCGATAAAGCGGATCGTCCTTCGGCACCCGCGCCTCAAGCTGAATGTGGCAGTCCAGGCCACACTTGCGCGCAGCCGCCGCGGCGAGACGCACGAAATTGGACTGCACCGCGCCGGTGATGAGAATCGTATCGGCGCCCTCAGCCAGGGCTTCGCCCAGATAGAATTCGAGCTGGCGCACCTTGTTGCCGCCCATGGCAAGCCCTGTGCAGTCGTCGCGTTTGATCCAGAGCGCGCCGCTGCCCAAATGAGCCGCCAGGTTGGGCATGGCCTCCAGCGGGGTCGGCGCATGGCACAGCGCCGCGCGGGGCAGCGCGTCGAAACAACCCAGATTATTGTTCGCTTGGCCTTTGGCCGTCATCTTGGTTTGCTCTCGGTCATGGGCAGGGTATCCCCACAGCGGATAAGACGAATCCGCGAAAAGGGCAAGGCTAGCGCACGATCGTTTCAGGTTGGATCAATCTGAAGCGTGAATCGTCCGCCACCTTCATAGGTTAGAGACTGATTCACGGCTCATACCGATCCGGTATGAGCCGATTAGGCTCTAGTGCCACCACCGCCCCTCGGCTAGGCTATGACAATGACGGCCCAAACCTTTGCCCTACACCCGCGCCTCGCCGCCGATACGCTGGAAGTGGCCCGCTGGGACCTGTCCCTTGTGCTGCTGTCCAAGGACGCCACCTATCCCTGGCTGATTCTGGTGCCGCAGCGCGCCGGACTGACGGAGCTGCACGACCTCTCCGGCGACGACCTGGCCCTGGTGGCGGCCGAGATCGTGCGCGCCTCGCGGGCCTGGGAAAGGCTCTTGGCACCGGACAAGATCAATGTGGGCGCTCTCGGCAACCTGGTGCCGCAACTCCACATCCATGTGATCGCCCGCTTTACCGGCGACCCCGCCTGGCCCGGTCCGGCCTGGGGCGCAAGCCCGCCACGGCCCTATGACGACGCAGTGGCGGCAAAGCGCATTGCCGCCCTGCAAGATACCTTTGCAGAGTCCTAGAGCGATGCCTGGGCGCGTCAAGATACAGGGCGATGTTGCCGCCGCGCTGGCGGAGGGCCGCCCCGTGGTCGCGTTGGAATCGTCGGTGATCGCCCAGGGGCTGCCCTATCCCAAAAACCTGGAAGCTGCGGTCTCCTGCGAGCGGCTGCTGCGTCAGGCCGGGGTGACGCCAGCCACCACCGCGGTTCTCGACGGCCAGTTGATGGTCGGCCTGAACGGGCCGGAGATCGAACGCCTGGCCAGCGACACGACCATCGGGAAGGCGAGCCGCCGGGATCTTGCCGCTTTGACCGCAACAGGCGCCAGCGGCGGCACCACCGTGGCGGCCACGATGGTCGCTGCCACGCGCGCCGGTATCCGGGTCCTTGCCACCGGCGGCATCGGCGGGGTGCACCGCGGCGGCGAGCACAGCCTGGACATCTCCGCCGATCTGATCGAGCTGGCCCGCAGCCCGGTCGCCGTGGTGGCCGCCGGCGCCAAGTCGATCCTGGACCTGCCGCGCACCCTGGAGCTGCTGGAAACCCAGGGCGTGCCGGTGATCGGCTATGGCTGCGATGACTTTCCCGCCTTCTACGCCCGCAGCTCGGGCCTGAAAGTCCCCGCCCGGGTGGAGAACGCGGCGCAGGCCGCCGCGGCACTGCAGGCCCATTGGGGCCTGGGCCTGACCGGCGGCCTTTTGATCGCCAACCCCATTCCCGAAGCCGCCGCCATCGACCCGGCCGAACTGGACGCCTGGGTGGACAGCGCCCTGGCGGCTTCGGTTCTGGCCCGCATCCGCGGCAAGGCCGTCACGCCCTTCCTGCTGGAGCAACTGGTGGCGCTCAGCAATGGCCGCAGCCTGGCGGCCAACATCGCGCTGCTGGAACACAACGCCCGCGTCGCGGGCGAGATCGCAACCGCCTTTGCCGCGATGGGGTGAGGTGCTGGCAGCGGGGGCCATAGCGAGGGTGCCAAGTCGATTAAACCGCAGCAAAGTACCATATTTGTCGCCCCGGCCAGAGAGCCGGGGCCTAGGTTTGAGACCAGTCCCGTTAGAATGGAATTACGGCTGGAAAGGATCACTCCCCGCAATTTCCGACCAAAGATCCCGCCAGCTTGGGTTTTCCTGTTCTATCAATTCCAATTTCCAGCGCCTCCGCCATTTCTTTAGCTGCTTCTCCCGAGAGATGGCCATTTCGATGTCTACGTGCACTTCAAAATACACAAGGCGCGTTACACGGTGTTTAGCGGTAAAACCACCGGTCACCCCGGTTCGATGCTGAAAGATCCGACCTACCAGATCTGAGGTGACACCAATGTACAGCGTGCCATTGCGCTCACTTGCGAGAATGTAGACGTACCCGGGCTTGGACATAGTGCTAGAGTAACATAGTTCAGGTGCTATGCGCCGCCCCTGGGCCCCGGCTCTCTGGCCGGGGCGACTACAATGAATGAAGTTGACACCCCCCGTGAACCTTCAGTCCCTGTCGCACCCTGCCTCTGCCCTGCCGCCGGTCTTCATCGATTGGTTCGCGGCGCGCGGCTGGGCGCCCCATGGGCATCAGTTGGAAATGCTGGCGGCCGCGCGGAGCGGTACATCGGCTCTGCTGATCGCCCCCACCGGTGGGGGTAAAACGCTGGCAGGGTTCCTGCCCAGCCTCGTGGAACTCTCTGAAGCGCCGACGGCCGGCCTGCACACGCTTTACATCTCGCCCCTCAAGGCGCTGGCGGTGGACATTCACCGCAACCTGACGACACCGATCGAACAAATGGGCCTGGAGATCGCCTGCGAGACCCGCACCGGCGATACGCCCCACAGCAAACGCCAGCGTCAGCGCCGCAAGCCGCCCCAGATTCTGATGACCACGCCGGAGTCCCTGGCGCTGCTGTTGTCCTACTACGACGCGCCCAAGGTCTTCGGCGCTCTGCGCTGTGTGGTGCTGGACGAACTGCATGCCCTGGCGGACAACAAGCGCGGCGACCTGCTGGCGCTTTGCCTGGCGCGGCTCCAGGGCCTCGCCCCCGCCTGCCGCCGGGTCGGTCTTTCGGCCACGGTGCGGGACCCGCAAGCGCTGGCGCGCTGGCTGGCGCCCGCGGCGACGCTCGTCTTCGGGCGCTCGGGGGCCGAACCTCAGATGGAAATTCTGGTCACCCGCGAGCGCCTGCCCTGGTCCGGCCACATGGCCCTGCACGCCCTCGCCGAGGTCTATCAGCGCATTCGCCGTCACCAGACCACCCTGGTCTTCGTCAACACCCGCGCCCAGGCCGAGTTGGTGTTTCAGGAGCTCTGGCGCCTGAACGAAGACAAGCTCGCCATCGCCCTGCATCACGGCAGTCTCGCCGCCGAACAGCGCCGCAAGGTCGAAGCCGCCATGACCCGCGGCGCTCTTAACGCCGTGGTGGCAACCTCCTCGCTTGACCTGGGGGTCGATTGGGCGGAGGTGGATCTGGTGGTGCAGGTCGGCGCGCCCAAGGGGGCCGCACGCCTGCTGCAGCGCATCGGGCGGGCCAATCACCGCCTGGACCAACCGAGCCAGGCCCTGTTGGTGCCGGCCAACCGTTTCGAGGTCCTGGAATGCCGCGCCGCCCTGGAGGCTGTGCAGGCCGGCAGCCTGGACGGCGAAGCTTTGAAACCGGGCGGGCTCGATGTACTGGCACAGCACATTCTGGGCACCGCCTGTTCCGGGCCCTTCGACGCCGGCGCCCTCTATGCGCAGGTCATCTCCGCCGCGCCCTATCGCAACCTCAGTCGTCAGGATTTCGACTCGGTGCTGGAATTCGTGGCGACCGGCGGCTACGCCCTGAAAACTTACGAACGCTTCCGGCGCTTGAAACGCGACAAGGAGGGTTACTACCGCGTCGCCGGTCCGGCCCACGTCAAGCGCTATCGCATGAACGTGGGCACTATCGTCGAGGCGCCGCGTCTGAAGGTGCGCTTCGGCCGCGGACGGGTGCTGGGCGAGGTCGAGGAAGGCTTCGCCAACGGCCTGACCCCCGGCGACTCCTTTATCTTCGCCGGGCAGCTGCTCTGCTACGAGGGCCTGCGCGACAACGATGTGCTGGTCAGCCGCGGCGGCGAGGGCGACCCTAAAGTGCCGGCCTACGTGGGGGGGCGCTTGCCGCTCAGCACCCATCTGGCGGCGCGGGTGCGTGCGATGCTGGAGACCCCCGGCGCCTGGCGCGACCTGCCGGAAGATGCCGCAGAGTGGCTGCGTCTGCAGCGCTGGGCCTCGGTTCTGCCGCCGGCCGACGGCCTGCTGGTCGAGACCTTTCCCCGGGGCGAAAAGGAATTCCTCGTCGCCTACTGCTTCGAGGGGCGCAACGCGCATCAGACCCTGGGCATGCTGCTCACCCGCCGCATGGAACGCGCCGGCCTGGGGCCGCTGGGATTTGTGGCCACCGATTATGTCATCGCCGTCTGGAGCCTGCGGCCCGCTATAGACCTCGACAGTCTTTTCGCCGAAGACATGCTGGGCGACGACCTGGAGGAATGGATGGCGGAATCCTCCATGCTGCGCCGGACCTTCCGCAACGTCGCGGTGATCGCCGGGCTGATCGAACAGCGTGCGCCGGGCCAGCAGAAAAGCGGCCGCCAGGTTACCTTCAACGCCGATCTCATCTATGACGTACTGCGGCGCCACGAGCCGGATCACATCCTGCTGCGCGCCACCCGCCGCGATGCCGCCGGAGGCCTGACCGATATCGGCCGGCTGGGGGAAATGCTGAAGCGCATCAAGGGGCGCATCGAACACCGCGCCCTCGACCGGGTCTCGCCGCTGGCCGTGCCGATCCTGCTGGAGATCGGCAAGGAACAGATTTACGGCCTCGCCCTCGACGAGCTGCTGGACGAAGGCGCCCAATCGCTGATCGCCGAAGCCACCGGCGGGCGGGCTCAGGCGGAGCTGCCGCTGTGAATATCGCCGAGCAGCAAGCCGCCGCGCGCATCCTCCTGAACGGTGTCGAACTGCTGGCCGACTCCTCGGGCGCGCTCCTCTGGCCGGACCGGAAAACCCTGCTGGTCGCCGATCTGCATTTGGAGAAAGGCTCGGCCTTCGCCGCCGGTGGCCGCCTGCTGCCGCCCTATGACACCGCGGCCACGCTTCAGC
>CAJHXM010000255.1_pt1 | contig 15896 bp, 12 predicted proteins | sample 9198461 | NCBI WGS metagenome assembly CAJHXM01 (sample SAMEA7708299, study PRJEB35096) | sediment metagenome | biome: marine neritic benthic zone biome [ENVO:01000025]; feature: sediment [ENVO:00002007]; material: shallow marine sediment [ENVO:03000034] sea grass bed [ENVO_01000059] ...
CGGCCCGCGCCGCGCCGGACAGGGGAATCTCCGTGCCGTAGCCGCCAAAGCTGTCGCCGGTCAAAATCTTGTCGAAGACCTCGGTGCCGCCGGGGCGTACCACCTTCACGGTCAGGGGCAAGCCGCCGACCGCCTGGGTCTGGAAATCACGCAGTAGAATGCTGAGCTGCACCGTCTCGCCTGGCCGATAGACACCGCGCTCGGTATAGAGGAAGGCATCCAGTTCACCCGGCGCCGGGCGTCCCGTCACTCCCCGCTCACTGAGATCCAGATAGGGGCCCGTCAGGCGCAGGAAATTGTAGTCCCCCGCCGCCGTCGCCACGGTCAGCAGGGCCGGCTGATCGCCGCCCGTCCCGCGGAGGAGACCAGGCGCAAAACGGGCGAGGCCCGCTACGTCGCTTTGAACCTCGCCCAAACGCTCGTTGTTGCGGGCGATCAGCGTGAGCTTCGCGCCTTCCAAGGGATCGGCCGTGCTCAGCGAACGAGTCAAAACGGTGAGACCGTCGGCGCCGTCAAAGGTGGTAAGTCCCAGGTCGGAGACCACGAGCCATTGCGTGGCATGACGCTGCCAGCGGTCCTGATCGCTCTCCTTGGGCAGCTTGGCGACCAGCGCATAGACCCCGGCCTTGCGGGCGCCCAGCATCTCCGCCAGGGGAATAAGCGAGATGGTTTCCCGATTGCGTTTCAGCTCCACCGTCACTTCGCCGTCCCAAACCAACTGTCCCATCGTCCCTTCGATCTGAGACTCGTTGCCGGGATAGAGATCCTGGTCGAGCAGCCCGGCGATGACCGCAGCCACCAGATTCCGGTCGCGAATTTGGTAGAGCTTCAGTTTCACATGGTCGAGATTGACCGTGGTGACCGGCAGGGTTTGTCCCGCCGACTTGGGCAGAACGTAACTGTTTGCCGAAAAGGCGATACGCTGACGCCGATCGGGTACGGCGAAGTGGCGCTGCTGATCGCGGTAGAGCTGCGCGCCCTTCTTGCCCCGCAGGCCCTTGCGAATCGTGACCAGGTACTCGCCGCCGTGGACCAGACCCCGCAGGCAGATTTGATTGCCTTTGGCATCGATGGCGATATCACCGGCAGGATCGACTTCGACGTAATCCCCCGGCGCCAGAGGTAACGGCTTTTGCAGATTTTGGGTAAAGACCAGACAGGCTCCGGGAATGGCCTGCTCCGCATCGAGCGAGATATCCCTGAGGCGCAGGTCATAGCGCTCCACCAGCGTATCGTAACGCTGCTGACGGTCCCAACTCTGCTGCAGGCCCAAGCCCACCCAATAGAGATTGAGCGCTTGGCGCACCTCGCCCTTGGCCAGGACGGCTTCGGCCATTCGATCCAAAGCTTCCGCTTTGCGGGCATCCCGCTTGCCGCCTTGGTAGACATGGAACGCCGCGGCCGCCGCATCGTCGAGCTGCCCGCGTTTCAGATAGTGCGCCGCCAAATCGAGCCAGACATTCAAATCGCCGGCACTTTCGGCCAGCAATGCCAGTTCGCGGCGGTATTCACGCCGGAACCGATCCGGGCGTTCAGGCAAAAACAGTTCCTCTAGCCGAGCATCGACACCTTCGAGGTCCTGCTGCGCTTCCATCGCCTCCAGGCGGGCGGCCAACGCTATAAAACGTTGCTCCAGCAGAATGACCCGGTCGCTCAGATCCGGCACCGTAAAATCGGCTTCGATCAGAGTGCTGTTGCGGCTTTCCCGCGCCTCCAGTGAGGTAAAGGCACCTAACGAAAAAAGGAGAAACAAGCAAAACGGTGAAATCCAGGCAGAAAATCGCATGGCGGCAGCCCCTCAGGTCCGATGCTATCGGCGAAGAGTCTAACCGAAAAGCGTGGCTGAAAGTGGGCAGAAGCTGCCACAGAGATCACCAATCTGTGACGCCTGTTGCCAATCCGCCGGAGTGCGCGATTAGGCGGACAGGCAGCCGGCTCTATCTGTCAGGGATATCAAACGCCCGGAAAAGCTGCTGCGCGCGAAAATATTGCTGTCGCAACCGGTTAGCGTCAGCCAGAGATGATAATCGGGATACTGTGCAAACCCGAAACGCTGCTGCGGCAGGCCCGGAACCTGCACCGGCTCGATGACCACCCGCTTTATCCGATCGGGCGCTGTCCCCGCGGCGACCAGTTCGCCAAGCGCGTTGAGGACCGCAAGGTCCTGATATTCGGCATAGGACGGATGGTAGTCGCCGATTCGCTTGATCTCGACCTGCGCGAAGTTACGCTGGAGCTCAAGCGCCGGCGTGACGGACGGACCCTGGCAAGCCGACAGGCCCGCCGCGAGTGCCATAAGCGCCGCAATCGCCGTTCTTCGGTGCAAGGTGACCTCCAGGCAAAGAGACGGTCCCAACTCTCAAGACGAAATCCCAACGCGGCAATCCGTCCGGAAATGGCCTCTTCGAAGATATAGGCCGTACGCAACAACTGTGACACTACTTTTTCCCCCGGCCCCGCCCAACTGCGGACGAAAGCGCTTGCACCCTGTTTTACCTTCCCGGCTGCCGCTATTCGGCGGCCGAGGCGCCTTGTTGCAGTTCCACCTTGTAACCCTGATCAAATAACTGACAGGCACGCTCCATCATCGCCGACGGATAGCCCTGGTCGACATAGAGCCGACACTTGAAGGCGGCCGAGGTTTGCAGGAACCTTGCGGTGGCACAATCAACCGCAGTCGGACCCGTCACAAAGCCCAGATAGGGCTGCGCCAGGCACTCGGCACGTTCGATTTCCTCCAGGCTGGTGTCTTGTTGGATCGCCGAAGCCGGGGACGCCGCGAAGAGTCCTGCCAGCACTAGTGCCAAGGCCGTCGTCAACTGCACCGAAAATCCCCATTTCCTCAACTTGATCTCGCCCATATCAGCCACCGTCTTTCTGTCCCACGCCATTGTCCGCAGCCCCAACTATTCTTTTTATTACTTGCAGGCCACTTGTTGGGAGCCATGTATTCTGTCAGTCATTCCAAAGATTAACCATATTCATTAACTATGGAGTAACTTTACATTAATAGAAATTTAACACACCGGGTAATGACTGTCTTGTTATTTTTTTCTTAAGGTTAATACTTGCTAACTAGTGGCTGCACTCGCGTGGATACCTCAGGTTTTGATCTCGGCGGCGCAGTAATTGATGCAGGAAATCTAGGGACGGTCATGAAACGCGGCGTCAGAATCGTAGTATTTGTGGCTCTTTGCATCGTCGCCCTGCTGGGTCTCTTGATCCTCCTGCCATTTCTTAAAGAAGGGTTCTCGCGCAGCGAATTGCCCTATCTCTTTTTGGGCAGCGCCATCGCCATCGCGCTGGCCCTGTTTTGGACCTGGCTGGCGCGCCCGGCAACAGGCTGGGTAATTGCCGGCTGGCTGCTGTTGGCCGCGCCCGCCGCCAGCTACCTGACGATCGGCGGCGACATGCTGTGGCAGCAGTTCGAAGCCGATCGCCTCGCCGCTTCGGTGAAGATAGAAAATTACGCAGAGACGCCGATCTATTGGCCGGGTTTTGAGGGGCCGGTCGGCCTAAAGATCGAGTTCGATCTGCACCATCCGGAAAACCCTGCGGGGCTGATTTATGCCCCCGAGTTGCGCATGGGACCTGAACTCGACATTCCCAAAGGCGTTTTCTTTTCGACCTGGACCACGGGCGGCGGTTACTTCAAGGATTACCACCTGGAACAACCTGTCGGGGACCTGACTCTTCTGAAGGTCCCGCTGCATCAGGAACTGGTCGACCCCCGTTTTGCCAACCGCGGTTTTGAAAACGGCAGGGAGACTCGTTTGGCCTATCACCTCTACCCGGGGATCGTAGAGTCGATCGAGAGCAGAAGCCACATCTGCCTCAGCCGCGATGCACGGAGCCTTCCCCTTTGCGCAACGGGACAAGCGCCTGAGACGGGCTGTGCGAAGCGCCGCCGAGACACCGAACCGATCTATCATATGGGCGATGATCTTTCGGCACTATGGGGTGTCGCCGGGCCGAGCGACGCCGTTGCCGATTTGAGTGGGCTGCTGACATCGGTTCTGCGTCAACGCAGTGCCCTGCAGAGACATCCGGATACCTGGCAGGCCATACAGTCACGGCTAGAGCCTGCCGGATTGGCAATGGCCGGGTACGCTCTCTGCGACCCCGGACCTAAATCGCACAACAGCTGGCGCGTCTGCTATTGTCGAAAAGGCTAGAAAAAAAGACCCCCGGCGCACCAATGGGGGAGGCTACGCCGGGGGAAGGATCGTAAGTGGCCTAAGAGGCGTGACTCTCTGAAGGCCCCTCTCCGGCCCAACTCTCAAAAAAGCCGGAATCCACGACTGGCCCGAGACTGCAAGGAGTTGGGGTCAGCCCGAATGCCCGCCGTGGAGTAATAGCGTCTGCCAAAATGGGCGGATGGGCATTGATCCAGATCATAGCCAAAGGCGCTTCTTGATCTTCCCGCGCCGGGCTTCCAACATGGTGCAAAATCTGAACAGGGAGTGCGGCCGGCATGAGCGAAAACAGCGTTATCCTAGCGATCGACCAGGGCACCACCTCAAGCCGCGCCATGCTTTTCAACGCCCAGGGCCAAGTTGCCGGCCAGGCGCAGAAAGAACTGCCGCAGCATTTCCCTGACGATGGCTGGGTGGAGCACGACCCGGAAGATATCTGGCGCGACACGCTGGAGGTGATCGAAGCCGCGCTGAACCAGGCCGGCCGGAAGGCTGGCGCGGTGGCTGCCATCGGAATCACCAATCAGCGCGAAACCACCGTAATCTGGGACCGCAAGACCGGGGCCCCCATCCATAAAGCAATTGTCTGGCAGGACCGGCGCGGCGCCCCGCTGTGCGATCGCTTGAAGCAGGAGGGTCAAGAAGCCCTGGTCACGCAAAAGACCGGGCTTTTGCTCGATCCCTATTTCTCGGCGACCAAGATCGCCTGGCTGCTCGACAACGTGCCCGGCGCCCGCGAGAAGGCCGCACGCGGCGAACTCGCCTTCGGCACCATCGATTGTTTCCTGCTGTGGCGCCTGACCGCGGGCAAGGTGCACGCCACCGACGCCACCAACGCCGCGCGCACCATGATCTACGACATCCGCCGTCAGGTCTGGGACCAGGATCTTCTGAAGCTGTTCGACATCCCCGCATCTCTGCTGCCCGAGGTATTGGACAGCGATGCCCCCTTCGGCGAGACACCGGCCGATCTGCTGGGCGCCAGCATTCCGATCCGGGGGATCGCCGGCGACCAGCAGGCCGCCACCTTCGGCCAGGCCTGTTTCGAACCGGGCATGATGAAATCGACCTACGGCACCGGCTGTTTTGCCTTGTTCAATACCGGCGCGGAGGCGGTGCAATCGCAAAATCGACTGCTGACCACCATCGCGTACCGTCTCAACGGCCAGACAACCTATGCCCTGGAGGGCAGCATTTTCGTGGCGGGCGCAGCGATTCAGTGGCTGCGGGACGGGTTGAAGATCATTGGCAGCGCCGCCGAGACCGAAGCTCTCACCAAGAACGCGGATCCCGCCCAAAGGGTTTATCTGGTTCCAGCCTTCACCGGTCTGGGCGCGCCTTACTGGGATGCCGGCGCGCGGGGCGCAATCCTGGGGCTGACCCGCGCGACCGGTCCTGCCGAAATTGCCCGCGCCGCGCTGGAGGCGGTCTGCTATCAGACCCGGGATCTGTTCGAGGCCATGAAAGCCGACGGCGCCAGCGGCCTCGAGGCATTAAGGGTCGACGGCGGTATGGTGGCCAACGATTGGCTGCTCCAGAACCTGGCCGATACGCTGGGCGTGGCTGTTGAACGCCCGGTTATTGCCGAAACCACGGCCTTGGGCGCCGCCTATCTCGCAGGGCTGCGCAACGGCTTCTTCGGCGACCTGAAGGAGATCGCGGCGGCCTGGCAGAACAGCGGACGTTTTGAGCCGCAGATGGATGCCGGTGCGCGCGAAGCGGGGTATCAGGGATGGCTGGATGCGGTCGGCCGGGTGCGGTCGAATAGCGGATAGCTTAAGCGCACCGGGCGAAACACCGTTTCCGGTGCGCCTCAGTCTTGCCGCATGGCCGGCTCAGCTCACGAAAAGACCCGCCACCATCAAGGGATTGACCGCCGGCTGGTCGGGATTGGCGGTGCCTCCGAGCGGCTCCAGCGCCGCTTTGGCGATGGGCCGAACCTGGTTTTGTGACACTAGGCGCCTGTAAAGTGATTTCGCTGACATTTCCGGTCCTCCTGATCAGAAAAATTAAGTTGCCACAACGGCTTGACTTGCTTCCCTACTATTATGGGGTCGCCGCCTGGGATCCACTAACGATGATGATCCGGGCCAGACATGCACTGGTTGCATGGCTTCCAGGGCCAGATTTCGCAATAGGTCTCGAAATGATAATGCTGAAAAAAACGGAACCCCTGGAGGGGGAATCCAGGGGTTCCGGGCTTCGTATGCAACGATTCCTAATGAGGCACAGGGCAAACGGACCAGTTTCCAAGGGAGGAGAAGTCTTCGTTTTTCGCAGAAAACCAAGACTTTTGCCGGTCTGTCACCCTAATTTCGTGTCCCACTCTCATTAATATGAGTACTTTAGGGATCGCTTACAACCATACTGCAATGCAACGTCCGTGCCGGCCCAATCAGCTTTGCTCACAGTTGCGTGACCCGGCAACCGACAGATACTGGCGTTTCGCCGCCGTGCTGCTACGCTGGCAGCATGGAAGCCAAGCCGATCAAGATTGACGAGATTTATGTGCCGTCCAAGCGGCGTAAGGACCTCGATTCGGCAAACGTCGAAGCGCTCGCCGAATCGATCCTGGAGAAGGGATTGCAGCAGCCGATTTCAGTGCGTCAGGGCAACAACCGTTTCGTTCTGGTCTCAGGTCTGCACCGCCTGGAGGCCATGCGGGCCTTGGGCGAAGAAACCATCAGCAGCCTGATCGTCGCGGCCAGACAACACTAGAGCCTGATTGGCTCATACCGAAACGATATGAGCCGTGAATCTGTCCCTAACCTATGAAGGTAGCGGACGAATATATTCAGGCGGCCTTGACCGGTTGACCCGACTGCGGATTGGCGCCGCTTTGCTTTTTCGCGGCTTCGAGTCGCCGGCAGGCACCCTCGAACTGCGCGCCGCTTTCGATCGCCAGGGTGCCGTGGATGATGTCGCCTTTCACGCGGGCGTTTTTGTAAACACTGACCTGCGGGGCTTCGACCTGACCATTCACGACTCCGCTGATATTCACCGTGTCCGCATAGAGCGACCCTTCAATGACCGCGCCCTTCATGACCGATACGGAGCGGCTGCGAATATCGCCCTTAACCCGGCCTTCCACCTGAATGTCGCCGGCGCTTTTCAGGTCGCCCAGGACTTCAAGGTCTGCAGAAATAACCGACGGCATATCACTGATTTTACTCGGAGGTGCTTTGGGTTCTGGAGGGGTCGGCTCCGGCACGCTCGTTGTGGCATTCGGGTTCTTTTCGTTCTTGGCGAACATGAATGGAAGACTCCCTGGCTAAGATGACAATGAGACCGATGGATCGGAGAGATCACTGGGTCGGCTTGGAATCAGCCCAAGAATGGCAGGGCCCCGCTGTAGAAACGCTAAACTACCATCCGATTCGCCTGCGTGTCATCTCTGTGAAATAGCACCTCGGCCGACACAACCAGCGCATGGGAAATCACCCCTATAGATCGTAAAAAAATGCCCCACCGCAAGTTATGGTGGGGCAAGTTGACAGGGAGAACATAACAATGTGCGCTAGTGATAGTTCTGCTATACCACAGAACTACTATATCTTGTAGTCAAAAATGGTTAACAAAAACTTAATAATTCTTCCTCGTTTAAGGGGAATGCCGCCTGCCCCGGGTTCCGGCTTCAGAGGCCTGTTCGGATTGACCGCTGGCATCCACTCCGCCGGCACCGACGGAGTGCCTCAACAGGCGGTCTGAATCTGATAAATCCAAGGCTCGAACCCTCGACCGGGGCTCAATGGGACAGGCTGCCAATAAAGGCCAGCATCCGCTCTTCGAAATGAACGGACCACAGCCTTACGATCTCGAACTGCCGGCAAAGCCGGAATTCATCATTATCAAGAGAGCTTTGAGCCATCGCCCTGTATTCATTTTTTACTGCCGGTCTTGTTGTGGAAAGCGGCAATTACTGGAAAGCTATTGCCTGACAGTCCCGTTTTTCTCGCGATCGAAAGACTCTTTCAGGGTAGAGTCGCAGCGGTCGCTTTATACCCATTCCAGGGAAATACGCTTCGCCCAATACAACGCCCCTTGCGGTCCAGCCAAAACTGCTGCCGCGGCGACTTACGGAGGAAAAACATTGAAGATGAAACTCATCGTGATTGCCGGCGCATTGATCGGCACCGCCATCACGGTATCTGCCGTTACCGCCGCAGTCGTCAGCGAACGTTTTGCTAGAATCGTGGTGAACGATGAGCTCGTCGTCAGAGGCGGTTCGACCAAAGCCATCACAATTATCCCCACTGCCGCAAACATGTACGCCCCGATCAAATGGGTCGATCGGAAAGGCTGTGTCACCGCGATGATCGTCGCCCATGAGGAGACCAGCGACCGGTCGTCGACGCACAATCATCTCTCGATCTATTCGGGCGGCAAAGCGCCGGCCGGCGGCGGTTGCGCCGAGCGAAAATCGGTGATCGACGTCCAGTTCGGTACAGACGACCGCTTGGTGACCGTGGAAGACGCGCGTCTTCGGCTGCGGCGCAGCGCCAAATTGGAACTGCAGGCAGAGAACGGACGATACTTTCAGATCGCCGTGACGGCGGATGGCGAGCTTACCGTCACGAAAGCCAAGCCGGTCGCCAATCCGTAGTTTTTTTTCGCGAAGAGCTGGAATCAAAAACGCCCCCTGCGAAGCAGCAGGAGGCGTTTATGAATTCGGAGGGCTGTTTTACCAGCAGATGCCGTGATAGCCGTCCGTCGGGAAGTCGACCTTGTCCAAGCGAACCAGATCGACGACGTGCTGATCCGCTCGGCGCTGCATGGCGATCTTCTCATACTCCTCGCCTTTACGCGCAATCACCAGAACATCGCAGTTCTCAGCCACCTCCTGAGCAGAACTACGCAGAAGCTCCGGCAAGAGATCCAGCATACCGGCCAAATCTTCGCGGGAATGGCGCAAATAGTCCGCCAGCCCCTGGAAAGGAACCCCGGGGGTCAGGTTGGTGTCATAGGCAAGCATTTCATAGTCGCCATGACGACGCAGCCCCGCCATCAGCTCCAACACCGGGCTTTCGCGCATATCGTCGGTGTCGTCCTTAAAGGTAATGCCCAGGAAACCGATCCGCTTGGCGTCAAGCGCTTCAATCATGGTCTTTACATGATTTATCTGCGAAATGTTGCTGGCCAAAAGGCTGTTCATCAGCGGCACCTCGACATCGAGGTTCTTGGCCTGATGGGTTATGCCCCGCACGTCCTTGGGAAGGCAAGAACCGCCGAATGCGAAACCCGGCTTCAGATAGTATGGCGACAGGTTCAGCTTGAGGTCCTGAACAAAGATGTTCATCACTTCGTGGCTGTCCACGTCCATCGCCTTGCTGATCTTACCGACCTCGTTGGCAAAGGCGACCTTGACCGCGTGCCAAGTGTTGTCGACATACTTTACCATCTCGGCCGCAGAGACCGTGGTGCGGATCAGGACGCCCTCCACGCCGCTGGCATAGAAGCGCGCAGCGGCTTCGAAACTCTTGTCGTCATAGGCGCCGATGACCGTTTTCGGCGGCGCGTAGAAATCGTCCACGGCAGTGCCTTCGCGCAGAAACTCCGGATTGAAGCAAAGTCCGAAGCCATCTCCAACCTTCTTGCCGGACGCCTTCTCAAGAATGGGCAGCAGCCGGCCCACCGTGCTGCCGGCAGGAACCGTGCTGCGCATGATGACCAGATGATAGCTATCCTTCTCCCTGATCGCCGTGCCGATCTCTTCGCATACCTGGTCCAGGTACTTGAAGTCGACACCGCCTTCGGCAGAAGTCGGTGTGCCAACACAAATCATCGATGCATCGCTGCTCAGCACCGCTTCGTGCGCCCTTGTGGTCGCCGAAACCCGGTTCTCACGAATGCCGTTCCAAAGAAGCTCCACCAAGCCCGGCTCGAAGATCGGCGCTTCACCGCGCTGAATGAGTTCGACCTTACGAGGATCGGCATCGACACCAATCATCTCAAAGCCCAGGTCCGCAAAGCAACCGGTGGATACCGCACCCACATATCCCAATCCGAAGACGCTCAAGCGAGGCTTCGGCTCGGCATTGGCGTCCGGCTGATTTACGACAATTTCTGCCTGGTCATTGAGGACCGCGGCGTTCGTGCTTTTGCTCATGATGTTCACTTTCAAAGTCCAGATTCACTGCTCGTTGTTTAGTGGGACGCCCGATTTCGTCCGCCTTATCTATAATTCATCATTAATGTCGAATCTCTTAACGGACATCCGAATTTTCCCTTATTTTCCGCGACCTAGAAGTTCCAGCCGAAAAGTTTCGCAACTACGAGTGGCGACGGTAGTTCGATAATTCCGGTGTAGAGAATCGTGCCCAAAAACAGCAGCGTTATATAGAAAGTCGTTAAATAGGCAGCCATGGCTTTGCGGCCGGTCGCTAGCCAGGAGAAATTGAATCCGGCCTCCTGGTTGCCGCGGTTACTCCAACGTTGTTGCGAGAGACGAAAAAGGATGAAGACCTTAATCATCGCATTAAAAAGCTGATTGAAATAGAGAATGAAAGGAAATGACATATGGATCCGCGGCGCATACTGATACAAGAACAAGCACAGCATCATGCGCGAAAAGAGAATCCAGACAATATAGGTGACCAGATAGACCCACCCCTTGACGATCACGCCCAGGATGGCAACGACCGGGCTGACCAACATGGTCCACATGGCAATGCGCTGATCGAGCACACACCACCAGATGAAAAAGCCGATCTTGCGCGGCCCGAGCGCCATCGCGCGGGAACCGTTGCGCAGCATGTTTCCCGACCAGCGGCGAAAATTCTCGTACATACGGTTGAGGCCCCGGCCCTCAATGTACTCCACGGTGTAGACGACAGCTTCCGGCACATAGAGCATTTTGGCGTCATGCAGCAACATGTAATACCAGGTGCTCTTGTCATCGCCTGACAGGAAACGGAAACCGCCCCAGAGCCAGTGGTTGAGGTAATCCGCCTCAAGAATTCGGACGAATTCGTGAGTCATCAACGGCCCCGCCCGAAAAACGGAGAAGCGGCCGGTAAGAGTCAGGACTTTGTCTGAAACGGCGTGGCTTTGCATGGCAATCCGCCGCTGCGCGAACCGCATCCTCAGCCACTGCTGAATCCAAAGCGGCCCGTAACAAATGACTTCCTCGTCTGTCGTCAGCGCCTTTAGGTCGGGCTTGATCTGAAACAGCGGCAAACAGGAGGCCAGGACGCCCGGGCCGATAATCGAATCCCCGTCCATGAAGCAGATCAAATCATTCTTATCGATATTGCGCCGGCACATGGCCCGCAGTACCAGTGTAATGGCGACCCGCTTGCCTGACACGTTCTGCCGTACCACGATAAAATCGATCGGCAGGTCGCCGGCAATGAGCTTCAGGTAGTCGGCGATGAGATCTTCGTCATAGCGCACGCTGGAACCCAGCCAGATCGTCGCGCGGCAACCGGTGTCGCGAACCTCGCGAACTATAGAATTGATAACCGCCTCGGTGACCGGCCGGTGTTCCATATAGGTGGTCATCATGAAATGGACATGCCGCGGGCGCCAGCCGCCGTCCCAGACCTCCCGGGCCCGATGGCGGATAGTTGGAAATTTCACGTGCTCGTAGTACTTGGCGCGCACGACATGGACGAACCACCAGCTATAGCGCCAGATGCCCAGAATACCGATCAGCAAGGTAAAGGTCTGGGTGGTCGGATCCCAGAGCTGATTGGGCAGGTTGAGCACGACCAGGAGCAGCGTACCGAAGTAGCAGTAGAGCTTGAAGATATCGCCGAGACCCCACTTAACATAGTTGCGGGGTACTTCTTGCGGCGGGCGATATTCGGTTTGCGACATTGCTGCGTGGCCTAATTCTATTGCCGGTCCCGCGCCATGGCGGAACCGCCGGTAATCCAGGCCACCATCTCCCGGCCGGATGCCCGGTCGAAGGTTGCAACCGCCGGCAGACCAGGCGGAAAGCGGTCGCGTACCTCCGCAATCGGCAGGTCGTCGAAGTTCAATGTCACACGCGCGGTTCGATCGCTCGCCCCACGCCAGTCCCATTTGGCATCAATCTCGTCAATGAAGCCCTGGGTTCGATCGATCTTGTCAACAATCGTCTGGACCTTCACCCCGGTGGCCGGGAAATAAACCTCCACCGTGTCGCCGAGTCGGATTTCGAGGAGCTCGTCTTGTGTCATGAATACGTCGATCACCCGTTCCTCTTCGCGCTCGAAGAGAGCGATCGGCTCGCCGCGTTTCACACTGCTGCCAGAGTTTTTCATGAGCTTCACGATGCGTCCGGTCGTCGGTGCACGGATCACCAGGCGTTCGCGGCGGTCGAGGTGCGCATCGAGCTCCCGCACCGCGAGGACAATCTCCTGCTCCGCCTTGCCGACAGCCGCCTGCAACTCATGCAGATGACCTTCAAAGTGAATGCCGTTGAAGTAGCGGCCCTTCTGAACGACACCCGCGACTTGCAATCGCTCCTCTAACAGGCTCTCCGCCTCGTCGAGTTGTCCCTTGACCCGGAAGTAGTCGCGATAGGCATCGTCGTAGTCCGCCCGGCTGACATGGCCGTTTGCGAGCATCGTCTTCTTGCGTTGCCATTGATCGTAGTAGGTCTGCAATTGCTTCTTGATAGAGTCGACCTTGGCCTGGGCCCGCTTGACTTCTCCGGTCGAATAGTCCTGTAAATCCAGTGTTTTCTGTTCTTCCAACTGAAGATCATCGACTAAGGCGTCATACTCGGCGGTGGCCCGCATAACAGCGATCTCCGCCAAGTCGATGTCTTGCTCCAAAATGGCATCTTCGAAAACGACCAGAGGCGTTCCGACCTCAACCAGCTGATTCGGAACGGCTTCGAAGCGGGCGATGCGGCCATCCACCGTCCCGACGATTGGCTCCACCGGCGCGCTCACGACCCCGCTTTTGACCTCCAACTTGACAAGCGATGTATAAAGAGAGGCCGAGAGATAGACGGTCAAGAGGATGCCCGAAACCATATAGAGCGACAGCATTATCAGGGTCTTCTTCGGGATCCCCAGGAATGGCCGCTTTTCCTCGACCGGTGCGGAATCGGGTTTGATGGACACCGGCGTGACCGGAACGTCGATCCGCTGAATAGTGTCTTCGACCGGGGTCATGTAGCCCCGGATGATTTGGTCGATGAAGTGGGACAGGATCCCTTCGGCACGCTCGCTGAGCGCGATGAATTTCGCCGCGAGCTGGTCGTCCTCTGGGATCAGCCGCACGACTTCCGCTTCGACGTCGAAGGAGACACCAAATCCCTGGAACGGAATCGTCAGAGTACAGTTAAACTGATCGCCGACCTGAAGGTTCTCGCCTTGACGGCTGCCGCCGGACTTGTAGCCGCCAATACGAAACCCGCTGAGGCACCAGTCAACGGCGGCATAGGGCGTCCCGTAGAGATTGATGGCCAGGGGCGCGGTGACGCGATGGTGGCGCCGTCGGTCCGGGCGGTCATAGGAGACCTTCATGTCTACCGCCCTCCCCTGTTAATACCAGGCAAGACGGCGCATCCAAAAACAGGACAGCGATTGGCGGGGAGACTCTTTTCCGAGAGATCGCAAGTCCAGCATGACAGCCGCTTGCGCCACGCCGACGCACAGGCCGCCAAGGCAGTCGCATGCCTTAGGCGCATCCGCTCCGGTGTGGAGTAAAACCATCTGTCACCGATTCTAGAAGCAGATCCGGTGCGGGCTGGCGGGGACAGTCCGGGAATCAAATAACCACATACCTTGTAATCGCGACATACCTTGCTGCAATCCGGAACGAATTCCGGCGGCCGTGCAACGACGTAAGTATAATTCCTGCAGTATCACCAAAATATTAACTAATGCCGTGGATATTGTACGGGTCTTGTAAGGAAATCAGAGCCTTCCGCCCGGTCGGATCACAGAATGTGCCGGCAGCAGCCAATCAGAACAAAAATGGAACACGTAGGTCCCCTCATGTCAGATCAACAACTCACCGCGACCAAAATTTATCCGGTAATTCTCTGCGGCGGCTCCGGCTCCCGCCTCTGGCCCATGTCGCGGAAATCCATGCCAAAGCAATTCCTGCGCCTGACGTCGGAGAACACCCTATTGCAGGAAACCGCGCTACGCGTTGCCGAGAGCGATCTGTATCACGCGCCGTTGGTGCTTTCGGGCGAAACCTTGAAGGATTTGGCCCTCGGGCAGTTGGAGGAGATCAACGTCACCCCGCACCGCGCCATCCTGGAGCCGGTCGCCCGCAACACGGCGCCGGCCGCCGCCCTCGCCGCTCTGAGCCTGCTGGCGGAGGACGAGGATGCGGTGATGCTGCTGTTGCCGTCCGATCACGTGGTTCACAACCACCATGCCTTCGATTCCGCCGTGCGCGCAGGCCTCATTGCCGTGCAGGACGACCATCTGGTGATCTTTGGCTGCCGCCCGGACAAGCCCGAGACGGGCTATGGCTACATCCGCACTGGTGAGCCGCTGGCCATGGCGCCGGGCTGTATTGCGGTGGAGCGCTTTGTGGAGAAGCCAAATCGCACCAATGCCTTGAAATTCCTGTCGGAAGGCGGCTACCTCTGGAACGCGGGCACCTTTCTCTTCCGGGCCCGGACCTACATTTCGGAACTGGAGCGCCTGCAACCGGAAATGGTCGCCGCCTGTCGGAAATCAATCGAGAATTCAGATTTGAATGAGCCTGTTCTCAGGGCCAGCCCGGAAGCCTTTGCCAAAGCCGACGATCTTTCGATCGATTACGCGGTGATGGAGCACACCTCGGCGGCGACGGTGGTGCCCCTGGACGTTGGCTGGAGCGACGTCGGCGCCTGGGCGGCCCTGCATGAGCTCAACGAGGCCGACCAAGACGGCAATGTGGCGCGCGGCAACGTGCTGCTGGAAGACGTCAGAGGCAGCTATGTCCGCAGCGAGAATCGTCTGGTTACAGTGCTCGGCCTTGAAGACATTGTCGTGGTCGAGACCACCGACGCCGTTTTGGTCGCCGGCAAAGACAGCGTTCAGGACGTCAAGCTGCTGACCGACCGGATGAAGGAATCGAATCTGGACGAATTGGTGAACCATAAAGAGGTTTCACGGCCCTGGGGCAGCTACCAGAGCATCGATCAGGGGGACCGCTTTCAGGTCAAGCGCATTTCGGTTGCGCCTGGGGGAATCCTCTCCCTGCAAGCCCACTTTCACCGGGCGGAGCACTGGATCGTGGTCAGCGGGACTGCACGCGTGACCCTGGGCGAGGAATCCTTTCTGCTGCAGGAAAACCAATCGACTTACATCGAAATCGGCGAAGTCCATCGGCTGGAAAATCCCGGCCGGGTGCCGCTTGAACTGATCGAGGTACAAACCGGTGTCTATCTCGGCGAAGACGATATCGTCCGCTATGAGGACAGTTACGGCCGTGTGCCGGAAGCGGAGGACACGGTTGCGGCACCCGCATCGAAGACCGCAACGAACGCCGCATAGTTGCGGCGCAGTTCGTGTATTCTACAGATAAATCAAATACTTAAAGGATCCTGCCCGCTTGCGGCGCAGGGCCATTGAGGCTATTGAGCGGCGCTCACGGTCGCAATGGGTGTACGCGGCTTCAGCACCCGCACGTTGGTGCCTTCGGCCTGTTGCCAGTGAAGGTCAATTCCCTTCTCTCTGAGAAAGGCCTCGGCAGCGGCGCGCGCGCCGGCATGCCTATCATCAAATCCCTGCGCTAAAAAGCGGCCGCCCTGATCATAAG